>JAEHJW020005572.1_pt1 | contig 47304 bp, 57 predicted proteins | sample 9271431 | NCBI WGS metagenome assembly JAEHJW02
AATTATTTTAATGACTAAGAGTGACGAAGAAAGAATAATACCTTACTTAGAGTTAGAAGGAATAGTTAGTAAAGATTCAGGATATAACTTTAGATGCCCTGTCTGTGGTGATTCTAAGAAGTCTAAGAGTAAGAAGAGAGGTTGGATATTAACTGGAAGAGATCATCTAGTATACTATTGTTTCAACTGTGGATACAGCACGTCATTCAAGAACTTCGTTAGAGAATTTTATAAAGACATATTTGAAAGATTCTACTCTATAGAAAGAGTAAACTTAAAAGATAAAGAGCTGAGTAGAGAAACTAAAGAAACAGATAAATTATTCTTTAAGTTAACAGAAGTATTCGAATCTGTTTACAAGCATAGAGAGCATCTAGAATATTGTAAGTCAAGAATGATACCAGAAAGAATAATAGATAAGCTTAAAGTGTGTAATCATGAATACTTCGTAGCGCATAACATGTTAATATTTCCTTTCTACTATAAGAACACTAAGTATGTTTATGGATTTCAAGGTAGAAAGATAGACGTTAAAGATTTCTATACGTATCTTCCTAGCAACAACTTAAAAGTATATAACATGTACAACGTTAAGTTCAACAAACCTGTATACGTTCTAGAATCTATAATAGATTCTTTGTTCGTTAATAATTCTATAGCTATGTTAGGTTCTGACTTAAATACAGAATTCTTAAAAACTATAGATCCTGTGATGGTATTCGACAACGACGTAACAGGTAAAGAAAAAACAGAAAAATACTTGAAGTTAGGTCATAAGTGTGTAGTGTGGCCTAGAAACTTAATAGAAAAAGACATCAACGAGATGGTTTTGAAAGGTAAGAAGATTAACTTAGAAGAGTTAGTTTGTAGTGGTAATCAAGGCCTGCTAAAACTAAAATACTCTTCTAGATGATTTCTTACAAATTATACTTCGGTATGTTAAAATATAAAATATATGAACAAAGAATTAAATAAAATATTAGAAAAGATTTCTAAGCTGAAAGAAAAATGGGATTCATATCTTCCTTTATCTAAAGATGAAACATTTATGCTAAAAGAAGATTTTGAAATAACGCAAACCTATAATTCCAACGCCATAGAAGGAAATACGCTATCGTTAGCAGAAACGAAAGCTATTCTGTTAGATGGCGTAACTATTGTAGGTAAATCACTTAAAGATCATATCGAAGTTGTTAATCATCTTTCTGCTATGAGGTATGTAGATAAGATTGCTTTCAACTCGGATAAAACACTCAAAGAATCAGAAATTTTATAACAATGTGTGAGAATTCTCTCCTTTTTAAATGAGAGATAAAAGCAGATTAAACCATTATAAATAAATTCAAGTTAGTTATAATAATATGAAAAAAAATATAGACAATAAATTTTACGTATATAGATTCAGGTTATACCCTAATGTTGAGCAGATAGCCTATCTTGACGAGCAGATGAGTTATAACAGGTTTGTATATAATTTCTTTCTTGAAAGGGCTATGCATTTATATAAAACTCATAATATTAAATTTAACTACTATGAATTTAAAAAAATATTGCCTTTACTCAAAAAAGGCTTTTCTTTTCTTAAAGAAGCCAACTCTCAGTCATTACAGGTAAGCCTTAAGGCTCTCGATACTGCCTTTCAAAAATTCTTTAAAAAACAGGCAGGCTATCCTAACTTTAAGAAAAAAGGCATATATAGTAGTATCGTAATACCGCAAAACTTTGAGATAAAGGATGGTTTTATCAATATCCCTAAACTTAAATCTGCTATTAAAGTTAAATTTCATAGAAAAGTTTATGAAGCGGTAAAGTCTATTAGCATTTCTAAAACTACGTCAGGCAAGTATTACGTCAATATACTGGTAGAAAAGTTTGACTATAGTCCCTATATACATAAGAAGGCAGTATGTGTATCAACAGGTATAGACTTAGGATTAAAGGATTTTGCCATAATTACTACAGGGACAGATTTTGATAATAAAGAGAATTTCAAGATACCTAATAATAAATATTTGCTTAGATCTCAAAAATTACTCGTAAAACTATCAAGGCAGTTAGGCAAGAAGGTTCATAAACGTAGTAAGCAGGATAAGACTGTTGTTTCTAAAAATTATATTAAATTTAAGAAGAGATTATCTCTTCTACACGAAAGAATAAGTAATCAACGCGAAGATTTTTTACACAAGTTATCCTTAAGCACGGTAAACGATAGCCAAGTTATCGTTCTAGAGGACTTGAATATTAATGGAATGGTTAAGAACAGACACTTGTCGAAGGCAATATCAGACGCATCATGGAGCATGTTCGCAAAGATGCTTAAGTATAAGTCTGAATTGTACGGTAGACAGGTATTCAAGGTTAACAGGTTCTATCCGTCGTCTAAGACTTGTTCTACTCCTGACTGCGGATACGTCTACAAAGATCTTAAATTATCAGAGAGATCATGGACTTGTCCTGAGTGTGGGACTATACACGACAGAGACATTAACGCTAGCATTAACCTTTTCATAGAAGGACTTAAAGTAGTAGGGCAGGGACTGCCCCAATTAACGCCTGAGGAGTATGCTCCAGCTGGATACCAAAATATCGGTATTATGTGTCATACGGTGAGACAGGAAGCCTATCAATTTATTGATAGATAGTTCACAGATTCATAAACTTATATATTATTAAATAAAATAATATCTAAAATGCAGGAGTTTATAGAAAAGTTAACGTTAGAGTAGGTGGTTCTTGGAGAAAGTTTCCTAAACCTGAAGAAGTTACCAAACTTATGAAAGATTTTATAAACGAAATTAATGAAAGTAATGACTTGCATCCTGTAATCTTGTCAGCCAAGATACATCAAGGTCTTACTTTTATTCATCCATTCGTAGATGCCAATGGTAGAACTGCAAGATTGTTGATGAACTTGACTTTGATAAGGAACGGATATCCGCCTACATGCATATACTTCAATCAAAGGAAAGATTACTATGGTGCATTAGAAGCGGCTAACTTTGGAAACATAGAAGGATTTTACTACATAATTGCATCTAGTGTTAGAGATTCTATGGAAGATTATTTGTCCTTCGTTAAAAGTAAAGATGTATATAAAATAGAAAAATTAGATAAAAACATACAAACTGATGAAATATTTGAGATAGAGAGATATTAATTATGAATGGCTTTAAAATTTTACCTTTAGAAAATGGAATTATAGACTATGATAAGAAGAAACTTGAAGATTATAAATTAGAAAGAAAAGACAATAGTGATGAATTTATCAAAATTTTTAAAAATGAAGTAAGTAAAGAAGAATTGAAAAATATCATCTCTTATTGTCAAGACCGTTAATTACTAACTAAGGAGAAATATGAATACAAAATTAATAGACAAATTGATCAATAACTACGCTCTAATAAAAGAGTATAAAGAGAAAGGTATATTCAATAAGTTTACTAAGAACGATTGGTTTTACTTGTTGAAGAAAGATATTAACTACTTAAACATCTGCAGCAAGTATAAACTCAACGAGTTTACTCTAGAGAATTGGAATGAGTTGTTGAGCAATTACGAGAAGATGGATAAGATAACTAAGTACTTAGTGTTGAAGTATTACTTAAAGTATGTTTTAGATAATGTAGTTGTTGTAGGTAATAATTGATGAAAGTATGCGATTTAGTAAGAGATAAGAGTGTAGTTATATTTGACTGGGATGGTACTTTAGTAGATTCTAAGAAAGAATGTTATTTAGCTTTAAAAACATTATTTAAAGATAAAGGAAAGAATCTTACATTCGAAGAATTTTTAAATTATGACATAGATCCTAATAGGAATATCTTCGTTGAAAATGAAGAGATAGAAGCTAATAAGTTCAACGAACTATTCTACAGTATATGTAAAGATAGTATACGATTAAAACATGCAGCAGAAAAATTAATTAATAGATTAAGAGAAGATAAAAAACATATAGCTATAGCCACTAACGGTCCTACTGATGCGATAAGATCGTTGATAAAACATATAAAATGTGACAAGTTTTTTGATTTTGTAATAGGTGTTGAAGATAATGTCAAAGCTAAACCAAAACCAGATATGTTGTTTAAAGTAATGCATCATTTTAAAGTTTCTGTGGATAGATGTGTCTTCATAGGAGATGCACCTAGAGATATAGAAGCAGCTAAGAGTGCAAGTATGTGTTCTATAGGATTAATTGACGGTGTATTTCCATATAACGTAATAGCTTCTGCTAAACCAGACTTTCTGTCTACTATAGAAAGAATAATTGAATGATACATAATAATATTGTGGAGATAAACTAAAGCTTTAAATTTATATATAATTGCATGAACTTTGATAGTGAAGTATACTCAGATAAGATCTTACTGCTAACTAATAGTTACTCAGAATACTTACGACTAGATTCAAAGTTAATTCCAATTTTTTATGAAGATGACGTAGCAACATTCGTTGTTGATGAAATAGAAACTAGATTTAAAGTTAAGTTGAATATTTCATTCATTACTAAGAATAAGTTGCGCTTGCTGTCTATGTATTCTGAGATCATAATATTTACAACTATAGATAGACGTAATTTACCTAATAGTGTATATCGTATAGCTAAAGAAAAAGCACAGTATAAACATTACTTAGCGATGAATAAAGAGGAAATAATTAAATATTTACTTGATTAGGAGGATAAAGATGGTAGTTAAAGATATTAGAGAAATTTTCATTAACTTATTAAAAGAAAAAAAATTCGTAGTAGATAAGAGTAAGGTTAAGTTATTAGAGATAATAAATGCGTCATTTGAAGCTGATGAACCTAGTATATTCGGTAGTGTAAATGAATCGTATGTAGAAAGAGAGTTAAATTGGTACTTATCTAAGAGCTTAAATGTTAACGACATAGAAGATTGTCCTAAGATATGGAAAGAAGTTTGTAGTAAGAATGGATTGATAAATTCTAACTATGGATACTTGATATTTTCTGAAGATAACTTCAATCAATACAACAATGCTCTGAAGGCGTTAAAATCTAATTATAATACAAGAAATGCTATAATGATATACACTAGACCTAGAATACACTATGATTACAACATAGACGGCATGCATGATTTTATATGTACTAACACGGTATCTTACTTTATAAGAGATGGATACTTACATTGTGTAGTTAACATGCGTTCAAATGATGCTGTATTCGGATACAAGAATGATAGATATTGGCAAGAGTACGTACTTAAGAAGATGTTAAAAGATCTTAACGACGACACAATAAAGTTAGGAAAGATATTCTGGAACGCTAGTAGTTTACACGTGTATGAAAGACACTTTAACATAGTCAAATTATGAATTATAAGTTAACTGACGAACAAAATAACATACTAGATAAGATAAGATTAAAAGATGTTGTATCTGTAAACGCTTATCCAGGAACAGGAAAAACTTTTACCTTAGTTAAAGTTGCAGAGGATAATCCTTATTCTAAGATATTATATTTAGCATTCAACAAGCATTCTGTAGATGAAGCTAAGTTGAAGTTACCTTCTAATGTTACAGTTATGACCACCCACTCTTTAGCTTACGAAGGAACTAAGAGCTTGCATAAAGGTAACGTTAGAGGAGATGTTTCAATTAGTGAAGTAGTAAGCTTACTCAACTTAAATTATACAGAAGCAGAGTTAGTACTTGAAACTTTTAATAAATTTTTAGCTTCAAACTATAATGATATTAACGTTGAAATAGTTTCTAGCTTATTAGACGATGTTTCTAAGTTCGTTATGTCTATTAATAAATTAGATATAGAAAGGCTTACTACATTAGTTAAACAATTGTTTAAGTTAATTTATAATGGTATGTTAAACGGATTTCCTCATAGCTTCTATCTTAAGTACTTTCAACTGAAGAAGAATAAGATAAAGAAGTTTGACATGTTATTAGTAGACGAAGCGCAAGATACTAACGACGTAACTTTTTCTATAATAGACAAGATAGAAGCTAAGAAAGTTATAGTAGGAGATACACATCAGCAGATATACAGAAACTTAAGGTATAGTTCTTTAAACTTATCGAGTGTATCAAATGAAGTTAATTATTTAACTAAATCTTTTAGGTTAAAGCAATCATCTGCAGAATATGCATATAACTTCATTAAGTTATTTAAGAATGAACAACACCCTATAGTAGGAATTTCATCAGAATCTTCAACTAAAAATAAGGCTTTTATTTCTAGAACTAACTCTACGTTAATAGAAGAGTTTGACAGAAGAATTAAAGATGACGTTACTTTCATTAGAGATCCTAGGTTGATATTCTCTACTGCAATAGACGTGATGTACTTTATAGAAAAATATAGAGATAAGATAACTAATCCTTTATTAAGATCGTTAAATAATCTAAAAGATTTAGAAGAATTACGTTCTTTCGATAGAGAAATAGATAAAGCTTATAATATTGCTGAACAGTATGGACTACGATTGTTAGATCTTAGAAGTGAAGCTATAAGAAAGTTTAATGCCAAGAAGTCGAAAGAAGTATTAACAACTGCGCATTCAGTTAAAGGATTAGAGTTTGACGAAGTAACTATAGGTAACGATTTTCCAGATATAATATCTGAAATAGCTAGTTTAAAGATTAATAACTTGAATGATTTTTATAAGAATAGTGATTCAAAGTTAATAGATGAAATTAATACATACTTCGTAGCTGTTACTAGATCCAGGAACGTGTTGAACAACATTAATTTAGATTATGAACTAAGCTTAAATGAAATAAATAATAGATTAAGTATTAATCATGATATAAGAGAAGCTTTAAAGAATAAATAAGAATTCTTTACAATTTAAATAAAAAAATTTATAATATATTTTATGATAAAATTTAAACATAGAGATTTTGATAGTTTTACATTATTAGTGGAAAATTTAATTAATATAGATGAAGTAAAGCATTTTTCACGTAATAACTGTAATTCTAAGCTGTTGAACTTAGATTTATTTAAAGATATAATAACAGACATTAAATACTTAATAGACTTAGAGTTGATAGATTTTTTATATATCAACTTCAACAGTATTCCTTCATCTGAAAAAAAGTTATATATAGATAAAGTAGTAGAAGTAATAGAATATTTTTATAGTAAAGAAGGTATATCAATAGATGTAAGAAAAAATTTAGATTCAGATTTAGATAACAACGTTGATTACTTTTACGTTGATACTCTAATAATGTTCATCAAGATAACATCGAAACACAAGAATTCTATAGTATACTTAAACGAAACGTTTAAGAATTTAAATAATTTGATAAAATACAAGAATACGAGGTAATGATGATATATTCTATAGGAGAATTCATAGTTAACTTAAATAATAAGAATACAGATGCACTAGGATTATCTATCGATTATTGGTTGTCGTATGGTACAGTTGGATGGGATGAACCTATGGATACTTATTTCATTCAATTAGATAATGAATATTGGTTCGGATCTTTCTATCAAGAAATAAAAACTATAGAAAAACTTAAACACATCTGTTATGAATTATTTGGAAATGATGTTACGTTCAACGAAAAGACGATAAATTCACTGAAACAATATGATAAGAACGTAAAAGATGAAAAAGAAAATATAGATAGACTGTATCTACTAAATCACAGAGTTGATGAAAGTTGAACTTAGCGATATCTATCACAATCTTAGTATTAAATTTTATTTTATTCTGGCACTTAAATCCATATTTTTATGATAAGATAAATTTTAACTTATTTGTTATTGAGTTCTTACTTATAATTTCAGTTAAAGATTTAGTTTTTAAAGTTATTCCTACTATACCTGTAGTTTTATTGAGTGTGGTAGTAATATTTTTAAATTTTAGTTACTTGCACTTAATTGAAGCATTAACCATAGTTGCTGTTATATACATTTATGATGAAGTAGTTAGTGGATACAACGTAGGATTAGGTGATTATTTCATAATGATACTAATTCCTTTTTATGTTAATAGATTAGAACTATTTTTAACTTTAATTTTTTTAATATTGATAGATATTGTAATATTTAAGATGATAATTAAGAATAAATTAAATATAGCTTACGTGCCCGTAATAGTTTTTTCTATACTGTTGAGCAAGTATACTATAGCAAAATAAGGAGAATATCATGGAAAATGAAGAATCGATGAAGAATAATACTGAAGAAAAAACAGAAGTAAAAACTAACGAACGTAGTAGAAGATCTACAAAAGTAAAAAATGAAGTTACAATTGTAAACAAGCAATTAATGAACGTAGACAACATAAATGAAGCTATGAACGATTTAAAAACATTTGAAGTTAGAAGAAAAGCTTATGTTGAGCTTTTTAATAAAATAAATATAATTTTAGAAAAACTTTAACGAGAGGTGAAAGAGATATGAACGACATAGAAAAATTTTCTAGTTACGTTGAAACAGATCTTACCAGAATGGTAGAATTAAAAAAACGTTACATAGAACTTAGAGATAGAATAAACAATACTTTTAGTTTAGACAGTAATGTGAATATCAACGTAGATTACTTTGATATGTTAAAGAAAGATATAATGAATGAATATTCCGACTTAATAGATAAAAAGAACGAAGAACTTAGTGCTTTAATTTCAGAAAAGAATTTAGAATTACAAGCGTTGTTAGACAATAACGATCTCAACCAAATTAAAGAATTCGCGATAAAAGTTAAAGAACTTATAAAACATGAAGATTTGGAAGAAGTTATTAATTCTATCAATTCTAAGTTAGAAGATTCTCTATCGAAGATTAAAAGTGAATTCAACGAAAAGTTAAACTCACACATTGATTCTATGGAAGGAATAGTAGAATTTTCTAACTCTACTCTGAAGAAGACTGTAGAAGAAGATAACGTTAAAATACACAACATAGAAGATAAATTTGAAAGTTTAAGTTCTTACGTCGATAAGAGTTTATCAGAATACAATGACTTAAACGCTAAAATAGAAAAGAGTAACGATCTTCTTAAAGAAATTAGCACAATAAGAACAGACATCGCTAAAATTAACAGTAAAGTTAGTGAAGATAATGTTTCAACGATTAACAAAATTAAAGATGTGTTGTCGAATGTAGAAAAATTAGACGTTGAAGTTAACAAGATAAAAGATACTATGAATAATTTAAATGCACAACACGAATCTCTCAAGAATGAACTTAATTTAGAGAAAGATAAGTTAGTTGAAGATAATTCTGATAAATTCGTTAGTAAAGATTATATAGATAAAGTGTTAATTGAAGTTAGTTCTAACATTTCTAATCTAGAAAGTAAAATTAATTCAAATGATCTATTGTCGTTGAAAGATGAAATATCGTCAGAAATATTAACTCAGTTGAAAGAATATATAAAGAAAATAATATAAGGTATAATTATGCCTATTAACGTTTCTGATGACTTTGAAAGTGTATTATTGAGTTATAAACACAAGAAGAAGATAAAAATACTAAAGAGAAGGTTGAAGATAGTAGTGTTATCTGTATTACTGATCTTAAACGTAGCTTTTATTAACTTCAACAGTTACTTACACATAGAAGATAGTAAGAAAGTAAATTCAACGTTGAAAGTAAGTACAACAAAATTGAAGACGTTCAACAAGAGTAAAAATACTTCTGTTACTAAACATGCTAAGAGCAGAAGTTCTAGTGATACACATAAAAAGATTCTATTAATATTTAAGAATATTAATAGAAAGTTAAAATTGAGTTCATCACAGAAGAAGTATATAGCTCCACAGCAACACAATCTTCCTAATATATACGTAATATCGATACATCATACTTACGCCTTAGTTAAAATCAACGACAAAACTTATTTAGTTTATAGTGGATCTAAGATAGGACGATACAGTATATACGAAATAGGAATAAACTTCGTGATAGTAGACTATGAAGGACGTCAATACGTCCTAAGATAAAATAAGTCTACAGTACAAACGAATAACTTATACATATTTGTTTGTACTGTAGACTTATTTTTATTTTAATTTCTTCATTTTTACAATAAAATACATAAAAAAGATATATATTAATAATAAATTGATGAATAATTTTTTAACGTGAATGGAAGAGAGGTTATATGTTCTTATTCAAAAAACATAAGCGTACAGAAAGCGAAATAGAAGCAGCGAATAAAATGAAGGAAGAGAGAATAAAAAATATTAGAAAATATTTAATTCAATTAGTTTCATATTATAAAAATAAGTTAACTTATAGTAAAAGTTTTTTGTTTATTTCTGTTAGTATCTTAATATTATCTTTAATTTTATTGTTAATTTTTAATGTAAAATTCATAAAATATTCTATAGCAGAATCTTATGTTTTGATGGGATTAATAATGATAAACCTATACATAAGAAAGAGCATATCAGCCGTCAACGACGCTTTAATATTTATAATAATAAACACAGCTTTGTTATTTCTTTCTTTAACTACATTCACAGAAGTATTTGCATACTTAATGTTCGTTGAATTATTAATAATAGTTTATTTAATGGTTAGTTCAATTAATATAACTATAAGAAAGTATAAACGTAAAAAAATATGATGAAATGGTTATATATGTTGTATTTTGTTTATTAATTGTTAATTAAAGGGCAGCAATAGATGAAACTACATAACATAAATATAATAAATAGTAAATTATAATGTATTAAATTAAATATATATGTAAAAGTTATAATTCATTAAATAGTTTTAATTTTTATTATTTAATAAAAAGTTGTAATTATGTACTTTATTTAATATTTAAATTAACAAATAAAAGGGAACTAATAATTATATGTTTAAATTATATACGCAATTTGTTATTATATTTTTATTAACATTATTAGTATTTTCTACTTCTAAGTCTTATGCATCGTCAGCGATAGGCATGGGTTGCACAACTGATTACTCTGCAAAAAATCTTGGTTGCCCATCTGGTTATACTTGTAATACTAATTTAAATTATTGTGTTCAACTTACAAAGCCTGCTGCAAGTACTTCTAACAGTACAGTTAAACTTAATCCTTCAGGAATACCTAATAATGGAACTGTTAATTTAGGAGAATTCGGTAAAGGTTATACAGCAGCTACGATCAATGATATGACTAGTAGTATGGCAGGTATAACTAGCGCCGCAGATACTATAGCGTCTTTTGCTTTTATGATTTTTCTTGCATGGTTAGGTGTAAGATTAGTAATAGGCGATAGAATACAATGGGGAAAGGAAATAGCTTGGTTGATATTGAGTTTGCTGTTCTTAAAAGGTTACTCTAACATAGCTAACGCGATAATAAGTATCATAGGTAGTATGCAAGATAAGATAATATCTGTTAGTTTATTGGAAGGAGTCTATAAGACTATTTTCGGTTTCTTAGGTAATTCACCGTCAGACATGAAAGCTATTTCTCAAGCTACAGTTACTAATAATCATGCTGGTTTTTTTGGTAGTATATGGAACGGTATAAAGAGTGTAGGTTCAGTTATAGCTACAGTAGTAAAAGACGGTGTATCTCTTATGTCAGAAACTCCTTTGATGATAATTTTACAAGTTATTATTAGTGCTTTAGCAGCAATACTTACTTGGGTGTTTATAGCTATGAGAACTATTATATTAGCTATGATGGTAGCTGTTGCTCCTATAGTTGCAGCTTTAAGTATAATTCCACCGTATAGAAAGTTAATAGTTTCATGGTTGAAAGATTTTACTGAAGTTGTATTTTGGAAGTTAATAATAAGTATAATGTTTTATACTGTATATGAAGTGATGCAAACTAACGGTGGTAAATGGGATGTAGGATTCTTAACTACAGGTTTAATGTTATTACTCGTAATATTGATATACAATACTCCTAAGATAACTCATATGGCAATGCATGAAGGTATGAGTGGTTTACAAGAAATAGTAGGATTAGCTATAGCAGCTAGTATAGGGAAAGGTGCAGTAGATAATATAGTAGGTGGATTTGGAGGAGCCAAAGATAAAGACGCAGATAAAAAAGATAAAAGCAAAGATAATAAAGATAAAGTTGATTCTAATCCAGATAATTTCAACAAAGGTGGTAGACAAAATACAAATGGTAAGTCAGATAGTGGTAACGGTAATCATGAAAATTTTAGCGGTGGTAAGTCAGATAGTGGTAACGGTAATCATGAAAATTTTAGCGGTGGTAAGTCAGATAGTGGTAACGGTAATCATGAAAATTTAGGTAATATATTAAAAAGTAATATTAGCAATACTGAAAAATTAGATGTAATAGCTGCTGGTAATTATGGTGAAATGTCAGAGATAGCTAAGAATGTTAAAGATAATCCGTTTGAACCTAGTAAAGCTAATGCTTTAGAGAAAATAGGTAACATGTCTGGTGCTATTTCTCCTGAAGTAGGATTGAAGAAGATAGAAGATAACTTGAATTCAGGTAATCTTAGCGCCGTTAAATCTAACATAGACAATTTAAAGCTTAATCCTAACTTAGGAGACAACAATAGAAAAATATTAGAAGATAGTTCTAATATAATTAATAAAGGAGCTTTAAACGATGATGCTAAAATTTCTGCGTTGAAGCATGTTAATCAGTTAACAACTGAACCGTCTTACATTAATGAAATAAAAGGAATAGTAGAAAGTTCTAATCATGACAAAGCTATTGACTTCATAAAGTCAGATATTTTATATGCTAATAACAATCATAATATAAGTAATGAAACAGTAAATAATGTAAGTAAAATAGTAAATTCTAATGGATCAGTTGAATCTATGATAAATTCGTTGAGTAATTTTACTTCACAATATAAATTTTAATATATTGTTAATAATAATTAATAATTATTATTTAATATTTTACGAAATTGTTATAAAAAGTAAGATAAGAGTAACATTTATAATTGTTAATTATATATCTAATATAATTAACAATTATAAATAAAAATTAAAATGAAAATAATAAGTTAAATTAAAATTGATGAAAAATAAAATAGTTTTTATTTTATTATTATTATTATTAATAATAATAATACCTAATAGAGTTAATGCTGTAACATATGCAAATATTGAATCTAATTATGTTAAAGCGGCTCAGTCAGCTGCAAATAAATTATTAAATAATAAAATAACAACGATTGCGCAATGTAAGGCTAATATAGCTTGTTATGATAAACTAGTATATATTGCTAGAGATTATAAAGTAAATGTATATGGTATTTCTCCAAAAGATAAGATTAAATTTATCACTGCTAACGCTATGACAGTAAACAGTAATAATCCTAATCCTAAGTTAAATGTTTCTGCTATTTCTGGAGATAGTAATTCTATTGGTATAGGCAAGATGAGTAACGATTCTTCTAAATCTTATACTGTGTCTTTGTTAACATATTTAAACGGTAAAGGTGCATTTTCTGAGATACAAACAGTGTCTGACGAGTTAGCTTCTGTAATGTTTTTATTGTTTATAGGATACTTAGGTTTAAGTTTAGTAATTGGAAAGAGTATAAGTTGGGGAAAAGAAATATCTTATTTTATCCTTAGTGTATTATTTTTAATGGTTTTTGGTCAAAATTTTGAAATATTGATTATAAATATAGTAAATGAAGTTACTAACAATATGACAGCTAATCTTTCAGGTCCTGAATGGTTCTTCGGTATGATAGGTTTTAACGGAATATCAACGTCTGTAAATAACATAGCACATTCTGGTGGTAATCCAGTATCTGTCATATGGAATTCAATTATGATAGGTTTATCTGTTATAAAATTAGCTATAGTATTAATAGTAGACTTTATAATTGCAGCTTTAGGCAAACTCTTTATATTCGTAGTACTCGGTATAAGAAATTTACTGTTAGTAATTCTTTGGGCATTCGCACCTATAGTAGGTGCTTTGAGTATATTTCCACCTTATAGAAAAATATTAATTAAATGGTTTAAAGAAGTAGTAATAATATCGTCATGGAAGTTTACTATAAGTTTATCTTTATATGTTATATATGTAGTTGCTAGTGGTAGCATAGGTAATGGTGCAGGTAATATAGAAACATGTGCGTTGATAGGTACAGGAGCAGTTATGGTACTATTAACTCCTAAAATAACTAGAGCATTGTTTGAAGGAGGATTAGCTAAACCTATGAGTGAAGCTATTAAAGGTGGAGCTATGTTAGCTGCTGCAGTTGGAGCTTTAGTATTAGCAGCACCAGCTGTAATAGCTGGAGCTAGTGGTGCAGGAGCAGGTGCTAGTGGTGCTGGTGCAGGTAGCGCTGGCGGTGCTGGAGCATCAGGCAGTGGTACAGCAGGAGCTGGTAGTAGCAGTGGTAACGCTGCAGGAAGTAGCACTGGAAGTAACAGCAAGAATGTCCCAGATTCTGGTAGTAGTAGTAATAATACTTCTGGTTCTAATTCTGGTAAATCTTCATCTAAAGGTAGTAACTTTAAAAACATTAAAGATGCATATGATACAGGGTCTAAAGTTGCAAAAAAAGCTAAAGAGACAGCTGAAGATGAAAAAACTAGTGCAGGTGAAAACAAAGAATAGAATTTACTTTATACTCTCATTGATTTTACTCACCATAATTTTACACTTCGCATATAAAATTCATATATATTTTAATTTTTTTTTTATATATAATAATATATAAATATTATAATTTTAATTGAAACAGGCGTTATATGAAGAAGATTATTTTTTTATTATTATTTATACTACTTTTATCTTATAGTAGTTATGCTTATGCTGGCTGTAATAATGTACCATATGGAACTGCTGCTTGGTTAATATGCAATCCTGGTGCTAAAGTAGCAGATATTCCTACAGAGATAAGTACAGCTATAAGTTCAGTGAATAAAGGGTTAATAGTTACAAATGGATATGTAAAAACAAATTTAAAAGAAGTTAGAAACGCAACAGCAGTTAAAGATGCGATGGCAGCTTACAAGCAGTTTCAAAACTACGAGTCAACTTATGAAAAAGTAGATCAATTCGCAGGAGCTATATATGGAGTAGCTACTGACGCAAGTAGCGTAGAAGATGACTTAAATAACATTAGAAATTTAATATATATTACACCTACTAACAGTAAGATTACACCTAACGGTGACTTGATGAACTATATCAACGGCGATATAGGTTCAGATATTAACATAATGAATCCTAATAGTACCATAAATAATACTACTGCTTATCAACAGAATAACAATATGTACCAAGTAAATAAGTCGTTGAGCAATGAATTCTTAACTACTAGTAACGATGATTACTTAGAAGGAAAAGAAAGCGATACAATAGCAAATAGCATAATAAAAGATGAAAATAGTTCAACTAACAAAGCTACTTCTTTGCAAAATATAAGCATAGCTAAAGCTTTTCAGCTAAGAGATTATGCACAACTGTTAAATAATAAATCTTTGTATTCTGCTTATGATGCCATGAAGATAGATCAAGATAATTATAATAATAATTTAGAAAACTCAACATTATCTAATAATTATTAGAGGTAAAGAATTATGAAAAATAAAAGTTTAATTATTATTCTTTTAGTTACATTTACGTTTATAACTTCATTTGTTACTTCTTCATTTGCTGTTGTTCCAGTTAGTGATCTTTGGACTGAGATAAGTACAGCTATAAGTTCTGTGAAGAACGGATTAGTAGTAGAAAATGGATACGTTCAAACAGGATTACAAGAGGTTAGAAATGCAACAGCAGTTAAAGATGCGATGGCAGCTTATAAACAATTTCAAAACTATGAGTCAACTTATGAAAAAGTAGATCAATTCGCAGGAGCTATATATGGAGTAGCTAATGGAGCAGGTGACGTAGAAAGTGATCTGAGCAACATTAGAAATTTAGTTGATCTTACACCTTCTAATGAGCCAATTACCCCCAACGGTGACTTGATGAACTACATCAACGGGGATATAGGTTCAGATATTAACATAATGAATCCTAATAATACACTAGACGGATCTAACAATGCAACTAATGCAAATAATACGTATACATTTGAACAAGGTTTAGGTAATGAATTCATTAATGGCAGTGATCAAGACTCAATAATAGCTAACTTATCAGATAAAGTAGCTAGTACTAATATTGCTGCAGCTAATCATTCTAATCCTGCTACTTCTGCAGAAAGTACAGCAGTTACTTCAGCTCAATCTTTAGTAGTATTAGGACAACTACTTAGAGATGACAGTACTAGGAATGCATATACAGCTATGAAATTGCATCAAGATGAAGTATTAACTAACACGCAAGATAAATTGTTCTATGAAGAAACTGGTATCACTGCTAAGCAATATTTGAACAGTGAAAATACATCTGGTACTCTTAACAGTAACTTGACAGGTACACCTACAGGCAATACATCTAGTATACCTGCTTCTAATTGAGTTTATTTTATTAAATGAGGAGGATATTATGAATTACAACGTAGTAGACAATACAGCGGTTGATGAAGCTAAGAATAGAAAATTTGCTGAATTTTTTAAAGGTTTTTGGAAGAACGCTAGCAGTAAACAGAAGATAGAACATGTAGTGTTACTTCCTTTATGGATTTATTCTAGACTTGCAGGTGAACTATACTATGGACTGAAGAATAAGTATCAAACTAAAGATCATACTAGAATAGAAGTAGATTTTCTTCCTAATAATACCTACATGGTAAAAGTAAAAGATGTTGATTACAAATTTAACGATAAAGACGGTAATTTAGTTAAACCTTACATGAATACACTCGGTAAGTATTATTTTTCTAATGAAGATGATTATAACTACTTTATGGACTCTTATAAGTTTCATAAAGCTAATATTTATAGTAAAGAAATAGACGGTAAAAACTGCAGTATATATAAAAGAGATGACTTACAGCAGTATATAGTAACTTCTTTGCCTAAAGATATAGATCCTGCAAAGTATCACTTAACATTAGACAAGAATGGCAACTACGTTTTGCCGATAATGAAGAAAAAGAATAAAGCTGAAGATGAAGTCATAAATAGATTAATGAGCGATCTTGAAAGATACAATGCTTCAGTTAAAACTGACGACAAGAAAATTAACGAAAGAGTGAATGAAAAAGATAATCAAAAGATTAATGAAAGAACTATAGATATAAATAGAAATGAAATTAATAACACTAAGAGTCTTAACATTAATAATATATTCGGTGACTTGAATAAAACTGCTGATAAATTTAATACTAATACTTATCAGAAAACTAACAGTAAACAGCCAAAAACTAAGACGAAAATGCCAACTAGAACTATTAGTAAAGTTGAGGTATTTAGAACTAGATAAGTTTTTAAACTTAACTAATATTTACACACCAACTTGAGATAAATAATAAAATATGTTTACAAAATTTTTCCGATATAGTATAATTTTATTAACTTAAAAAAAGGATCTTCATATGTTTGCAGTTATATCAGATACTCATTTCGGAATAAAAAATTTCAACAGAGAAATCTTAGATTCACACCTATCTTATTTTAAAAATGTATTCTTTAAATATTTATTAGACAATAATATTAAGTTAGTTTTTCATCTAGGTGACTTGGTAGACGATAGACAGTTCATCGATTATTATTCTATGAACAGAGTTCAAGAAGAATTCTTAGATTTTTTTGAAAATAATTCTATAAAGTTATATTTAATCTTAGGCAATCATGATTTATTTTATAAGAATGATAGTAGTATAAATTGTTTGTCGTTAACTAAGAATTATAAGATGATAGTTCCAGTAAAAAAATCTTTAACTGTAATAGAAGATAATTTGACGTTTAACTTAGTATCACACGGAGAAATTATACCTAACGTCAAAGCAGACTTCCTATTAACACACACAGATACTGAAATATTAGACAACAAAGAAGCTTTAAACAATAACAATAGAATACTTTCAGGACACATACATAAACCTATAACAATTAGTAATAACAACACAAGAGTTACTTTCGTAGGAGTTCCTTATCATTTAGACTGGTCTAACTTTAACACTGAAGTAGGATTTTATTTATATGATGAAACTAAAGACTCTTTGAGTTTAATATCTAATAATTACTCACCTAAATTTATAAAGATATATTATTCTAACAACGAATCTACAGTAGAAGGTATTCCTAACGTATCTAAGATGAACGATTCAGAGTTAATAAATTTAATACATAATAACTACTGCAAAGTATATCTAAAAGATAATCTATCCGCAAAGAAGTTTCAATTATTTCAAGATACCATAATAAACAGCATTAACGACATACATTTCGAATTTACAGAAGTTCCAGTTGACACAGAAAATTTTACCATAAAGATAGACAACAGCAACATACTAGATATAGTATCTAGTTACTTCGATAAAACTAAAAATCCTAAAGCTAAAGAAATTAAGCAACTATTCGTAGATAAATTCAATCAATTTATTTAATTTTAAATTAGAGGTGTATGATGAGTAACAAAAAAGGTATTTTAAGTTATCCAAAAAATTTTAACGATGAAGTAGAAAAATTAATTTTAAGTGATGGCATAGGTGAAGAAGAATTAAATAAGTTTAGTACTAAAGAATTTAACAAGTCAGACAAAGTAGATCCTAATAATAAAGCTTTAGCTATTGTTTATTGTAATGAAATTGAAATTCTGATGAAAGAAGATGGAGCTAATTTATTTCAAGCGCAAGAAGTAGTAGCTGAACATTATAAGATGCCAGTGAAGAGACTTAGAAGGTTGATAGGCGAATATCCAGAAACTTATTACTTCGCTTACAATAATCTTCTATGGAATGAAGATAAGAATGAATACATAACTAGATTTACTCTCAGCGATGAATTTGAAATTATAATGAGTAAAGTAGTTGATAAGATAAAGAAAATAGATAATGAAATAGATGAACAGTTATTGTATAATGTAATTTATAAGAAGTATAAGAACAACAATTCAGAAAGGAGTTATATCTGTGAAAGATAATTACTTCGTAGAAATTTTAAACGTTGTTAAATCACAGTCTACTTGTTCTAGACTTAAAGTAGGCGCAGTGTTAGTTAAAGATGGTAGAATAATATCTACTGGTTGGAATGGAACTGTAGCTGGAGCTAAACATTGCAACCAAATAAAACATACTAACCACCATGAATTTTCAATTAACAATGAAATACATGCAGAAGCTAACTGCATAGGGTATGCAGCTAGAAACGGAGTTAAAACAGAAGATACAACTCTATATGTTAATATTTCACCTTGTATTCACTGCGCTAAGTTGATAAAAGCTGCAGGTATATCTATTGTTTATTATGTTGAAGAGTATGATAACGTAGAAGAGAATGGATTAAAGTTCTTGATTAATAGCGGAGTTGCTGTTAAAAAAATATAGTTTATTTCTTACAAAACATTTTTTATTTGATAAAATAATAATAATTAAAAAATTAAAAAAAATTAAACTTTTAAAATTAATGCGAGGTGCGCAATGGGTATCTATTCAGTAGAAATTAAAGATCAAATTCCAGCAGAATCTAAATTTGTTAAAGATGATCGTTTTTGGACTCTTCCAAAAGTTACATCTAAAGATAATCCTTCAAAAGCAATAATAAGGTTCATAGTAGACTATGCTAATAGTAAGAAACCTATGATTAAATTATTAAAGCACAATTTCAAATTTAACAACTACAACTATAATGAACCCTGCAGAAAAACAATAAATAAAGAGTGTCCTATATGTGATCTATCTAACGAATACTATAGTTCAGGTGATCCTGCGTTAGTAGCATTAGGAAAGTCTATGTATACTAAAACTGCTTTCATAAGTAACATACTAATAGTAAGTGATACTAACACTAAAGATAACGCTGCAGACGGAAAAGTATTCTTGTTAAACTTCGGTACTCAGATATACAGGATAATATCTAAAGCTATGGCAGGAGATAAAGAAGTAATGCAAGATCCTGTAGACATCTACGATCCATATGAAGGTGCTAACTTTCTTATAAGAAAAGAGTTTAACGGTACAACTCCAGAGTACATAAACAGTAAATTTCTTCCACAGACTAAAATTAAACCAACAGACGAAGAGATAGGAGCAATACTGTCGAATACTTATAACTTAGATGAATTCTTAGCTGAAGATAAGTTTCCTTCTTTAGAAAAAGTTGAAGCTTTCGTTAACGTTTTAAGAGGTAATTCATCTGTAAAATCTATAGTTGAAGCGGAACAAGTATCAGTAGATGAAAAAACAATGAATAGTAACAAGGCGTCTTTAGACGATATCCTTAACAATTAACATTATTTATGTCTGCTAATTATCCTTTATAATTCTATGGTGATAAATAACTTCAGTAATTACTTCAAAATAGCTATAGATGACAGAGAGTATTTGTTTTCTTTCGTTTTAGCAGACATAACCGACGTAGTTAAAGAAAGTGATGACAATAAGCGTAAGTATAAGAAGTTAATAAATGATTACTTCAGGTACATAAAAGTTAACTACGGAGATGAAGTTTTTTACAATAAACCTCTTCGGTTAGATAGTTCAATAATAGAAGATTTAAAGTTTTCTAAGAGTTCTACAATAGACATCAAGAAGAATAAGTCTAAGTTAGATAAGTTGATAAAGAACGCTATATTTTCAGAGTTAAAGAATTATGAAAAGATTACATTAGAGATAGGAGGTGATGTTAATTATGGCACAGAAAGCAGCGCAGAAAGCAGCTAAACCTGCAGAAAAAAAAGCAGCCAAAACTAAAGGAAAATAAATTTTTTCTTTACTTAACTCCAACAGTCTTATGGCTGTTGGAGTAATTTATTTCAATTAATTTTTTCTAACCTATTTAATTAATGCTAATCTTCAAACAAATAAAATTTAAGAACTTACTATCGTATTCTAACGTTCTTACTACATTTGACTTTTCGTCTAAGAATAACGTTACTTTAATTCAAGGAAAGAACGGTTCTGGAAAGTCAGCTTTAATAGAAGCTATATACTTTGCATTGTTCGGCGTTCCTTATAGAAAGATAACGATAAAGCAACTATTCAACAGTATAAACAAGAAAGATCTATATGTAGAACTATACTTAGAATTTAAGAACAAAGAGTATAAAATAGAAAGAGGTAAGAATCCTGACATATTTAGGATATACGAAGATGGAAAGCTAATACCTGAAGCTAGTACTGTAAATCTATATCAAGAGCTATTGCTTAATAAACTCAACATCAACGAAAAAGTATTCAACCAAACAGTAATTAGAACTTTAACTAAGAATCTCACTTTTGTAGAGTTAAGTAAAGCTGAAAGACGCGAGATAATAGAGAATATTTTTAGCTTGAATGTTTTTAGTTTTATAAAAGAATCTTTATCTGAAGATTTAAAAATAGTAGATAGAGAACTAAATAACTATACCGCTGAGCTGAATGAAAATTCTAGTTTGCTGAGAGAAGAAAGAGAACATATAGATAAGATAGAAGCTTACAACATGAAAGCCGAAGAAGAGTTAAAGTTAAAGTCAGAAGATGAAAAGAATAGAATATCATTAGAGATAAATGATACAGAGAAGTCACTTGAGGAATTAACGGAAACATTCAACAAGAACTATAATGATACATATACTAAGATGAATGAAACACTCCAGATTAACTCTCATAAACTCCAGGAGTTATCTAAGAAAGTATCAACTAAGAAGACGACTATAGAATCTATTTCTAACGTTGAAGATCGTAAGTTAAAGCTGTTAAATTATAAGTCAGAAATAGAAGGTAAGATAAATGAAGAAAAGCTAAGAGTATTAGATTACAATAACAAGTTGAGTAAAATAAGAGAATACGAGTCTAAGATGAGAGAACTTGAAAACTCTATATCTAACATTAAGATAGATGAAATAATAAGAGCAGAAGAGAATAACTATAATAATTTAAAGTTAAAAGATAATCTGAATATAGAATTAAGTATATATGACGCAATGTTAGCTAACGTTTGTGCTAACTGTGAAAGAGCACCTATCTTTAAGAGTGATAAGGTAGATAAGATAAGAGAAAGAATATCTAAGATAAGTTTAGTAGATGTAGATTATGATTCTAAGATAAAGTATGATAACACATTAGAAAGTATAAATAAGTTAAAAGATTTAATACATAGTATAGATGCTAAAGAACCTGAGATAGACGATACTAACAGAGATTACATTAAGAAGATAGAAAATAAACTCACCGATCTAGATACAGAATTCTTAAAGTTGAAAGGTGATCTATTAGAGATAAATTCTGCAGAATCTAAGATGATAGAGTTAAATAATGACGAATCTATTAAACTATACGAAAGTAACTTATCGTCTATGAAGAATAACTACGAAGTTACTTCACTCAACTTAAGTAATACTATACAGAAGTTAAAGAAAGATCTTACTAGCGAAGTAGAATTTAAACCTATACAGATAGACAAGAGTAAGATGATAGAGTATGCTAAGCGAATAAGAGTAGCAGAAGAAAAGTTATTAAAGTTGAACAATGATAGAGCCATAATGAACGAACTTAAAGGACTAATAGTTAACGATACTTTGAAGAACTACGTTATAAAGTCTTACTTGCCTTTGATAAATAGAATACTGTTAGAATACTTAGACAAGCTTAAAACAGGAATTAAGTTCAACTTTGACGAAGACTTCGAGATGAACATAGCTACTCCTTACAAAGAAAATTTATCTTACTATAACTTTTCAGAAGGACAGAAGAAGAAGATAAACTTAGCTATAATGTTCACGTTTATAAAGTTCTTAAAGCAATCTAATAAGTATTCTGAGTCTAACTTGTTGATACTAGATGAGATAAGTTCAGGATTAGACAACGATTCTGAAGTGTTGTTGAATAATTTAATATTAGATGAAGTAAAAGGTACTAACAAAGAAGTTATTATAATAAATCACAGTAGATTAGCAGATAACACTAAGTTTAGAAGATTCATAGTAGAAAAACAAATATATTCTGAAATAAAATTAATCGAAAATTAAAGGAGAAAGAAGATGATGAACTTAGAAAAGATAAAGAAGATGTTGAAGCAAGATTCTTTTATCGGCGATGAGATAACTGACAAGTTAAAACCAAAAGATTACATATTTTCTGGAAGTTACTTACTTAATTGTTTGATTACAGCAGATCCTTTCAAAGGTTTACCTAGTAACAAGATAATTCAGTTAGCAGGAGATTCAAGTACAGGAAAAACATTCCTATCGCAAGAATTAGTTATAAACGCTCAAAAACAAGGATATGAAGTTGTGTACATAGACACAGAAGGAGCGCAAGATGCAGAACAGTTAGTTAAGAGAGGAATCGACTTAAATAAGTTTATGATAGTTCCTCAGAATACAGTAGAAGAAGTTCAGTTTACTCTTATGTCTATCTTAGAAGGCGTTGATCCAGAAAAAGATAAGATAATGATAGTATTAGACTCTCTAGGAAATCTTTCAACTAAGAAAGAAGTAGAAGATACTATATCAGATTCAAACAAGAAAGACATGACTAGAGCTCAAGAAGTAAAAAAACTATTTAGACTGCTAGCACTTAGAAGCTCTTATAAACAAGTACCTGTAATAATAATAAACCATACGTACTCTACGCAGTCATTCATCTCTAAAGTTGTCGTTAGCGGTGGAAAAGGTGCAGCTTACGGTGCTACTACTACTATAATACTCAGTAAGAGTAAAGATAAAGATAAAGATGGTAACGTTAACGGCGTTTTCTTAAAAGCTAAGACAGATCAAAAGTCTAGATTAGCTAGAGAGAATATGGTAGCAAACTTGTATGTAAGCTATGCTAAGGGATTAGATAAATACTACGGTTTAACAGAAATAGCAGAAGCTTGCGGTTACTTAAAGAAAGAATCTAAGAAGTATGAGTATAAAGGTGAATTGTATAAAGTAGTTCCTACAGAAATATTAGATGAATTATTAGCTGGAGAGTTCGGTGAAAAACTTAAGTCTTTGTTCGCTTATGGTAGTGATTTAAAGATAATTAACGACGAAGAAGAATCTAACGAATACACTGAAGAGATATAGAGTATGGAAGACTTTGAAGTATCTAATGAGATAGAATTTAACGTAATAAACGAACTATTCACTAATACTAAGTACTTTAACGTAGTATTTCCTTACGTTAGAAGTGAGATATTCAACAACTTAGATTATCGACTGTTCTTTCAAAAATTGAAAGAGTACTTCGACAAGTATAACAGTATTCCTTCAGTCGATGATCTAAAGTTTTATTGTTTAAACAACTATAAAGACGATAAAGCTCTGTTAGACACAGTTTCGTCTATACTCAGTAAGCTATCACCTAACGATAATATCAACAGAGAAGCTTTCTTGAAAGAAACTGAGAAGTTTATATTGAGAGAAAACTTCATGATAGAAGTTAATTCTGCTATAGATTCTATTTCTAACAAGAAGTTTGAAGTAGATAAAGCGATAGTGAGTATGAATAACGTACTCAACGTAAAGTTCGATTCTGACTTAGGTATAGATTATGTTAAAGATTCAGTAGAATACTTCGATAAGTACAAGAGAACAGACGAAACTTTCATAAAGAGCAGTTTGAGTAAAGTTAACGAGTGTGTCGGTGGCGGCTTCTTAAGGCAAGCGTCATATGTCTTCATAGGTAGAACTAACATAGGTAAAACTTTGATTATGTGCAGTATAGCTAGTGATCTTTACTTACAAGGGTACAACGTGTTGTACGTTACTGCAGAAATGCAGAAAGATAGAATAAGACAGAGAGTAGACGCTAACATACTCAACGTACCTATAAGAGATTTAAGTGTTGTTTCTACAGAAGAACTATCTTTCAAGTTAAAAGAAAAATTAAAGAACTCTAAAGTTACTGACAATAGATTGATAATAAAAGATTATGTTCCTGATACAGCTACAGCTAATACAGTTAAATCTTTGTTAGTTCAACTGAAGATACAAGAGAACTTCGTTCCTGACGTTGTAGTTTTAGACTATATGACTAAGTTTAAATCTTATACTTATAATAAAGGCAACATTCAAGAACATACTTACATAAAAGCAGTAGCAGATGAATTTCAAAGTTTCGCAGTAGCGAATGATGTATCGTTAATAACTGCTATGCAGCTCAACAGAATGGGTGCAGCTCAAAGCGACATCAAGATGACAGATATGACTAATATTTCAGGATCATGGGATAGTGTTGCAGGATTAGACTTCGTTGGAATACTATTTCAAAATACAGATCAAAGATTAGAATGCTTAATACAGATAAAAGTAAATAAGACTAGAAGCGCAGACAACAACGAAGCCGTATATGACTTCAACATAGACTATAGACATATGCGATTGTTGAACGACGGTAACGATCTGTATGGATTAGAAATTAATTTAGCAGAACCTAAAGTTGAGAATAAAACTTCAAATGAAAAGATTAAAGAAAATATAGAAACGGATGAATTAGGTGACTATATTTTAACAGAGAGTAAGTTTGGAATAGAAAAGAAATACATTAACAACTTACCTAAAGTCAATTTAAATGAAAACAATGTAGAAAAAAAATTACCAGAAGTTGAAAAAAAATCTATCAAAGATGATATATATTTATTAGATAATAACGAAATTTAAAATTGTTATATGACACAAGAGATAGAAAGTATATTGTTTAAATTTGAAAAGATAAAAGATAATTTAAATAATTACTTTATAAAGAGGCAAGATGTTATAGACGGCATACTGTATGCAATAGCTATAAAGAAACATGGATTGTTAATTGGTGCACCAGGAATAGCTAAGTCGTATGTTCTAAGATGTTTCAGTGAACATGTTAGAGGTTTAGTTTATTGGGAATACTTGTTAACACCTAGTACTGAAGAGAGAGAAATAATGGGTGACTTTTCGTTGAAGAGTAAACAGTTATCTGATGAATTAAAGAGAAATACAGAAGGAAGATTGCCTAGAGCACATCTTTGTTTTTGTGATGAATTCTTTAAAGCTAGAGCTTCTACTTTACAGAGTTTGTTAGTAGCTATGAGTGATAAGATATTCTATAATCCTTCACCAGAAAAGATACCTTTAATATCATTATTCGGCGCTAGTAACGAAAAACCAGATCAAGGTAGTGAATTAGAAGCTTTATATGATAGATTCTTGTTGAGATACGAAATAAAGAGATTATCTAGCGTAGATGACTGGATGAGATTAGCTAATCTTAAAGATTATAATAACAGAAATTTATTCATTACTCTAACAGATATACAAAAGATACAAATGTACGTAGAAAAGATAAACATGAGTGATACAGTTAAACGGCAGTTAGTTCTTTTTATTCAAGATCTTTCTGACACGAATAATATAAGAGTATCTGAAAGACGCTTTAGATGGATAATAGAATTGTTAAAAGCTGTAGCTATGTATAAACACAGAGATGATGTTGTATTAGAAGATTTAAACGAAATTTTTCCAACATTATGGACGTATTCTACAGAACAAGGTATAGTTAGAGAAAAATTAGAAAAATTATTAGGATGAGATGAATAATGTTATACAATTAAAGAGGTATAATGAATGTCTGTAAATAAGAATGAATCTTTAGATGTAAATAACGTTAAAAAATATAAAATTTCTTATTATCATTTAATATTTTCAATATTAGCGTTAATTTTACTTATCAGCGTAGGATATATAATAGTAAAAGATTATCATGAACATGCAAAAATTAATTCATTTAAAAGTTCTACAGTATTACAGCAAATTTTAACTATAAAGAATAGTATAAAGAGTGTATCTAAAATTGGTAGTTTTGCTGGTTATTTTTATGTATTAACTAATAAGAAACCTCATGCATACTTTGTTTCGACTAAGAGATCTATATTCGGTAAAAAGTATAAGTTTAAATATCAATTTTTTATAGCTATTTCTAACGGTTCTTTGTCTGATAAGTATTTTAATAGAGTATGTCATGAGCTTAAGTCTAACGGTTTGAAAGCTATTACTATTAAGACTAGTAAAGCTATACTATTATATCAGCCGGTTTATTGTAATAAGATATTTAAAGGAAGTAAACCTTTGTTAGAAGAACTTCCTGGTATTCCTATGTTTTGGTTTAAAGACTAATGGATATGATAGAAAATAGAGATTTAGCATACTATGTTAAACAAATATACGACGGTAATATTTCTGAATTATACCTTGATAAAAATTTAGATGTAACAACATCTAATAGTGTAGATAAACGTATATACATAACTAAAGCGTTTATAGATGAATTTTTTTCTGATATAATATTCGAAATAGAAACGTCTACTGATTATGCTGTGTCTGATGAATTTGATCAAGAACATATATTCGTAGATAAGTTAGAAGAATTTTTAGATAGCGAACAAAATTTTTGGGAAGTACTATAAAAATTAAATTAAGAGGAGAAGAAGATCATGTTTTATCTTAGAACGTTATTATTTATGGTTATCGGAGCTGTATTGTTGGTTATATACATGCTACCTTCAGCAATAATGTACTATCAGAAAGGTTACAAGAATGAAAAAGTTTACACTACCACATTCGGTATTAATGTTTTATTAGGTTGGAGTGTTGTAGGGTGGTTGTACTGTTTGTACGTAGCTTTAACTGCGCCGTCAGTTAAAGAGTTAAATCAAATAGATGAAGAATAAATAAGTATGCTTAAATTTATATATCCGTCAGAACTATATTGTTTTGACGGATATATCATAAAGTTATACGCATAATAAACTGCAGTTAAAACATATATAATAAATATCTTTAGTATCATCTTTATTAACATATATTATTAATGTAATTTTTTTTTAAAATTATAAATAGTAATAAATACTATTTACTATTTACACATTCATGCAATTTTAAACTAATAAATAATAATAAAATTAAATTATAAAAGGAGACTCCTAAATTATTTTAGGTTTTATTTAAAGTATGCCAGATATAATTCAAGAAACACACAAGTACATCAATGAAATAATAGCTAAGAAATATTGTTTACCTGGTGAGAAGAAATGGGAAGATGTAGTTGCCAGATTTGAAAAGAAATTAGCTATAGATGCTGATAAAGGAAAGATCTCTAAAATTGCATATAATAAGATAGTAGAGCTCATGAACGAAAGAAAGTTTATTCCTGGAGGCAGCATTCTATATTCATTTAACAATCCTAAGAACACGTCTTTATCTAACTGTTATTACTTAGACTTAGAAAAAGATTCTATAGAAGGCATATTCAACGCAATAGAGAAAGACGCTATGATCTTTTCAAAGAGAGGTGGAGTAGGAAATTCTATAGAAATACTGAGACCTAAGAATGAACCTACTAACAACGCAGCTATGAAGTCATCTGGATCAGTTTCTTTCATTAGAAATTTTTCTTCTACTGCTAAGACTATAGGACAGAACGGCAGAAGAGGCGCTCTTCTAATATCTACGTCAGTATGGCATCCTGATATAGAAGATTTTATATCATGTAAGAGTGATCCAGTATCTGTATACGGTGAAAAAGTAGATAATTCTGCAGTTAACATATCAGTAAAACTTTCAGATGAATTCTTAGAAGCAGTAGAGAATAATGCAGATTGGCAGTTAGTCTTTCCTGATATAACAGAAAATAGAGAATTATACGATAGATCGTGGAACGGAGACATAAATCAGTGGAAGAGAGATGGTGGTAAGTTAAAAGTATATAAGAAAGTAAAAGCGAGAGCTTTAATGGCTAAGATAGTTCAGAGTTCTTGGTCTAGTGGGGATCCTGGTGTATTGTTCTGGGATACTATAAATAAGTATACACCAACTGCTTATAATAAGAACATTATGCCTAGAGGTATGAATCCTTGTGGAGAACAGGTATTGTCTAACAACGGTAACTGTTTGTTAGGAGCTTCAGTTTTATTCAAGTATGTTAAAGAGCCTTATACTATAAATGCAACGTTCGACTATGATAGCTACTTCAAAGACTTAGAGTCGATATTCGAATTCATGGATTACTTAATAGATGAAAATAATCATCCGTTCGAAGAACAGAAAGCGGTAGATCTTTACAGCAGAAAGATAGGATACGAACTTACAGGGATAGCTGATACGCTGGCTATGTTACAGTGTCCTTATGACAGCAAGAAAGCTATGAACTTCTTAGAAGAATTCTTTAAGAATAAGTTAGATAAAGAAACAGAGATAGAGAGAAAGTTAGCAGAACTAAAAGGACCGTGTCCAGCTTATGCTGATACTAAGAAGAATATACCAGGATTCGACTTCAGCAAACCTGTAAGGAATATTTCATGGTCTACTTTTGGACCTTGCGGCAGTATCTCTATAATAGCAGATAATTGTTCTTCAGGTATAGAACCTATATTCGCTTTTAACTATACTAGAAAGAGTATAGGTGAGGATTATAATTTAATACACTATCCTCTATACTCTTGGTTAGTAAAGAATAATCCAAAAGACTTAGACTTACCGGTACATGAACTTAAAGAAAAGTACTACTATAAAGAAGCATACGACGTATCTCCTGAAAACAGGATAAAGATTCAAAGCATCATTCAAAGGTATACAACTGATAGTATATCTTCGACAGTAAATCTTCCTAGTTCTACTACACGAGAAACAATCAACAACTTAATAATGTTAGCGTGGAAGAGTAAGTTAAAAGGATTCACTATATTTAGAGAGAATTCTAGTATAGAAGGCGTGTATAACGCTAAGAAGTCAGAAGATAAAGATAAAGAAATATTTCAAATTCCTGTAGAAGCAGAAGCTAAGAGACACGTGATAACTATACAAGGTATAAAAGTATACGTAGTATTATGCTTCGATAGTAAAGGAAAACCTTTTGAATTGTTCGTTAACGTACCTAAAGAACTAAGTAGCATAAATGGTAACCTAGACAAAGATGCTTACTTAGATAAACTATCTGATTGGGGAGCTATATGTAGAATAACATCTAAGCTGTTGCAGTCAGGAGAAGATATCAACAGCGTGATAAAACAATTTCAAAAGAGTTCATACTCTTATAACAATCTTTCTTATCATCTAGCAGAAATATTAAAGAAATTCAGCGACGTTAGGTATGAAAAGTGTCCGTCTTGCAATACTATGTCTCTAACTAATTCTAACGGCTGTAAAACTTGTATTAACTGTGGATTTTCACTATGTGATAAGTAAAGGAGAAATTATGAACGAAAAACTTTTAGTTTTAAAGTTCAACACTATCTTAGATTTAAATAACATATCACATATATCCACATTTGAGTTTTATAATTTTATTAAATTGTTTAAAGAAGAATATAACTACGACGTTTATACGCTAACTGACGTTGAAAGACCAAACAACGATACTTTTAACTATGTGTTGATGGATAACTACGACAACTTGTTATCTTTAGTTAATGAAAATTTTAAGAAGATAGTTGTAGTATGTGGATTAATGCAAAATAGTAAGTATAATAAGATACTATACAACTTAATAAATGATTTCAAAGGAGAAATATACTTCTTAATAACAGATATTTTGTTGTTACCAACAGATAATGAAAGTTTAAAACTCACTAACAACAATATAAATCTTATTAGTACACTATTCAACGATGAAGAAGATATGAAGATTTATTTAGAAAACACTCAAGGAGTGTTTAAGAATTACAAGAACATATCTATATATCAATTTTATTTAGAACTATATAAAAATTCATTATTTAAACCTAAACGTTGTCCTAGTGTAAAAGATAAGTTAGACTATTGTTACTTCGGTGGATATAGAAGAGGAGAAAGAAATAAAAAACTTAAAAAGTACGTATTCAACGAAGAAGTAATAAAGAACTTAAGCATAGATATTTATGGAAATATAACGCAAGAACATGTTAAAGAGATAAACGACAAGATAGATCCATCTAGTTTATCGTTGAAAGGATATGTAGATAATTCTAAGATTACTAGTAAACTATGTAATTATAGAACCAGCATACTAATCAACGACGATAACAGTAAGAATAGAGGATACGTTTTTAGAATATTTGAAATTATATTTTCTAACTGTGTAATTTTAGTTGATGAAGAATCATTCGACAAAGATTTATTATTCAGTAGTAAAGATTTAATAGATTTTTCATATATAAAAGATACAACGGAATTAATAGATAAAGTGTTAAAGTTAAGAGATGAAAAGTTTTATAAACATATAGTTACTCTACAAAGAGCTGAATTTTTGAAGAAGATAAATAGTTATAAGTTAAGAGGAATGATAACTAAAGGAAATTTAAATTAATTAAAGGAGAACAGTTATGAAATTTACTATTGTTAGAAATGTAACCACACCGAAACGTGCTCACGATAATGACGCAGGAATAGATTTTTTTGTGCCGACGTTCGACGAAGACTTCTTGAAAGATTTACACAATAAGAATCCTGAAAGTATAGACAAGTATTACGTGTTAGGAGGTAAGTTATCCATATATCCTAAGGCTGACGTTCTTATACCTTCAGGCATAAAGTGTGAATTACCAGTTAACACAGCGTTGATAGCTTTCAACAAGTCAGGAGTAGCAACTAAGAAAAAATTAGTAGTAGGTGCAGCTACTGTAGACGAGGGTTATAGAGGAGAGATTCATATACATCTAATAAACACTAGTATCAACGAAGTAATCATAGAAGAAGGAGATAAGATAGTGCAGTTCGTGCTTATTCCAGTAATATATGAAAAGTTAGAATTAGTAAGTAACGAAGAATTTAACACTAATACTGAACGCTGCGACGGCGGTTTCGGTTCTACAGGAAAGTAAGGAGAAAATTATGAAGATGATCGCTGTGTCAGGAGGTATACATTCAGGTAAAACTACTTGGGTAAAGAATACTGTTGCACTATCTGATAGAATAATAAAGAGTAACTTCGATCTAAACGACGTTTTTAGAGAATTTTATATAAAAACAAACATAGATTCGTTAAGAAGTAACGAAATAGAACATCTTTTCTTTCAATCAGAAGGTTTATTGAGTGAAGTAATAAACAACATAAGGTATCATAATGTTGATGTTTTTTCTGATAAGATAATAATACAAGATAGAAGTATAGTAGATAGTTTATACTATTTTACTAAGTATGCAAAGTATATAGATGCCGAACAGTTTAAATTCTTTCAAGATAAAATGTTAGAAATATTTAGTATTTTCGCCAAAGATTATTATAAGATGGACTATATCTTCTTGATGAAACCTATAAGAGATAGATATCATAATAGTTTCGTACATACTAGACCTAAAAATTTCGATTACAATTTTCAAATTTCAGAGTATAATGGTATTAAGAGTTTATACAAAGAATACTGTAAAGATTCGATAGTTTTAGAAGAAAGTCACGAACACTATACTAAAATGATAAAGGATATGTTAAATGATGTCTAAGATACTAGCATTAGATACTGAAACTACAGGATTGAAAGATCCAGAAGTAATAGAAGTTTCAGGTACTTACTTAAACGACGATTTTACTAGATCAGATAGTTTTTCTTATAGGTTTAAACCTAATAAACCTATAGAAATAGCATCTATGTTGAAACATGGAATAACGTATGAAGATTTAATCAACGAAAGAGAATTTTCATTCAGTTTAGATGAAGATGTTGAATACCTTATAGGCCATAACGTAGACTTCGATTGGATAAACATAGGTAAACCTGAAGTTAAGTTGATAGATACACTTTCAATGTCTAGAAAGTTATGGCCTAATTTAGAGCAACATACATTAGATTACTTAGTATTTTATTTTACTCCTAAAGAAAACTATAAGGCTTTAATTGATAAATTTAAGAGTAGTCTTCACAGCAGTAACTTCGACGTTAAGTTGTGTCTATTCTTGTTGAATAATATAATGTCTTCTGCTAAACTTAATACTATAGAAGAAGTATATAATTTTTCACAGAACAGTAGAATAATAGATAGACTTCCTTTTGGAAAGTATAAAGGAGTAGAATTAATAACTGTTCCTAACGATTACTTAGAATGGTTGTTGAATGAACTATTACAGAAGAATGACTTTAAAGATAGATACATCATAGAAAGTATAAATAACGAACTTGAATCTAGGAGGTAAGTTTGTATAAGATAGTAAAGTTTGAGAGTACTAAGAAAGGATATCCTGCTATTTGGGAGCAGAAGAGTATAAACGAAGAAGTTAGTTTTTACTCTACTGTATTTGATAGCTATTGTGAAAGATTAACACCTATATTTACCAACAACAGACAGGGTTCAGTTAAGAAATCTCTATTTAAGATAGAAAAAGGTTATTTCTTCGTTGATTCAGAAATTAGAAATGGAAACATAAGAATAGACGTATTCGAGATAGTTAGAATAACTAAAGACAAGTCAGATATAACTATTAAGTTACGAGATAGTTATAACAATAAACAAACGTTGAATAACGATGCAAAGTTTCATAGAGTATACTCGCATTGTGCTAAAGAGTTGATGGGATTATCTTTCTTTCCTGTCTTTCCTAAAACAAATAATGATTAAGAAAAACAAAGAACTATTAAAGAAAGATTTCATTATTTTCATTTACACTATGTTAATTACTTCTTCTATTATAATGTGTTATCCTAACTCTATATTTAACTTAAACTTAATATACAGTAACATCTTCAATAATAAGAGATTAACAAAGATAGAAAAAATAAAGAAATATTCTCATGAATATTCTAAAGAATATGGTATAAACGTTAACTTAATAAGAGGTGTTATAAAGGTTGAGAGTAACAACGGCAAGTATCAACTATCTAATGCTGGAGCATGTGGAGTAATGCAGATTAGACCGTCTACTGCAACATACTTAACAGGAAAGTATGTAAGTTGTAAAGAACTAATTAATAGTACCAAGTTGAATATAAAAATAGGTACAATATACTTAAAAAGATTAATAGAAGAATTTCATAACGTTAGTTATGCAATAGCAGCTTATAATGCAGGACCTACTATTACAGCTTTTTGGTTGTATCACTTAGGTTACATTCCTGACAGTGGAGTAGCTACTAACGACGTTTTAGGTTACGTAGATAAAGTTGAATATTTAGTTTATCATCCTTCAAGGTTAAATTAAGATGGCTAACAAAGAAAATGTAATAGAGTTGTTCAGGGTATTAGACTTGCTTCATTCTATAGATCTTCCTTATAACTACATGAAGTTAGAGAATGAAACTAAAGAAGTAGTTAAACCTCCTATGATATCAGAAAAACATGCTATCTTTTCTAATACTTATAACTGTTGGTGTTATCAAGAGTATTCATCTAATAAGTTCTACGGTAAGATAAGAGTAAAGAAAGTTTATCTTTCTTGTTTCTCTAAGAAGCACATATTGGATAATTTCTTGAACGTGTTGAATGATAAGAGTTATGTAGATGTTGACTTCGACGCGATGTCTAGAAAGTTAGAAGCAACAGTTTCTATATACTTAGACGTATATAATAGGTTAATAAGCAATAACTTTCAGCTGTCGGGAAATATATTTATACTGTCTAACTTAATGAAGAGTAAGCATATAGATTTTTCTTCTTATGAAAATATTAAGTTCAACATACAAGAAACACTCATTAAGTATCTTGGTGATACAGTAACTTTAGATGATTTAGCTAACATTAGTTCTACTTTTAAATTGTTAGACAATAGCTTAGAGATACCTCTATTTGAGTTTAAAGATTTTTTAGTATTAATAGAAACGTCTAACTCTAAGTCTACTAACGTAGTTAGAGAAGAATTGATAACTGATGATTCTAACTTAGATTTCTACGGTAAAGATCTATTAGAGGTTAATAATTCTAAAACATTAGGAAAGAACATATTATCTTTCTTAGAACAAACTAAACCTTCTAACAGAATAAACGTTATGAAAGATGACGTATCTGATATGTTAACTAAAGATAAGTTTCCTTTGGGTAAGTGGATAGACGATAAAGACTTAAGTTTAAAACAACAACTAGCAGTTAACATATTCACTCAAAGAGATATGTTATCTGTTAACGGAGCACCAGGAACAGGAAAGACTACGTTAGTTAATAATGTTATAGCTGACATAGTAGTTAAGAAGGCTAAGAATATAATATCTGCAGAATATCCTTTCTATAAAATCGAGATATACTTAGACAATAAAAGGTACGATTATTATGAAGTATCATCTGACATCTTAGGAAATGAAGTAGTAATCGTATCTAACAGTAATCAAGCTGTAGAAAATATAACTAAAGTTATTCCTAACAGAGCGTCTATAGACTATAAGAAGCTACCAGTTGACTTCTCGTACTTTACAGATTTTTCTAATATGTTATATAATACCGATACATGGGGGCTAATCAGCGTGCCTCTAGGCAACTCGGATAACAACAATAATTTTATAAAGAAAGTTTTATACTCAACTGTAACCAAGAATAACGTTCAAGAAGAAGTAGGATTAATAAAGAGATTGTATGAAAGAGAAGAGAATAACTTCGAAGATGTTAAGAAAGAATTCTTAGATTTATTAGAAGAAGAGAGTAAATTTCAAGTTAAAGAAGTATCTTTAGATGAAATAGGACCAGTAGTCAACGATAGAGAGTGGAACGACGTAAGAGTTAAATTATTCATCAAAGCTTTAGAAGTAACTAGAGAGTTCATCTATAAGTACTCTTATGAGATAAGCAACAACTTAACTATTCTTTATCATATGTTGAAAGGAAAACAAGTTTATCAAACTAAGAAGATAAACGTTCTTAATAACTTATTCTTGATAGTTCCTGTAATATCTACTACTCTAGCTTCTGTGTCTAAGTTATTCGACGGAGTATACGAAGAAGAAATAGGCAATCTCATAATAGATGAAGGTGGGCAAGCTTTGCCTTATTCTACAGTAGGTGCTTTATATAGAGCTAAGAAAGTATTGTGCTTAGGTGATCCTGCACAATTAGAGCCTATAATTAACGTTTCTCCTTCTCTACTAGAAAAATTAGCAGACAACTTCAACGTAGATAGAAAGTTTGTAATGCATAATTCTTTAATAGCTTCAACTCAAACTCTCTTAGATTCTGTCAGTGAGTTTTATGGTACTATCAACGACGAAGTAGTAGGTTGTCCTCTGTTAATACATAGAAGGTGTAATCAAGAAACTTTCAACATAAGTAATGAAATTTCTTACGGTAACTCTATGATCTACTTTAAAGATGAAGTTGAATCTAAGTTACCTAAGAGTGGATGGATAAACGTTAAGAGTTGTAACTATAGGAACCATTCTTCTATAGAAGAGAAGAACACCCTAGCAGAGTTCATAAAGAATTTAAATGTTAAGTATTCGTTGAATGACAACGATTATTACATAATAACACCTTTTAGGAGTACTGAGAACGACGTTAAAGGATATCCTATAGGTACTATACACAAGATGCAAGGAAGAGAAAAAAAGGTTATAATATTACTGTTAGGTGGAAGTTCTAATGAAGCTATATCTTGGGCTTGCAGTAAACCTAACTTGTTGAACGTTGCAGTTACTAGAGCTAAAGAACGGCTGTACATAATAGGCGACTACGATAAGTGGGGCAATAAACAATTCTTTGAAGTTTGTAAGAAGTATATAAAAATATATGGAGAGAAGAAATGACAAAGTATGACGTAATTGTGCTGATCAACGAAAGAGGTATTAAGAAAGAAGAGATAAGAGAACCTTTGAAGAGTGAGTTCGCTTATTTTTCAGTTGTAACTACTGAGAAGATAAAAGATCAGAAGAGATTCAACATAATATATGAATCTGATATAGTAAGAAGAATAGGTAACTTAGAACTCAGAATGTACATCTACTATGAAAATCCTGATGAAGCTATGACATACAACTCTTACTATGGTTTTAACAAAAAACAACTTAAAGGTAGGAAAGATGAAAAAGCGAGTTGAAGAATATTTAGCTAGTTTCTCTGGTTGTGTAGGTGGCAACATAAAAGCAGATACTTGGATAGTAGGAATTGAGTACGGTAGAGATATTACTAAAACAGATTTGCTAGAACGTTTGAAAGAATATGAAACTGTAGCTCCTAAAGGATATGCTGCAGATTATGTTTCTAAGTCTAAGTTCGACGAAGGTCTTAAGAAGTTACTGTCAGTAGTAGAAAATATAAGCGAAGATAAGTTAAATTCTATATTTTCTATAAATGATTCAGATCACTTTAGGATCAACATCTATCCTATACCTTTCAAGAACGTATCTAGTTGGAACGACGAATTCAACGACATTCTAGAAGTTAAATCTAAAGCAGAATACTACGAGAAGTGTAGAGAAGTTAGATTTCCATTCTTTAAAGAAGTAATACGTAACAACAAACCTAAGGTATCTTTGTGTTTCGGCACTACAATGACTGATGATTACTTGAGATTGTTATGCGATAGTTCTTTCAAGTACTTCACTAAGAAGATAATGAATAAGAAGATTCTAGTAGCTACTAACTTCAACAGAATAGTAGTAGTTTGTCCTTTCTTAAGAAGCATTTCAGGATTGAACAGTAACGTAGAAATAGAAACTTTCGCCGAAGAGATTAAGAAGATAAAGAAAATGATATTTTGAGGTGTGTAGTTGATAATGTTAATCAAGAGCTTCGTAGCTGCATTCTTTACGATATTAGTAGCTACCAACGCTATAACAGTAGTACCTGTTTATGCAAAAACTGAGAGAAAGAAAATCTTATCAGAAATAACAGTTACTACTGCAATAGTAGGATCTGTTTTCGTGTTGGTAGGAAACTATTTGTTCATGGCTTTCAACGTGAACATAGGACAGTTCGAGATAGCTGGTGGAATAATTCTATTTTTGTTATCTGTTAAGAATATACTGATGAAGAACATAGAGGATGAAAAAGATACGAAGATAGGAGTTATTCCTATAGCAATTCCGTTGATCTTAGGTCCTGGAGCTTTAACTGCTCTGATAACACTGAGAGATGTTTATCCTATATACATCGTGTTGTTAGCTTTCTTGGTCAATGTTATGATAAATCATATAGTGTTAGAACATTCAGAAAAACTATTCTACCTATTAACAGATAGAGGTGTACTGATAATGGAAAAGTTGATGGCGTTGATGTTCGCTTCTTACGCTGTTATGCTGGTAGAGAAAGGAATAAAATTATATATGTGAGGTGAAATCATGCAAGATAAGATTGTAGTAGACGTACCGATTAATGAAGTTTTCATAAAATCTAAAGATCTATCTTATGTTAGAGATAACGTTAAGAACACATTAGACTTTTTACCTTTAGCTTTAGAAGTAGATTCATACGAAGATATAGATCTTCCTGATATTAACTATGCAGAAGTAATTATAGATGGTAAATTACGTTCAAGATTCACTAATTCTTCTAACATATCAGTGTCGTTGAAGGTGTTCTTACCTTATGAACTAAAGAAAGATTGCAGTAACTTGAAAGAAATGATAGATATAGCTCTTAAGCTTAAAGAAGATGTAATTTTATCAGTTAACTATAAGAATAAGATCAAACGAAACAAGAAGCATAAGAATAAGTGCTATCGTAACTTAGATATTGAAGATCAAACTAACGATGAATTAGAACTGCACAACATTCAATCTTCACCTAACGTAGATAAAATTTATTAAGAAAATATTAAAATATGGAGCTAATATGGATGAAAATTTCAACAAGCATTTTAATTTAGTTAAGAATTTAAAGTTAAATTGTTCAAAAGCTGCAGCTAGAACTTTGTACTTTCAAACCATTAATACACATGATGATGTAGTGTTAGAATTAGGTTCAAACGAAGGAGTTAGTTCTATCTTCTTAGCTGCTGCTTTACGAGATAAGAATAGTAAGAGTAAAGTATATTGTGTTGATAGTTGGAAAGCTGACGATTTAACGTTTAAAAATTTTTTGAGTAACGTTGAAATATTTAACGACTATGTAGTTCCTTTGATAGGTACTCCTGATGAAGTGTACAACAAGTGGCCAGTTTGTACTAAGATAGGATTAGTTCACTTCAACTATTCAAGAGAATCTTATAATATAGAAAGAGCGTTTAACTTGTGGTCTGCTTTGTTGCCTGTAGGTGGCGTAGTAATATTCGACTCAGTTCCAAGTAACTCTTCATCTACTAAGGTTGCTTCACACTTACCTAAGAACTTTAAAGTTATATTCGACGTTATGTTTAAACGTTCTAACAAATGGGTAGCTGTTAAGACTGACGAATAGATTAAATTTAAAGCTAAATTATTAAATTAAATAAAATATAAAGGAATATAAAATGATAGAAATACACACAGACGGTTCATATCATACAAATTACAATATTGGAGCGTATGCTGCAATAATAACAGAAAATGACGAAGAAAAAGAAATAAGTGGACTTGAAAAAAATCCATCATCGTCAGATGAAATGGAATTATTAGCAGTGTTTAGATCTATAGAATCAATCAAAGAATCTAAATTACAAATAGACTTATATTCAGATTCACAATATGTAATAAGTAGAATAAATAACAAAATGAATAAATGGGCAAATAATTGGCCAAAAATATTAAAATATAAAGAAACATGGCAAAAAATTTATGAAATGCGTAAAAATTTAAAAATTAACTTTCATCAAATTGAAAGAAATTCTAGTAAAATTAAAAGATGTCATGAAATAGCAAATAATTTAGTCAAAAATGAAATTAACAAAAATAAAACATGCAATATAGATGAATTAATAAAAGAATTAAATGAATCAGCAAATAGTTACAATCAAAAATATAGAGCAAAAGATGAAAAATTTAGATATAATTTAGAACAAATTGAGAATGTATTAAAGTATATTCCAGAAATTAAAGTTATTAATATAAAAGAAACAAATAATGTTTTCTTATCATGGAATGGAAAAGAATTTTGTATATATGAAAAAAGTAATAATAATAAACAAAATATTTATAAAGTATCTTTACAAAATGAAAACGACTTTCCATCAAAATTTTTTAAAGATACAGACAAAATGATAAATGATTTTTTGATGAAAATTTTAGATTACATTAATCAAAGTAAAATATACTTAAATTAAACTAATCCATCGTATAGAAAATTATATAACTTTACATAGTTTTATATTGTATATTTGCTTTGTCATGCAGTAATTTTTCTTTATTGTTGTTTTTAATTTTTTCTTTCATTATATTTAATTCTTTCTTGATTATTTTCAAGATGAAACTAGTATCCGACTTTATCTTTTCATGTGAAATGTGTGCATATTTTTTATAAAAAGATACGAAGCGAGGATCATTCTTATTAGTTTTATTAGCAGGATATCTGCCATCTGTGAAGTAAAATTTATTATAGAAAGTTACTAGCCAAGAGTACTTAGAGTCTCTATTTACTAAGCAATCATAAATTTCTTTACTTGCCTTAGATGCAGTGCCTGCTAGATGAGATATGTTGTGCGTTGATTCAATTTCTTCATCTTTATCTATGACTAAGCTTACATATGATTTTAAATATAACTCTAACGCCCTTTGCCCATTATCACAGTAAAACTTCTTCTTATCATGTTCATTAGAAAATGGTGAGTCTATAGATAGCAATACTTCATAATGTTCTGCGTTTTTCAACCAATCTTCATGTTCTTCGTTCATCATAATTTAATATATAAAAAACTTTTACAAAAATAAAAAAATAAATTAAAATTTATTAAAATTTAAAATTAGAGGTGCTAAAATGCAAGATAAATTGTTGAATAAGATTAATGATATTTTAAAACATTATAACTTGAAAAAGTTTTCGAGCATAATGATAGTTCCAAGTGAAGATGATGAAAATGTATACATATTTAACATAGTATTAGATGAAACGTTAAATAATAATACAGCGATGAAATTGTCAGATGACATTCAAAGATTATTTTCAAGTTATAGTAATTTAATTCCTGACTTAAGATATTTTTGTTGTTAAATTAGGAGAATTGATGACGACTATTAATAAGAAAACTAAGATTTTATTCTTCGCTTTAATTTTAGTAGTAAGTTCTTTATCTTTTTCTGGTTGTGCTACTTTCAACAACAATAAGCTTAGTGCTAGCGGATTATCTTCTAATAACATAAAGCTGAATACTAGAATGGCAGCTAGTATCTTCTTACAGCCAGTTAGTAAAGATGATAGAGTAGTTTATGTTAGCGTTAGAAACACTTCAACGGCTAAGATAAACTTCAAGAAAGCTTTAGTTTCTAAGTTAGTTAGTGATGGATATGTAGTTACTGAGTATCCTAAGTTAGCACATTTCATCTTGATGGTAAACGTTCTTTACGTAGGTAAACAAAATGAAACAGATAAAACTTCAGGAGCTATCTTAGGAGGTACGATAGGTGCTCTAATAGGTTCTAGATACAACTCGCGTAATGCTGAATTAGACGCAGGATCTGTAGGAAGTTTATTAGGTGGTGTAGTTGGTTCGTTGATAGATAAAGTAAAGTACTTGATGATGACTGACATTCAACTAGAAGAAAGACGGCCTAATACAATAACTACAACTTCAACTTATGCTCAACAAGGAACGTCTAGTAACATGTATCAATACAGTGATACTATAAAGAATTGGGCTATCTATAGAGACATCTTAGTGTCAGAAGCTTCAGGATACAGTTTAACTTTTGCATCAGCAGAACCTATGTTGAGCGAAGAGATGGCACATGCACTAGGAAATTTGTTGCCGTAGTTTATCATTAATTACGTTAAGGAGATTAAAGATGAATTCGAATGAAAAAAAATCTAAGTTTAATAATCTTAGTAAGTTAGACGTTACTTTGTTAGTTGTGAGTGTGTCTATACTAGCTGTTTCAGCTATAGTGTACTTCACTTTTAGTTTAGTTACTATACCGATTACTAAAACTTTTACACCTAACTACGATAATTTTATTAAAGTTAATAATGGTAAGATAGTGTTGCGTAGCTACGTTACTAAAGCTTTAGAAAAAATATCTAAACGTTTAAAACGCGAGAGAGAGATATCTAAAGTTATAAGTAAGTTAAACTTTCATTATGCTGTTAAGATCGGTCACGGTAAAGTTAAGATGATAGAATTCTGTAACATAGATTCTAATGCTTGTAGAAAATTAGAAAAGTTAATATCTGAATCTAAGAATATAAGAGATAGAATAACTGCGTACTTATTCTTAGTGCCTATTAAAACACATTATAAATCTAAGAACATGGAACTATTTTACTTCACTGAGTCTAGCAATCTTAATAGAGAAGAAAGAATTAACAAGTTGAACGACATTATGGTTAAAGAAAAGTATAAAGATAACATACCACCTAAGGTTATTCCTTCTAATTATGCTAATGCAGCGTTGAATTATAGTATTTACTTAGAGAAAGAACTTCACCTTGACAAAGTTCCTTACATATTGATAGATAAAGAAACAAAGTATAATGGAAATGAAAACAAAGCATTGAAATTTTTAAGTAACGAGTTAAGATCATAATTTTTGTAGTAGGAGGAACTAACTTTGAACAAGATGAAGAACGTGTTATTCAACAACTCATTCGTAGAATATGTTGTTAAAGGTGTAATCATAATTTTAGCTTTAGCTGTAATTTTATTCATACTGCATTATTTAGGCTGGGTAAATATTTCAGTTAGTTTTAAGCTTGAGCATCTAGGAATGTAAAATAGTATAAACAGTTGTTGTATTCACATTTTTACTAAAAAATTAATACGGACGGAGAACAGTTTATGAAGATATTGAACTTGATGGGTAAGAAACATAACGGCAAAACTTACGTGTCAGGTGAGTTAACTAAGAGTTTATTAAACGAAGGATACTCTGTGTACAACGATACGTTCGCTTCTGAGTTGAAGAAGATCTTGATGAACTACTTTAACGTTAAGAAAGATGATTTTTCTAATTCTATCAAAGATCCAGATATGATCAAATTAAAAGTACGCAATATGTTACTCAACGAGTGCGAAAAGAACGACGAGTTCAACGAACTGTTGAATAACTATGAAGAAATTTACGAAACGATAAACAAAGCTATACAAGAAAATAACTTTAGAAAGTTGATACAGTACGTAGGAACAGAAGTTTTTAGGTTAAATGATGAATCTTTCTGGGTAAATAGAATGAAGGAGAAGATATTGTGCGTTGGTAGAACTAACGTAGACTTCTTCATAATTTCAGACTGTAGATTCATCAATGAATTTGAGATGATAAGCAATCTCAACATCAATACTTTTAACTTGTTAGTTGTTAGAGAAATAGTTAAAGATGTTGACTATCATCAATCTGAAGTAGAGTTAGATAGAATATTCAAAGCTAACAAACATAAGATAAGAGTATTCAACAACTGCGATGAGCTTAAGTTTAATTCAGAATTAAATGCTGTTTTAAAGATATTATCTTAGAATTCTTTTTTTTTAAGGAGAGATGAAAGATGTAATTTTATGCTAATGCTTTTTTACTTGACAAAAAAATATATTTTTGATATATAATAATACATATGATTAAAACATACAGATATAGATTATATCCTACTAGAAAGCAGACAGAAAAACTTGAGTGGACGCTAGAGACTTGCCGTATTCTTTATAACTCTTGTATTGTCGACAGAAACAGATATTACGAAAAAACTAAAAAAACTCTATCTAGAATAGATCAGCAAAAGATATTAGTTAGAGATAAAAAAAATATTGAATATCTTAAATCTATTCACTCACAAGTTTTACAAGATGTATTGTTCAGAGTTGAAAAAGCTTATAAAGCATTCTTTCAGAGATTAAGAGATAAGAAAGGTAAAGCAGGATTTCCTAGATTTAAGAATCCAAGCAGATATAAGAGTATAACATATCCTCAGTCTGGATTTCAAATAATAAATGGTAAGTTAAACTTATCTAAGATAGGACACATAAAGATTAAACAGCACAGAGAAATAAACGGCACTATAAGAACTTGTACTATTAAAAGAGAAATAGACAGATGGTATGCAACTTTCACTGTAGAATACACACCAAAAGTTAAGACTATACCTAATAAAGAAGTAGGTATAGACGTAGGCATTAAGTCATTCTGTGTTCTTTCTGACGGCAACGTTGTAGATAATCCTAAGTACCTACGTAAGTCAGAAAAACTACTCGTCAAGAGACAAAGACAACTTTCAAGTAAAGTAAAAGGCTCCAATAATCGTAAGAAAGCAAGGATAGCGTTAGCTAAAGTTCATAGACACGTAGCTAATCAAAGAAGAGATTTTCATCACAAAGTATCAAGAAGTATCGTAGATAACTATGGTTACATTAAAGTAGAAGACTTACAGATATGCAACATGGTAAAGAATCATAAGTTAGCGAAGTCAATATCAGACGCAGGTTGGGGACAGTTCATTTCTTTCTTAAACTACAAAGCGGAAGAAGCTGGTTGTTACGTAGAAGAAGTGAATCCTTACAACACATCTAAAGAATGTTCTGTATGTGGATACGTCTATAATGATATGGATCTATCAGTTCGTAAGTGGACTTGTCCAGAATGCCATACAATTCATAATAGAGATATAAATGCGTCGATAAACATAATGAAGAAGAAGATAGGCAAGGAACTTGCCGAATTTACACTCGAAGAGATAAGCTCTGTGGATGACATCGTAAGCAGCAATGCTTACGCACTAAAAAGCACCTTATCTACGAATCGAGAAGCCTATCAATTTATTGATAGGTAGTTCACATATGTTGATAATTTAACACTTAGAATTAATAGGAGATGTTGAGATGAAAGTAATAAGTCCATCAGTAAGAGTGGTGTTTCCATTAGAACTATCGTTAAACAATGGTAATGGAATATATACCAGAATTGAAAAGCTAGGCAGAGTATGTTATAAGTCTGAAGATCTCATCACAGAAAATTCTTCATTTAAGTTCGTAGAGAACATACTCAAGAGTGGTCATGAGTCTGTGATAGAGCATGTTTCTGTAACTGCAATATTCACTTGCGATAGAGGTGTTTCTCATGAGATAGTAAGACATAGAATTGCAAGTTACAGCCAAGAATCTACTAGATACTGCAACTATTCTAAGGATAAGTTTGGAAATGAACTAACGTTCATAAAGCCTTGCTTTTGGAGAGAAGACTCTGAAGAGTATAAAACTTGGTACAACATGATGAAGTCTATAGAAGAATCATACTTCAAGTTGATAAGCATGGGTTGTAAACCTGAAGAGGCTAGATCTATTCTACCTAACAGTTTAAAAACTGAGTTAGTGATGACTACTAACTTAAGAGAATGGAGACACTTCTTGAAGTTAAGAACTTCACCTAGAGCGCATCCACAGATGATAGAAGTTGCTAACATGGTAAAAGAAGTATTCAAAACTTACGTACCTTTGATAGTTAATGATATTGTATAAAAATATAAATGGAGGTTTTATAATGAAAAGTCTATCAGAAATTAAATTATACTTGATGCTTTCATATTCTACTATCATAGTTAGTATTATTTTTTTAATAATGATAGTATCTATGATAATTTACAACTATAAAAAACACAAGAAAGGAATAGATAGAAACAAGAGAATATCTTCGTGGATATTCGTATCTTTGATAGTTGTAAGTTTATTCTTAGTTCAACACTTTAACTATGAGTTGAAGAATTTAGAGTCTAAATCGTTTTTCAAGAGTACAGTTAACGGACTCATATACATACATTGTATCGATGACAACTACAAAAACAGAGTGCCTTATGTTAAAGCTAAGAAAGTATGTAACGACGAAGTTAAGCATATCGTGAAGTTAGAAGATGAAGAAGGTGTATCTAAGATTAACGTTCAAAAGTTATTAAAATAAAAGTGAGGTGCACGATGGAAGATGATGTAAAAGGTATCGTAACTCTATGTGGATCTTTAAAGTTCTACAATAAGATGTTGAGTATATATTCAGGATTGACAGCTAGAGGTTGGATAGTTTTCTTTCCTAGTGTGTCTGCTGATCACAGAATGGAATTAAGAAAATCTGTGGAAGAGATGACTAACTTAATGCGTAAGATACACAAGAATAAGATCGTAATGTCAGATTTGGTATTAGTTGTAGACGTAGATCACTATGTCGGTGCAGATACAAGTGAAGAAATTGAGTACGCTAAAGAATTGCAAATACCTGTTTTATTTTATTTAAAAGATTTAAACGAAGATCTGAACAAAGTAACAGAATTTTACATAGGAAGTTATTAACTTGAATGACTTGAATGAATTTGCATAAAGTAAATTATCTAATGAACATATAGTATTTTGTTATTATTAGGCTGTCGTCTAGTTGGCAAGACATCGGACTTTGATTCCGATAACGTAGGTTCGAATCCTATCAGCCTATCCATTACTTTCATTTGTAAACTCTATGTCAATGAAAACTTAAACAAATTCAAATACTCTTATTTTGAGAGAAGTTTAAACTTTTTAGGTTGACAATTTCTCTGTTGTTGAATATAGCAGATGTAATGTCTACTGCCCAATCACCTATTAGCTGCCTGTTAAAGTTCTCTAACTTTTCTTTCTTTACACCAAATATACCACCAAGTTGAAACTCTTCAGGATAGTTTTTCTTGTAGTAACGGTTGAATATCGTACAGTTAGAAATTAACGCTTCATGAGACATAGTTCTTTTCTTGTCTAACGACATCACTAAATCTTGGTAATCTTCAACTTCTAATCTAAACTTTTGAGTTTTCATCTGAATCTCCATCTTAGTTACTACACTAACATAATCTACAGCTTTGTTTAGCGTGTCTAACAATAGATTCATACCTTTGTCGTCATTCTTATGTTTCAATAATGCTATTATTTCGTCTATTCGTTTCAAGACTAGTTCATTCATGTCTTCATCTCCGTATTTTTAACTTTTATAATATATAAAAATTTTTATTTTATTTGATATTTTTACTGAACACGCCGTCGGCAATAATTTCACAATTAGTAACATCTTTATTATAAGTATATATCCATGCTGTAACTACTGGAGATGTAGTAACTGGAAACATAGTAGTCTTGTTGTTTAGTCTACAAACATTAACTCTTTCTCTCATGAACAAATTAGGTGTCATTTCATATTCGTCTAAGTACTTAAGCGTTCTCTGTGCGTTACCTTTTAGTAGATAAAGTTCACCGTATATGTATCCGTTATTCTTCTTAATTAATCCAGGATAAACTTCATCTTGATCTTTAATCTTATACATAACTCCATGTACTAGTCCTCCGTCTACTAACTTAGAGTTCTTCTTCAAAAATTTAGAGTACTCATTGTCAAATTCTCTCTTTAACTTTCCATAAACGAATAAGAATTCTTTAGGTTTTTTGTTAAACAA
>JAEHJW020005846.1_pt1 | contig 47292 bp, 79 predicted proteins | sample 9271431 | NCBI WGS metagenome assembly JAEHJW02
TGGCTGTGGGAGACTGTACGACGCACACTCCTTCCGTCAGCAGGCCGCCCGTTCCCACCAGCACGCAATCGTTCACCGTGCTTAGGCCGGTATCGGTCAGGCTTGGCGTCGTCACCGATGTGGTCGCATCGACAGTAGCTGCATCGAGTGCGCCGCTCGCATCTCCCGCCGTCCCATTGCCAAAGGCAAATACATTATTGCTGCCAGTGATTCCCGCCGTGTTCGTACCGCCCGATGTGGCAGCAAAGCCGATGAAGGGGCTGCTGCCATAGACTTGGAGCTGCGAAAAACTGGTTGGCAAAGAGCCTGCTGGCAATACAGCCGAATCCACATAATACGTTCCGTTGCCGATAAGGAAATGGTTAAGCGGGGCCGTCCCATTGATCTGATAGCCATTGACTGTGGCATTGACCGTAGGAGTCGTTAAAGTATTGATCGCCAGATTCGGAATCGTGTACTGGCCTCCAAGGTATCCGTCCAAGCGCGTTAAATCGTAATTCAATTGCGTACCCCAGTTCGACGAATTGTAGGCAGGCAATTGCAGACCGATATTCGGCGTCACGGACTGGGCGATTGCCATTCCAGAAAGCAGCGACATAAGCAGCACGATTTTCTTCAACATAATATGTCTCCTAAGCGACAATCAGCGGCCCAACCGCATAGCAATTCAAAGCATTGGATACGATAAATTCCTGTACATTGATGCTGTTGGCAACGCTTGAAATCTGCGACCATGCATAGAAATTCGAGGGATAGGCAATCGTATTTCCTCCAGCCGTCGATTGATGCCAGATGAAAATAAGTCTTTGCCCAGAAACCAATCCCGTAATCGTCGGAGCAGTCACGTTGCCGGTCAATGTAGCCATTTCAAAGGTAGAGTTGGCGCGCGCATTCCATGCCGGACTTGCCGTATATGCGATATTTTGCAGCCCTAAATTCAAGTCTGCCTGAGTCAACAATGCAGACAGCGTACTTGTTAGCGTAGAAAGCGACGTATCGTCAATCGTGTATCCCTTGTTGGCTAAAGATTGGGCCAAGGCCGCCGCCAGCGTCGTTACCTGATAGGCGAATTTGTTGAATAGATTGGAGGCGGGAACGGAATCGAGCGCCGCCCCGCCAGTCCGCATGGAATCGGCAGAATAGGCGGCATCCGTTTCCTGGTTCGCCTGTCCCGGATTAAACTGCAATATATTGGTACTCATGTTTCCGCCTTAAATGAAATGACCCTGATCGAAACCGGACTGTACAGCCGTGTTTTGATCGAAACCGAATAGTGGGAATGTTCCAAAACTGTAGTTGTAAAGGACAGCTTCCGTCTCCGGTACAATCATGTGATTGGTAATCATTTCCTGCCATAAACTGTTTGTCAGCCCACCGATTTCAACATCTACCGTCATGTTCTGGTTGTCAACAATTACTATTTTCGTGTTCGGGAAAGCGGTAGGCCACCACGCATAGATCGATGCTGTCTGTCCGTTCCAGTGCGCGGCAAACAGCTTTGCCATAATCAGCTTGCGATAGGAAAGATCGTCCAATAGTGGACTTGTTCCCCCAGACGGCGCAAAGGGAAGCAATCTGGCCGCGCCGAACTCACTGCCTACAATGTCCAATTGCGCCCCAGCCGCCGAACCTACCGTGAAAGCGTATAGCATCGAATCCACGCACAGGCTGATATCGTTCAACTTCTCCAGCAATGTCTGCAACCATGCATTCAGATTTGGAGCTGTTTTGTAAAGAGAAGTCAGCAGGCCCAAGTAATGATCGACAGGAAAATAGCGCGGCGGAACACTCGAATACGGTCCAACTCCATATCCGCCCGTGTTGTAGGGGAGAGTGCTCATGGAGTGCTCCCGATATTGATGACAATGTTTGCCGAACTAGCGGTTGGAGCATTGATAAACCCTAGCTGTACGTCCGCTGTTCCGGTGGGCGGACTGGTTGTCCCAAGCAATACCTGAGTAACGACAAAAGCCGGATTCGCCAGACTTCCCGCTTGCCCCATGATGGTCGAATAGATTGCCGAAATGGAGATCAGCGATCCAATCTGGAGAGCGGCTAAATACGATATAAGAGCATCCTGGATGTTCTGAATGACTTGAGGCACAACTGTACCGGCAAGAGGATAAAGCGTTGCCGTGATATAAACATTCGTCAAAATAGCCTCATAAAATCCTACCGTCATAATTTGCCCAGTGACAGGATCGGTGACCTGAACCTGTGTCGTCCCATTCATCAAAGCACCCAATCCTCGGCTATTGTAAATTGCCGTAGCAATTGCCAGACTGTTGCCGCCCTCTGTGACCATTGTGATAGAGTGCGCTGGGTTGCCATAAGCATCTGGGCCACCTGTAGGATTGTTGTAGCCGATGCTGCGCAAGACACCCGGCACGGCTGCTACTGCCGCCAATGTAGACTCGAAATTCGTTTGTGAGGGAAGCGCGGTGCTAATCGCGGCGCGGGCACGCAAGGCGGCGTCCGACTCCGTAGGCGTTCCTACGGTAGCAGCCGCCGGATTGGTTACCGATGTCCATCCCTGTACTGGCGTGGAAATTCCGGTGATCGTGTTTGCAGCAGCGCTGATGGCACCCAATTGTTGCGCGGTTGCAAGAACGGAAACTGTACCATTGCTGCCGATGGTCACGGAAGCCGGAAACAGCCAAAGATTGCCATTGAAATCGTAGGCGATTCCGTTGAGAATAACAGTTCCTGCGGTTCCTGAAACTGTCAGGATCGCAGTCGAATATGTTGCAGGAAGCCGAGTGATCCCAAGATTGGCCACGACAGCATCTAGGCCCGCGCCAACCGCAGTGACATAGCTGCGCGAATTGTAGTCCATCAGGATTGCCTGGTAGATATCGTTGATCTTGATGGCAAACGCGCTGATGAGTTGATAGTCCGCAGTATCCGGCTGCAAATACGAATTGCTTGGATAAATCGTGGTGTAAGTATCCAGCAAGTCGTTCAGCACGTCGAGGTAAGATGGTAGCAATAAACCGGCCTGCGTAATTTGTGGAGGAGTATAGCTCAAGCCGCACCTCCTTGATTGCCGATAGTCAACGAACCGAATTGGGTGGAAACCTGCATGATAAAACTGACACCGTTGCCATTCGGATTGTAGGAAATCGCGGTCATCTTCGCCGACAAAACGAAAGGCACTGTGAGCACTTCATTAACGAGGATCGTGGACATTGCTACCAAAGAGTTCGCGCTTCCCGGCTGGCCTAGAAGCGACTGAAACCATGGTGTACCCAAGGATGGATTTTCCCACCATTCTCCCCGGAACAATCGAAGCCGCGTATAAATGATTTGCGCGACGGCATCCAGGTCTGTCAGGAAATTCGACACACCATCTCCATTGAGAGGATCGTTATTCGGGCCGAGATTGCGAACGCTGATCGTGCTCATCATTCCCCACTCAATACAGTCGTCAAAGGCTCCGGTGTCGGCAATGCTGGGGCCACGCTCACATATTGCACGGCTGGCATATACACCGTCGTAAACCAAGTATAGAAAGCCTCCTGCAAAAGACTTTGAGCCGTTCCTCCCGATGCAACTACTTCCACTTCCGGGGCCGTGATCGTTATCTTTCCATCGGTAATATCGATGCTGACAGAACCATTATCCGCCCGAATCTGCAAAGACGATGTAGAATAATTTGCCAGCGTTCTCTTCTGGCTCCATGGGCCAAACAGGGCAAAGGCATCGCTTAAGCTATGCCTGCGTTTGGCCATCTGTGCTTGTACACCGCCATTTACATACCAGGCGTCGATGCAGGCATCGGCAAACACCAACAAACATTCGTCACCGGGAACGACGGGAAAGGTGATGGAAAATCCACCGGCGCGCGGGAATACAACCGGAACGTCTTCCACGACAATCGTTACCCATTGCGGATTGTTCCGGGCCTGCGATGGAATCCCATTCGTGGCAGGCAACGGAACGTTCACCCATTCCTGAATGGCCACTTTGACCGCGCAGGTTTGTTTGACATTGTCGAACGACTGTACGATTCCTGGGATGGCCACCCGCAAATCGCACAACTCCTGACGCGCCGATTCCGACCAGACATTCTGATCGAGTGCTAAACGTTGCTGAAAAGAAATTGGCATGTCTTATCCGTTTTGCCCCAATAGCAGGAGCATGTCTTCCACATATTCCACGCCCGTGACATTGGTGCGCCACAATTCACCGCGTGTATCTCCTGTATGTTCCACGCCGATCAATACATAATTTCCCATGGTGCTCGACAGGGGCCGTGGCGCATAGCTCCCAATCGACAATGCCTGCAATTCGATCAACGCTTCGCTTGCCAAATGCACAGTAGAGAGTGGCAATTGAATGTCTAACCGGGAATCGAGAAGAACGGAAAAATCCACTCCAATCAAAGTTTGCACGGGAGTATCCACGAGCGTGTAATCGATGCCAGGTTTCAACGATTGCGGTGTCGAACCGGGCGACCATATCGGAGCGTAACTCGCAATCGGAGTGAAATTAACATTCTGCGGAGAAGATATTTGCAGCCCGTTTCCACCCATAAATGGAATCATGTTGCTGGAGTCGGTCAGTTCTCCAAATCTTTTTAAGGGATCGCCAAATATCGTTTGCGCCCTGGGAAGCGGTTGCCGAATCGCGCCGTCCAATTGCTGTAATGATGCTTGCGAAATTGGAATCGGCGTGGAAGCATTTTGCGCCATCGTTTCCGCTTCCTGCCGAACGGTTTGCAAAGCCGGAAGATTGAAGTTGATGAAATTGTTCGGCCCCCAGTACAATCCCTGAATGCAATTCAGGCGCAATACGTTGTCCACGACCCCTTTGCGGCTGATGAAGGGCTGAAATATCTGGCCTTCCCAAATTGTGCCGAATCGTCCATTATCGTACCCAGCCCTGATCTCGACATTCATTCCCTGCTCAATTACCAGCTGCGAAAGCGAAAGCCCTTGCGCATTGTTCGGAAGAGGTCCATCGGCATTGTAGATTTCGATGTCGGCGAACCAGAATGCCTGATAGAAAAATTTATGGATATTGAAGGTGAAACGCAACGCATGTTGCTCTAGGGCGCTATCGGAAACGAGGATTTTCTCGACTGTACCGTTCGGCGATTTCCCGGAAATGTACAGTTGATACTTCCTTCCAAACAGCGAAGCCAATTGGGGTTGCGTGGTCATAAGGTCGGTGTATCTCCCCAGACGAGCACGAAGTCTGTCGTCAAATTATCGGCCACTGGAGAACCCGTTTCCGATTCGTTGGCCCCCGCTCCGGTCTGCAAAAGGTACGCGGAGCCGATCTGCAAATACACGTATTGCTGCAACATGTTTCCCGCTGGATAGGCTCCGGCCAGCAAAGGCAGATTGAGAACCAGGGGATTATTGGCCCCATCGTAAATGTTCATGACCCATTGCGCGCTCATGATCTGCCACTGCAAGGACAAATTCAACGTTAGAGAAGCACCGTCCACCTGCAACGTAACAGTCAAGGTTTGATTCAATGCCGCTGTCAAGGGAACGATTTGATAGCTCATGGTGACACCCCGGCAACGCTGCTGAGTTGCCCACCTTGAGGAAGCGTGGTCAGGAATCTTGGATCGAGCGGTAGATGCGATGGAATCAAGTTACCTGTCGGCTGCTGAGGCACGACAGTGCCAATACTGGATGTCTGCAAATTGGCCGCATCCGGTGTATTGGGAATAGAAAACGAGGCCACGGAAGCAGTCAGAAGTTGGAAAAACGTGACGGTAGCGCGCAGTGCCCAGCGTGTCTCCACATCGTCCGGCGCGATGATGTTTTGGATAATCATGTTGGTATATGTGTCGAGCCTGGTTTGCAGTGTCAGCGTAGCCCTTCCCAAGGCCAGAGCCTTCAGCAGCTTATAAGCATTCACGCTTTTCGATCCGGCCATGCTCCACATTCCCACGCCATACTCGTCCATCGCATCGCTCATGCCGATTTCCACGGTGACAGTCTGCGGCAATACATACGCATGGTCCGCGATATTCGCACCACTCAAGACAGGATTCTGCGTAACCGTCAATTCGGTATTATGAGTCAACATAAGCACGGCATCGGGTACATAGATCGATCCGACTTCTCCAATGTTGGACGCGGAACCGAGCGCCGTCACAGTGATGGAAGTCAGCGCCGGTTCCTGCCAAATCGAGGGGCGGTACGGTGCGCTGGAAGTTGCCTGCGGATTTCCGGACTGCACGACCAGGCTTTCGACAACTGCGACGGCCAAGGCAGCATCTTGGACGGCTGGAATGATCGCGCCCGCCGCGCCGCCTAGAAATCCAGCGACATTTCCGAGAATAGGGAGAGATGCCATCAGTACCTTCCTTTCCCGTTGAAGTATGTATCGCTTAGTGGTACACTTGAATTGTGGACGCCATAAAGACAGTGCGATGTAAGCTCGAACCAACGGAAGAACAGAGGCAATCTCTGCTTTCCACGTTGGACAAGTTCGCTGCTGCCTGCAATGACGTTCTGGCAGTTTCCAACCGCGAGAACGTGCGCCAGCAGTTTGCGTTGCATAAACTTTGCTACTACCGTATCAAGTCCGAATATGGCCTTACTAGCAATTATGCTGTCCGCGCCATTGCCCGCGTTGCCGCCAGCTTTGGCAAAGGGAAGAAAACTCCAACCAGATTTGAGCCAAGCAGCGCAGACCTCGATAAAGACTTGCTTCGGTTTATTGAAAAGTCTGAATCCGTCAGTCTGTCCACAGTGGATGGCCGGGTCAAAGCCAAACTCTCGCTGGGCAATTATCAGCGACATCTTCTCCAAGGCCAGAAACCCACAGTGGGAACGCTGGTGCTGGAACGCCACACCAAAGAACTGTATGTCCATCTGGTGCTGCGTGAAGATGCTCCCATACCGCCGCCGCCCGATGGTTTTCTGGGCTGCGATCTTGGCATTGCAGAAATTCTCACCGATTCGGATGGCAACAGCTTTAGCGGGTCGCAAGTCAAAGGCATCCGTCATCGCCACCGTCACCTTCGCACCAAACTGCAAAAGAAAGGCACGCACAGTTGTCGCCGCCTTCTCAAGAAGCTGTCTGGCCGCGAGGCACGTTTTGCCAAAGATGTGAACCATGTTATCTCCAAGCAGGTTGTTACGAAAGCTAAATGCACAAATCGCGCCGTGGTGCTGGAAGAATTGAAGTGCATCCGCGACCGAATTAAGGCTAGGCTGCCGCAGCGTACCGTCCTGCATTCCTGGGCGTTCAATCAACTTAAACTCTTTATTGCCTACAAGTGCATTGCCGCTGGCGTCCCGATGGTCTCTGTCGATCCGCGAAACTCCAGCCGCGAATGTTCCCACTGCGGGCATACCGAGAAGTTGAACCGAACGTCCCAAGCCAAGTTTCTGTGTCTCTCCTGCGGCTATCGAGCGAACGCGGACTTCAACGCTGCCAAAGTCCTTCGGGAACGCGGCAGGGCCGTCTATCAAGCGGCCAAACGTGACGAATTGTGCTCGGTTTCGCATAATTTAGTTGCAAGCCGTCTGCTTTAGCTGACGGTACTTGATCAGTTCCCCGTTCCATGGGCATACGGCCCAGTTACCGATTGCAAGCGGTTTCTCTTGGTATGCTTATCGAGCGCATCCTGCATTCCTTTCGATACAGAGGCTGGTAGCTCAAAGGTACTTGTCCCAGCAGGAACGTGGATATGCACGGAACCGATATGCACACTGCTAACTCCTGCTGCCCGATTGCCGTAATCCTGCACGCTTTGAGGGATGGCGGTATGGTTGCGAAGCGCCGCATCAAGATGGCTCGGCCCCCAGTTATAGGCCATCGCAGCTTCCCTTACGTTCCCGTGATATCTTGCGACCAACTGCGACATGTATTCCTGGCCACCCCAAAGATTTTGCGCTGGGTCTCTCGGATCGACACCTAAACTCGCTGCGGTTTTTGGCATCAATTGCATCAGTCCCATAGCTCCAGCGCTACTCGTCAATACCTGTCCGCCAGGACCGAATTGATGGCCACCGGATTCCATCATTTCCATGCGATGAAGGATGTTTCTGGCTTCAGGCTGAAGCAGCCATCCTTCCGTCTGATTTCCAATCGCTTTCCCGGTAAGCACCATGGATTTTTTGAAGTATTCATCACCTGCATGGTGGTTTCCCCATGCCCACGCTCCCAACGCTAAAGTTAAATCCCTGCTTCCCTCATTGGCCTGTTGGCGACCTCGCTGGAATTGTGAGCCGGTAGCTTTGGGAGGAGCCATAAATCCTGAGATGTCTCCCGTCAATCTCCCCATTTCATTTGTGATTCCTGTAGCCGCAGCTTTTGCGGCGGCAATATTGTTCACCGCGCTGAACGGTTTTCCTACCAATTCAGGATGCCCCGTCAAAGCGCCGATGATTCCGACAATTGCTGTATCCATCTGCTTGAAAACTTCCCAGATTTCCAACGAGACTTTTTTAACTTCTTTCAGTCCCCAGACGATCTTCCCGGTAATCATGGTATCGATGGCCGGTAGATTCTGGATCAAATAATCCACTGCGCCCTTCAAGCCGCCCTGCATCTTGAACCATTCCGGCGCGAGTCCCTGAATCAATTTGCCGATGATGTCCTGCAAGCTGTATTGCGCAACCACTCCAAGCCGCTGAAACTCGAATTTCATGTCGCGGACTAACACCATATTCTTTTCAAAGCCTGGCCCCATTTCCGCCAAGATGGTTTCCTGGTCCTTGAACATCTGCATGGCGCGACCGTGCAACTCTTTGTCCCAAGTAATATCTTCCAAGGTCACACCCAATGCTTTGAGCGTCATGCTGAGTTCGCGGCCTACCTTCTGCGTGGTGAACATGCGCAGGGCGAACAGGCGATAACTCTGGTCTGCCATCGCCACTTTGTCGATGAGTTTGACTGCACCGAGAGCCAGTCCGGTAAAGAAACCGCCCGCGACCGCTGTGGCCCCCAGTGTGACTTTTGCAATGGATTCCACGGAGGAAGTGGCTTGATGAATGGATGCCTTGAAACGCAGCAGGCTTGCGTTGTCTACCTTATAGCCGAGTTTGACGAGGTAACTTTCAAGGATGTTGTCAGACATTGTTTGCCTGCTTCCGCGCAGCCTGCTCCGCATCCATCAAATCGTGGATAGCTAACAGATCGTCGATAGTGTACGTACCATCGAAGGTCTGATGCTGCTGCCAGTATCGGGCCACGATAGGACGCATGAGATAAGCCTCTACGGTTGGAAAGTTTCGGAAAGAACCGAATCTGCGGAAAAAAAGGGGGAGAGATTGAACAGCACCGATTGCAGCACGACCCCAAAGAGGATTTTTACATCGTCTTCCAGCGCCGCATCGCCCATTTTCCCATTGGGCGCGCGCAGAGAAAATGCCGCGCCTGTTTTTTCATCAAACCGCTGCACATTGTCCAAGCACAGCGACACGATAGAATCGTAATCTTCCCGCTTCATAGAACGCAGGATGCGAGACAGCTCAAGCACAATCGATGCTTCGGCCTTGTCCGACACGTTCTCCATCATCGGAAGTCCCACCTGAAACATCAGCCAAGTTCCATCGCTGGCCCGCATCTTTTTCAAGCGGTACTTCCTGTCTTCGACTTCGATGTCCTTGAAAGGTTCTCTCATGGCAACAACGCCTCATTGGTAATTTGCGCGCAGATGAATGTCCATGTAACGTTCTGACCTTCACCCTCGTATGGCCGGTTCGGAATCTTCAATGGAATGGCTCCCACGGCCCGGTGAGAACGAGCATTGATGATGTCGGAAATTAGCCATTGTCCAGCCGCGAAGTTCAGCAAGTTCGCCTTGTCCGCCTGGGAATAGATGATGTCTACGTAGTTGACGAGATAAGCATCTAACGGGCTGGTTTCCTGGCAAGTAACAAGCATGGTGCCGTTAGCTCCAGCCATGTAACTCATCATCATGCCAGCGTCCGCAGCCACTTTCAAATTGACGCGGTCGCGAGACATTTCCACTTCTATCTTGTCGAGGCCCGCTTCGCCTCCCAAGGGAAAAGGTGGAAGGACCGTATTCGTGAAGACTCCGACAATGTCCTTGAAGCTGTATGTATAGAGAAAATTCGGCATTTTTCTTACCTCTGGACGTAGATTCCAATCGTGACGCTTTGCACCGATCCAGCTTCAATGAGAGACACATAAATCGGCATGGCCTGTTTTGCCGCAATTTGCGCTGCTGTGGCTGTGGAAAAAGATGGCGATTGCACTTTATATCCGGTGCTTAAATTCTGGCCCGGCTTCAGATTCAGCACGGCTGGCCCTTGCCAGATACCCGGCACAATGTATCCAATGGCCGCCGAGGTCGCGCAGGCATTCAGTACGGCTTGCAGTAGTATCTGCTGGCCGGTGTCCGTCATATCCACGGACAAGTTGCCGATAAACGCCTGCATCACGTTGTAGATCATGTTGGTTGCGAGAACGTCCAACTGGACCACGGAACCGAAATGCTGTCCGCTAGGCCCAATTCCAGTTTGGAAAAAACTGAAGGAATTCGCGTAATTCAGGACAAGATTTCCATTGTTTCCCTGAATTGTATTGACCTGCGAGAGTGTCAACGGCTCTGGAGTGATGCCCACAACATTTTTGAACATCGGAGTAAAGAAGCTCTTTGGCAAGCCGGTCGTCAATCCGCATGTCATGCCCATAATGGCAGCGGCAACGTAGACATTGTTGGGTGCAGTTCCGCCTTGCGTCGTGGAATAGGTCGTCATCACGCGGGTATAATTCGCGGCTTTGAGCGTGGCGAGAAGGTTTCCAGACGCTCCACTGAGAACGTTTGGGCTGGAAGTTGCAGCCTGAAGGAAGCTCTTCGGCGAAGCGCTTTGCATATAAGGAGCGATAGCTTCAATGTCGGTGTCGGTAGCGGTTGTGGACATCGCCTGATACCACCCAGCGGAAGCGATCCGGCAAGCCTGAAGCGACTGTAGGGGAGTTTCTCCAATAGCGGTAATGTTCACCGTCAAGCCCGTGCCCGTGCCTCCAGTAGTAGGCAGCGCAGTCGTAACGCTATAGCCGGTCCCCTGATTGCCGACGGTCGTGCCAAGCGTTTCCACAACCCCGCCAGAAGCGACTGTCAGCACGGTCAAAAGTCCATTCGTTGCGCCCGATTGCGTGACTTCTACCTGATCGCCCACGACATAGCCGGTGCCTCCAGCGTCAACGGTCGCGGTTTGAATGGCGGTCAAATCCTGTCTGCCAATCCATACATATTGCGGCGCAGGCAACTGGCTGAAATAAAGTCCCGCAGCAATATATTCCGGGTCGGTCGAAGTGAATCCATCGGTCAACATCGCTGCCGTGCTTGCATATTGCCGGATACGCGGGTTCGTGCCTCCCACGCTCGGAATCGCAGGAGATGTCCCGGTAATCAGCCCTTGGTTGTAAGCTGGAACTGCCGTCGCCAAAGGTTCGATAAAGACGGACACATCGACAACGCTGGAAAGGTCTTGTGTAACCGGATAGCTGCTCATGCTTGCACCTCAATTGTGTCGAGAATGCCGGAAGCATCCTCGATAATGATTTCTGTCGATGTTGGAGACTGATAACTCAACGTTTCCTGGACACCCTCATACATGCGGACGCGAAGATCGACACGCTCCCACCATTGCGCTTGAAACAGTTCCGGTGCCCGCAGAGGGTTGGGAATGTCCATCATCGTAAACAGATTGAAGCTGCGTAAAATTCTTGCGAACTGATCCAGGAACAGGCAGCTCCGAACCAGCCGAGCATTGTCGAAGCTGTTTGGCCCGTAGTGCGTCCATTGCGCTTCCCAGATGCGCGTATAAGTCCAGGTTCCAAGCGGCGTAGGCGACTGCGTTTGCTGGGGAAGGAAGTTCCTTTGCCGCTCGTAGTTCCCGCCTACTTCGATGGCGCGAACGAAGCAGATGTCCTCATCGATTTTCTGAGCAATCTCACCTAGCGTCTGCCATGAAATTCGGACGTTGTAGTACGGTGTAGGCTGCCCGGAAATACCCAACATTTGCGCTGTAAGCGCCTGCAATACCGGATTGATGGTTTGGATCGTTAAGGCGCTGCTGGCCAGCACGTTGCCGTCGGGGAACGTGGTCACGGTAGGTTGCTGAGGTGGAACTGGAAACGTGGCCATCAGTTGCCCACCATTCTGGCCGCCATCGCCTTGTAATATCCACCAATCGGATCGTAGGGCCAAACCTTGAACACGCGGAAATTCTGGCCTTGGAATATCAGCACGTCGCTGAGGCCGGGAACGCCGTCACCATGCGTTAGATAAATCGGCTCCGTAGACCAGAAGACCATCGCTCCGCTCACGCGATCCGCTTCCGGCACTTGATTCAATTCCTTTTCCGTGGCGACCGATACCGTGCCGTATTGCGCGAGAGTGATCAAGATGGATTGCATTCCGCCCAGGGCAAAGTTCGCCTGCGAGCGCTGCACTTGATAGGCTTGCGCCATGTCAATGTCCATCGTGATGTCCCCTACATGAATCGGCATAATTCCTCAGGCGTGGTGCGCATGACAGGAAACTCCAGGCGTATATGCCGTCGGACTGCCGCCGGAATATGTGAATCCAAGCACATATCCGATTTCAGAGCTGCTGACAATGTAAATTCCTATCGATGGCGCTACGGATGGGCTTCCAATCGCAGAGCTGGGGACGGTCGGAGTGCATGTCACAAAATAATTGGCATCCGGCATGGCCGGAGAGAAAGTGATGTAGGCACCGCAGGTTCCATCGCCGTTGTAGACATTCTCTGGAGCGCATCCGGTAAACGAAAACCAAACATCGATACCGCGATTGACGAGTTGGCCGTTGGTTCCCACGCCTACCGTATAACCGGAAGTCAATTGTGAATCGAGCAATTCCGTGACAGTAGCTGTGGTCACATTCAACGTGGAAGGTGTACTCGCGCCAATAGGCGTGCCATTGATGGTGGAATTGGTAATGTTGGCATTCGTTACCTGCGTCTGCTGCGCGTAGATCGACAGTCCATGCACCAGCAGCAGCAAACATCCGGCCCGAACCACATAGGAAATGGCCCGCCGCAACGCTCCGGTATCGATCATTGGCTTGACTTGGTCGCGCACGCTTTCACCGGCTTCGGCGCGCTCCATAATGCTTTCTCTTGCTTTCTTGCCCATTTTGCGCGTCTTCTTGCGAATAGTGCTCAATGCATTGTCCGGCCAATGATTCAGAGATTCATCGTTGAACCAGGCGCGAATTTTCTGGACAGCAAAGATGCCAGTAGCCACAAGTTGCCGTTTCGCGCTCGCAGTATCTCCGTCCAAGGTTGGCTTGGAAGCCGCTGCAAGCTTTTCCTGGATTTTTTCTTTGTAGAATTCAATTGTGGGTTCGATCAGCGGACGTGACGGGATATGGGCTAGGTCCGAGCCTTTGGAATTGATATACAGCACGGTGGCCGCATTCAGGCCGTTGTGATCATGGGCACCGCCTTCCGGGATGCCAACCAACACGTCTGTGCGCGCCAATTTCTTGACCGCTTCCCAGTCGATCTTTTTGTGTACCGTTCGTTCCACGGATAGTTGCATCGCAATCCTCAATACAGATACATCGGGCCAGCACCAACGATCTTGGCAAAAGATGCCAACTGCTGACCGTAAATCGTCAAATTCCATCCTGACCAGTCATCCAGCCCGGCAAGTGCTTGGTATCCAACCGAGACATCTCCGACGCTGCGGCTGATTTGAATGCCGCGCGAAACTCCCATTTGCGCGGCCTGACCCATCGCGGGATTCGAGACCGAATCGCTCATCAAATAAAGCGTGGCGAAATGCGCGATGAACCACGCCATCGCGGTCGTCCACATTTCCTGCCAACGCGCCTGCATCAGACACGCATTCGCCAGGATGAGGTATGCCTGCAATGCAAACGTGGAAACCAACGGCGCGTTGTAAGCGTTCACGGTTTCGTTGGCAGTGGTAGCGGTCGCATTGTTGGACATCGTCCAATTCAATCCGCTGCCGGAAATCAGGACTGTTCCATCCGGGATGTCGGTCCCGGTAATCAACATGCCGACCGCAAAAGGCGAGCTGGGCAAGTTGGCGAATGCAATGGCTGGCTGGCCACTTACGATGGAAGCCTGCACGGTAGCCGGAACTCCACCGAACTTTGGAAACATGTTGAGAAAGTCCGGCAAAAAATAGGGAGGGTTGGTCCCCGTGATGACATTGGAAGCACCGCTGAAATCGTATTCGGCAACCTGATTGGAGCCGCCCCAGTTGACAAAGAGAAGCAAATCGACATTTGGCGGTCCGGCGGACATGGAAGGTTCCTTTTAGACTGCGGGTTTCGCCGGTATCTCCAGTGTTTTCTTGGGAGTTTCCTGTTTTCTTGGAGTTGCGGCAACGATATTGTCGCTGTTCACGATCTGTCCACCTTGCAACCCCAACTGATATTCCGGGGTATTGGCAATCCACTCGGGCGCAGCGATGAACTCGATTCCCGTCTTGCCCAGAAGCAAAGACTTCAGAATCCCGCCGTTCTTGTCGTATTCATGGAACATGAACTGTTGTTTCAATTGGATTTTCAAATGCCATCTCCATAGACTGCGGTGGTTGGCCGATACCACATGATTTGCCCGATGACGCCGATAAATCCGGTCTTGAACGATCCGCCGCGATCATCGGTGGGAATCGTATAGAGCGTGGTAATCGGCTGCGGGATTTGCAGCATAACCGACTCTTTGGCGTTCTTGTAGCAAAGAGCGCGGTTGGTGCCACCTGTTCCTTGTCCTGCAATCCAGGGATTCGGCAAAGGATTGATGGTGAAAGGCCGCCCCATTTGCGCCGCAACGCTATACTTCTCGATGTATTCCTTGGTGCTCTGGCATCCGGCAATTGTCATCGGCTGGGTAATGGTCGCATACGAGCTATAAGGCACCAGCAGCGTGTCCGCCATGCCTTCCACTCCGTCGTATCCGCTGGCTTCCAGCGTGGTCAGAATCAATTGGTTCACATCGTTCAGAATTTCATTCGGCGTTTTCGATGCCCACGTGGAAGAACCGGAAGCTCCATTTGGCAGGACTGTGGCTGACACCGCCGTATTGTTTATCAAGCCCGGCTGTCCATTGAATCCGAAGTAGGTCACATAATCGAGCGCTTTGTTCCACACCGTTTTCACGGAAGTATTAAGCAAATCGACAAGGCTGAGCGGAGGCGCGATCCCCAGTTTCTCCGATGCCTCCATGCGCTTCATATCCAGCATGGAAACGGTCATGGCGGTCGCCCAGTTCCACGCCTGCCATTCACCCTTCTGGATATCGACTTGCACCAGATTGACTTGCGTGGCATTTGTGCCTTGCAGCCCATATTCATTGGTGCCGGTCGAAGTATAGTTCGTAGCCCACGATGCGATGTTCTCGATGAAACCGCCACCCGTAGCAATATACACATCGCGGGCATGGGTTACCGATTGCAGCGGCTTGACCAGAAACACTTCGCTGATGATTTCCAGCTGCGATGCCAGGAAGCTGTAGCCTGAAGAGCCAGCCGCAGCGTCCGTGCCTCGCGCCTGAATGCCGCGCTCGCCCGGTTTCACTCGAAATTCTTTAGGGACATACATGGATGCTTCTCCTTCATCAAGCCGATTGCTGAGTCAACAACGTGATTCCGGTATTGTTGTTTTGATCGAGCACGCCATTCGTGAAAACGACGCCGCTCAATTCGATGGTGTTGGTCCCGTCCGCCGCCGCTTCCAGATCGCCGACTTTCCCGGCAGGAATGCTACCGTTGACCAAAATGCGTAGATAGACCGGGCCTTGCGATACCGGCGTGCCTACGTTGATCGTGACGCCCACATCGCCCCAAACCAAACCTTCGCACTGGGTGCCTTGAAGATAACTGCCAATAATTGCGCCGCCCGGAGGATACGGAAATCCCAAGGTTGCCGTCACGTTGCGGACGGCGATCCCGGCGAACCGCGCCGCAGTCATCGTGCCGCCGCCAGCAATGAAGTCGGCCACGCTCTGCCAATTGTCTCCGCCACCGCTTGCATTCGGCACGACCACCATCGTCGATCCGAAGAAAATCGGATTGGGAGTCGTGGCCAATACTGGCCGCGCCTTGATCTTCGGGGGATACAGCATGGTGGGCGCGCCGGTAAACGTTTGGCCGGTGCCCAGGACGGGAATGATTTGTCCGAAAGACTGTGAAGACATGGTTTAGCTCCTATTTCTTGTGCAATTCCGCGTACATGGAATTGAGCTGTTCTTCGATGACCTTGTTGCCGAACAATTCGCTGTTCTTGGCATCTTGGCTACGAGTGCGCGTGGCGGCGGAAAAGCGTTTATATCCGTTGCCGTCTCCGGCCTTGGACTTGATTCCACCGGATGCCTTATACAGCGTGGAAAACTGTTTCTTCAGCTTCGAGTCCGTGCTCCGCGCAATGATGGGTCGCATGGCCTTGAGTACAGCCAGCGCCGAATCCGCGCCTTTGCTGTAGGAATATTCCCCGGCATCCTCGCGTTCCGTGGTCGGTGTCGGCTGCGGGCTTTCGATATACTTCTTGCGCTCCGCCTCGGAGCTTTCGTCTTCGCTTTCCAGAGGAGATTCCTCGGAGTGCTCCGGCTCTTCTTCTTCCTCTTCTAGGTGCTCATCCAGCAAGCGGCGCAATTCGTCCATATCGACATCGCTGGCGCGCGCATCGCGCTGGCGGCTGGCGCGGCGCTTGTCGAGGGCGCGGTCTAGCGCCTTGTGCAGGCGAGCGCTTTCCTCTTCGTCCGCATCCATGCCTTCGCAATCGCGGCCCCGCTCGGTATCGCGGTCGGTGTAGTCCTCGCGATCTTCCCGGTCGCGGGCGCGGCGCTTATCGAGCGACCTCTCTTTGTTCTCGTGGACTTCCTCTTCCTCTTTTCCGTCCAACCCGCGCATCGCCGTGGCGGCGCGCGCAATCTCTTCCGGCTCGGCATCTTTCGCGAAAACTTTGAAGCCCAAACCCATTAGGACTTGACGCATGTTTCGATTCATATAATTGCTTCCTTTCGCATCGTTGATCCGTGCATCCTCACCGGCGCGGGCATCGCCCACCAACGCGAGATGATTGCCGCGAATTTCCCGCTGTTCGAGAGTTCCAGCTTCAGTTTTGAAAAGTTTGTAGTCGTAGCCGCATGAAAGTTCCCGCTTGCCCGAACGCACCTGGCGCAAAGCGTCTTCGTGCTTGATAAACACATCGGCCAGCAATGGGTAGTTGCCATCGTCCAAGGCTTCCTCGCCTCTGCGGACATTTTGTAGATGGCCTTTTTCATATTGATCGATATTTGTTGGAGAAAGCCATTCGGTGGGATGAGAGACTGTGAAGGGTTTGCCTTCAAAACTTTTGATGGTGTCGGGATGAAAAACTTCCGAAGGGTCGCGGTATACATCGAATGTGTCGCCCAGTTCGTACTCGACTTCCAGCTTGTCAAGGGCTTCGCGCAGTTCGCTGGCGGAATACTTCTGGAAGCCTGTCCGGGCAATGACGGCGTTCTGGCAGATAAGGTATTTTTCCGGCGTTTCAATGATGTTTTCGGAGAGGTGGGTGCCGAAATATCCCTTGGCCACATAGGTTTCCTTTGCTTGCTATGCTGAATTTAGCAAAGGATTTGCCCAGAATTACGGAATCGAAAAACAAACCGTTTACGGATTGCACGCGATTGGTTTATATTGATCGCAATGACAGAACGTATGTACTCTCCACGAACGGCGGCACGGGAACTGAATGTTTCACGTGGAACACTCTACAAGTGGCTTCGCGAAAAGCGCCTGACCCACGTTCGCATGGGCAAAAGCATGAAAGCCCGGCTATTCGTGCCGCAAAACGCCATCGATAAATTCCTAGCGGAGAGCCGAGTGGAAGCGGACTAGCCCAGCGCCCGGAACTGCTTCAGGGTCATCCGCTCGATCTTTCCACGGCGGTAGACATTGTGCGGCCATTTCACGTCTTCCGGACCAGAAATGGTTGCCGCGATGCACCGGCAATTCGGAACGCGGCCAGCGTGATAGTGCCCCAGCTTCGACCGTATGCCAATCAGTTTCTCCGGTGCGGGCGGATCGCTCCACGTTACCAGTACCCCATTCATGTGCCGATGCGCCTGCCGTTCCCGCGCATCCTCCGCGCCCAGCCATTCGTACCACTCGAATCCATACGCTTGCGACTGTGCCTGCTCTAGCACGCTGGATGCCCGCGCCGTCTCCGTCCGCGCAATCAATTCGACTTTGGTGCGCGATAGCTTGGGCAACGCTCGCCGAATCGCTTCCGTGGCCTGCCGCGTGGTCAAACCTTGCGTTTGCCAGTGCAACGCCTCATTCCGCAATTCCTGGCGCACACTGCGAGGTACGCCTGCAATCTCGACTTCAATTTCCTTTTGGATTTGTTCGATGCGGGTTCGTAGGACGCCTTGCACCATCTGCCGCATGCCCGCATGAATCATCAAGTTGCCCGCGTGCTGCTCTTGCCACTCACGATCCAAGGCCACCAACATGCGACGCAATTCGGCTTGGATTCCCTGGCGGACATGCAGTGGTAGACCCCTGTCGCCGCTTTCGATGGCTTCTACACCTTGCGCGATCAACTGCGTCATCCGGTGGCCAGCGCGGGCTATCCACTTGCGGTCGCGCTTATACTTCCGGCTCGGTCTCGGCATGTGTCGTCCGCTTCAGTTGGCTGGCTGGGTCGGATTGAGCGGGCTCCAGGCTGGCAGCTTCTTTCTGCTGTTCCACCATCTGTTTGTTTTGCTCGGCGGGCGTGGGGCCGAACGTATCGTCCGCCGCATCGATCATTTCGTCGGTCACATTGGTAAACACGTTCGTGGTCTGCGATAACTGTTGCAACTCCTGCAAATATATCTTCTGTGTGATCCCGCCCGCGTTGTAGGCTTCGATCAACGGGGTCGATACCTTGACGACAAGATCGGCCTTTTCCTCTTCCGTCAGCACCCGCAAGCTGGGGAAACGGATGTCCCACTCGTCCGGTACTTCGCCCCAAAGACTCATCGCCACGATGGGATACAGTTTCATCAACTGCGGACGGAGTTGATCGTGTTGCAGCGCGGCAATGGTTTCCTCGTATAGCCGTTCGTCCGCATCGTTGGTCTGGCCTAAGCCCGTCATGGTGCGTCCAAACAATCGCGTTACAGGTATGCCGACCGCGCCCGCCAGGTCCATCTGGAATTGCTGATAGATTCCGTCCAATCCGCTAAAGTTGTACTGCACGCTTTCCAGGCCACCATTCTCCGGCAAGATCAACATCGACTGATTGCTGAGAAGCTGGTTTTGCGCTTCCATGATTTGATAAAACTGGGTCAATGCTTTGCCGCTCATACCGACGCCGCTTAGCATTTGCGCCAACTGCGGGTTTTTCTGAGCGATGATGTTCGCGCGAAACATCAATGCCAACATGGCCCAACTCGCGTTATCGCGCTTCTTGATTTCGTCGAACACGACTTCGAGAACGCTGATGCCCCACCATGTCATGGCCTGATTTTCTGGGATTGGCACTTCCGGCCCGACAAAACGCATGATGCGAGAAGCGTGGACACGCCCGCTGGAAGTGGTGTCTTCGGCGGTGATCGTGTAGTATTCCGGCAAACCGTAATCGTCCGGGCGATTGAGATCGTAGCAAATGTCGCCATCCGGTGAGATGCCAACCCAGCGGTCGAACGGAATCAATCCCAGAAACGAGCCGGGCACGACCTCCTCCACATCTAGCGGCTCATCCAATTTGTTTTCGTGGCCGTCGATGACAATCAACGCGCCCGCGCCGCCATAGAGCCGCGCCCATTTCAGCGTCCGCAATATCTGTGCGCGGCTGCTGGATTTTTCCAGAAAAGCGTTGAACTGTTTGATGTCTTCCGGCGGAATGTCCCCGGTGATTTGCGGCAACGTCCGCACCATGTCCTGCGCGACCGTTTCCACGATCCGCCGCGCAATCCAATGATTGCGATACATGGTCAGCATCAGCCAGTAATTCAGGCTGATGCGCGTCATCTCGTAGGTTGTGCCTTGGCCTAGCGATGGAGTACGGTGCCCCATGCGCGCGGGAATGTTCTGAAACACGTCCATGGCCCGCGCCGCAGCCATCCCTGCTTTGAATTCGTCCCCAACTACTCCCAATTCAGGCGGTGTCGTGGGTGGGTCGATCTGCGGAGTTTTAACTTTACGCGGCATATGTCAATTTTTCGTAAACGGAGTAAGTATCTTCGGCTGTTCCACAGCGATCACTTGATAGGGCAGCGTTTTCATGCAGCCTCCGCAAAGAAGGAATTGCACGATTTGGCCGTTGCCGAGTTTGGTGGCGAGCGTGCGCAGCTCACTCAATGGCGCATCGCAGTGGGGACAAATCGCCTGTTTCGGTTTCTTCAATACGTCGTCAGCCATGAGAGTGTCCCCGCTGCCGTGGAAATGAAATACAGTCGATTGAGATTTTGCAGCGCAATTGTGACGAAAGCGCCTGGGGGCAGAAGCAATCCGGTGGTTGCCGTTACTCCTGCCCCTCCAATCGAGATAGGCGCGGTATTGGCGCTGGCAGCGGTCAGGACAATATGCCCCGCTGGTGCATTTGGCCCTTGTTGCGCGGCGGTGGTAACGGCAATCTGGCCTGCATCGATATTTTGTGGAGCGAATTGCAAGCTGTACGGAAGTGTGCTCATTGGCCGCTCTCCCATGGGTTCGGCATGGTTTCAGTTGCGATCCCAAATGATCCCAGCACGCTATCCACGCCGGTGATCTTGCCTTTGTTTTTGCTGGCATAGAAAACGCTTTCGCCATTTTTCTTGCCGTATTCGTTTTCCATATTATTTTCGATCTCGTTTCCTTTTTTTGTGAGCGGCATACAATCTCCTATTCGCGGCGGAACACCGCAATCCGGTTTTCTACCGTCATCATAACCCCAAACACGCTAATCCATGCACAAGGAATTTTTTGGTTGCGTCGTATTGTCATATCGGTGTACGTATCCAGGTAGATCGCGCCATCGATCCGCACGCCTTCCACTTTGATTTCCGTTTCTTGCGTTCCCTGATCGACAGACCACAAAAGCGGCGCCTCTTGCCATGCGTTGAAGTAGATGCGCCAGTTCAATTTGCTAGCCTCCAGGATGGAAACGCGACTCGACACAAATACCGCGCCGCATCCATCGCATGATCGTCCTGCTTCTTCGGTTCCTCTTTGCCGCGCTCCACTTTCTTGTCATCCCAGCAATAGGCTTGCACCTCGCGCTGGAAATTTTCGCATCTTTCATGCACGCGAAGTTTTCGCGTGCGCAATGCCGACGACATGGTGCGAATGCCGTCCAATACCTCATTGTCCGCATCAATGCAAACGATTCCGCGCAAATTCAATTCAGCTTTGAAGCTGGCCGCGCTAGGATCGACAATGATTTGCGGAAACGAGCGCCCATTCGCAACCTTCGATTCGCGAATGAATTGTTCCAGATCGTCCGCGTATTCCGCATCGGTTTTCTGCCGCATCTTTTTTACCGAGTCCCAGTAGTATTCACGGTCGATCCACACCGTTTGCCCGTCGTCGATAGCATCGAGAAACACGCATGGATTAGTGGTTCCGTAGTCGATGCCAATATACCAGTTTTGCCACCCGCCAGGCCCGAACGTTCCCAACGGAGGTTCGGTATAGAGATTCTCATCGCCCCAGCAATCGCGATAAATCGCGCCTTCCGCAGTAACCCAGAGGCCGAGAATATATCGCTCGTAAAACACACCGGTGTAGAGCATCTTCTGGGCTTCGATGAATTGCGGGCTGAGGTTGGGATTGTCGGCCATAGTGAAATGGCCGCTGCGTAGAATGCCTTTCTCGCGCAGTTCCGTGTTATCGAGGTACTCGGTTTTCAGCCAGTGCGACGGCACATCGGTATTCGTGGTGCCGTAAAATCTCGCGCCCGGCGGTGACATACGCGTCAGCAACATCTGAAAATAACCTTGCGGCATCAGCGTGACTTCATCGCAGACTGCAACACTCACCGTCAGGCCGCGCAGATATTTCTCCGACCCCTCGTCTTTCGCGCCCATCACGAGCCAATTCGATCCCATCAGCTTCAGCAGGCCGTTTTGATGATTGTAGGTGTAGGCGTTGCGGGGTATACAGGAGAAAAGGCTGTTTAAAACATTCGAGAAAATCGTTTGTTTGGTCGCGCCGGTGAGCAGTTTCCAACCGGGCATCGATGTGCGGCACGCGGTGAGAATCTTGGGCAATAAGGCGTAGGTCTTCCCTGAGCGAACACTACCTTCCAGGATAGTGATGCGAGCATCCTGATCGAGCGGACGAAACGCAAATCCCCGCAAGCGCTCGCCGAACGTTTCCGGTGAGAAGAGCGGCATTTATTCGAGGATGAGAAATTCCCAAGTACCAGCAGCAGGCACAATCGCCGTAGCGGTGGGATTGCTAAACACCAGCGTGATATTTCCCTCGGAGACGCCGAACGCACTGACACCCACGCCAGGATCGGCAGGGGGGATGATCCCTGCAACAAACGATCCCGATCCTACATACGCGGTGGAAAATGTTTGGGTGGAGACACTGGCCGCCGCTACCGATGCGGGGGTAATTGCGAGAGCTACTTTTTTGATTGCATTGAGAATCATGTTTACAATCCTTCCACCTTCGGGGATTTTTCCGCAACTTTTTTAAACTCTTCGATCAGTTCCGCCAAGGGATCGTTAACAGTCGTGATTTCCGTTCGTTCCGTCTGCCCGAGTTCCTGCTTGCCTAACCAGATTAGCATAGCGATATTTCCAGACAGGGCAACTTGCGTCTGTTTGCGACGGAGACTGCTTTTACGTTCGGCGCGTCCTTTTGCCATTACATCCGCAAAACGTCGGTCGAGAGTATCTGGGGAACATTCCAGTAAACGAGCGATTTCAGTGGTGGGACACCCAATGCCCGCGAGTTCATAAATCATCCGCTCATCGAGTGCAAGCGGCGGGCGTCCATGTGTCTCCCGAATGGGCAAATTGGTGGACATGGCGGAATTATACACCGTATCGGTTTCGGGAATCGGGATGCAATGGGAAAGAAGACGCACGAGTGGCTTTTGAGAATTTCGACGAAATATCTTGAGACGGTATCGTATGCGTGGGCTGTGCGGTTCCCCGTCCGGCTGATCCTGGAATAAAAAATCCACCTATATCTCTAACAGGAACGCAATCGCTTGCGCGGATACCTAGCAAAATGCACACAAAACAATTCCGAAGCGGCACGTCTCAGGCAAGATCAGGATAGCGAATTTTCCAGGAAAGTAAACCCAAGAAAAACTTATCGATTCTCGAAACCGATAAGTAAAACTTATCGCCAATCGCTTGACACTGCGATGCATTGCGCGTGATTAACTGAACTCGCGTAGGCGCTGAAGGGTCGTTTCAAAAGACTAAAAATTCCTGCAATCGATTATGAAAGCGCACACGGATTCTAAGACAGTCGCTTTCACCAATGTAAAGAAGCTTTTCCCCAGCAAAGACGGAATATACGCCTGCTTCCATTGGAAGAGTATGGCAAACCCCGTCCCAGTAAATTCGTTGCTGAGGCGTCGGTCTCATTCCGGTCTTTGCAGGGCCGCGCGGATAGCGAAGCGGATTGCGGCAATGGAAGAAACTTTGCCTTGGGTGACGGACATTTTCGCCTTTATTTTGCTGATGGCCTCCATATCTTCCGGCTCAAAGGCAAAACTCAATTTTGTAGTATTCGGAGTTGGCTCCCCAGGCCGAGAAATGGAATTTGCCGAATTTAGCTTCGGACGTTTGGCGAAAACTATTTCCTCTTCTTTGTCGCGCAGTTGGGAAATTGGACAAGGGATGTACTCAACTCTGTCCATGTCTATGATTTTACGTAGATTATGGTTCATTACACGCCGTCGCATGTTGATCGAACTACCTACATAGAGACAGTCCCCATTTTCCGCATAAAAGATGTAAACTCCGCTTGTTTCGTACTCTTTTGAGACGCTCATGGAACTACTATATCATAGAAATAATCTGCTAAGGAAATATAATTCACATTTCTTTACGATTCCCCTTGACAGGTTTTTTCTGCTATTGTACTCTAAGTATGTAAGGCAAATCGCAGTCCAGGAGATAAGACAATGACATTACTGGCAGTTCTACTCACGATTCCAGCAACGACTTTGACCGCCATGCTGCTAACTTCGTTGCATGACGCGATTCGCGGCTATTGAGGGGCAATCATGACACACGCTCATCTGATCGAAGCCGCGCACGCGGCCAACGACGCTACCTGTATCCAGCTGTACGATGTGCAAGCGGCCATCCTGTCGCAACGCATCGACTTGGGGCACGCATTGTTCGAGCGTGCGCTGATGATACAAACTCTTGCGCTGCATACGGATACATGGTCGGACGCGGTCAAACAGTGGGACGCGGCGCTCGATGCCATTATCGCAGCTCGTTGAAAGGACAAAATTATGATAACCGGCTTTCACACACGCGAACCCGATGGTATGGAATGCCGCACTTTGACCTGTCCGGCCTACGCAACTGTTGCCCTGCATGTCGAATGGGAACATGGCGAGCCGATAGACTGGAATCGTGGCTCGAAGTATGAGGTCTACTACTGCCAACCGTGCGCGGAGAAAATGATCCGCGAACAAGATAAAGGGTGTGTGCGATGAACGCTAGCGTAAAGAAAATTTCAATCCCTGATGACCTGCGCGACTGTCGCAATCTAATCAAACATATTGCGGAACTGGAAGAGCAACTTAAAACTGCCCGTGAAGATGCTTCGCAACTGTCAAGGAATTCTTGACAGTTCCTACACCCCCTCGCGCACCGCGTCCAAGCCCGCGTCGAGACTGCGAATCTCGTAATATTCGTGCCCCAATGCCGTTACCGTGTCGCGAAATTCCATCTGCTTGTCGCGCATAACCCCTTTTAATGCCTTAGTTTCCAACCAACATGTTCTACCTTTTGGCCAACAGAGTATGTCCGCCGTTCCTTCGGGACAAAGATGCATGTAGCCGCCCCGCACGCGCACTTTGCCGGAATTCAGCCGCAAGGTGAAGATGCCCATTTGCCGCAACATCTTCACCAATGGCCCAGTAATCTCGGACTGCTCACTCATCGAACAATCCTCGCATGGCCACTTTACGCTCTACGGTAACAATTGTGTCGTTATGTGCGCCGCCATGCGGAACCAGCAGTACCTCCAGTAATTCATATCCCCGGTGCAATCCAAATCCCATTGAATTCCAGCCACAGCAAATGGCGATTCCGTCCGGTTTTAACATCCTGTCCAGACCGTCCTTGACACGCCTGTAAAGTCTGGCGTTCTGTGTTTCTTCCGTCCCGCATTTCCTTCCAACTTGTTGATATACTTCGGCAATCTGACGCGGACTGTAGGACGGATCGAACAAAACCGCATCGGCGGAGAACTCCATCTCTACAAATTCCTCGGCCAGAAGATGATATTGCGCGGAAGTTTCTGGATTGAGGTCGTTTGTGATTGTTCCACGTCTGGAATTGCGGGCAAACGGATCGACAATCGTGGCGCATCCCAACAGCCATCTGTCCAACAATCTTGCCACGGGCGGCAAGGAAAACGTCTCGCTGTTCGGCATCGAAAATTCTCTACTGAAAGCACAAATCATCCTTTGGCAACCTTTCTCGGTTTGGACGCATCCAGACATGGCCCGCAAAGCCACTTCTTGACGGCTGCAAGGCGATAGACGCCCGTGACTGGTACTTGGCACTGCTGGCATACATACGTGCCCGTGAAATCGCGTGGAGAACGCTGTTGCCGGGACGGGCCACCGGGCCACATGACGACAACGGGAACCTCAGCATATTCCTTGTCTGGATTGCGCTTAAACATTTTGTCCTTTCCTTACCGCTTCTCTCGTGCGAATCAAATCGTTTGCAATCACTCGTTTCGCTAAGTCAGGCATTTGCTTCCACCGCGCTATCGTGATCCGCCGTATCTCCCGCCGGGTCATGTCGTACTCTCCCGCGTCTTCCGCGCCTGGGTCGCGTGGCCTGCTCATACTTCAACCTCGTCCGCTTCAATCGCCAGATGGTAGTGAAATTCCTGCAAATCTGGCTCCAGAAAGAACCCAGCAAGTTTGGCATGACTTTCTTTTGCAGATTTAATCCTGTCCCCTATTCCGCACATCGTTTTCACCCCTCTCCATTGCTTATTTCGAGCAGCACGTCCACATGACATGGCGCACAGTCTTGACACTCGACACCGAGCGGCAGACCGTCCGCATGTTTGGCGCAGAGTTTGCACCAGCAAGCAAGGTCCTTGCCGCGCAATTCTTGCCTGACATCTTCGAGCGTCGTCCACTTCGCGGGGATTTTTCCTTTTGGCCAGCGCCATGTCGGCATAGAGGACCATGATCCATGTTTGAGGATGAAGTCTCGAAACATTGACACGGCCATGGCCGCGGGGAACGTGTGGAATCCCATTGGGTCGTGAAACGGCTGCCCATCCCTCCAAGCAACAAACGGGTTGCCCCACTTCCCTGGCCTCGATACGCAGACCGTGTTTGGCGGGAGTCTCCAGCCGCGCGTCCATTTCCTCTGTATTCTTTTTGGCATTGTTTTACCCCCTGAAAGTCAGTGTCCGGCTATCGTACTCAATCGGAAAGGCGAATGTAGGCCCTTCCCGCTGTTTAGCGACTATCATTTCGCATCCGTCCGCATCCGCCGTAGCAGGTCGCTCCATCAGCCTGCCGTTATCCTCGTCCCACGGCCTATGGATCAGCACTACGCAATGCGCAGACTCCTCGATTGCCGCCGTCTCTTTCAAGTCTTCCAGGCGTGGTCTGCGATTGAATCCATCACGACCTTTGCGGGCAAACTGACTCAAGAGAAGCAAGCTCACATTCTCGCCTTTGGCAATTGCCGTCATCTCCGTTACCGCCGCCGTAACTTTCTCTCGCGTATCCCGGCCACGACTTGCAATCAACTGTGCGTAATCCACGATAAACAGCCGAATCTTGTGTTTGCGAATCGCAAAACGTAGCATCCCCGATAACTGCGGCAAGCTAACCTGCGACTTATCATAGATATAGAGCGGCCATTCCGATACCATCTTTGCTGCCAGATGGATATATTGTGCGTCTGAGATATTCGCCAGCCGTGGGTTGCGGAGCTTCGACGAAGACACATCCGAGACTATCGAGTAGATTCGATGCAAACTCTGCGCTCGCGTCATTTCGAGCGAACAAAAGAATGCTGGAATGCCTTTCCCACAATTCGCCACAATCGCCTGGATGCCCAGAGATGTCTTGCCCGATCCCGGCATTCCTCCGACCGTAGTGTTTTCGCCCGCACGCATCCCCCCCGTTCCTTTGTCCAGCCCAACCAGTCCGTAACTGAGGCCAATTTCTTCCGGCGAGTTGCGGGCCGCGTCCCATTCCTCAGCAACCTGTATGGCGTAGTTCTTGACATGCGTATCCTCTTGCCCGGAATCGCACAGAATCGCCTCCAGAGCCGTCCGTGTGGTCGAAAGGATGTCCAGCGCCTTCTCCGACTGATCCGCCGCACGTAGACCTACCTGCTCCGCAAGCCCCATAAGCTGGCGAAGGTGACTCTTCTCTTTGACGATGTCCACGTAGTCGGCAATGGCAAGACGCCTGGGAAGGTTTTCGGTTAGAGAGAATAAATAGCCGCGATGTCCAATGGCTGCCAACTGCCCATCATCGTCCAATTGATTGGCTAAAGTAACAATGTCTGCCTGGACACCGTTTTGAATCATCTTGCCGATTGTGTGGATGAGAATGCGGTGAGAATCGAGCGAAAAATCATCCCTAGCCAACTCAGAGCATTCATCGAAGGCTTTATTATCCAGCAAGATAGCGCCTAGAATCGTCTTCTCCGCTTCGATGCTTGCTGGCAGTCCGCGCTCAATTGTCATAGCAAAGATACCTGCTTAAACCTGTCCGCATTGTTGACTACCGGCTTATGGCCGTTTGGCTTTGTCCAGTTCAGCCGCTTTTCAAATTCTTCCGTGTTCTTGCAAAGGTGGTCGATCCAATCGTAATAGCCGTTTTCCATGTTGTATTCGGTCGATGAAAGATTGTCGATTGCCTTCTTAAATCTTTCCATTGCCTCAGATTCAGTTCTTCCCGCCAAACATTCTTCCCAGCGCGATATCCCCTTCGCCACTCTTTTCTCGGTCAATGTGTACTGAGTCTTATTCCTTTTCACTCTTAAGCAGTAGTAATCGAACAATTCAGACACACACTCACGGGCCTTCTTCCGCGCAGCGGAAGTATAAGTACTAGATGAAGGTGAAGGGCATGGCGTAAGCAATGCTTGTGCAATGCTTGGAGCATTGCTTGGAGCATTATCCTTCCATCGAACACTGGCCGCCCTTTTAGCTTTTTCATTGGCTTTCTTCACTTTTTCCTGCCATCTGGCCTTTTCAATATCCTGGCGCTTCTGATGCCAAGTGCCATCGGAATCCAGCACGAAGAACTCGGTAAGCAATGCTTGTGCAATGCTTGGAGCATCTTTATCGCGCAGCTTCCCGGCAGTTATCAGATCGTCAATGTTGTTGGGGAGCGGCCCTTTCCTCCAGTAGTGCATCATCCACAGGAGATAGCAGCCGTGTCGCTGGGCATCTAAATGGGACGTGTCTGCCAAATAATCTCCGATATAGAGGGGCATCCAAATATCGGTTTTCTTGCTCATTGCATCACCGGCGTTCCGTAGAGGCGAATCGCTGTGGTATCGATGCCCTGTTTGGCTTTCGCCCCCAGTAAGATACGGAACGTTCGGCGCGACTCATCCCATTGGATCACGCCCTTGGCTATCGCTTTCGTGAGTCGCACGGCGACATGGTCAGGGGCGGTATCGAGAAGTTTTGGGAGAGTCGAACTGTAATCGGGTGGAAGTGTGTATGTACCGTCGTGGTAAGTGCCCAGATAGCACATTTGTGTCAATGTCGATTTAAGGTTGACGCTGAGATTGGAACCCCAAATGAAGCGTATGTCGTCGCAAACCATGGCAGAGCCTCGCGTTAGGCGCTGCCCCGATGTACGCGAGTCCACCGAGGCAGTCCGCTCAATCCCCTTTGCTGGCGCTCAGGTTAACTCAATATAATCACAAAATTGGCCTAGCATCAAGGAAATAAATTGTGGAAAAAAGGCAACCGAACTTCAGGTTGTAGCATCACGGCGTATTAACATGGGGCCAGCAATACGCCGTGCTATGCTGCGCCCTCAATCTGTGTCGAGATAGCGTTTTGGGTCTGTGAGGATCGCTTCGTGAGCCATTTGCAATGCCACACCTTGGCAATATGGAACAGCATGAAGCTCATCAGTAGCAAGCTGCACATAACAAGTGTGAATCGGCAAAACATTCCCTTTTTCGCCTTCGACAGTAGATGGTTTGTCAATGTATTCACCTCCTTTCGTTTTGAAAGATGCAAAAAAGCGGGACACCTTGCAGTGTCCCGTGGAGGTCAGGGCTACAAACTCTTTGCAGCGGCAGCCAAGGGCGGCTGATTACGGAGACCTTGGCTTTATGGAAGCCCCAGCGCAGGCTCCCGCCGCTGCAAACTTCATCCTACGCTTCGTTTTCCTCGACAGGATCGGATGCTTCCGAAAATAAATTTTCCTGCAATTCATCGTTTCGCATGGCGCATTCGCGCACCAGTTCTCCAGTATCGATGCGTGTAATGCGCTTGCTGCCTACCGTGGGAGTGTGAAATTCGACATGGCATTCAATGTCCCGAAACTCGTATCCCGCCTGGTATTCGCGGGAAACTCGACTGATGATGTTCGTTTGCGCTTCGATACGCTCTTTGAATTGGGCCTGAGCAGCTTTCTGATCCATCTCCGCCCGCTCTTTCCGTTGCAGCGCAAGAGACAACTCGGAGGCTTTGGCCTTCATCTCGGATTCCGTAAAATCGTAGCGCAGGAATTCCTTCACGATTTTCAATTTCGGTTTATCGGGAACTCCCAGAGCTTCCTTGACGAAGGATTCGATCACGGGCTGTTGGGCTTTCAATTGATCTTCCGCCGATACAGAGCTACCCATATCGATATGCACTTCATGCTTTGTCGTCATGTTTCTCCTTTTCTAACCTACTCTTCTCGGCCCGGTTTCCTGGGGCATGGCTTAAGGTTCAATTCCTTGCTGTTTCATCTCGCGATGTCTGGCCTTATGGTGTCTCGCGCATAGCCAAACTACTTCCAGCGGCTTATCGTAGTTTTCATGGTGTCCATGCACCTTGTCCGACCCACACCGCTCACAAGGTTTTATCGCGATTTTCCCATCTCGTACACGATTGCGAAATAAAATTTGCGCCGCGCGCTTACGTGGATTTTTCCTGCTCCATTCTTCGTTGGCCCGTTTGTGCGACTTTCTCCCTCGATCTGTACGTTGGTAAGCATACCTTCCCGCAACACGTTCAGGGTCGTTGGAACGAAGCCTATCGTATTCCAAGTAGTAAGCTTTATTGGCGATTCTGTTTTTAATAGTATCTTTTTTAGTACAGTCTTTACACTTTCCCAAGTGTCCATCCGACATGCGTGGATGACTATAAAAATCATCGATAGGCTTATTCAAGCCGCAGCGAAAACAAATCTTTTCCATAAAACAATTATACCATTAAAATTCCGTTCTAAAACGGCACGTCGCTGTCCGACACTTCCAACCCATGATCGTTGATGATTACTCCCGTCTTAGCAGGGGCGCGTTGAGGTTCACTGGCGCTCCCAAACATTCTGTCCAGCTTGCTCGACTCGGAAGATGTTAGCGGCTCCGACCGCAATCCCTGATTCGAGGAAAGCGCCCATTTTTCTAGTATTTTCCCCTCATACATTTCATGCTTGCAGTAGCATTCGACGGGTTGCCCGATGAAGGAATGAAAGCCTGGACGCTCAGGATCGAGCGCCGAAAGACTGTTCCCGGAGTAGCCGAGCCGACGAAGATTTTCCTTCGTGTAAGGCATCGCGCTCTCACTCAGAAACATATACAAGTTTCTCTCTACCCCTTCGGCAACGCGCACGCGGAGCACAAATTGGTGCGTTCCATTCTTCGTCTTGCTGAATGCCTGGGCAATGACCTCAGCGGTATAGTTTCCCTCATCGCATAGCTGACTCATATAGATTCCCTTTCTGAAGTTGATTGAAAAAAGATTCGTAAGAGGATGCGAGCAAGGAGCAATCCTCATGTAACCGGGGATAGTTGAAACATTCCAATTTATGCAGACGCTTTACATGAATCGGATCGAATTCCAGATACACCTTTTCATCGTGAACGTCCCTTTCATAGGGAATGTCGATCTCGAAAATGAGATAGCGGAATCGCGTACACTCTGTAATGTCCAGATAGAAGCGCCATTGGTAGGACTCCATATATCTATCCGCATCGAACGAGCCAGTCGTTTTGTAGTCGATCACTGTAAGACCTTCGATTGCGTCCACTTGGCCCGATACCGTTAAATCGTCATACTTCCGGGCCAAGCGCATCTCTTGCAGAGAGGGCAATTCCATTTCTCCCAGAGATGCGTCGAGAACGAACGTATATCCATCGACCGAAAACGTTTCATGCTCACCAAGGGATGCGAATTGAAGCGCCTTGTGAAAGGCCGTTCCGACGCGCTGTTGCGGAATCGATTCGTCTCCAGTAATTTGACGCAAAAAGTTTTCCAGAGGCCAGTCTTCCTCCAACTGAAACTTCCGAAACGCCTCTAAATGGCTCACCCGCGCAATCATGCGGCGACCCTCACCTGAAACTGCTTGCTGGTTTTGTCATATTCCAATCCAAGAGCGACCGCACGATCCATCAACATTTTCTTCTGCACCGCGCTTTTCCCTTGGGCTGCTTGTAATAAGGCTTGGACATCTTGTAATGAAACTGCGGCTTCCACAATGGACTTCCAATTTTCCGTCTCTTTCTTGACCGCGACCTGCTTCTCTCCGAAAGCATTCAGCTTGTTTTTGATGGCTGCAATGGTTTCCGCAAGGAAGTTGGGAGAAGCGAGAACGTTGGGAACCGTAAGCAAGTCGAATTGCGCCGGGTTCTTTCCGAGCGATCCCTCACGCGGCGAAAAATCCAACAATCGAACGTTGTTTTGAATGTAGAGCTTCGCAATCGCATCGGCGGACTTGTAGATTTCCGCCTTCGAGCCACCTTGAACATCCAAACGCTCGCTTACATTGTCGCCGTCGCGCTGCTCGTCCATGTGGGCCAGCAAAACAACATCTTTCCCATAGGATTTGAGCGTCCGCAACCATGCCCCAAATTCCGTTTTTAGCGTCCCATATCCTTGCAGAGTCAGCGCCCCGGAACCGCGCGCCGCCTTGGGATTCTGGCGAATGATTTCTCCGGTAAGGTGGTCGAGGCAACGCCCGGCAGTGTCCACTACGATGGTGCTGTAAGATGCAAGATCGGCGGCGTTCATGGAACCAACTTCCGTCCACGAGGTCACAATCACGCTGTCACGGCGTCCAAGGCTCCGATAGATGCCCTGGTCGAAGTCGAGAACAAGCGGCTTGTCCGCAGTGTTGGCGAGAGTAGACTTCCCGATGCCTGGAAGCGCATAGATGCAAAGCACGATCTGCTTGACATCGATAGGATCGGACGAGGAAACGATTTTCAGGCTCATAAGATTTTCTCTGCCTTCGCTATGGCTGCACGCATTCCTTTTGCTGTAGCTCGGAAGTTCTTCACATCTGCCGCGTGCGCCTCACGAAGAGTCATGAAGGCATTTTCCTTGGCCTCTTTTTCAGCCCTTACTGTCAGCCTATCGAGCCATTCAACAAGTTTCTTGCCTTCCTCCAGCAAGTCCAGTGTCGCGCTAATTGGCCCCACATTCTCTGGCGCAATGGACTCTGCGACCAGGTAGCCGCCATAAAAGTCGATATGCGATGCAAGTTCCGGCCCATCGGCGATTCGATCCGTCACCACCGTACCGGGCTGCTTGCCAGGTGTCCATGTGGGCTTCATGGCGTGACCTTCATTCTCCTCAGTGCCAGTCGGATAAGGCTTGTAGTAGTAAGCTTTCCGTGGATCGGCTGCAACGCAGCCTTCAGCCCACGAATTACACGAAGATCAGATTTCGTTAAGCTGACTCCAATGCGAGTTATAGGATTGTTTGCCATATAAAGAATGTATCGCGGAAATAAAAACGTGTCAACATATATTTTATGCTTGACACGTTTTTTATGTTGCTCTATAGTGGATTTATCGCCACTCGGAATGTTTCCTGTTCCCTTGGCGACATGCAGCGGGTGAGACTGAAATCCGAACCCAAATATCCGCGTAAGCGGTGCAGGGCATAGTCAGTAGAGTCTCCCAATGCAAGAGGGCGGTCGAATTCCGGCCCGCTGCAAAAAGTTTAGGAGGAAACAATGCCATTAGCTAGAGATGTTGCAAACGAATTGAGGAAACTTGCCGATGCGTTGGATAAGGAACCGAAGACAGAAGTCGCGCAGCCGTTGTTTTCTTTCATCAACAATACAAAAGAAAAGTTCATGGCAAGTGCTCGACTGCTTCCGCGTCCACTTGCGAAAGTGATACAACAAGATTTCGTTGCTCTGGAAAATCCAAATCATCGCGAAGAGCCGATCTGGTATCGCTCGGAAGTCAACCGCAACCTCGTCTGTGAATTGGTCAGTCCGGCTGTCTATAAGTGCGAGCCACTACTATCTGAAGCGGAAGAGGCCGCGCTACTATGAGCATGTTCGATGAGCACGGCAACTTCTCCAGCAAACGGCTAGGTAAATATACAAACGATCTGCTGCTGGTTCAAATGCTTCGCAAGGGCATCGATGTGCCGAGTGAAAAATTGGATGCAGTCGAGAACCTGGGCGAGATCATGCTTTCTCTGCACAGTGCGGAGAAGACTTTGGAGGGGAAGCTATGAGAGGCGTATTTGAAACTAAATATCATTCAGTGGAGCAATTGGGCAGCAGTTTTGTCGTGAGAGACCAAACACGCGGCGAAGTGCTCTCTCTATGTCCTGATCTTGAATCAGCGAAAGCCACAGTGAGAAGCCTAGAAAAACACTTACCAGAATCTCCGAAGGCCGACAATGCATGAGCGCCCTGTACAATCGCTGTCGAAATTGGCGCAGGTTCTTTTCGTGGCGCAGTGGATCGTCGCGTTTCTCTACTGCCTGACGAGGTAAATCATGGAGCCGATGGCAAAGCGCGTGTTGCGATTGCACAGGGAAGAGGTACGTGCGGAATTTTGGGAGGCCATTTGGTGGTGGGCTAGGAGGCTAGCATTTGTAGTCATCGTAGCGCTTATCGGATGGTTTGGTATGGCACTTCTAATTCACTACACGGATATGCAATCGAATCCAGATTTTCATTGGATTATCCAGACACAACCTGTTCGACCGATGCAAGATCGAATATGAAAGGAATAGCCATGAGCGAATGGATCAGAGTCAAGGATCGGTTGCCGGAACTCACCGAGAAGAATCATTGGGACCCTCCAGAGTTGAATGTATATTTTGTGAGAAACGGCAAAGTAATACAGGGAGTATGCAATTGGTCGGATTATGCAGGCGTGGTTTTCATGTCATCAACTGGAATCGGATTCCTCCCAGAAGAAGTTTCCCATTGGATGCCAAATCCAATGCCGAAACCACCAGCAATAGATGAAAAGGGCTAGCCATGTGGATGTCAAAATGTTTTAGATGTGGGCAATGGATCAAACACACGCTCGATGAGGAAGATGAAAGCCTAGTTGAGCGTACTCATTGCGACAAATGCCTTGCGGACATGCACTGGTCGCCACGGGGAACGTTTCTAGCATGGAAGCAGTCGAGTCTGCCGGTCCAGGAGGATGTATGAACATCTTGCGGGAAATCCTGCGCTGTCTACGCTCGCCGCGCTATAGGGACTACTATCGCGGCATGGAAACTATGAAAATTGGGGCCATGTATGGCGCTTGCTCGCGCATGGAGAACTGCCGGATATGCCGCAACTATCATGTGATCTTCACGGAAAAGAGGCAGCTATGAAAACGAAGCAGATCACTCCAATGAGGAAGCTGGAAACCATCCATGCCTTATATCGGGCTGTGGGAGATTATGTGGTGGCTCACGGCGGTCTTGCGCTGACTGCGGGTGGCATTCAGATTATTCAATGGCCCTCCGACACGGAATGCAATTACACGGTTGGAGTCAAGGTTACGGGCAAGCGTCCGAAATTCCCAGAAAAGAGACAGTCGTGAAACGACTTATATTCAGCGTGCTCGCCCCTAAAGAATTGAGGGCGAAATGACATATTCAATGGTAACTACGAATATATGGAACCCTTTCATCACATGGTTTTTATGAGGGCGAAATGACACCTGTGGGAATCGATGACTGCCTTTTATCCTACGAAGCCGAATGTCTCCGCACCCGTCTGGAGTTTGCCGAGGAGCGCGAGAGAATCCGTCGCCAGCAGCGCGAGGAGATAGAGGAAATTCTGTCTCGCAAGCCGCTTCCCGCATGGGCCGCTAGGGTATTTCTCGTCCTTTTGCTGACGGCAAATTTTGCGCTCTGGGGCGGCGTCATTTGGATTTGCTGGAGGGTGCGATGAAAAATAAAGTAACCACGCGACCTGGGGAATCCTCTGCGGCTGCGTGTCGCAGGCTGGGATGGAAGGCGGGAGACCGCATCGTAGGCGATGAAGGCTACGGGCCGACGGTGATTGAGATTACCTCTGTTGGCAAAGAGTTGATTCTAGCCATCGTTATCTCCCACAATGGCAAACCTCCAGACTTCCTTTACGAAGGCAATTGGACGTTATCTTGTCGCGACTGGAGAAAGGTAAGAAAACCTTAAATGGACTCGACAATTGTTCGTATTGAATTCGGTTCTCATCTCTATGGCACTAACACGCCAACAAGTGACCGCGACTACAAGAGCGTGTACATTCCTTGCGCCTCAGATATTCTTCTTCAGCGGGTTAAAGGCTCGACTGGGCACAAGATCAAACGAGAGGAGTATGACAAGAATACTCCAGGTGATACCGATGACGAAGCGTATTCGCTTCAGCGGTATCTCAGTTTATTGGCGGAAGGTCAGACCGTCACTGTGGATATGCTATTTGCTCCGAAGCCTATTCTTACAACTCCATTGTGGAATGATATCAGGAAGAACAAAGATCGTTTACTAACAAAGAAAAGCGCGGCATTTGTAGGTTATTGTCGAACCCAAGCAAACAAATATGGAATCAAAGGGAGTCGCGTAGCTGCCGCAAAAGAGGCTATGGAACTATTCCAACATGGCATCGAAACGCTTGGCAATCTAGCCAAGGTTGGTGACTGGATCACAGAGGGCTTCAACAATGGCAATGAGCATACTTGCATTGTGACGAAAGAAACGACGCCAGGCAAGTTCGAGACATATTTTGAGTGTTGCAATCGTATGGTTGGATTCAAAAACACGCTGAAGGAAGCTGCAAACATCTTCACTCGAATTTACGAAGAATATGGCCATCGTGCGCGACTGGCTCAAACCAATGAGGGAATCGACTGGAAAGCTTTGTCTCACGCAGTCCGTGTGGCAAACGAAGCACTGGAGCTTCTATCTACCTCTCATGTCACATTCCCGCTCCCGAACGCCGCGCATATATTGGAAATCAAGCGAGGTTTTGTCCCTTATTCCGAGGTCGCAGAGGAGATTGAATCCTTGCTCATGGAAGTAGAGCACGCATCTAAGGTATCGTCCTTGCGCGCTGAACCTGATGTCGAATTCATCGACTCGCTTGTGAAGAGAGTCTATCGCGATGCAGTAATGCGCGAGAATTGAACAGAGAAAACCTTACGCCACCAGTGTCAAGGGCGCGTAATACTCTTACACAGTCGGAATCGGAACCGCCAGCGTAGCTAAATCGGGCGTCCCGGTCTCCGACGCCAGAAATGTAGCCGACGCATCCCCTACAGCAGTGATCTGCGATTCGACGTTGCTGATAAGCTGTTTGTTCGCCGTCTTCGACTTAATCAAGTGGAGCGCCGCATTCGCAGCCCCAAATCCAGCTAGAATTTCCTGTGTCGTATTGGCCTTCCCGGATAGCAATGGCGCGATGGTCTGTTCTATCGCAGTTGCCAGCGCGGACGTTCCCACCGGAACGACTCCTCCTGCCTGAAGTCCTACCAGTCCAAGGTTGGCGAAAATCTCAATCAGATTGGCCCATGAAGGCTGCGGCGTTACTGGAGTTGTAGACATATCAGTTCCCCTTTGCGATAGCGGTTTGGGCCGCAGTCATTTTGGCGGTCATGGCGTTTACGCTGGCCGTTACCTGCGCTTGCGTTGCATAGCCCTTGTAGAACGAGATGTATGTGGCATCCGCTGCATCCAAGGCCGCACCAAAGGCGTTGAATGCGGCCTTGGCAGTCGGCGACAAGACCAACGCGCCAGACTTCACCGAGGCCGCAGTATCCATCGCGTATTTATGCGCTGCCTGGAGACCCGCATTGGTATAGTTCGGCGCGGTCGCGTTAGTGCTGATATTGGCGCTTGCCGCCTTGCATCCCTGATACGTGACCATGCCAGCAAACATCGTAGCCGTCAAAGCCACGTCCCATAGTATGTGCTTCTTCGATAGTGTCATAAAATCTCCCTTAGATTTTACCTTACGCTCAGATATCATCGCGCTTAGCATACTCCGCTTCCTAGGTAAAATACAATGTTTCCTACACGATTTCTCCGTCCTTTATGAAGCCGTGCCAACATCCAGCATTCACGCTTGGATGTAGAGTCAGATTGGGAAATTCTCCGCTTACCTGCCATTTATACGAATCTCCCGTCTGCCCTTGACCACGGTAGAGAGTAGTGGGTATGCGAATCTTTCCTCCGCACTTCCCGCAAGGACAATCGATCACGAGAATACCATCTTTCCATCGTGGATCAAGGTCTGTGATTTTCATAGTTAGCCTCGCGCCCTGCGTTCGAGTCCTACCCGATATTCAGTAGATTCCCTGCTATAAAAACTGTACGCCTGACGATACAATCCAGCAATCGAAAGTGCGGGTGAGTCATTGATTGCCGCCAGCGTTGCAGGCCCAAGAATACCATCTACAGTGATGCCGAGACCCATCTGTAGCCACTTTACAACCTGAGTGATTCCCAAATTGACCGCCAGCGAAAGAATATACTCGCCGACAAATTGGTGCTCGACGCTGCCTAAATGCAGCGGCTCCCAGAAGTTATTTCGATAGAACCCGCTGGCAAAAGTGCGTGCATCTGTGGCGCTCATGGTCGTATAGAAATCGGATGGAAGCACTGTGCCCCAGTATTTCTCCGCAATTCCATATCGTGTGCGTCCACCGGGATCGACTGTAACTTTGCCGGGATCGTTGGGATCGTCCTCGAACCGCATGAGGTAATTGAACGCATCTCGGAATTGCGCGAGCATCACGCCGCCCTCTTGAGAGAAGGGTAATACAAACAGAGCATAGGCGCGGCAATCTTGATGGACGAAATCAGAGTACCGATGGCCCAATGCGCGGCAAGCCAAGCCACAAACTGGGGTTGTTTGGCAAATTCATGGTAGGTGATGCCGATAAAACCTAAAGCCAACGCAAGAAAATGCGAGGAAGGCTTTGCGTGTACTAAATTGGTCAGAAATTCAGACATTCCCAACTCCTTTTCTCCTCTGCGCAGCAGTCTGTTGCGGCCATCCTTTTCTGTCCATTGCGCGACACGCTTCACACACCCCGTCGCCTTGGCAATCGCAGTATGGCGCTCGTTCTCTGCTTCCCATATTGTTCGTCGCATAGCTCGGAACTTCCCGCAATGCGGATGGCTGAGATAATATACCGTCTTTGAAGTAATCCATGACCTTACGCAGCCTCCCATTTCTTCAGCGCCGCCACTACAGACCGCGCATCGTTCCAATCATCCAAGCAGAATTCGCCGCCAACGCTTACCTCCCCCAGCAACATGGCCCAAACCACATAGGCGCTAGGCTCCAGTGTCAACGACAATGTTTTGCGTGGCCCCTTGTACCATTCCAGTTCCAAGCCACCTATCTCGCCAGCCTGGTCGATGTGCAAAGACAGCGTAGGAGACGATTCGCTCTCACCGAGCAACTTGACGAGAAAATCGTACAGTTGCATTATGCAACCTCATTTCTGCGCTTGCATCTTACTTTTTAGGCTGTCGTAGAATCAGCCTTTCATTCTTGGGAATTCCTGCTTCGCCGCCCTCTTCCGGGCCGCATCTTAACTATCTCTGTCGAAGGAACACCCTTATGGCGACCTGTCTCACTATCGACCTTTCCAAGCAACTCGTCTACGATCCCTGCTGTGGCTGGCACATGCCACTCGACATTCTCGGCTTGCCGCGTGCCTGTCCCATAGGATCACGATCTTGTCGCCGTTCTTAGCTTCACGTCCGTTGCGATAGTGCATTTATTTCTCCTTTGGCTTCTTTCAGCCCATGAATCTGTGGCGCATAGGCGTGTGCAATCTCGTCTTGCGTCATCGGTCTATCTGTCACAGATGCGCTTGTGCAATCTTGATGGACGAAGCGGCCATGCGCTCCCCGCTGGCGCTCGAAGGGACGCAGCCGTTCCTTCAAATACTCGTTCTCTCTCTTGAGATCGAGCTTGTCGCTGCGCTCGAAACATGCCCAGAGAACCACGCCGCACAGCACGCCAAACAGCCCCAAAGTGAACATGAACTTTGCCTCAATTGCACCACATAACGTACTCAGTTCCTGCATCTAACATACATGCCATTGGAACCAAATTGCCACCATTTTTTGCAGGCGTGAACGGGACCGCAGTATTTAGCCACTCCCACTCCAGATCGCCAGAGCAATATAGTTCGTTGTAAGTAGCTCTTAGTTTCTGGAAGGGATGCCAAGGGACAAGCTTATTGAGAGCAATTTCAACTTCTTCCTTAACCTGGTACTGCCGTCCAAGTGCAGACAGTCCAGCGCCGATGGCCTTCTGAATGTCCGCTTCGGTCGCGCCTTTTCGACGGCAGAGAAGCATTCTGTCTGGACTTTTTGCATAATGACTTGCTGGAAGCAGGCGGCATCCATAGATGAACACCGATTCCATCTCGAAGAATTCATCGGAATATTCTGGGAATTTGCAGAGGGTGAAAACGTGCGACGGGGCTTGCTCCTCATGCCCGTTGACGACTTGCTCCGTCAACTCTTCAATGGCATAGCTGATCGGCGTGGTTGACCACTTGAAGACATAATCCCCAGGCTGGGCCACTTCCAGCAGATCGGCAAAGGTTCCCGCCACTCCCGGCTCAGTCATGGTAGAGACCTCCTTGATTTATCGGAGCCATCGCCAGCGAAGTCTGTTCTGATCGTTCCATGATGTCATCCACCAAACTCCAATACCGTGCCTCGGCTCTATCGGCCCGATTGTATTCATAGAGCCACAAGAGCATAAAGGCAATCGCAAGGAATGCAAGAAGATAGATTGTCACCGCCTTCCCTCCGTCCAAAAAATCTCCATCAAAATGGCGACCGCGTAGGCGAAGATGCCGCCTCCTAGGACGACTCCGACAATCCATGCCAGCGCGTTCATTTCAGATGGCTCACAATGAGGTTGAGGATCATTAAAAATACGCCAGCCCAGACAGCTACCTCGATCCGATCTTGCTTTCTAGCGCGCCGTTCCTCGCGTTCACGGATGCTTGCTACGTTGTTTTCCACAGTTTCCATTCTTGTGCAAAGTCCTGGTTTTCCATTGCCAAAAAAAATGGTCTCTTCCAACCGCTTGAACCGATCTGAGGGAGCACCTTGTTCCCATAGCTCGTTTCTATGCTCCGACATTTCATCTCCAAGGCCTAATCTCACCCACTCATCGAACGAGTTTTCCTAATACTGGACAGGGTGTCTAGCAGATTTTCCAGCACCAATTCGCCATACCGTAATACATCCAAAAGAAATGCAGCATGGTGTGCAAAACCCAACAAAATATGGTGAGCGACCAACCTAAAAGAACCAGCGTGCATCCCACCATGATGCGATACATACCATCCTCTTTATCGACTACGGTGCAATTCCCGCCGCATAGTTGCTATCGCCGCTATAGACAGCCGTCAAATAATATCCCCCAGTCGGCGCTGTATCCGGCAATGTATAGGTGCAGGTCGCGCTGCCATTGACGAGCGTAAACGTATTTACGAGCGCATACGCCGCTCCTGTGGTTGGAGCCTTGGCATAGAGGGCCACCGTCCCAGTCGGCACTACAGTCGAGCCGGATGGAGCCGCTGCTGTGAAGGTGTAGACCGCGCTGGTTCCGGCTGGTACGCTTTGCGTGGCTGGGGTCAGGGTTGTCGTTGCCGCCTGCAAAGGCGCTGTTACCGTCAAAAGCACCGTTGCATTGGGAGTTTGACCCATGGCCCAACCCGCGCTCAGGCCGAAAGCTAGAAAGATGGTTGCGATTTTCAAGTAGGTTCTCATGCTACTCTCCGTTTCCCGTGCTGATTGATGAATCGCACGATCATGTTTCGTTCTTTGCGCGACCCGTCTAAATTTTTCGCAATCTCGCGCGTCATATAGTTGCTGAAAATATACGCTTCCCGGCTGCGCGATACCATACAAAGTTCATAGAAAGAGACGCCCAATGCTTCGGCAAAACGCAAAACTGTCGTCATATACAAGCCTTGGCGCTCATTGCAGATTTTTGATGGATACGAACGCGGGACGCCCATGCGTGCCGCCAGCTTGCTGAAGCTGATCCCCTTCCGCCACGCCAGATACGCAATTGCCCCACCGATATGCTCTCTCATGGATTCACCAAATCCCCTCAATAGCCATCCAATTCTAAAAATCCTGTGCTGCCTGGGCTGGCTACCCCCGTTACCGTTACGGCTGTCGCGCTGACAGTGGTGGCTGTGGCCGCTTCCGCTTGACTCAACACTTGCGGGGCAAAGCTAAACGCTGTGGGAAAGGTATAGCTGGCAGCGCCGATGCAGGCGTTTTCGTACACGATCACTTTCTTGTAACTCGCGCCCTGCTCCGGCATGGAAAAAACCGCTGTGCCGGAAGTCGCGCACGTCACCGAGGTTTGCGCAGCAGTATTGTCCACCGCCGGCGTCGTCAGAGTACCAAGGATATTCAGGTTGTCTACCGCAGTGATTGAACCATTGTTCGGTGAATTGCAGATTGCGGGTTGGCCTGCCGGATAAAATACGATATTGGGCGAGGAGCCTGATTGGGCAATAAAAGAATCAAGGCAGGCATTCGAGCTATAGAAACCCCATTTTGTTCCGCCTCCTCCTGTATCGTCTATACCCACCGTTGCGACTGTACCTCCATTCTGGACGACATCCAGTTCCGGGTAAGCGTACTCGACTTTCAGGTTCCCAGTTATAGTCCCACCTGTTGCATTCAGCGTGCTCACACTCACCGGGCTGGGCGTGGCACTCAGCGCCGTGGCGATCTGCGCAGACGTGGCAATGCCATACGTGGTTCCCGCTCCGCTGGACGCGAGAAACTGCCCAGGCGCCGTCGCCGTGGGCAGCGGAGTGGGCGTTCCTGTCAAACTGCTATAGGGAATCGTGGTCGAGAAGGTGTAGGCACTTGCACCGTTCGCGTAAGCGTAGCCAGTTGGAGACGCCACGCCTGTGCCACCGTTCGCAGAAGCCACAATTCCCGTCACATTCGCAGCCGTGCCGGTGGTGTTTTGATTCAGAATTGGAATCAGCGTCGTAACTAACTGAGTCGTAGGCGATAGATTCAACGCTGTTACGATGTTGGCGCTAGACGCCTGCACTGGTACACCACTGGCGTTCGATCCCAGTACCGTTGCGCTCGCCGGTATCGGCCCTTGCGTCACACTGATGACACCGCCTGTTGCGCAGTTTATTGTCGCGCCATCGCAAACGATGCCGCCTAGCGTGGAGTTCGAGGCGACTGGAATCAACGCAGGCAAGAGGGCCGTCGTGCTTACAGGCGACGTGTTCATCGCGGCTACGATCTCAGAAGACGTGGAATTGTTGATGTTTCCTTGCTGTGCCAGCAATGCCCAAGTTGTGCCTGTAACCGGTGTTACGTTCGTATTTGGCAACAGCGCGACATAACTTGACCCGTTGTAATTCACTACATTGTTTGGGTTATATGCTTGCGTGGAACTCCAAGCGCCCAGAAAACTCAATGTAGGCTGAATGGTGAAGCTGGTAGCAGTAAATGGTGGGTTGGCCTGCACAAAGTTGTCGAAACTGTACACTGGGCCGCTGGGCTGCATACAGGGCCATCCCTGAATCGTTTGCCCGTAAGAATTCTTCAGCACAATTTGATAGCAAACATTCGCTGGATTGGATAGCGAAACGTCGTAAAGCAACGCTCCAGATTGCAGTACACCGTTTGTTACCGTATAGCAGACTTGCGTAGCTGGCACATTGCCGCCGCCATAGGCAACAAACGGCTCCGCTGGGGTAGCGCACAATTGCCCCGTCAAAGGCTGCGTTCCCGCATTGTTGATCTTCGATGCCGTGATGGTAGTAATGCCCGTCTGTGCAAAGGCCAACGCGGGAAGAAACAACGCCAGAATCAAGATAAGTTTTTTCATCGCTTCCTCTATTGCCCAACCAATTTAGGCGGCCTTCCGAGTCGCCGACCGTCCTTGCAAGCATGACGTTTCCGCATTGTCATGCCCAACTCGCCCAGGCCTGCGATGAATTCCTCAAACAGCGTTCTGTCGATATGCCCAACATGACGCGAAATCGTATTCACACAAACATTCTGCCTGTCTGCAATCTCTTCCTGCGTGTATCCATACGAGCGAAGCAATGCAATCTCTCGGTCTCTCGAATCCAGCTTGCCCAACATGATCTCGACATACTCGCAGAAAATCATGGCTGCGTCCACGCGATATCCAGCATGGGTCACAGAATCGGCCTGCATCTTCACATACAAATCGACATGGGCCGGTGTCAGCATCGCTTTACTGCCCAACCAAATCGCAGTGCCACTTCACAACATCCGTTCCAGTTCCATGCAATGTCATCACCCACGGCGTTGCTGTGGACATCGTCGCATACGCCAAGTTTGCCGGAGTGGTAATGTCCCATGCATTGCAGTTCGGCGCATTGTCCGTCGTATTGTCAGCGACAAAGCCTTCGTCCGCAACCGCATTCACACCGCGCTGTGTCAGAGCCACGCCAGTCGATCCAGCCGCGCAACTTGGGACTCCTGTCGTGGCGTTCCAGCCGGTCACGAAGTACCCAGACGCACAGGACGCAGCAGTTACGCCCGGTGCAGGCAATCCTGTCGATTGCCCGAATCCAGAGAGAGTCAGCAAAGAGAGAGCGAGTGCGAGTTTGGCTGCGAAGCTCATTCGCCCACCACCCCAGGCCCGGTTGCCAGCCATGCCGTTTGGCCCACGCTCCATGCGAAAGTCTGCACATTGCATTTATTGGCCGCTTGGCTGGCTGGGACGGTCATAAATCCGCGTACCGTGGTGGGCGTACCGGCAACGGTGAAGCCGCCAGTGGCGTTCTGGCAAAATTCAATGATTGTCTGCTGTCCATCCACCGTGCCGTTGCCTAGCGTCCAACTGGTAACGTTTGCCGTCAGAACGTTGTAATTGATCGGAGCCGTCGCGCTCAAAGCGGGTGTCGCGCTTGAGGCAATGGTGCTGGAGCCGGAGATTTGTCCGGTCACCAGCGGCGTCGTCACCGATGTGGTCGCCACCATCGTCGCCGCCTTGACGCTGCCCGTGGTATTTACTGTCGGCATGGTGTAGGCGCTGGTCGCCTGCCCTTGGTCATTCACGCAGGTATAGTTCGGAACTTGGCTGTAGCTTGCTCCATTGCCTACCGCCACGTTGACCGCCAGCGATTGATAGACCCCGCTCACTTCCTTCAAGAAGTCGAAACTCTCCACACCGGGCGAGCGCGGCGCGCACAGTTGGTTGTAGTTGGTCGTGCTCAGCGTCGCGTTGCCAGTATTGAAGAACGGTGGCCCAGTGGGAACCGTCACGCCACCATTCAAATCATGCGCGATCAACTCATAGTTGTAGGTCGTGCTGCCCGCCGTCCCCACCGTGTTGATATAGAGCGTTTGCGCGTTGCTGAGCGGCTGCACTGTCACATCGTTGCTGGTAATCTCCGGGCTGCTCAGACTCCAGTCGAGAATGCCGTTGCCATACTCCCATGTGGTCACAGAATTGTGCACGACGGGATTGCCAATCGCCTCCTGCCCGCAGTAAAACTCGCCACTCGATAATGCCTGTCCTCGGTTGGCCAGATTGTATTCTGGAATGTAGCGGCAATAATCGTTGCTGTAGCCCGCAAACGCTCCCGGCAAAGCCGCGCTGATCGACACAATGCCAAAGTCGGAGTTGGGCGAACTGGCCCCAATGTCCGCCTTCCAGTTCTCCACTTGCAGCAGCGAGTTTTCCGGCGCATTCCCGGCGTCGAGATCGTAGGCGTAGACCCCTCCCGCCTTGACCGCATATTCCGGCGGCGTGTACGTTCCGCCATGCTCGACATACTGCGTGCTGGGCGTGCTGTTGGTATAAATCGCTCCGCCCTGGAAACCGCTCATTAAGCCGTTGTAAGTCGTCCCAGCCTGATTCGGGCCAAGATACTGCTCCCGCATGAAGCGACTCACCACACGAGGATTGCCTTCCCCGGTAATCCACATCTGCTGGTAGTGCGGCTCCCGCACCGTATCTCCCGCCGCCCAAGCCACTGTGTTTGGCATCAGGTAGAAGTTGCCATTGATGCACTGAGTCGTGGCCGTGCATTTTGTGCCGATATAACTATCGGAGACGCTGATCGCCCGCGCCGCAGGGAAAATCGTGTACTGCATATTGGTGAAGGCGACCGTACCCGTCGTCGGCTGCGTCCCACTTACTGCTGTCGAGGGCTGGTAGGTAAAGCTATTACAGCCCGTCTGGGTGAGGGGATATGTCCCGTTGTAGGTCGAATTCGCCGTGGTAATCGTGACACTGAGGTCGTTGAGATCGTTCAGACAGCCCAGATATCCGCCAGAAGGCACACTGGGAGAAGTGGAAGGATTCGCCACATTGATATTGACCAAAGCTCCGCTCGATGAGAACCCACTGGCGCTGGTGGAGAAGCCCCAATCGTTCTCGCTGTCGCCTATGCCAATCGCGCCATAGCCCTCATTCGTGCGCTGCGTGATGTCGAGGATGGTGGTTGCGTTCGGACTGCCTTCAATGGGGAACACCTGACTCTGCACTCCACTCGTGCCGCCGCCGGAATAGATGGAATTGGACGCTTCCACCGCGTAGCCGCACAAACCGCCCACCGCCGCCGTCATCCCATTCAAGTGGCTCGACTGCAAATTCAGCAACGTCATTGTCCCGCCGGAATAGGTATAGTTCGCTGTCTCATATTCCTGCGCGTCGCTCAAGCACACCACGCCGCTGGCGGGCAGATAGCACGCCGCGCCGGGGGTAGTGGTCTGAATGGTGGTCGGCGTGCAGAAATACGAGGGCTGGCCGGGATAGCTGGGCAGAATGGTGGTCGGAATCGAAGCCAGCGGCATCTGCTGCGTCGGACTCGAAGCCTGCGGAGGAATGTAGCCAGAAGGAGAAGTTCCGTTGGTGGGACATCCCGCCGCGCCGCCCGCGCCATTGTCCGCGCCGCCATAGCACAGCGCGAAGATGGTCGATACCGGATAGTTGGCGTTCGGATCGGAGATGGCAAAGGGAACCTGGTTCACCGTTCCGGTGAAGCTCGACTGCGTGAACGTTCCGGTAATGTCCTTGGCGGCGTTGGTGTCGATCAACAGTCTGTCCGCGCCCTGCGTCTTGCAACCGAGAGTGCAATTCGTGGCAATCGTGGTTGCGCCCGTGGCTGGGGTTCCGGCGATGGTTCCAGTAAAGACGTTGGGGTCTTCCGTAACCAGCGAGTCCGCCCAATACACCCCTTCGTCGTCGATACGGTTGATGCCGCCGTCCGCCGACACCGTATCGAAGTGCATCATGCAGTCGCCCGTACCGTAACAGTTGATGGTGTTGTAGGTTCCGAACGTCTGCCCGCTGTTGTAGCGGTTGATGTTGTTCATGATGCCATCGAGATAGGCCCCATAGCCGCCGACCATCGGCACGCCGCCAAAGGTATTTTGCGTGTTCTCCGTCAGACCGTAGTAGTTCGTGGTGAGTTTGAATCCGCCCGGCGTCCCTTGCAATCCACTGCCTTGATTGACCTGATAGCCGGAAAAGTCCAGGTTCGATTGCATAGGGAAACCCTGAATCGTTGCTCCACCGGGGATCGTGTTTTGCGGATCGTAGCTCTGCAAATAGAAGCTGGTCGATGCGGGTTGCCTAATGCCCTGCGTGGCTGTGGGAGACTGTACGACGCACACTCCTTCCGTCAGCAGGCCGCCCGTTCCCACCAGCACGCAATCGTTCACCGTGCTTAGGCCGGTATCGGTCAGGCTTGGCGTCGTCACCGATGTGGTCGC
>JAEHJW020002874.1_pt1 | contig 47285 bp, 58 predicted proteins | sample 9271431 | NCBI WGS metagenome assembly JAEHJW02
CCGGCTTCGACGGTGGGGTCGTCGGGGGGGAGGTGCGCCCGGAGGGTGTCGGGGTCGAGCCCGTTGAGCGCGAGCCATGCGGCGGCGCGGGCGACGGTTTCGGCGCCGACGGTGACCGGGCCGGGGGGCGGGGGGGGCGGCAGGCAGCGGCGCCACCAGCCGAGGGCGGGCCGCCTGCCGGCTGCGAGCATGTCGGCGAGCTGGTCGAGCGCTTCTGGCGGTAGACGCCGGCGGGGGTTGTGTGCGCCGGCGCGTGCTTCGATCAGGTCGGCGACGTCGCGGAGGGTTCGGGGGTCGAGGCCGCCGGCGGTCACCTACCCGAGCTTCCTCGCCCGGAGGCTGCGCCGCTGCCGGGGTGTGAGCCCGCCCCACACGCCGTGGTCGGTCTCGCCGTGGGTGAGCGCCCAGTCGAGGCACGCTTCGATGACGGGGCAGCGGGCGCAGATGGCCTGCGCGGCGGTGTAGTCGACGCGGCCCCCAACGCCCGGGTCCGGGTAGAACAGGTCTGTCTTGTTGTGGCAGGCGGCCTGCCCGGGCCAGGGGCGGTCCCCGCCGGGGGCGTCGACGTGGGGCCGGTGGCCGGCGAGGCAGCCGAGGCAGGCGGCGCCGACATCGAAGCCGCCAGCCCCAGCGAAGAGGTCGATGACGAGTCCGCTCACGACGCCTCCCGGGCGCGGGTGCCGTGCAGTTGCCACCAGAGCCGTGCGGCGTGCATCGATGGGCCGTCGGTTTCGCTGCTCGCCGCCGGGGTATCCAGGCAAGCGCTGGAGTGGGTCAGGAAGTTCTCGTAGTCGGCGTCGTCGTCGTCGAAGTCGCTCATGGTTCGGCCCCGGGCCGGGTCCACGACGAACAGCTCGCAGGCTGGCCACGAGCGGCGGATGTCGCTGGCGGCCGACATGGCAGGAATGGCGTGGCGCCCCAGCCTTCGTGGTGCCCAAGCAGGAGAGGACCATCTCGGCCCGGTCCCAGGAAGCGAGGGCCTTGGATGACGGGAGGAGGCCAGACGCGGCCGGTCCTGCACCCCACGCTGCGACGACCTCGGAGGATGGGTAGGCGTCGAGCACGGCGCACCAGTGCTCCAGGTTGGCGGGGCCTTCTGGGTCGGGGTGGTCGAGCAGGTGCGCTGGCTTCGTGGCCCGCAGTGCGTACAGGTTGAGAACTTCGATCCCGTCGTAGTTCTCGCGCCGGGCGAAGCCGACGCAGCGCCGGATGGTCGGGTCGTCGATCTCAGCGTCCGCGGTGGAAGGGTTGAGCATGATCCACACCATGCGTGCCCCCGAGCCCCAGGCACGCCAGAGCCGGTAGCGGTAGAGCCCATCGTCAGACAGCGCGGTGCCCCGGTTCACGGCTCTCCCAGCCATTCGGCCCACATCGGCTCGGTCACATCGTCGCGCCAGGTGACAAGATGGTGGGCCTGGTTGACGGTGGCGCCGGCGGCGACGATCCGGGCGTGCATCTCGTCGTCGGACAGGGACTCCACGAACGTGGTGAGGGTGGTCATGCGGACTCCTTGTCGGTGGCGGGCTGTCGCGCGCAGGTCACATACCAGTGCGCCAACAGCAACGCGTCCGCCCGGTTATGGTCTTTCACCCTGCGCAGCTGCGGTTCGAGTGTCGGGTAGGTGTCCATGGCGAGACGGCGGTGCTTTTCCTTGTCGGAGCCGACGTGCAACGCTTTGGTCCATTCGGCAGCCCGGACGTGGCGGACGGGGAGGCCGAGGCAGGCGATGACGCCGAGGATGACGCCGTAGTTGGCGCCGGTGCGGAATGTGGACGCGACCCCCTGTTTCGGCATCGCCTGCTGCGTTTCGACCACGACCACCTCGGGGTCCCAGCCGCGGAGCAGCTCGGCGACGGCGTGCCCGTTCACGTCGGGGCCGGTGACTGGCATGTCGAGCAAACCGACACTCAAACCGTCCCAGCGGGCGAAAGCGCCGGTGGCGCCTGGATCGATGCTGGCGACGGTGAGAGTCACTGGGAGGAAACCTGCGTGGAGCCTTCCCAGTCGGTGCGGACGACGGAGCGGTACCCGCAGAGACATTCGAGGACGCAGCCAGGCCAGCCGTAAGCAGTCCCGATGCCGTGGAGGATGGGTCCCACATCGCTCACCTGACGACCGCCCATATGACAGCAGCCCAGAAACCGGCGCAGAACGCCAACATCCCGACCACAGCCCACCCGATGAGCGAGCGCACGAACCGGCCGCACCCGCAACACCCGCACCCGGTGGGAGTGGCGTGCGCGAGACGCGAATGCGAACAGACACAGCCGCGAGCCAACCGGCGCGCCTCGCGCCGGCTCGCCGGCTCCCACCCGGCCGGGAAGGGGACGAACGTGTCGAACGCCTCCTCGACCCGGCGGGCCAGGTCCGCCTCCAACGGCGTCACCGGACGATCAGTCCGCCACAAGACGGACCTCATCGGCCATCTCACGCTGCCGACGAACCAGATAGCAGCCCGGCCCGACAGCGTTGGCGCCGTGCTCATCTGTGTGTGTGAGCACAGCGACCGACCCTTCCGGGACGGTCACCACCCCCAAGTCCTGCCTGCCGCTGGTAGCGGGCGCCCAGAACACAGGGCCGGTCGCGGCGTCCAACCAATGCGTATTACCGGTCGCTTCCCCCGCGACCACCTGCACACCCCCAGCCGGGACCGGCACACCCGGCTTGGCGGACGGGCGCGTCGGGATGACTGCGAGGTCGCCTTGCAACTGGAGCCCGGTGAGAACAGGGACCTCGGCCTGGGCGACCAGGTGGGCGGGGATGTCGATGTTGTGGGCGGCGAGAGCGGCCCCGTACGTGACAACCGACATTCGATGGTTCTCCTTTGTTTGGGGATGGGGTTTCAGGTGCGGCGTTGCGCGGTGGCGTAAACATCGGGGTCAAGCCTGTAGGTCCACGCTGCGGCAGCCAGGGCCGAGGGCATATCAGCAGGCACGGTGAGCCCGTAGATCCGGTTAGCGCCGTGCCGGTCCGGGGAGCCGTTGACCGCGACCAGCAGTCGCACGGTGCCGTCTGTCGGGTCGCCGGTGGGCGCGGCGAGCGCATCAGGCAGCCCGTACAGGTGCAGTCGTCTGCCCGGGTTGCCGGGGTCGTCGCATGAGTCGACCAGGGTGCCGACCTCGGCGCACAGGCGGTCCCAGCCGTAACGCTCGGCGAGGACCCTGCGCTGCTCGCTGTTGGCGTTGGCGAGGATCGCCGCAGGGGTGAGCGTTTCGGGCCGCTCGATGAACTGGGCAGCGACACGCACGCCGTGCAGGGCGTGGACTGCCCACCCGTCCCCGAACTCGATAGCCGGGCCGCCAACGTTGTGCAACCGCTGCTCGCCGTCGAAGTGGTGGGCGGCGGGGCGCTCGGTGAGGACCACGGTCCCTTCAAACGGCCACCACCACCCTGTGCCGCACATTGATTCCATCGCTGTGAGCCACCGATCCTGGGGTTCGGTGAGGCGGACGCCGATGTGGCGGGCGAACGCCCACCATGCCACCCACGGCGTGTCGGACAGACCCCAGACAGCCACCTGGAGCTGGCCCTGGAGCTGGTCCTGGAGCTGGTCCCGGAGCTGGCCCGCGAGCTGGTCCCGGAGCTGGCCCTGGAGCTGGTCCCGGAGCTGGCCCGCGAGCTGGCCCTGGAGCTGGTCCCCGAGCTGGCCCCCGAGCTGGCCCCGGAGCTGGCCCCAGAGCAGGTCCCCGAGCTGGCCCCAGAGCTGGCCCGCGAGCTGGCCCCGGAGCTGGCCCGCGAGCTGGCCCCCGAGCTGGCCCCCGAGCTGGCCCGCGAGCTGGCCCCAGAGCTGGCCCCAGAGCTGGCCCTGGAGCTGGCCCGCGAGCTGGCCCCGGAGCTGGTCCCCGAGCTGGCCCTGGAGCTGGCCCCAGAGCTGGTCCCGGAGCTGGCCCCCGAGCTGGCCCCCGAGCTGGCCCCGGAGCTGGCCCTGGAGCTGGTCCCAGAGCAGGTCCCCGAGCTGGCCCTGGAGCTGGCCCCAGAGCTGGTCCCGGAGCTGGCCCGCGAGCTGGCCCCCGAGCTGGTCCCCGAGCTGGCCCCCGAGCTGGCCCGCGAGCTGGCCCCAGAGCTGGCCCCAGAGCTGGCCCTGGAGCTGGCCCTGGAGCTGGCCCCAGAGCTGGTCCCGGAGCTGGTCCCCGAGCTGGTCCCCGAGCTGGCCCTGGAGCTGGCCCCGGAGCTGGTCCCAGAGCTGGCCCTGGAACTGCCTGAGCGCCCACCCGGCGACACAGCCGCCGATGGGGCTGTCCATCCACACCACGACCTTCGGCGGCTCGTGCCCGCACGCCCGGTAGATCTCGGCGACCGCCGCCTCGATGCGGGGACGGTCGCAGCGGTCCGTGCACAGGGCTCGCTCACGCCACCGCTCACGCCACACCGGCAGCAACGCCTCCTGTTCCGGGGTGAGAGCCTCGATGCGGGTCACGGCTGGTGCGTTCCTTCGACGCCACGGGTCTCACGGTCGGCGGCGCGGTGCTGCAACCAGTGCAGCACCTCTTGGAGGTGGGTGATGGCGAGGCTGTTCTCGCGGCACCGCAACTTGGTGCCGTTGTAGTGCTCCAGCCGGCCGATGGCAGCGACGATCACGTCCTCCACGAAGGCTCCGGTCGGGTCCCTCTCGCCGCTGTTGCAGTCGCAGGCGTGCTCGGGGCGAAGGCAGAAGACGTGGCTGTCCCGGTACTCGCACTCGTCGCTGGATGTGGTCTCCCAGCGGCATGTGGCCGTGTGTCCATCGACAGTGACCGGCTGGCGAAGCGGGCCGTCCTGCCAGTAGATGACGAACCCGAGACCCCAGGTCATCCCGCCGGCCGGGTTGCCATCGGCGTCGAGACGGTGGTCCTCGGTGATCTCCTGCGCGGTCATGCTGCGTCTCCTTCGTCGTCGAACCATTCCGGCCAGATCTCGGCTGGGTGCACGTGCAGGACCTGGACCGCTACCCGGTCCGCGACCGGGACAGACAGACCGTGGCGGCGGCCGTAGCTGTTCAACTCCCACCCGGCGCGGCCCATCTCGGCGATGCTGATGTGATGCTCGGCGAGCCAGTCCAGGAGAGAGCCGACCGGGAGACGAGCACCGCGGGCGTGCAGCGTCCCACCGGGAAGGCGGGGGTCAGAACGGGGCGGACAGGTCATCGCCGCCCCCCTCCTGCGCGGGGCCCGGACCGTCGGCGGCGCCGGTCAACTCGGCGATCAGCGCCACCACCTGCGACTCCGCCAACGGCACCCCGCGGCCTTCGTCATCGGCCAGCTCCGGGTGGGACTCCACGAACGTCCCGCACACCTGCTTCGCCGCATCAGCGCCGATCCCCTGGTCCTCGACCGCGGCGAGCAGACGCATCTTCCACTCGCGTGCCAGCACCGCGCGCTCCCCAGCAATACGGGTGGGGGGAGGGCGGCGCCTGGTTGTAGCCGGCTTCGCGTCGACTACGATCTCTCCCGTCTCAACATCAGCGGCGGCCGGCTCACCGACGATGGCAGGCGCGGGGGGCTGGGTGAAGGTGGGCGCGTCGTCGAAGTCGGCCAGCTCGTCGGGGGTGTAGGACAAGCCGCCGATCACGTCAGCGAAATGGAGGCGGCACAGCTCGGAGGTGGCCCGGGCGACCAGCATCGCCCGGGGATACTTCCGCCAGTTGTCCCCGGCGCCAAGCCCGGCACGCTTAGCGTCGTCCATCGTCCACGTGACCGACACCACCGCATCGGTGGGGTCACCGAGACGCCAGCCGCACAACGTGACCGAAGTGTCAGTCATCTCGGTCGGCCAGATGCGGTGGCCCTTCTGGCGGACGAGAGCCCGCATCCCCTCCGGCTTGAGCCCCACGCGCCCCTTGATGGACTGGATGAGGCTGAGCGATTGCATCGGCCCGAGGCCCAACTCTCGGCCGTAGAGCATCGCCGCCAGGACCACCTCGGGGCGCCCGTTGAAGTCGGCAGGGACGAACTGCGTCTTGGCGATCTGGCCGGCGAGGTTGGCGTACTCGGCGACCGCCGCGCCGATCGAGAACTCGGGTGCCGTGGTCGCCACATCGTTGTGGTTGATGGTTGCAAGGTCGGTGCTCATGCTGGGTCCTTCAGTGTGTAGATGCGGCGGGCGTAGGCGCTTGCGCAGGCGCGGCAACGCCATCGGGTGATGCCATCAGCGCCGCGCGAGATACAAGTGTTCTGTTCGTCGTAAGGGTGGCCTTGAGGGCAGCGGGTCTTCGCGCGGGACGCCTTGCCTCCAACGCGTCCCTTCATGGCGCCGTCTCTCATATTGTCGGTGTGTGTGCCCCCGAACAGGTGGGTGGGGTTGCAGCATGCCGGGTTGTCGCAGTGGTGGCACGCTGCGGGCGGCCACTCTCGAACCTCCAGAAGGAACGCCAAGCGTGGAGCGATCTGGATCCGGCCGCCAATGTTGATCTTCCCGTAGCCGTGCTTGTCTTTGTATGCCGTCCATGGCCAGCACTGGTCACGGCCTGCACTGCGATCGACCTTGGATCGAAAGCGCGCAACGTCGCGTTCGGAAATGGACGGGGCTGGGCGACTCATTGTGCCGGCTCCAGCAGCCGGAGCGGAACTTGCTCAACGAGGCCCTGGTCCTTCTTGACGGACTGGAGCCAGTCGTAGATCCCGCACAGTTGGAGGAAGCGGTTGTGTTCGGTGCCGCCGGCCGTGACCTCGTAGAACGAGTACCGGCCATCGCCTCGCAAGAGGACGATCCCGCAGTGGGAAACCGGGAAGTTCTTCTCGGTGTCGGTCTCCTCGGCCCCGTCGTAGTGGACGATCTCATCGGCGTAGGTGAGGGCGGCCAACTGGAGACGCCACGAGTCCGGGTAGACCCCCTTGCCGTCTTCGGTCTTGCCGGTGGTCTTGTAGTCGATCCTCCACGTCTCGCCGTTGATGAGGCAGCGCAGGTCGCAGGTGCCGATGTAGGCGTTCTGGCCGTTGTGCCGGACGACCTCTTCGACCGCGAGCACCTCGGGTTCCCAGTCGATCCACCACAGTTCGAGTCCGTCAATGAACCCGTTCGCTTCGACGATGACCTGTTCGGGGGTGAGGTGCTGCCAGATGCGCCCGGCGGCTTGGACCTCGGCGACGAGGGCCTCCACGTCAGCCTCCCCCTGGTCCGCCCACGCCTCGGCAACGGCGTGGACGAGGGTGCCCATAGCGGCCCGCCCGTCCCAGATGCCCTTGTGGTGTTTGCGGAGCCGGTCGTACGCGTCGGCGTAGGAGAGATGGTCCCATTCCGCTTGGTGGTGCACGGCGAAAGCGGCGGTCTCGTTGGCTGCCCCCCACGGCAGGCCGGGCTTGTCGAGGACCCCGATGACGGTGGTGATTGACTTGATCTTGTCCCGGTAGGGACGGTGGACGCGGCCGTTCACCTGTCCTCCTCTTGGTCGAACAGGCGGGGTGTAGCGGGACGGGTGTTGTGGTTGGCGAGGCGGCCGCGCAGCTGGGCGGCCAGATCACCGATCAGCCAAACGAGACGGACGACTTCGGGGTCGTCGTAGAAACCGGCGGGGGCGGTGGCGTTGACCCACACGACCTCCGCGCGGGCCTCGCCGAGCATCGCCTCCGCGAGGCCCGCGCCGGTCGCCTCGGGGGGGTTGTCGAGGACGTGAAGGACGGTCACGGGACGCAAACCTCGTCGCCTACCTCGCGGGCGGAGACGGCGGGGGCGTCACGAGCGAGGTCCCACGCGCACGGCATCGCTAACCCTCGAACCTCAGGCTCCTCGCCGAAGGTCACCAAGACCGGCTTGAGAGCGCCGCCGAAGCGGTGGTGGACAACGGTCCCATCGCCGTGGACTTTCGCTGCCTTCCCCAGCCGGGCGAGCATGTGGCCCGTCAGGGCGAGAACATCAGGACGGCCCGGCTTGTGGGAAGCGAACAGGCGGCGGGTGTCCGGGTAGTCGCCCTCGTACACCTCCAGTTGGACACGTTCATGGTCGGGGTGCTCGATCGTGACGGCCAGCGCAGCGAACCCATCGAGTTGCAGCTCGGCCGAGGGGATCTCCGCTGGTTGCCACGGCACGTTCAGGTGGACCACGAGGTTCAGGTCGACGGTCTTCGCCTCGTCGCTCTTCCACAGGGCGAGCATGTGGCCGAGCAGACCAGCGGCGCGCCCGTAGGGGTCCAGGGCGACAGCGGCCGCGTAGGGGATCTCGTCGTCGGACGGGGCAGCTTCGAGCTCGTGGTGGAGGGCCGGAACCCAGGCGGAGAGGAGGAGATAGCTGTCGGCGGCGGTGAGGCGCAGCCCTTGGCCGAACTGCTCGATGTAGATCGAACGGTCGAGCTGCGGCCGTCCGGCGTCTTTGACGCTGGCGGTGCGGACCGACAGCCAGCCGCGTGCCAGCGGGCCAGCGGGGATGGTGACGCTCACGGTCGGCTCCTACGGTCGGTGGGGTGGTCTCTGCGGTCGAGGCGGCCGCAGCCGAACCCGGCGGCGAACACGGCCACGAGCAGCAGGAGCGTGACGAGCGGCAGGGTCATCGGGGGTCCTCGCAGCGGAAGGTGCCGCACCACATGCACACGTCCATGCCGGCCGGGAGCCCAGAGAACGCGGCGGGTTCCCAGTCGTGGACGCCGCCGCAGATGGCGTGACAGCGGTCGCAGACGGGTATCGCGTTCCAGGTGCCGGCCGTGCAGGAGCGGCACGGCACCTCGTGTTCGCGGGGTTGCGGCCCGTGGATGTGGCAGCCGCGCAGGGCGCCGCATGCGCACGGGAGGACAGCGGCGGAGACGGTCATGCCGGGCTCCGGTCCTCGGCGGCGAGGGCCGTCGGCATCGGCTATCCGGTCCGCTAGGTCCTGGAGGTCGATTGGCCTGCCAGCGGCGTGCGCCGGGGATTGGGGCCCCGGCGTCCGGCGTTGGCTGAGGAGTTGACGCCGGCCGGCCCTCGACCTGGGCGACGCAGGGAGGGCCGGCCGGCGGGGTGGGGGTGCGGCGCAGGTGCGTCTCGGGGCTGCGCCAGGGCGCAAGGAGTTCCCGTCGTGGACGCCCTTCGCGGGGGGACAGCAACCGGCGTTCACGTCACACCCCACGATCACGACTGCTCGTCTGCGTGCAAACGCCCGCTGCAACCGGGGGAGCGAGACACGCCAGTAGCGGGCCACTTTGCACGCCCCCGGCAGCCGACCCGTGCGGGCAAGTTGGCGGGCGGTCGACTCGGCGATCCCCAACGGCTCGGCCGCCTCCGCCAGGGAGAGGAGGTTCGGGTCGCGGCTCACATACGGGCGGGCGGCCGAGGTCACCGCTGGCCTTTCGCTGCGCAGCACGGCCCTAGCCCTCGAGCCTGTGACAGCGGGTCGGTCAACGGGGCTCCGCAACGCCCGCAACGGACCATCGCCGCTTCAGCGACCGCTTGCTCCCACGCAGCGATGAGACGTGCACGTCGCGCGGGGCGGGTCGGTGAGTCGAACCGTTCCGCCTCGATAGCGGCGATAGCCCGCTGGCAGTAGTCGATCCGGCGCTCCGCTGACAGCACCGAGATGGTCATGATGCCCGCCGCTTCGGCGTGACCGCCCACAACTCGGCGATCAGGGCAGCGTCGGAGGGTGAGAACAGGTAGGCGCCGGTCGGGCCCGGGAGTTTGCTGCTCGGCCGGACACGGCCGGTCTGGACCCAGCGCACCAGTGTGCTGCGCTCCATGCCGACTGCTTTGGCGAGTGCCCCGGTGGTGAGCAGGTCGCTCGGAGGGTGGGCCATGCCCTGACACTAAGCATTGCCCTGCCTGTTGTCAACACCCATTTATTCGGACATCTCACCCCGCCGCTTGCAACCCCACGAGTGTTGTCACATACTGTTGACATGAGTGATGCTCAACAGGAGGGAGCCGTCCCCGTCTTCGAGACACGCCACCGCATGGCGCTCGCCCTCGAACACGCCGACGTCAGCGTCAGCGAGATGGCCGACTACCTAGCCGTCAACCGCAACACTGTCGGGAACTGGCTCGCCGGCCGCGCCCACCCCCGAGACGCCTACCTACGGGTCTGGGCCATGCGCTGCGGCCTCCCCTACCGCTGGATCCGCTACGGCGAAGCTCCCCCCTACACCGGCCCCGAACGCCGCTCCGAGCGCTCAACACGCTACAACGGCCCGGAAAGACGCTCTCACCAGGAGATACCTGGATCGTGGTGCACTCCCCAGTCCCTCAAGCCGGCTGCCTGAACTGCCGACATGTCTAGTGTTTCGACGCGGGGGTGGAAAGCAATGAACGAAACGCTCGGACCGTACATATGGCGCTACCTGGACGAGAGACGCCGCGCCGGGATGCTGGCTCCCCAAACCGCTCGCCGTTGCGGGTACCGCCTCCACCGCTTGTCCACGGCGTTCGGAGCCAGACCCCTCAACCACCTCAACCCACGCTACCTCGCTGAGTACGTCACCACCCTCGACGGCATGGCTGTCGGGACCCGCCGCCTCCACATCTCCACCATCCGAGGCTTCTGCCACTGGCTCGTCGACACCGGCGTCATCAAAGCCGACCCCACGGCCAAGCTCCGCGGGCCCCGCAAACCACGCCGACTCCCCCGAGCTCTTCCAGCCGATCAGGTCGCCAAGATCCTCGCAGGCTGCCAAGACCCCCGAGTCGCCGCGATCGTCGCGTTGATGGTCGGCTGCGGGCTCCGCTGCGCCGAAGTGGCCGGCGCGCAGCTCGGAGACTACGACCGGACCGCACGCACACTGCGCGTGGTAGGCAAAGGCGGACACGAACGAGTACTGCCGATCCCGGAAGCCACTACCGTCGCTGTGTCCGCATACCTGAACGGAGCGCCGCAAGTAGCAGGGCCGCTTATCCGCTCCAAGACGAACCCGGCCGCACACCTCACCCCCCTCTACATCTCCCGTCTCGTCGGCGCGGCCATGGTCACTGCCGGAGTCAAGCACGCCCCCCGCGACGGCGTCTCCGCCCACGCCCTGCGCCACTCCGCCGCGACCGACGTTCTCGAGCACTCCGGCGACCTGCGCGCCGTGCAACAGATGCTCGGCCACGCCAACCTCGCCACCACATCCATCTATCTCGGCACCGCCCGCTTGGACCAGTTGCGGGAGGCTATGGAGGGTCGTAGCTACCGGGTGGTACCGTCCGCCGCCACTGCTGTCACTACGGCCGGCGTCACGCCGGCACTACCAGATAGGGGGAACAGATGAGCAGCATCCGTCCGCATTGGCGCATCTTCACATGGGTGGTCGTCGCCTTCAACGTGATCATGCTGATCTGGATCATCACCGGCGCCGCGTCGGTGTCCCACTCGCCCTGCCACGATCTGTCCACCCAAACTTGCACCGCGGCCCGGGAGGTCGGCGGTGGCATAGCCGTGGCCGCTCTGATCGCCCTGTGGGTCGCCGGGGACGTGATCCTCGGTGTGATCTGGATGGTGACCCGGCCGCGTGGCCGGGTCTGCCCGGCGTGCGGGACGAACGCGAAACGTGGGGTGCTCGCCTGCCGCTCCTGCGGCCACGACTTTCGTCGGCGCTGCTCGGTTGGTGCCGGGACGCGAAACGCCCTCCCAGCCGTAGCCGGGAGGGCGTCGGGCCGTGTGCCACACGGCGGGGGAGGCGCGCAGGGGTCACGATAGCGCTGGCGTGATGGTGAAGTCGAGCATCCGGCCGTTGGGGAACGTTTGGCGCCCGTTCGTCCAGACGGCGTGGAACTGGGCGAACGCGTTGCCGTACCCGGCGGTGTCGGCCGGCTGCCACGCCACGCTCACTTGGCCGGTGGCGGCGTCGGTGATCGTGCAGGCCCGGTCGGCGATCACCGCGACGCCCCCGAGGGTGAGCGAGAAGGTGACCGTTGCTCCGGTTAGGTTGACCGGACCGTTGGCGTCGTTCAGCGTGGCGGCGACAGCGGGGAGGGTGTCGCCTTGGGCGATGGTGAAGTCGGCCATGGTCAGGTGACCTCCGCGTAGGTGAGCGAGTTGGCGAGTATCGCGGTGGTGATACTGTCGTCGAGAGCAGCGGCGGTGCTGGTGGTAACGAGAAGCGCTGTGGTGAGGCTGTCGACAACGGCGGCCATCGTCGTGGACGCGGCAATCTGGACGGTGAACGGTGGCACCAGGCTCGGTGCGCTGCCAGCGAAGAACCTTGCCGCCGTGATCGTGGTCGAAGCGGTGAGCGCCGCGAACAGGTCGGTGACCGTGGCGTATCCGCCGCCCCCCGTCGCCGATCCGGAGGTGGATGTCAGGGCGGCGACGACGGACAGGTCGGCTATGGTCTTCGTGGCCGAGGCGGCGGCGGCGGCGAAGTAGGCGCCGTCAAGCATCCCCGCGCTGGTACTGCTGCTCGCGGCTGCGGTGGCACCGAAGGTTGCTCCGTCGGCGAGGGTTCCGCTGCTACCGCTCGCCGAGGCGCTGGACGCCGTGAAGGTGCAGCCGGCTTGGAAGCTACCGCCCCCCCCACTGGCCGATGCTGACCTTGTGTCGAAGTTGGCGGCGTCGCCGAAGGCGACAACGGTGGCGCTGGCTGAGCCCGACGTGGCGTAGAAGCGGCTGGCAGCTGCGAGCGTGGCGCCCGAACCGGTCGCTGATGCCGAGGTCGCCGTGAATGTGACGACATCGGCGAACGCCGCTGCGGTTGTGGTGGTCGAAGCCGACGATGCGGTGAGGCCGGTGCGGCCGGCCGTGAACGATGCGAGTGTCCCGCTGGTCCAAGCTGCGGTGGCATCGAACAGGTCGGCTACGGCGAGGGGGGCCCCCGTAGCGCTCGACGACCCGGTGTCAGCGGCGAATAGGTCCGCTGCGTCGAACGCGGCCGGGGTGCCACTGGTCGAGGCGCTGGTTGCTTGGAACGCATCGGCCGCTGTGAACGTTGCTGCTGCGGCCGTGGTCGAACCGCTGGCGGCTTGGAACGGGTCGAAGTCAGCGAAGGTGGCGGCGCTGGTCGTGGTCGAGCCGGAGGAGGCGGCGAACAGCGCGGTATCGGCGAAGGTGGCGCTACTGGCGCTCGTGGACCCCGATGTTGTTGCCGTGAACGTGTCGGCAGCGTCGAAGGTGGCTGTAGTGGCGCTCGCCGAGCCGCTGGTCGCGTCGAAGGTATCGGCGACCACGAAGGTCCCTGCGGCCGCGTTCGTCGAAGCGGACGAGGCGACAAAACTTTCGCCATCGGCAACGGTGGCGGCGCTGGTGCTGGCGCTGGCGCTCGACGCAGCGAAGGCGCAGCCATCGACGAAGACGGCCGTGGATGTCGTGCGGCTGGCGTTCGATGCAGCGAAGGTGTCGGCGAGGTCGACAACGGCGCTGGCGATCGTGACGCTGGCCGAAACCGCGGCAAGAGCGTCTGCCGCTTGGAATGTCGCTGTCGTGGCCGTCAGCGAAGCGCTGGCGGCTAGGAGGGTGTCGAGGTCGGCGAAGGTTGCGGTCGAGACCGACGTGGACCCGGAGGCGGCAGCGAACGCGATGCTGGCCGAGACAGCATCCCCCAACCGGATCAGCCCGAGCCTGCTGGCGCCGAGCAGGTATGCGGACTGGAACGTCGGCCTCTCGTAGATGACACCTTCGGGGATCCCGAGTTGCGCAACCCCCAGTTGTGCCCGACCGAGCAGGCACGCGGACATTCCGCTACCGACTGTCAGCCGACCATGACGGCCGTGTAACCGGTCGCCGGGACAGCCAAGACATCCCCGGTTGCCAGAGCCGTGCACGTGGAGGCCGAGGCGATGGCGTTGACCGCCAGCGTGCCCGCCGCGGTCACCGTGACCAGACAGGTGATGACAGCGTTCCCCGGATCCGAGGTCGTTCCATGAGCGTAGCCGCCACCGTATTGGGGGCCGGCGAACGTGCATGTGGCCGTCCCGGCCACAAGCTCAATCTGGTACGGCTGCCCCGTTGTGACACCGACAACGTTCGTGTTGACGGTCACCAGCCATGTCCCGACCGCCAGGCTCGCCGTATTGAACACCAGCGTGGAAGTGGTGTTGATGGTGACGTTGGCGCTGATGGTGCCGCCGATAGCCGTCAGGGGGGGCGCCGAAACGGTCGTGGTCTTGTCGGTGAGGTTCGAGGCGCCTATCGAGGTCGTCGAGGCCGCCACATACACCTCCCCCAACAACACCGAACCCGCAGGGATAGCAGGTTTCACCGGTGGCGCACCGGTGGAGGTGGCGGTCCAGCCTGCCACAGTCGACGCCGTGCCGGTCGTCACGGACACCGCGCCGGAACTGTTGACGGTAACGATGTCGCGCCGGTCGCCCGCAGACGCCGCGGCTATCGCCAAAGACGCCACGGCTGCGACAGACACGGTGGCGCCGTTCACGTACACGCTGCCCGCCGCCACCTGCACGGTCATGTTCGGCGTGGACTGCGCCGACACTTGGCAACCGGAGATGACCCCGGACCCGTCGATGGCACTGCTCAAAGCGGCGACGTCGGTGGCATCGAGAACCGCCTGCGCGGGGAAGGCGGGGAGCGACTCGGCGTTCGGCGTGACAAGAGCCATCCCCTTACTCCAACGTCAGCGTGAGGTCCCCCGCCGGGATTGACGGCGACGACCCGCTACCGGCGGTGATGGCGGTGTTGAAACAGCCCCACTCCCACACGTTGCCCGCCGTCGAAGCGTCGCATTTCATGTAGCCGACGCACTGCCCCCAGTTGGCGGTCGGCGTCGCGAACGTGATCGCCGCCGAAGTGACAGACGCCGATGGCCGCGCCGATGTGGCCGCAGCCCAGTTCGCTGTCGACGACGCCAGCGACGCCCGAGCATAAGAGCCAGCGGACGCCTGCTCGGCGCCCGTGAACGTGCCGGCAGCGAACAGATCCGTCACCTCCGTCCACACCACCGTCCCATCGGCCACCGTCCCCCCGGCACCGGTCGACCCGTTGTTCAACCCGGTCGGGATGGTCGACCCGGTGGTGCCAGCGGTGGTGCAGACGAACAGGCGCCCGGTACTGCCGGTCAGCGAGTTGAACGCCGTCGGGATCACGTACTCCCCGGCGGTGTACGCGGTCGACGCCTGCCACGATGGGGCGACCATCAGACCGAAATACCAGGTGGCGGGAGCGCCAAGAGCAGTCGCCTGGTTGAGGGCGTCGAGGACCTTCTGGTCGCCGTAAGTGGTCAGAGGCATAGGGGGGTTCTCCTTCGGTTCAGGATGCGGGGTGGCAGAACGGGCGCCGGCGCTCGGCTAGAGAGCTGATGTCATCTTGCAACTGGTCGACAGCGACTTCCGGGCCGCGGCCCGCCTCGATGAACTCGGCGGGGATCACCGCCCACGCCTCGGTGCAATAGGCAGCAAGCCACGGGTACGACACCGCCGTCACGGCCCCCCACGTGACAGCGTACGCCCACTGGGGGTCGTAGCCGGCCAACAGGATGGCGTGCCCGCCGACCGGCCTGTCGCCGGTGTACGTCCACGGCAGGCCGGCAGCGAACTGCCGCTCCGCCGACGCTGGCAGCGCGACGCCCAGGTAGGCGAACCCGTACGCGGCCACCGCCTGGTGCACGTCGAGCAGGCTGGTGTGATCCACCGGCGCGAACGCTGCGATCCGGTTCCCGTCGAACAGGCCGTGCTGCTGCCATGCGGTGAGGACATCCGCCTCGACGCAGCCGGTGTCCGCGCCGCCGGTCAACGCCAGGTACTGGGCCACGGCCTGGTTTGCGTCCGGTGTCGGGTCCGAGGTGCCGACCTCGGCGTTGGCGGCCATGACCGCGTGCGCCGCCGCGGCGATCGTGCAGTCCCCGACCGGCACACTGCCGTGCGCGGTGAGCGTCGGGTCCGGGCCGTTGCCGAGCATCAGCCAGTCCCCCACCGCCGGCACCGGGCGCTGCTCCGGTGGTGCGGGGAGCCGGCCGTGGGCGTACACCTTCAGCTCGGCGACCTCGTTCTGGCGGATCGGGTCGAGCGCCCCGCGCAGCAGCCCGGTCACGCGCCGGCCGGCGGTGTGACGGCGGCTGGCGCCGGCTTGACGTGGTGGGCGCCGACCCTGGTCAGCGCCGTTTCCACGACCGAACCACGAAAGTACGCCCCGTAGGTCACCTGGCTCCCGGCCGCCACGAGGGCGACCAGCTCCACCAGCGGCGTCGTCTCGAACGACGCCCCCGCCAACACGATGCCGACCACCGCGACAGCGGCCGACACCACCAGGGCGATCAGCTGCTTCACCTGGGCAGACATCTTGGCGGTCTTGAGTAGCGACACGATCGGCGGCACGACAGCCGACCCGACAGCGGAGATGGTGCCGACCTCGATCGGCGTCAGATTGGTCATTGGGGGGCTCCTTGCTTGAGCATGTGGGCGTGGACCACATCGATCCGGGCTCGCGCCTCTGCAGCCACGTAGGCGTCACGGATCACGGTCAGCTGGTGCGTTTAGACTTGATGGGTAAATGGATGCGTGTGCGTGTGGGTGTGGGCAGATCCCAGTCCGAGGCCGCTTTGTCCGTGGTCACCAGTTTCGGGATGCCGCTATCCGAGAGAAGCGTGCGGCATCCCTGCGGGGTCGTCCCCTGAGCGCAGCCCACCGAGCGGCCCTTTCCCGGGTGCGCACTGGCGTGGTGTTCACGCCAGAACGGCGTGCCGCTGTCGCAGCGGGCCGCATGGCCGGAGACTCTCGTCCGCTGTACCGCGTGGAGGACCGAGGGTTCACCACGCCCTGCTGGGTCTGGAATCGGGCCCTCTTGAAGACTGGCTATGGGGCTGTTCGGCGCGGTGGACGCAACTTTCGAGCCCACCGCTGGGTCTACGAACAGCATGGCGGCGCCATCGCCGCGGGGCTGGTCCTGGATCACCTGTGTGTCGTCAAGGCATGCGTCAACCCGGACCACCTTGAGCCCGTCACTCGCGCCGAGAACACTCGGCGTCATTTTGGGAGCCGTCCAACCTGAAGCATGTGGGCGTGGATGCAGTCAATGCGTGCCCGAGCTTCGGCTGCGATGAAGGGGTCCCTCAGCACAGAAAGTTGGTTGTCTTGCTGCGTCTCGCCCGAGTCGGACCAGTTCGTCGAGCCGGTCACCACGTCGAGCCCGTCGACGATCAGCAACTTCATGTGCATGATCGCCCCCTTCTCGCTGCGCCCCACCGCCATGCTGTTCGCCGGGAAGGCAGCCTTGGCGAGCAGCGCCCGCTCGTGGACGCCGCCGGCCTGGGACGAGTCCAAGGTGAGCTGCACGAAGATGTGCTCGTCGTCCAACTTGGTGTGCAGCGCGTTGCACAGGTCGTCGTCGTCGAAGCCGAACATCGCGACCACGAGACTCTTGGTGGCCGACACCGCCAAGTCCACGAGCACCCCGTGCACGTCATCCACAGGGCTGTAGAACGTGAGGGCGTTGCCGGGATAGCCGACCACGAACGGCGAGTGCTTGTACTTGGCGAGCACCGACAGGTCAGGGAGTGCCATCAATGCCACCTCCCGCAGTAGATGCAGGGCCCTTCGCCGTCGGGGTAGGTCGCCACGCCGAGCCGGTGCAGGAACCGCCGCCACGGAGACTGGTCGCGGTAGGTCATCTCACGAGCGCCTTCCCGATGACCACGCCGGTCCAGGTGCCAGCGAAGTTCGCGGCCGACACCGAGGCGACGATGACCAATGACCGCTTGTTGCGCCAGCCGTGTTTGAGGATCGAGTCCAACGCAAGCACCGAGCAGATCAGGCTCGCCAGCCATCCGGCCACGTCCATGGCGCCGGCCAGGTTCGGCTGAAAATGGGACTCGAACACGACCATGGCGGTGCCGAGCAGATCGGCTGCGAACATCGCGAGGAACGAGGCGCCGGCCGCTTTCCACAACGGCATCCGGTGGACGGGGGGAACGTCGGTCATGGCCGCTCAACTCCGTGGTGGTCGAGCAGCGCCTCCAGGTGCGCCAAGATGACGGCGTTGGTCTGCTCGTTACGGTCGACGCGCCGCAAGATCGTGGCGTCCCGACGCGTCTGGGAGAACATGGCGATGCCGACCACCGACTCGATCAGCAACGCCATGTAGACGCCGCCAGGTTCCACCACGAGCGCACGAACCCGTTGCCGGCGAACCAGCCAACGGCGGACGATGCGCTGCACCTGCCACGACAGCTCCTCGCCGAGCGTGAGCCGGTCGCTGGTCGCCGGGTCCGTGAACGTTCGTCTCACCGCTGGCTCGGGTCCGGCGGGCAGCCGGCGAGCAGCGGCGGGGGCGCATGCCCGGTCGCCGCCGCCAAGATCCGGTCCTCATGGTTGTACAAGCACTCCTGCACCCGCACCAGAAGTTGCGTCCGCTCCCGGGCGGCCTGGACCAGTTGCCGGTCCAGCAGGTTCTCGTCGTGGATCGTGACGGCCCCGAGCACGATCAGCAGCCCGCTCACCACGACAGCGCTGGCCGCCATCAGGCGGATCTGCCAGCGGGTGGTCCGCTCTGTCGCCGCCATCAGCTTCTCCGCCGCCTCCCTACCGGCCTCGACCCGCACCCTGGTCCGCTCGGTCATGTCCGCGCCTTCTGAACTTGGGCGAGCACCGCCGCCGTTGTGTGGTCGATCCGGTCCGCCAATGTGACGAACCCGTGGTCGACCCGTTTCGTCAGCTCCTCGACAGCGGCGCGCTGGGTGACTTGCTCGTTGAGCCGGCCGATCTCCGCCTTCGCCTCGACCAGCAGCGCACGCAGTTCGGTCTGCTGCCCGGTGAGCACATCGATTTGGTGTTGCTGCTCCGCGTTCTGCGCCTGCAACGCTGTCGCCAGCTCCCGCCATGTGGCGAGCGCCGGCTCGACCCGGCCGGACCGGCCGGCCCGGTAGGCGACCCCGCCGACCGTGCCCGCGGCGACCGCGACAGCGGCGAGGACTTCGAGGAGCTGGTAGAGGCTCACAGGTTCAGGCGGTGAGCGCGGCGATCTGCTGCGGGGAGAACGTCACGATGTCGGTCGGGGCGCCGATGGCGGCGAGTTTCGCTTGCCACACTTTCAGGTCGGCGGGGTCGTGGACGGGGACGGCGTGGCCGCCATCGACCAGGTAGACGGTGGCTTGGTCGATGGCGCGGGCGAGGAACGGGGGCATGCGCTTCTCCTTCGGTGACGGTCTCGGCTTCGGTGACGGCGGCGCGGTGACGGTGAACAGCCGGTCGAACGCGGCCTGGTCAAAGCACACGTTCACATCGCACGGGCTGATGTTCGCGACCGCAGCAGACGACGTGTACTGGCGGGCGGTGTAGGCCGTCCAACCGGAGAACGGCTGGAACCAGCCGGGTGTCACCCCAGCGACGATCTGTCGCGGGTTCCCGGCGCCGGGCACGTAGTTCGGCCAGATCAGCCCGCACCTCGACGCCCGGACCGACACCCCGGCGGACGCCGCGACCCACGCGGCGGTGTACACCGAGACAGGGGCGTGCGGGGCGAGAACAGCCAACTCGGCCAGGAAGTCGTCGACGACCGCGGCGGCCGGGATCTGCCCGTTGTCGGCCTCCCAGTCCAACATCAACGGCACGCCCAGACCGCCGCACACGGTTTGGACGACCCCGGCGAAGTGCTGCGCCTGCGCCTGCCCGGAGCCGGTCTGGTCGAGGAAGTGGTAGGCCATCGTCGGCAGGCCGGCGGCTTTCGCGGCCGCCCAGTTCGCGGCGAACAGCCCGTCGACGAACCCGATCCCTTGCGACGCCTTCGCCGACACCGCGCACATCCCCTCCTGCTTCGCCAGCGCCGCGTCCAACGCGACGCCGTTCGTGTTCGACACGTCAGGGAACAACAAAGCCGCCATCACGCACCTCCGCAAGCGTTGTGCCACACGATCATCACGGTCCGGCCGGACGGCGCCCCGGCCGCGCAGACCGTCGCGGTGCCGGCACGCTCCTGCGCGACGGTCTGCACCCAGTTCGACCACAGTGCGTCCGCCGGGACCAGGCGGGCCGGCACCCATCGCCGGTCCGGTCGCTCCAACCAGATGTTGGTGAAACGGGCGGTCCTGAAGTCCGGCCACGGGATCTGCGGCTGCCAACCCTCCGCCACCCACTCCACCGTCCGGGACACCGGCCCGCAGTAGCGGACCCGGGTCGCCCACCACCAACGCTGACGGGCGTCCACGAGACTCAGCCGCCACTCGCATGTGCCGGTGGAGATGACCGCCGTGCGCACCCGGTCGCCGGGGCGGACCGGGGCGCCTATCCACTGCGGGACGCAGCCGCGGCCGGGCTGGCGGCCGTAGGGGCAGGTCGTCCACCACGGGCTGTCCCCACCGGCCGCCTGGGGGGCGACCGAGACCCCGGTCTGGATGAGGGCGACGCCGGTCGCCCCGTACACCCCCACCCACATGTTGACCTGCGACGCCCACGCCGATCCGGCCGCGACCGCCGGCACAGCGAGCGTCGCGACCGTCCCGGTGTAGCCCGTGGCTGTCAGGTCGGCCCCCGCCCAGTACGCCCCGGACTGCCCTTCCGGCGCTGGCCGCCCCGCTGTGGGGGCACCGACACCAACGGTGATGGCGGCCGCGCCGAGCACGGCGGCGAGAACACGTCTCATACCTATCCTCCTTCTCGGGGGGCCCCCGTCAGGCGAGCTTGCCGAGCACCACCCGGTCGGAGATCGACGGGCCTGCCCCCCGCGCCACGAACACCACATCCCCGGCGGCCGGCGTGTACGAGGCGAGGTAGCGGACACCGGGCGTGAGGTACTGGGTCTGCCGGAGGGTTTGGGTGCCGTCCAGGTACACGTCCAACGTGTTGGCGGACACGACTGTGGCGCCGCTCGCCTGCGACGACGGGAGCTCCGGGATGACGCCGACCGTGTACGGGCCGGCGCCGTTGACCGATGTGACGCGCACTGTCTGGTCGGTTGACGCCAGGGTGCCGACGAGCAGCAGGTCGTTGAAGATCGGCGCGGCTGTGACAGACAGGCTCGTCGCCCCGGCCGCCGCGGCAGCGGCCAGCGTGGATGAGAACCCGCCGTGCAATACGTAGACCACACCCCACTGGGTGGGGGCGGTCGTGAACGGGTCTCCGACCAGGTACCGCCGCAACGCCTGCGCTGTCGCGTTCGGGCCGACCCCAACACCCGGGGTGCGTCTCACGCCACGACCCGGCCGGTGATCGTGCATGTGTCCGCGTAGCTGACGTTGAACGAGACGGTATCAATCACCACGAATATGTTGTTGAGCCCCACCCTTGGCCGGGTGATCGAGACTTTCTGGTCCACATCGAAGATCGGGTTGGGCGGGATGTCGATCGAGATCTGCCATGCAGCGGCGAGTGCCGCCTGGAGGTCGTTGTTGGCCATCTCCTGCGCCTGCGCTGTCGATGTGGGCAGGTTGGTGGACACGAACTGGGGGATGTCGCCCATGCCCCCATCGACGTAGGTTGGGCTGCTCGGGTTCGTGTCCCCGGCCGAGGCGAGGACCGGCTGGCTGTTACCCGAGGCGGTGTACGGGGCGTTCGATGTGCCGGTACCGGTGACGAACACGTCGTTGTAGATCCCGTCGCGGGTCATCGTGATCGTCGTCGCGACCGGCGTCGAGTAGGGGGAGCCGAACAGTTGCGCGGACCCGCCGCCGGACCCGGCGCCGCCGGCGCCGAAGATCGCGGTCTCCTGGTCGGTGAAGTTCCAGAAGATCGGCTGCGTGGCGGGGTCCGGGATCGGGTAGCCGGTCACGACACCGTTCACGTCGAAGAACAGTTCGTAGCCGACCGCGTTCGCCATGTCCAACGCCGCCTGCCACGGGTCCGAGCCCTGCCCGTAAGAGGCGACAGGGACGGTCGCGTCGGTGGGGACGATGTTGTAGGTGAGCGCCGGCGGCCGCGGCCCCCACACCTGGTTGAGCAACGCCATGATCTCGGCGACGAAGTTCCCGGACGGGGTGGCGGGGAAGTTGTACGGCTGTAGGAACGCCCGCTGCGAGATCACCCATGACCGGTCGTAGACGGCCAATGTGAGGGCGAGGTCGTTCACGGTGTCTTGGACAGTGGTGGTGGCGATCGCGAACAGGCCGAGCGGAACCCACTGTTGGATTTCGGCGGTCTTGCCGCCGGTGGGGAGGCTGGCGATGCCGATCTCGATGAACACTTCGTTGCCGAACGGGGCGAGCAGGCTCGACGGGGCGACGGGGAGGATCGGTGGTGGGGGGATCGACGGGACGACCTGCATGGTGATGGTGCCTTGGCGGCGGAACTCGCTGTTGCGGTCGACGGTGACGGCGAGGGCGGAGACTGGGAGGGTGGTGGTGGTGGGGGCGCCGCCGCTGTAGACGGTGAGCCTGGACGCGACGAGCGTGGCGCCGTATCTGAGGGTGTCGACAAAGCCTGCTGTGTAGGCCATCAGGTGGATGGCCTGGCAGCCGCGATGGCGGTGACCTGGACGGTGCGGTGCGGCGCCGACGCGGTGGATGGCATCAACTGCGCCTGTTTGGTTTGGACTCCGGCGCCGGTGGAGAGGCCGCCGGATTGGGGGCCGATGTTGAACCAGCCGGTGTCGGTCGCGGAGAACGGGCTGGAGATGAACAGGGTGGCGGAGCTGGTGAGCAGGGCTTCGAGGGCGTCGTAGGTGGAGGCGTTGAAGATCTCGAAGGTGGCGGAGAAGTCCTGGTTGAGCGGGACGTCGGTGACGAAGTTCATGACTTTCTGACCCATCACCTGATGGGCGGCGGCGGGGAGGGTGTTGACCGGCTGCCAGTTGGTGACCTGCGCGGAGACGGCGCTGGATGGGTTGGTCGGGTCCAGTTCCCACCAACCGGAGGTGGTCACCGCCTGCTGCGCAGACGGGGCGCTGGGGGGGCTGGTGAGCGTCGTGGCCGAGTTGACGACCACCTGTGTCGTGGCCTGGTAGGTGTAGTCGTGTCCGGGCACCAGCTCGTAGTCGTTGAGGACCGCCTGCTGGGATGGTGTCGGCAACGTCGCCGGGTTGGCCTGCGACGCGCCGCGCACATAGAACGGGGTGCCGCCCAAACCGGTGCCCGTCTGGTCGGTGCGGGTGACTATGGCTTGGCCGACACCGGCGAAACCGCCGGCGGTCCATTCGGTCACCGTCCCGGGGAAGATGCCGGCGCAATCGATGTAGTGGACCTCGCCTGACGCGGCCACAGCCGTGGGCATCATCACCCGGAGCGCCACTTGGTCGACACCGCTCGCCGGCACTTCCCCGGAGACGCTCACCGTCGTCCAGCCGCCAACTGTGTCGGTGACAGCGACACCGGAAGACACGGAACCGGTGAAAGCGCCATTTTGCCAGTACTCCAAGACCGCCTCGAACTGCTCAGCAGTAGCAGCGGCCCGGACAGAGGCCATGCCGAGGAGTGAAGCGCCCCCTAGGACTGGGTACGGACCGGTACGGGCGTACAGCTGAGCGGAGGCGACATCAGCCGTCAACGCGAGGCTGTAGGAACCGTCGAGTGCCTCGGCCGACGATTGAGAGAGCGAGGTCTCCCCGCCCGGAACCCACGTCCCTACGCCGGTCTCGAAGCTGGCGTCGACGGCGGAGAGCAGGTTGTCGTGTCCTTGGACGGTCACCTGGATCATCGGGCAGCCGGTCGCCGGGTCCGTCGTCGGCGTCGCCGTGATGGTGGGTGTGGCCGGCGAGTCGAAGGTGACGGTGCACGCCGAGGAGACGGTCGACGACCAGATCGTGCCGGTCTCGTACACCGCGGCGTAGGCGGTGTAACCGGTGTGGTTCAGCAGGCTCGCCCCGGAGGCCATCGCCACCGAGCCGGGGTTGCCGGTCCAGGTCACATCGGAGATGGCGCCGGCGGGGATGACGCCTTCACCGATGTCGATCGAGAACCCGGAGGCTTGGGTTGCGGCGGTCGTGTAGATCAGCCACCGGCCGCCCTGGATGCTGTCGCCCGATGCCGGGGTCGCCGTGTACCCCAACGCGGGGGCGGCGGAGACGACAGTGCCGGTCGGGTAGGAGACGGTGAGGGATGGCGCGGCCGCGGTGTTGAACGTGAACGTCGACGCGTACGGGCCTTGCAGGTTGGCGCCAGCCTCCTGGGACCGGGCGGACCAGACGTAGGTGTTGCCGTTCGCCAACGCCGTACCTGGGATCGCCCAGGACCACGAAGCGCCCGGCGCGACCAACGACGAGTTGAACACCTCGGTCGACTGGAGGGCATTGGTGGAGGCGTTGTAGAAGCTGAACGCCGCGGCGCCGGACAGCTCGATCTCGGCCGCGTAAGCGTTCTGGTTGTAAGTATCGGTGGCGCTGTAGGCCGCCTGGAACACCACGCCGCCGCTGGCATCCAGCGACGAAGCGTTCGCGGGGGCCTGGAGGATCGGTGCGTTCGGTGCGGTCGCCCCTTCCGCCAACTGCACCGACGCGTACTGCATGGTCGCTGACTGGAGCGTCGGGCTCAGGTAGGTGTAGGAGGGGGTGATCGAGGCGTCCTCGAAACCGCCTTCGACCGCCCCGGCGGCGTCCGCGCCGAAAACCTCGAACACGGTAAAGCCGGTCGGGGTGGCGTACGGTCCGGCAGCACTCACGTTGTTGTTGCCCGTGTAGCTGCTGAGCAGTACCGCCTGGTTGAGGGGGTATGAGTTGGAAACCGCCGACCAGTCGAAGTTGGAGACCGTGCCTGGGGCGCCGGCCTGCCCGCTGCCCGACACCACCAGCAGGTCGTTCCCCGAATACTGCGCCACAACCAGCCCAGCTACAGCGGTGTAGTTCCAAGTCCAGGTGTACGAGGACGGTTCGCTGCTGCCGACCACATGGGTCCAGATCCCGATGTTGCCGTTCGCCGTGCTGGCGGTGTCCGTGACAGCCTGGGAGGTCCATCCACCTGGGGGGGTTGGTAGTTGCCCCTGCCCGCCGAGCCCTACCACCAAAGCGGCTACAAGGATATTGCCGGGCGTCAGAGACGACGGCGCCGTAACTGTCAGGCTGGTCACCGCCGACACAGGCGACGCCGCCACCGAGTAGGACACCCGGCTGATCGTCACGCTGCCACCCGCCTCGCCTGCTCGGCCTCGACCAGCTTGCGGAACTCGCCCGACAGCCGCTTGCGCTTCACCAGCATCCCCAGCTGCGCCACGTCGAGCAGGGCCAGGTGCTCGGGGAGCGCGGAGGTGCCCCGCTGGCGTGCCTCGGCCAGCTCGATGTCACGCACCTTCGCCAACTCACGGCCCGCGGCATGACCCCAGTCCCGATGCGACACGCGAAACGACGCGCGCCCGACGCCGGCCAGTTCGCAGACGAACCAGCCGTGACAGCACGCCGAGCACAGCCACGGCGCCGTCTCCGGGCCGAGCGCCACCGGGACCAGCGGGCCGCCACACGCCAGGCAGGTGCGCAGGTAGCCGGTCACCGGTACGCGTTCCCGGCCTTCAGCCGGGCCACCAGCTGCTGGTCGTGAGCGACCAGCACCTGCCGCAACGCCCGGCCGATGTCCGCCCCGTTCCCTGTAGGGGCGTTCACCTGGATGTGGTAGATCGGCGAAAAGCCCCCGCCGCCCAACCCGCCGGCACCGCCGACACCGACACCCCCCGCCAACGAGCCGGGCAGCGGCGCCACACCGCCAGCGAGGGCGCCCATGCCGCCACGCAACGGCAGCACAAGCTCCGGGACGCCGCCCTCACCGACCATCGCCAACGTCGGGCGCGTCACGATCCCTCCCGCAGCCAGGCCGAGCACATGGAACACGGAGCCGACCGCCCCGAGCGCCCCGCCCCCGAGGTGACCGATCGCGCCGCCCAGCGAGCTGATCCCCCCGATGATGGTTTTCACCGCCCCGCCGATAGCGGAGAAGATCGGCTGCAACACAGACCACACCGTCTGCACAGCGCTCTGTATCCCTTGCCACACCGTCTTCCACACGGACAGCACCGCACGGATCGGGTCGACCAGCGTGACCGCGGCGACAGCCTTGACCGCCTGCCACACCGTCTTGATCGCCCCCCAGATCGTCTGCACAGTCGTCTCGAGAGCGCCCCACACCGTCTTCCACGCCGACGACAGGACGCTCCCCACCGTCCGCCACACCGAGGTGAGAGCGGCGAGGAATGTGTGCCACGCCGTCTTCAACACACCCCAGATCGCGACCACCACCGCCTTGATGGCCGCCCAGTCGGCCTTCCACGCCGAGGACAGAGCAGCCGCCACCGTCTTCCACGCAGAGGTGAGCGCCTTGGTCACCGCCCGCCACGCCGCCCCGAGCGCGTGCCACACACCAAGCGCCACCGCCTTGATCGTCCCCCACACCTGCTTCCAGTGGGTCGCCACGTAGATGACCGCGGCGATCAGGGCCATGACCCCGGCAACGATCCCGAGCGTGGCGGCGTTCTCGGCGATGAACGCCGCGGTCGCCGAAGCGGCCATGGCCACGTTCTCCGCGATGTAGCTCGCCGCCATCACCGCGTGGACCGCCACCCACACCGCAGCGCGGGCGATCATCCTGGCGACCTGCACCGCGTACTGCGCGACCATCCGGGCGCCCGACGCGACGAACGAGGCGACCCCGCTCGCGAACCGGGCCACCATCGACCCGAAACTCGAAGCGAACGACGCGATCTTCCCGGGAAGAGCGACCAGGGCCTTCCCGAACCCGGCGATCTGGCCCGGGATCGCCGCGATCGACCGGCCGAACCCGGCGATCTTGCCGCCCATGCTCCCCAGGAACGGCACCAGCTTCCCTACCGCGCTGCGCACCACCAGGATCGCGGCCGCCCACCCGGCGAACGTTGCGACCATGTTCCCGGTCCCCGTCTTGCCGGTGCCGCCGAACACCCACCGCAGCGCCCTCCCCAACGGCTGTAACGCGTCCGCCATCAGACGGGTGGTAACCGTCATGATCTGCATCATCGCCTTCACGAACGACAGGGCCACCGGCACCACCGCTTGCAGCACCCCGCCGAACCCTTTCACCATCTGCGCGTAATGGGCGGAGAAGAACCCGTGCAACGCGTTCTTGTTGCCCATAGCGGACAGGAACTTGGCGACCGAACCGAGCACACCGGTGAACACCTTGATGATCCCGGTCCCCACCCCGGCGGTCACCCGCCCCAGGTCCCACAGGACCCGGATGATCGACAGCACGAACCGTCCCCACGTCCGGAAGATCCCGATCAACTTGCCGATCGTCCCCGCCAGCGCCGCCGCGTGCCCCGGCTTGTTCAAGTTGGTGAGCAGCCGGGCGATCGCGTGGATGAACGGGCCGACATACTGCGCCGAGTCACGCACCACCTTCGCGAACAGCTCGATCCCCTGCGTCAGAGCTTTCATCCCGGTCGGCAAGTTCTTCGTGAAAATGCTCTCCAGGTCCTTGAAGATCCCGAGCCCGCCGAACTTGGTGCCGGACTTCAACCAGCCGAACAGGCCGCCCGCGCCGGTCTTCGCGTTGAACGGCTGGTTGAGCGACTGGGAGATCAGCTTCATGTTCTTCGCCGCGTACTGCCCGATGATCGGCAGGAACTTCTCTCCGACCTTCATCGCCTGGTTGAGGATCTGCGCCCCGCGCTTCTCCGCCAACCCAGTCGCCTGGTCGAACACCGTCTCGAACTGGCCGGCCGTGTTCGCCGCAGCCAGCACCGCGCCCCGGGCGATCGGGCTGAAAGACCCGAGCGTGGCGTTCAGGTTCGCCTGCGCTGTGCGCACGTTCTGCAACGCCGCCTGCGCCACCGCCGACGCCGCCCCATACCGCTTCGCGAGGTACTGATAGTTCTGCATCGCCGTGTTCAACTGGTTCTGGGCGGCCACCACCAACTTGATGTCGTTGGCCGCCTGCCCCATCCCCGCCATGTTCGTGCCCATCCCGACACCCATCACCCCCATCGAGCCAGCGCCGAGCAGCCCCCCCCCCAAGGCCGCCTCCATCCCGGACAGGGCGACGCCGATGCCCGCGGTGGCGATGTGCTCCAAGCCGAGCCCGAACAGCGACCCGAGGCTCCCCATCGCAGCGAACCCGGCCACCCCGCCGCCGGCCTTCCCGAACCCGAGGCCGCCCAAGAGCCCGCCCCCCCCACCGCCGCTCCCCGCTTTCGCTCCGAGCAGAGCACCAAGCCAGCCGGGCAGCCCAGCCTTACCACCAGCCGCAGCCTCGCCGCCCGCGGCGCCGCCCATGGTGGTCACCAATGAGTCGGTCTTCAACCCGGCCAGCTGCTCACGCAGCACAGCGATCGAAGCCTCCGCCGCCGCGATATTCGCATCAATCTTGATGTCGAACGGCGACAGCATGCGCAGCTCGGCCCGTATGCGGGCGATCTCCGCCACCAACGGCGCCGCGTCAGCACCCAACCTCGCGTCGTACACCTGCCGGGCGAAGTTCAACAACTCCGCCTTCGTCGCCGCCAGATCGGACAGGAACACCCGGTCGTCCAACCCCACCTGCGGGTTCGTGTCCTGCTTGCCGAACGCGGCGAGCAGAGCCATGTCCTTCTTCAGGGTGGCAGCGAACAGGGCGTCCTCGGCGATGATCTGGACAACCACCGGCGGCAGATAGCCGCTCGACGCCCCAGGCATCAGGCCGCCCCCGCCACGGCGGCCACCTTCGCGGCCGCCATCACGTAGATCGCGTCACGCGTCTGCGCCAACCCGGGCTTCATGTACGGCTCCGGGTGCTGGTACACGTGCGACGCCAAGTGGCCCACCCCCGCAGCGTCGACCCAGTGGAGCGCCTTCGCCCGCACCGGGAAGATCGGGCCGCCAAGCTCGCGTTGCCGGCCGTAGATCACCGTCGGCCCGACCTTCGCCTCCCAGCCGAGCACAGACGGCAGCGGCCCTTTCACGTTGATCGACCGCCGCAGTTGGCCAGCGCCGGGCCGGTCCCCGACCGGGGCGAGCCCCATCGCCGCCGCCTGCACCATGTGCGCCCCCTCAACGACGATCTCCCGGCACGCCGTGCCCATCCCGCCGACCAGCGCGGCGAGCCCGGCGACCGTCGCCGCGACCTCAGCCATGCTGACGCTTCGCGTCGTCTTGCGCCCGTTTCATCGCAGCCTCTTCCATCTCGGCCTCCATGCGCGCGAACGCCAACGCCCAATCCACGACCTCGCACGGCTCGTCCAAGAACTCCTCGTGCGTCAACCCCGGGTACACCTTGCGGTACTGATGCTCACGCCACAGCTCCCGGGTGGCGAAGTCGACCGGTTTGCGGGAACGGCCCTCCAGCGCCCAGCGGAGCACCTTCAGGCGACGGTAGGGGTCTCGGCGTCACCGCCGGTCGGCTCGAAGTCGGTTTCCGCTACCGAGTCCGTGGCTTGCAACTTGCGGGCCTGCTCCACCAGCGCGTCGTACACCTCGGCGTCCAGGTCCAACAGGTCATCCGGGCTGCCCGGCAGGGGAGCATCCAACGTCCACGACTCGAGGAACGACAGGATGGTGGCGTCCATCAGGCCCATGACCGCGTCGGCCTCCTCCGCGGTGAGCGACAGGGCGCCCAGCTGCTCTGCGAGCTTGGTGTCGTCGGGGGGGCCGCTTTCAGCGGCTTGCGGCAGTTTCGCTATCGCCCCGGACGCGACGAACGCCGCCCGTTTGATCGGGCGGCGCTGACGTTCCGTCGTCAGCTTGTCCCGGAACGTGGCTGTGCCCCCGGGGATGTCGACGGTGATTGAACCCACGGAAATGGCTCCTTCTCAGGGTATGTAGTGGGACGCCACGAACGGTCAGTAAGCGGCGCCGGCCGAGTTGGCGACCGTCGCCCGCAGGGGCGACACCCCGCCCGCGGTCGCGTCGCCGGCGGAGGGAAGCAGCTGGAAGTCGACCATGACCTCCACCCACTCTTTCGAGCGGTCCAGGTCGCCGGTCTTGTACATCATCACCGACGAGTGCAGATTCAACGCCGCGCCATCGGCGATATCGAAAGTGGTGATGTCCAGGGACTGCTTGGTGCCGGCGAGGAAGTCGGCGAGGAACGGGCTGTTGGCCTGCTCCACGAACGTGAACTTGCCGGTCGCCTCGATCGGCCCGGCGAAGTAGGTGTAGTACTCCTGGTTGCCGGTGAGGGCCGGGATCGGCTTCACGCCGCGCTTCAGGTCCAGTTCCCAGTCCTCGACCTGGGTGAGCTGGGTGCCGCCGATCAGGATGGCGCTCGTCCAGCCGGGCACCGCCGGCACGCTGGAATACGACGGCGATGGCGCGGTCGGCGTGGTCGCCGGGTTGGCGAACCAGGTGCAGGTGTAGTCCACCAACCCCGAGTTGTTACCCTTGATCGTCAGCTCGTCGATCTGGCCGCCGGACAGCTGCCGCCAGACGTCGCCATCGAAGTCCGAGATGGTGTAGGTGGGCGGCTGGTCCCCGGCGGCGGCGTTGTTCAGCAGCGAGAACACATGCTTGTTCAGCGGAGTGACAGCCGCCCCGGAGGGTTGCGGGTAGATGAGCGCGGTCTGCAACGTCACCGTGTACGGGCCGGAGCCGGTCACGGCTGTGGTGTAGTGCGTTTCGACGGTGCCGCCGGAGCCGAGCGTGATCCAACTGTTCGCCGCTACCGAGGCGGTGGCCGAGATCGTCGACGACCCCGCGGCCGCGGCCGCGGCCAGCGTGGTAGCGCTCCCAGCGGCGGAGAACGTGTCGGGGGAGCCAAGCTCGGCTTGGAGGAACAGGGGGAAGGTGTCGAGGTAGGGGTAGGCGTCCCAGCCGTGGCTGTCGTAGCGCTGCCCGGGGACCAGGTTGTACACGGCCACCATCGACCCTTGGATGGTGTCGTCGGGGATCATGGTCAGGTCCGGCTTGTACTTCGGACCTTTCACGGGCACCCACGCTGTGGGGGCTTCGGCCACGCCTCGGGTCGTTTCCTTCGCCAAACCGATCGTGGTCTGCGGGACCGCGAACGCGGTGCCGGCGCCGTAGATGGGAGCGGCCATCGTCTACTCCTTGGGGTCGGCGGCCGACACGGCCGGATCGGCGGGCTTGGCTGCGGGCTGCTCAGGCGCCTTGGCGGCCTGCGGCGTGGGGACCGGCGCCGGTCGCAGCCAGTGGTCCTCAAAGTCGTCAGGGACCTCGACCTCGGCGGTCTCGCCGGGCGCGAGGCTCAGCGTCGTGCCATCCGTCGCTCTCAGGGATGGCCAGACACGCGAGGCGACGTCGGCGTTGCGGAACAGCCCCATGCGGATCTCCTTTGTCAGACGCCGACGCCGCTCACCCATTCCCACGCCTCGAAGCGCAGGAGCCCGGCGATCAGCACCGTCATGCCGTCCTCGGATTGGAACGGTGTCGATTGCTCGTGAGTAACCCCGGCGGTGAACTCACCCACGGACCAGATGCCCTCCGGCGTCGGGTTGGCCCGGATGGCCACAGTGAGAGCGTCGACGATCGAGTCGTAGTCCTGCTGGGCCTCGATGCCTTGGGGCGCTGCGTTCCCGCCGCTCGACGCGAAGAACAGCTCCAGCGCCACGTCGTGCACGTTGGTGTCGTCTACGGCCCCACGTCCGACATCGGCGCGCCGCACTCGGCGGTCCGAAGGCAGGTTCACCACCGCTATGCAGGCGGACCCCGAAGGGGACTCGGCGATCGCCTGGCCGCTCATCGTCTGGGTGTAGGAGTCCTCGTCTGTTATCACCGGCCTCGCCGGCCACACGGTGCCGAGGTAGGGGATCTGGGCACCCTGGAGGCAGCTTTGGATGGCGGAGCGGACCGCTGCCCGTCCCATCTACAGCACGCCCTTGGAGTGGACCCGGTAGGGGGCGAGGAGCTTGGCGGCGATGTCCCAGTCCTCGAGCGCCCCTGCCTGTGCGAACGCCTGACGGCTGGCCTGTGGAACCCCACCGAGGCTCGGCATCACGAGTGCTCGGGCGCCGCGGGTCTTTATCAGCATCGTGGTGAGCGAGATCGCTGCCTGAGTGACATCGGGTGGCACCGCGCTCACCGCCAAGAAGTCCGGGGGCGCCGCCAGCGTGTGAGCGGAGGCGAACGGGCTCGTGGTCAGGACACAGGTAGCGGCCCCAGGGGCGATGGCCTGCACGTAGACCGACTCGGTGGAGGCGCCATCAGCGACGGTGAGCTGCGTGCCGGGAAAGGCGCCTGAGGCCGGATAGACGCCCCACAGTCCACCGGCGCCGTCCGTGGCAGCAACGGTCGCCGTGGTGGCCCCGGCGGCGATCGAAGCGACCAGTTCGGTGTGCGGGTAGCCCGACACGTAGCTCCACACCGCGTAGACCGAGCTGGCCATGCCAGCGGTGGGCGGCAGGAGCGGGCTGTCCCCCGAGCGGCTCACCGCTGAGCCAGCCAGGGGGACGGTGATGCTGCGCCGTCCGATGCGCGCCATGGCCGCCGTGGCCGCCCCGACGCTCGTGGTGTTAGAGGGGTCGAAGCCGATGTCGATGCCGACCACTTCGAGGACCGGCTTGTAGTCGCACACCAGGCGCAAGAGACCTTGGCGGATTCGGACCTGGCCGGACTGCACGGCCAAGCTCGCTGCCAGGCTCGCGCCCTTGGTCGCCGGGTCTGTGCCGAAGCAGATGTTGTCGGCCCACGCCGAAGCGCGACGCAGGGTGTCGGCTAAAGCCTGCGCCTGCTGAGGGGGGCTGCCGCCCGGGACGAGGTGGGCTGCGTCGACTGCGGTGGGAGCAAAGAGGTACTGGCTGTTGGACAGGTACGGGAGCGCCGGGGCTCCGATCGAGCCGACCGCCGGGTTGACGATCGGCTGAGCGAACGGGGCCGGCGTGTAGGGACCGATGCTCATCGCTCACCTCGCCCCGACGCCAGCCTGACAGTCACCGTGGCTTCCACTGGCAGCAGCCGGCTTTTCGAGGTAGGGGCCCCGTACTCGATTTCGCAGATGACCGAGCACACTCCCCAGCCGTCCAGCTGCAAGCGGTGAAGCAGATGCGTGGCGGTGTCGATGGTGTCGGGCGCCTCCGGGCGCTTGGCCACTAGGTCGTCGAGTCGCGCCGCGGGCGCCCGGGGCCTCGACGCTGCGGAGTGGCGTCGCCATCCGAGATGCGTCCGGCCATGACTTCCTCGTTCACCTCATGCGGGGTGAAGAACCGCTCGCCCTTGGGGAAGCGGACCCTGAGCACCGTCTCGCCCACCTCGTCGGGCAGGTCGATCCACCCGTCCTCGTCGGCGGCGTAGTTCTTCCCGCCGTGCGAAACGCCTGATGCCCCGCTCGCGACAAGGCGCTCCTCGAAGGTGCGCTTACCGGGGCGGAGGGGATCGGCCACCCGGACCTGCATGGCACGGAACTGCTTGAGGAACATGCCTGGGCTCCTTCGGTAGAGGTTCCCAGCGGCGCCGGAAGGCTGGAGCGCGCCTGGCGGCGCCGCTGGAGAGCAAAGACGAGGCGGCCGGTCCGGCCGCTTCGCCGTTCGAGCCGGGGGCTCGGCCTAGGTTCTCAGGAGAGGCCCGGGGCGATGTTGCAGAGCACGCCCATCAGGGCGGACGCCTTGTTCTTGAACGCCTGGCGGCTCCGGACCTCGAAGTCGTAGCGGGGCCCGCCGTTGGCCACGCCGGTCTCCCGGTTGGCGCCGTAGTCGAAACGGAAGAAGTCGTAGAGGGTCTCGACTTCGAGCGTCGTGGCGATGTTGGCGCCCGGGAACGGCACCTCATCGACCACCGAGACGATCATCCCGGGCGGTAGGTGGGGCTGAAGCTCCAGGGTGATCGGCTTGCCGTTGACGGTCTTGTTCAGGTAGATCGCCACTGCGCCACCGACAGTCACCCGGTCACGCCCGTCGGGGGCGATGGGCAGCCAAGTGATGGCCTGAGGGCTGTCCAGCACGGCGTCGGCCAGGTCGTTGATGACCTGCGACGACACCAGCATCCGGTTCGGGGTCAGCTGGTAGGTGTCGTAGATCGAGCGGTTCATCGCGTCGATCTGCTCCACCGCAGCGCCAGACACGGTGAGCTGGCCGCCGTCGAGCGACTGGTAATAGGCGCCCTGAGGGGTGCCGGTGCCAGGCGTGACGAGGTTGGCGACAGTCCCGGTGAGCCCGAGCTGGTCCAGCGACGCGGAGAAGTCACCGAGGATCGATGCTGTCAGCCCGTTCTGCCAGTACGGCTGGTAGGAGCTGTCGGCGGCGGGCACCGCAGGGCCAGGGTTGCCGGAGTTGTAGATGCCGGCGAGCGCCGGGACCTTCTGCGCGCCCGTCGGGACGAAGGTGACGGTCACCGTGTTGGTCGATGTGGTGGTGTAGTACACCTCGCCGCCGGCTGCGCCTCCCACGAACCAGTCGTAGGCCGCTGCGCCCTTGACCGCGGTGACGAAGCCGGTCACCGACGACGAGGCTGCGGCGGTCGTGACTGTCGCCTCGCCCGATGCCACCCCGGAGCCGCCCCGGTAGTAGTTGAGGCCCGAGCGCGCCGCGCACTTCACGTACACGGCGGTGGCCGTCGGGATGGTCCCGCCGGAAGCCACCGGGCTCAGCGTCGGCGCAGGGCACGCCGGAAGGGCGAAGCTCTGAGCGTTCAGCTGGTGGATGTCGAGGGAGATGAGCTGCTGGTTGATCGACTGGAGGGTGTCGACCGCCAGCACATCCGCGTAGTTCTGGCCCTGCGAGAGGGCGTCCCACGACACGGTGCCACCGGCGCCGATCGTGGCGAACGGCGAGTACATGTACTGGTTCTCGATATTGACCAGCGGGGCCGCGTAGTCCGCCTGCACCCCGCCGTCGGGCTGCGTGTTGTTGATGTTCTGCAACGCCTGCCAGACAGCGAAGAGGGCTCCCTGAGGAGCGGCCTTTCGGGCCGTGGAGTCGAAGAACGGGGTGTCGACCGGCACCCAGGAGATCAGGTCATCCATGTGGATGCCCGCGACTCCGGCGCCGGTGGTGATGCCGCTCGTGACGGCCTTGATCATTTCGAACGTGTCCTCGGTGACGCCGAGAGCGTCAGATCCCCAAGACATGAGGGGGGCCCTTCCTTTCGGGAAGAAGAAGTGGGAGGCCCCGGGGGGCGTCGACATGGCCGCCTGTCGGGCCGCCAGTCCGCTCACGGTGCGGGGCGTGTGCGCCCTAGCGGGCGCGGTCGGTCAGTCCGCCAAGAGGCGGGTGGGGCCGTTGGTCGGGCCTTGCGCGACCCGGCCTCGCTCGGCGGCGATCATCTTCGCCTTCAGCAGCTCGACTCCGAGCATCTGGCGCTCCCTCGGGGACTTCGCCTTTTCGAGACGCTCCTCCAGGGCACCGAATGCGGAGGCGCCGTCACCCCGCAACGCTGGCGTGCCGCTGAGGCCCGCGGTGTTGAGGAACGGGCCCGGCATCGGCTGCTTCTCGACGGTTTCGAGGCGCTGTGCGAGCGCCTCGATCTGCTTGCGTAGCTGCGCCTTCTCGGCGGCGACGGCTTCGGCAGCGGCCGGGTCGGTCCCCTCTGGCGCGCCAGCGCCCTTCGAGACCTTCTCCTGCTTGCCCTTCGCCTTCTTCGCGGCCTTGCGGGCAGTGGCCTTCGCCGCCTTGGCGGCCTTCGCCGCCTTGGCGGCCTTCGCGGCCTTCGCCTTCCGGAACGCCCGGCGAGCTGCGTCACGCTCGTCGAGCAGCTTGATCAGCTCGTCGTTCGTCATCTCATCCAACTCCTTGAGAGTGTCGGTACTGCCATCGGTGTCGTCCAGCAACGCCTGAAGGGCGTCCATGCAGCGACGGATAGCTCCTTCCGTCTTCCCGGACAGGCGCCGGCCGGCCTTGGCGGCCTTGCCGTTGCCTTCCGCCTTCTCGCGCTCGGTGAAGGTCCGCACCACCTCCGCCAGCTCGGCGACCAGGCGCTCAGCCTTCTCCCCCAGCGCGACATCTTTAGCCTCCCAAGCGGCCGACCCCGGGTCGCTGTCAGCGGAGGACCGCTTGGCCTTCGCCTTGCGGGACTCCGCCTCGGTCTGGCCCTCGGCCTCTCGCTTCGCTTCGGCGTCGGCCTCGGCGCCGCCCGGAGCGACGTCGCCGCCTCCGTCGCTGGCGTCAGCCTTGCGTGCCACCGCGCCCGTCTGGCTCAGAGCGGCCGCCTTCGGGACGGCCTTGTCTGGAGCGGTGTCGCCCTGGCCGTCGCCGTCGGCCAAGGCGTCGGCCTCCCAGCCCCGGTCCCGAGGTGAGCCCCCGCCCGGCTGGGCGTTGCCGGAGCGAACCGGCCCGTTCTCGGGGTGGTTCTCCTCGGTCTGGTGCTCGAAGTCTTCCTTGGCCACGTTCCAGTCCTTGGGGAGCTTCGAGGTGAGCCCAAGCGCTCGGGCTCGCTTGATGATGTGTGCCTTCGCTGCGGCCTGGTCGCCCTTGTAGGTCGAGAGAAAGCCGATGGCGGACTCCAGGTGAGCCGCGTCGGGGATCGGGAAAGCGCCGTTGGGCATCGCGACCCCGGAGCGAGCCATCTTGTGGCGCTGCGCCGCGGTGATCTTCGCCTTCTCGACTGCGGCTGCCTCGTCCAGAGACTCAGCCACAGCCTTGGCGAGCAGGGGAGAGAAACCGTTCGCTCCGGCGGCCACGAGATGCAGCGACTCGGGGTCCAGTGCGTCGAACTCGTACACATCTGACATGCGTCAGCTCCTCACTCGGGAAAGCGTCTCGGGTGACGCGGGGCGCCTAGCAGCACGACCCTGCGGAGAGGCCCCGCCGATGGCACCGGCCTTGTACAACCGCCACGTCGGGGGGTCGAGGATCAGTCCGACGATCCAGTCCCCCGCCTCGATGCGCTCCTCCGCGCCGCTCGGCGCCTTGAGCACCCACGGTGTCGAGGCTCGGTAGACGTAGTTCTCGACCACCCGAGCGGCCTGCTCGTGGCCGTCCTCGTGCCAGAGCCCGACGCGGGCGCCGTTATCCATGAACCGCCAGCACGCCTTTTCCAGCACCTCGGGGCGGACCACGTCGACGTAGCCATCAGCTCCGCGCTGCGGCATCCGGTTCGGCGAGTAGGCGACCAACAGCAGGAACCGGTTCTCGTCATCGGCCTTGAGGACTGTGCCGCCCACAGCCGCTTTGGCGAGTTGGTGCTCGGTCGCCGACAGCAGGTTCTCCGCGGCCCGTTCGGGATCCACGCCAGCGTCCTCCGCCGCCGCCACCAAGTCCGCCCACACAAGGGCGTGAGGCTGGTCCTCGTGACGCTGCGTGGGCTCCCCGCACTCGCACACGAGGCACACGGCTCAGACGACCCGCACCCACGTGGCGTCGCCGGTAGCGCCAGGGGCGGCCGGCGCGAAGGTCGGCAAGCCTCCCTCCCCGAGAGCCACAGGGCGCGGCTGGTTGGTCGGCGTAGCCCACTCGGTCCCGCCCACCTTGAGCGACAGGGCGTAGGAGCCGGGCTGGGCGACGTAGAAGGTAGTGGGATTGGCCGCCACTGGTGTGCCGGCGCTGACGGCAGCCCCGGGATCGAAGAACAGGGCGACCGCTGCGCCTCCGCTGGTGAGCGCCACGGTTGTCGGGTTCGCCCCGGGGTTCACCTTGAAGCCTGCGCTCATCGGGCCACCTCAGTCCACCTTGTCGTTCCATGCGAGGAACACGGTCGTATAGGGGGCCGCCAGCTGCGCGTTGGCGACGCTGTTGTCGATGTAGAGGTCGACGTGGTGCTTGCGGATCCACTTCGCCTTCGCCTTGTGCGGAGGGTCCCCGAACAGGACGATCTTGTCGTAGCAATGCCCGCAGCCGATCTCTTCGAGGAGCTGCTTCTTCTCACGCTTGTCGGCCTTGGTCGGCTTGGGCGCCGAGCATCCGGTGAGGATCACGACCTGGTGGCCCGCTGCGCGCAGCGACGACATGAGGCTCTGGAAGGTGGCGGGGTCCTCGTCAACGGTCCCATTCAGGTCGAGCCCCACCTTCACTTGGGCGCTCCTCTGGTTGGCAGGAATGCGTAGTAGGGAGCAACGGCGCAGCGCTCGTGGGGATGCACCGGGATCGGCCCGTTGGGCCAGCGCGCGCCGATGGGGATCGGCGACGCCGCCTCGTTCTGCTTGCACAACACGCAGGCGGTCGGCTCGGCGAGCCACGCCAGCTCTTGGACACCGTTGGCCCGGTAGGTGTCCATAGCTCCGGCGCCGAACGCCCGGGTCAGTTCCGTCTCTGCGATCAGGCGTGCCCGAGCCGGGTCGCCGACGATGGCGCCGACGGCCTCCTGCGTGCGGGCGGGGTCCCACCCTTCTCGGATGCCCGAGGCGATGGCATCGCCGATGCGGTCGATCTGGGTGGTGGTGATCTCGGCCATCCACACCTCCGCGTCCGCCAGGAGCGCTCGGAGCCCGCCCGAGGCGGCCGCCGCGATCATCGGCGCCAGCTCGGGGCGCCAGTCCTCGATGAACTGCTCAGCGCTGCGGTCCAAGGTGGCGGACCACGCCGGCATCTGACCGCCGGACGCTTGGGCGGCCTCCGCTGCGCCCTGCGTCCAGCCGTCCGCGTAGATGGATGCGAAGACCGCTCGCAGTTCAGTCAGGTGCCGAGCTGCTGAGCGCAGAACCGTGAGCGCCGCCTGGAGCGCGTCGGTCGCGTAGCCCTTCTCGACGTGGGCTGCGAGGGCCTCAGCCACCGCTCGCTCACCCAGTTCCCGAGCGAAGGCTTGCTGGAGCAACGGGGTGTAGTGCTCCACCAGGCGGTCCGTGTTGTGGTGAAAGTCGGCCCACGTGGCGACCCTGCGGGCCTTGGTGAAGGCGGCGTCGACCTGCTCCCGGCTGGACGCGTGGCGGAGCGCCGCCCACACCTGGTCGTACCGCGCTGAGGTGATCTGGGAATCGACGAAGGGGCGAGGGGAGCGGCCCTTGTCCACCCGGCTGCGCGACTGGGAGCGCCAGCGGCGAAGGTCCGCCTGTTCGGCCGCCTCTTGCTCGGCGCTTTCATCAGCGGGGCTCTGCCCGTAGCCGGCTGGTTCGCGGGGGTGGCTGGCCTCGTCGATGGGCCACGGGTCGTCGCCGGCTTCGAGCGCCTTGCGTGCGGCTGCCAGCCGGGACTTTCCCTCGCCTGGCAGAGCCCGGCTGCGCACGAATGCGTGAGGGTCGTCGGGGTCGCTCTGCGCTGCGGCGCCGACAAGAGCCGTCATGCCCGGCGGCACGTACTCTCGGGGGACCACGGAGCCAGGCACCGGCGCACCGGTGAGTGGGTCGATCTGGCCGGCAACCGATAGCAAGTAGGAGACCGGGATCGGGCCTAGGCGCACCGAGTCGAAGAACCGGGGGACCTTCTCGGCGGGGTTGGTGGGGTGGCCGAGCACCTTCTCGCGCACCTCGTCAGGACTCTCGGCGCCGATGCTCACGTAGATCTGATGCGCCTGAGCCTCCATGAGGCGGTCTTCGCGCTCGCGTCCCGTGTCGAAGCGCACCTGGACCGGCAGGTCCAAGTCGCACTGCAACACGTCGTCGAGCATGTCCTCGTAGTACGCGCAGTGCGGGAGCGTGTTGATCCTGAACTGCACATCCATCTGCGTGTCGCCGCTGGCCTTGTTCACCCCATCGGTGAACCCGAGGTCGCTCGGCGTCATCTGAAACGCGGCCACCGTCCGGCGCATCACGTACTCGGCGATGTGCGGGTCGAACTGCTGGGGCTTGTAGAACTTGAGGTCCGTGCCCGCCGGCAGCCAACGGAGACCCCAGCGCTCGGACTGGTCGCCGAAGGTCCAGTCGTTCCACGTCTCCTGCCACTCCGCGAGTGAGTCCGGGTCCGATTGGCCTTCGGGCGCCACAGCGAAGGCTTCCGGAACTTGCCCCGTGGTGAAAAACTGCAAAAAGTAGGTCTGGAGACGCACGTCGGTGTTTGCGTTTATCAACACTGTCTCGAGTGGCGCCACCCCGTAGGGCGACTCCGGCAACGGCCACATCGGGACGTACACGAGGTCTCGGGTGGTCAGCCAGTCCCACGGGATGCCCTGAATGAACTGCTGGAAGGCGGGCGCGTCGCCCTGGGGGGTGGCCCCGAAGTAGTCCAGCATGGGAGCGACCGTGGTGGCGTCGATCACCTGCAAAGAAACCAGCCGTCCGGCCCGGTCGCGCTGGCGGTAGAACGCGCCAGCGTCGTACCGCCACACGTTCATGGCATGCTCTGCAAGCCAGTTGCGCAAGCTTTGGATGCCGTCTGGCTTGCGTAGGAACGCCTTGGCGGCGGCGATCTCCTTGACCGGGTTGTCCTCGTAGCCGTCCATCGGCTCGAAGCGCAGCCGCATCGAGCGCAGGTCGTTGATGGCGTGGCGAGTGCAGATGGCCGCCACGTCGTAGCCCTCGAACAGCCGCTTCAGGGTGGCGAACGGGATCCGGTCCGGGCGGGTGTCGGTCGTGATGTTGCGCCCGACGGTGTAGTCGTAGTTGCGGGGGCGCCGTCCGTAGCCGTAGTAGGGGACCAGCGGGGCGCCGGGGGCGAAGGGCTCCACCCAATCCATGCCCTGGCGTCGCAGAGCCACCTCGATCTCCGCTGGCGTCACACTCGCCGACGGGCCTAGGTGGCGGTGGGCCCGTTCGGCGAGCGTCTGCGCCGAGACCGGCCGGGCGTTGCCGAGGTTGCCGGCCGGTCCGCCCGAACGGGTCCAGGAGGCGGCGGTCTGAACGGCCTTGACCAGTTCGAGCACCTGGGGCCGGTCCGGGCCGGTCATCTCAGTGTCGAGCTTGGGGTCCCGGGCGACGCGTAGTGCCTTGGTGAGCAACTCGCTGCGGGCCTCGATGGTGAGGGGCGCCGAGGTGTGGCGCCGATACCGGCGGAGAGACAGAGCCAATCTTCTGCCTCCTCGGCCGCGCCGGAGTCTCGCAGGAGCTTCTAGTGCGCCGCCTGGCGGGTGGCTGCACAAAACACGCAGGTCCCGGTGGTCCGCCAGCGGTGCTCGCAGCGGGCCACCCTGGCGGGGGGGGAACGCCGGGCGGCCACGCTGCGGTGATGGCGCCGAACCGCTCGGACCGCTGGGTCTGGGTCGGTTCCTCGCGCTGCGATCTGGCTGCGCATGAACTCCAGGTAGGCGGGTCCCACTCCCCACCCGGCCTGGCCGAGCAGGATATGGCACGCCATGCCGATGGTCACTGCCTGGTCGTCGTGGGCCGCCTTGTCGTGGTCCAAGCGGACCACGCCCGGCGACGACTCCCGTAGGCGGACCCGCAGCAGCTCCTCTTTCAGTTCTGGGGTGTCGCGCAGCCATATCTGCTGGTTGCGGAACGTCTGGACCAGGGCCGTGGCGACCTCACCCACCGACGAGGCGGTGAACTGCCACTCGCTGGCCCGCACTCCCCGCCGGTTGAGTGCCTGCACGCTGCCCCGGAACTGCGTCGGGTCTGCGTAGACCTTCGCCCGGTTCCACCGCCGCGACTCCCGCACCAACCAGTCCTCGACCGACGCGAGACGCACCGGCCGCCGCTTCGAGCCGAGCCAGCGTTCCACATGGTCGACCACGACCCGGTGCGGGCCGAAGCGGTCCGTCGAGTCCACCGGCTCCTTGTGAGCGACCACCATCACAGTGGCATCGCGGGTGATCCCCACGTCTACGCAGATGATGTAGGCCACCCCCGGAAGAGGGACCGGCGCGGAGAGCAACTGGCATGCCCAGTCGTAGTTCTCCGGGCTGACGGCTCGGTCCTCGTCCTCGGCCCAGTGGTTGAGGATCAGCCGCTCGTACTCGCTCGGGCGCAGCTCCCGGCGCAGCGACTCCAGCTCGATCGGATCCTGCCACGGCACCGGCCCGGGCGCTTCCGACACCCGCCAGGTGGGGTCCGCCTTGGCCTTGACCATCACGTCCTCGAAGGACCAGTGCGACGGCTCTCCAGCCGAGGAGAGCAGCACCAAACGGCAGCCGTCCACCTTCTGGACCGTCGAGCGGATCGCGGTCCAGACCCGGCGAGCCGCGCGGGTCTCCGGCCACTGGGCGAACTCGTCGCAGATCAGCAGATGCGCATCTCGCAGTCCCCATGCGCCGGAGTCCGACAGGGACAACACCCTGATCCACGCCCCGTTGGCCCCGACAAGGCGCTCGTTCTCGACGCCGAGCAGCCCGCCCAGCTCAGGAGTGCGTGTGACGAGCCCAGCTGCCGCGTCGATGAGGATCGCCGCCTGCTCGGCATTGGAAGCCACCACGTAGCCACGGGCACGCTCGGGGGCCTCGACCGCCAACCAGGAGAGGGCCACGCCGCCGAGGTCCGTGGTCTTACTTCCCCCGCGAGGGCGGGTGATGAAGTGCCGGTGTGGACGCCCGGCAGAGAAGATCGCGGTGGCGTCCGCCACCTGGAACTCGGCGGCCACCTCTCCCCACCGGGCGCCGGACTCGAGCACCAGGCCGAACATCATGTCCAGCGCTGCGTCGGACATTGGTCTCAGTCCTTGGCTGGAGTGCTCCGGGCGGCCGCCTCCCGAGATGTGCGCACCCTGCGCCCTGCGGCCATGAGCTCATCGAGGCTGGCGCCAGCCAGACGCTTAGCCCATGCCGAGTCCTTCATCAACTCGGCCTGGCCCTTCGGGTCCAGCCCGAGCCGCTCAGCGAGCTTGGTGGCCTGCGCCTCGGCTCGGGTCGCCTCAGTCCAGAGATAGGGAGGGACCGCTTCGATGCCGGTGCTCGGGCGGTCTCGGCTGGGGAAAGCCTCTCGGTCTCCCTCCACCACCGAGTCGATGTAGTCGTTGATCATCCGCATCTTGGCGACCGCCTTGCAGAACAGCTCCACGACCGAGGGATGAGCGGTAGCCGCCCACGGGTGAGTCTCCGCAAGCACCTCCATCTCGGCCCGGACCTGCGCGGCTCGCGCGTCGAGCACCCGGCTCGTCGTGGCGCGCACCCCGGAGCGCAACGCTGCCGTGTTGCCGACCTGGAAAGGCTGCGCGTCGCGGCGCACCCAAGGCTGCTTCGCAGGAACGGTCAAGGCGCCTCCCGGGCGGCGGCGGCGTCAGCGGCGATCTGCCAGTCCGCCTTGGTGAGCGGCTCCCAGTGCGGAGAACGCCCCCCGTGGACCTCGCAAAACCGGGAGCGTTCGGTCAGGTTGGGGCACGGCCACGGACGAGAGCCTCCATGGCCGGCGCAGGACTCGTGGACCAGCCCGCATCCCGCACAGTTGGAGACCACCAAACCGGACGCCCCCTCACCAAGAGCCCACCGCCCCGAGAGCCGCCCGCCGTGGGAGCGGCCCATCCAGGGGCGGCGGGACACGGGACCGCGAAGTCCCTCTACTAGTAGACCGAGCCGAGCAGCGACCTGCGGTTATGTCGCCGCGCAGGCCCTACACGACTTCGCCCACGCAGCCCGCCGGCGGCGCCGCCCGCACACCTCGCACAGCGCCGCGACCCGAGCGCGTTCCGCCTCCCACACCTCGGCCTCTTGGGACGCCACCGCCTCCGCCCGCCGCCACCCCGGGTTGCGCCGAGTCCCCGGCCGCCCCCCTCCCGCCTCCCAATAGTCCGGCTCCACCCCCTCCGGGAGCGACACCGCCCGCTCCGCTCCGATCACAGCCGGGAAGTCGCCGGCGGCCTCCGGGCGCGCCGCCCGCACCCACTCCGCCGCCACATCGGTCACCGCCGGCCGGCGCACAGCTCCCCCCCCACGAGCGCCGCCCGCGCACCAGCCACCCACACCCCCCGGTCCGCGCCGCCCCCCCGAGCCTCCACCCAGCGAGCGAAATCCGCCGGGCACAACCCCGAACGCAACCTCGCCGGGGCCTCAGGCACGCCGTCACACACCAGGCACGCCGCCGCCGCCACCTTCGCCCACCGCCGCCTGGCGTCGATCTCGTCCTGGGTGCGCCCATCCCACGCCGGCCGCCCCGCGTTCAACGCCGCCACCATCGCCGGCACACGCCCCTCCAGGCCCGCCACCGCCGCCCGCAACGTCCCCGCCGCCGCCAACCACTCCCCCTGAGCAGCCCGCACCCGCACCAACGCATCCAAAACCCCCAACATCGCCCGGCCGTCCACCCCCTCAACCGGGCACCAACCCGAGACAGCCCCCTCCCCCGTCGGATCCGCATAATCCGAACCATCCAACCCATCGCCAATCAGCGCGCCGCGCAAGCCCGTCGGCAGCGGCGCCGCAAACCGGCCCCCACACCCACCATCAAGACGCAACCCCGCCACCAACGGCCACACCCTCGCCACACGAGCCGCCCCCCCCGCCACCTCCTCGCACAACCCCGCCACCACCCCCGCCGACAACAACCGACCAGAACCAGCCAACCCGACCTCCCAACAAGCCGCCACCACAACAGCTCCCAGCGAGGATCATCCCACATCACGGCTTCGCTATGCAAGCAAGCACCGACCGGCCCGATCACTCTTGGTGGCCGGAGCTACTTCGGCTTGCCAGACACGACGGCAGCGACGACTATCGCCGCGAGCAGGCCAGGCGCGATAGAGGCCCCCGTCACGCGTGGCGCGATGGAAGGGACCAACGGATATATCCCGCGCGCGAAAAGGTAACTTTCGGCATATCTGGACATCAGAGGCGGGGCCTCAGGGTGCCGCCTTGAGGCGTCCGGCTCCCCCGGGGCGCTATGCAGCCGCTTGAGCTAGGAGTTACAGATAACCCCGGCTATCTGTGGTTGGGCAGGGCTCTGACCTGCGGTGATGCGCTGGACCTGCTGGTTATGGGTTTATGCGGTCGGTTCGGCCACGGTCTGTGGTGGCTTGTGAAGCCGTTCACAGCTTGAGTGTATGGGTATGCACTGTCGTGGATCGTTGTGGATCCGCTTGGCACTGGCTCGTGTTAGGCCCGTCGGCTCGAAGCGGTCGCCGCCGAGCTGGAGCGGCTCCGGGCTGAACGGGACCTGCTCGTGGTGGCCCGCCGAGCCGAGGGTGCGTCGCTGGGGCAGATCGGCGCCGAGGCGGGGATGACGCGCCAGGGCGTAGCCGACCTGCTCGCTCGGGTCGAGCGGGGCCGCTGAGGGGGCGGAACGGGCATTCGCGAGGCCCCGAGGAGGGCCTGGGGGCTGCCTCCACCCGTTCTCGGTGCTTGCGGGGCGCATTCGACTGCTGCTCAGGCGCTCAGGCGACGCTGGTACTCGCCAGCGCCGGCCCATGTCGGGCCGCTGCGGCGCTCGACGAGCTTCAGCCTCGGCTCCCCGCTGCGGGAGCGCAATGTCGCGGGGTCACGGCACTCGACCGGCCCGGCGTGGGCATCGGCGTTCTTCACGCAGGCCGGTCCATGTCCGGTGGCCAGCAGAGAGGCGGTCTGAATGTCCGATTTAGGCGATCACGGGCGATCACGCTCGGGCGCAAAAGTCCTGGTCGGGCGATCACGCACCGATCACGGGCGATCACGGGCACCGACCACGGGCGAAACCACCAAAACCACCCACCGATGGCGTGATCGTGGACGATCCGCAGCGGACCGACGTCTCGTCGGCTCGGGTCGACCAGGTGCCCTGAGCGAGGTCCGGGCGCTGAAGGGGCCGTAGCGCCTTCGACCCCCCCCTCGCCGCCCTCGGATACCTGCCGGCGGTTTGCGGGGCTGAGATCCCCGCACAGCAGGCTCTCAGGGGAAGATGGGAGCGCTGGCGGTGCGCGTCGCGCGGGGTCCAGGTGCGGTGACAGCCGCGGCAGTGCGTGGCGCGCCGCGCGCCGAGCCAGTGGTGGTCGTCGGCGTGGGCGCAGATGGGCTCCTTCACGAGATAGCTTAGCAACGCTCATAGTCGGATGTCCGACTGTCGGACATCCGACGGTGCGCGCGGGTCCGTCACTGGCGCGCCCGGCGCGCCCGGCTGGCACGGGGGCGCTTGGGGGGGGGCGTTTCTGGTGGTTTTGGTGGTTTTGGTGGTTTTGGTGGTTTTGGGTGGGGGGTGGGGACCGTGCCTAACCGTGCCCAGGGTGTGGGCGGGGTTGTGGGGTTTTTTTGGTGGTGCCAGGGGGCACTGTGCAATGCGTGCCCCCCCCTTAGGGGGGGGGGCACGGTGCACAGCACTGGTGTGCCCAGTGTGGTTGTGGGCACGGTTGGGCACGGTTGGGCACGGTGGGCACGGTTGGCATGGGAATGCCCCCATTTGGGACATGCGGGTCGAGTTCGGTGGTTGGGTTGGGGGTGTGGGCTGGCGTGCTGCTAGGTGGAACCGTGCCCAACCGTGCCCAAAAGGTGTGCCCAAAAAGTGGGCACGGTTGGGCACGGTTTGGCACACGTGCCGTGACCTGCATGTTTGTTGTCATGGGGTTGTGTGGTGGGGGGCGGGGTGGGGGCAGGTTTCGGTGTCGGGGTGGGGGGGGCCGCTGTAGTGGCGGAGGCGCTGCCCGTCGCCTTCGTGGGTGTGGATGAGCCCTCTTCGGCGGGCGGCGCCGATGGCGTCGGCCTGGGTGGTGTGGTTGCCGCCGAGGGTGTCTCGGAGGGCTCTGGTGAGGATGCCGGGGTTGTCTGCTACGACTTCGGCTACGCGGGCGGCGGCCTGGGTTTCGCGGGCGGCGCGGCGGTTCTCGCCTATGGTGTGCTCGGGGAGCAGGAGCCGGCCGGTGGCGGGGTCGTGGTGGAGGCGGCTTTCGGGGAGGCTGTAGGCGGAGCGGCCTTCGGACGCGAGGAAGCGTTGGCCGGTGTCGCGGTCTTTGGTGAGCGTGAGGCGGATGTCGCACCAGTCGTCGAGGACGGTGGCGCCCCGGCCGTGCTCGGCTCCTTCGTCTTGGGCGGCGCGGCCGGTGTGGTGGGTGACGAGGGTGGTGTGGACGTCGGTGTCGGCTTTGATGGCGTCCCAGGCCATGAGGAGCCTGCGGGCGGCGGCGTTGTCGTTCTCGTTGTCGACGGAGGGGGCTGAGGCCGCCCCGTAGGTGTCGACGACGGCGAAGTTGCTGCGGTGGGCGGCGAGGCGGTCTGTGAGCCAGCGCCGGCCGTGGGGGGCGGTGAGGGAGAGGCCGACGCCGCGTAGGTTGATGATGAGGAGCCGGGAGAGGGCTTGGGCGGGGACGCCGAGGGCTTGGACGCGGGCGCGGGCGTCGTCGACGGTGAGCTCGTAGTTGAGGAGGGCGACGCGGTACGGGCCGCGGATCTCGAAGGTGCCGAGGAACGGTTCGCCGGTGACGAGGGACGCGACGGCGTTCAAGACGAGGGTGGTCTTGCCGGTCTTGTAGCCGGCGGTGAGGAGGGCGTTGTGGCCTTCGGCGACGAGGTGGCCGAGGCAGGGGGTGGGGGGTGTGGTGCGTTCGGTGACGAAGCGCTCGGCGGTGACGACGTGCGCCCGGTCGAGGCGCATGGCGGCTGCGGCCTCGGTGTCGTCGACGATGCGCCGGACGAGGCGGCGGCGTTGTTCGACGGTGACGCCTTCGGCGACGGCGACGGCGAGGAGGAGACAAGCGTCGGCGTCGAGGTCGGGGCGGGCGGCGGCGACCTCGGCGAGGATGCCAGGTGGCGGGGGGGCCGGCGGGTCGTCGGGTCCGTCGGCGGCTACGGGCTGGCCGGTGTCGTCGGGGTCGGTGGGCCCTTCGGGCTGGTTGGGGACGGCGGTCCAACTGTCGGGGTGGGCGCGGAGGTGGCGGATGGTGCGTTCGGTGAGCGCGTCGATGTCGATCGGGTCTGTGTCGGTCACGCTGCGCCTTGCTGGTGGAGGGTGCTGGCGGCCTGGCGGCCCGCCCGGATACCGGCTTCGACGGTGGGGTCGTCGGGGGGGAGGTGCGCCCGGAGGGTGTCGGGGTCGAGCCCGTTGAGCGCGAGCCATGCGGCGGCGCGGGCGACGGTTTCGGCGCCGACGGTGACCGGGCCGGGGACCTCGGCGGAGACGAGAT
>JAEHJW020004921.1_pt1 | contig 47222 bp, 66 predicted proteins | sample 9271431 | NCBI WGS metagenome assembly JAEHJW02
AATAACCATTATACACCTTTTACGGCATAAAGCTACCCCTAATTCAATTGTTGTTAGAAAAGTTATAATGCCCGTGAACCCTTATGCAGTAAGGGTTTGCGGGTGGTAGTATCATACGGTGATACTACGGTAGCGCCCCGGCCTATAGCGTAGCCTTAACCGCGCCTGGTAATTACATGATATGACGGTAGCATAGCCTTAACCGCGGCGGGTAAGCGTAAGCCTTAAGCGGGTGCGTAGCGGCCTGATCATCATTACCGCGGCGGGTATATAGCGGTAAGGCTAACCCCGCGCCCCGGCCTTAATCATCATCACCGTATAGGTAAGTACATCATTAGCAGCTGCAGGTTAGCTATTAGGCTATGTAGTAATCATCACTTATATAGTAGGGTTATATGTATATGAGCGGATCTCATTACCGCGCCCCGGCCTATTAATCACCGTAGGCTAGCTAATAAGTAAGTAGGTTATCAGGCTATGTAAGGCTAGTTATCATTAGGGTAGTATCATTAGGCTAACAGGCTAGTTATTATCATTAGGCTAGCTATTATCAGGCTATTAAGCTAATAAGTAGGCTATCAGGCTTATTATCAGGTCATTAGGCTTATATCACATTACGCTATTAATTATGATTAAGCTAATAAGCTATCAATTTATGCTATTAATTAGCAGGTAGGGGTAGCAAACGGCCGCCTGGTACGCTCGCCTTACTTGTTAGTAACTTACTTAATTAGCACTTATAGTAACTATCAACGGATTATCTATTATCAACTGACATATAGTAGTCATTCATAAATAGGCGCTGACCTGCAAACTTAACATAATGATTATTATAGGACATCGGTATTATCACCACCGGTAGTAGTAGGGCGCTGACCTGCGATTATGTGAATAATATGTGAGGATTAGCCACTATCCGTGGCGGGGTGGCCACTTTTCGTCTGAAAACCCGCCCCGGATGCCGCGCTTGCCACCCCTCTTATCTACTTCGCGTACACGGGTTCGCGTGCAGGGGTTGACTTCCGCCACGAAGCGTGCTATACTCACTCGTAGCGGGTATCTAATGTATCTCCTTTCTAGTTACACACACTACCCGCTCGGTATGCCTCTCTGGGTGGTTATGACTGCCTGGGGAGGCATAATTGGTTCTATTCCATGGCGAAAGAGTGCCAATCCGGAGGCTGCGAAACATAAAAGTCCTGGTGAATGACGGTTTGTGGTGGGTAAAGTATAAAAGCGTTCTATTGTATCTCATGTATTATCGTTGTATCCCATTACGCATTTATGCCAGTATTGACCGATAATCCGCGTAGAGAGGTTACAAGGGTGTAATATGATACTAATATGGACTTGCTTGGGATGTATATGGATCGGCCAGCGCTCGGAGGTATCCATCCTCTCCGCCGTTGGGATGTGAGAGGGAAGCGGTTAGTACGGATGGGAGAGTGGATCGGATGTGGAGAGTGGATGCTCTGGGGACAACGCCTCGATCCCAAGCTTAGAGCTACGGAGGGAAGACTACGATGGTTGGAGAATCTGATTATGGGTGAGAGGGTGGCATCCGCACATCCGTTCGTCGGTCTTACTCATTGTTCCGAAGTCTACGATGCAGGAGACGGACGCATCTGGTTGCTGGCTCATGATCCCTATTATGGAGTAGATACTCCTCTGGATTTAATGCGCCTGATTGGGCTGGTGCGTAATGGTTAAAATCTTCGCGGCGATAGGTGCATGGTCACCGATTACCAAGAGAGTCCAGGGAGGGAAGTATGGTAAGGAGATCGCGGCATTCTCGCACATCGGATTCCTGGTTCGGGCAGCGGACGAATCGTTATGGACTCTCGAACTGTCTCGGAGGGGAGTCGTGAGTCGTCCGCTTAAGGATGTTCCTGCTCATATCGTAATGGAGATTCCGGGCATAGATTATCGGGCTGTCAACCGATATCTGGTTAGCCATACCGAGGATAAATATCGTCCGTGGCGAACATGCGCACAGTATGTCGGGCAAGGATTGCTGGCTGGAGGCTGGCAGCCACCGACCGATGACAAGTTCACACCAGCAGCTTTTGTTAACTGGTATGGCCGCCCAGAGGATATCCAATGGGTACACCGATATTTGTGGTACTATGATCTGTATGGGATGCCATGAAACTCCTTAAGAAGCGTCTCCCTCCCGAAGTCTATGATTTAGCAATCCGTAAGGTGCGCGATCCGAATGCTCGTATCGAGTCGCGATGGGTAAAAGAAGTCGAACAGGTTGCTACGGGCATCCGCCAAGCCTGGATGCTAGCGCAGGAGAACAATCGCTCGCCGGTACCTGCCGAGAAGGTCGCCAAGATGATCCAGACTGTGCCATCGCTGGGAGGATTCGCACGAGTATCGGATAACTCGTTAAAGGCTATGCATGCAGCCGGGATGGACTGGCTCGGACCGTTCGCTCCTGGTTCTCCCTTAGTTCCCTACATCGGAGAGTCTGTACCACCTCGCACCTACAACTTCGAGGTCGGGCGCAACCTCAACATTATGGCTAGGGATGGCCGCATCCCTTATACCACCTTGCAGCAGATCATAGATAATTACGATATCGCTCAAGCCTGTATTCGCTACATCATCTCCGACCTGCGCTCGATGCCACTCACGTTCAAGCCTATCGACAAGACCCAGGCAAGCGGCCGTAAGGCCGTAGACGAAGCTAGAAAGTTCTGGCAGCGTCCGGATGGAACGGTTCTCTGGGAGGAGTGGCTGGCGAAATGGATGTACCAGGTGTTGGCATTCGATTGTGGAACGTTATATCGTATCCGCAATGAAAAGGGGAAGCTGATCGGGTTACGAGTAATAGACGGGAAGACTATCGTACCTAAGACTGACTGGTGGGGTAATGTCGGTGACCAGCTCGTCTACCCAGAGGGAGTAGAGGAGGCGTTGCCTGCGTACCAGCAGGTGATTGAGGGAGTGCCATGGGATAACTTTACTCGTGATGACATATATTATCCCTTAATGTGGCCTCGTCCCGATTCCGTGTATGGTTGGCCGCCAATTGAAAGTGTGCTCATGAATGCAAATACAGATTTGCGCATGCAGGCGTTCTTCCTCCAGTTCTTTACATCCGGAGCCGTACCGGAAGCCTTACTGATCGCTCCTGAACATCTAAGCGATCCGGCAGTGATCGAGAGGCTCCAGGAAGTGTGGGATTCTGTCATGTCCGGCGATCCCACGCGCCGATTTGGGGGGATATATCTCCCTGGAGGGACTCAAGTACATCAGATGGAGATGCCTAAATACCCCGAAGAGCTCTGGCACCAGATCATGCGACTAACGGTTATGCAGTTTAATCTCCTGCCGATTAACCTGGGATTCACCGATTCAGTGAATAGGGCAACAAGTGGAACGCAGATGGATCTTCAAGAGCGGGTGGGGACTCTTGCATATACCACATTCGTCTCGCGATTCTTAACTTGGATAACACAAGAGGATTTGGAACTGCCGGTTATCGTCGATTTTGACACTGCCAGAGATCGAGAAGACCGCCTCAAAGAAGCGCAAGCCTGGAAAGCCTGGGTAGATATGGGTGCCGCCTCTGCCGATGATGCACGCGAGCACGGCCTTGGCCTGCCTATTGATCCTGCGCTTCCCACCCCTCGATTCCTCGTGGCTGGAAATGGGATCGTACCGGTCGGACAGATTATCGCAACCGGAGGCGTAATTGATCCCCATACCGGCAATCCTGCTCAGCGTCCCCAGCCTGAAGAGTATGTGTGGCCGACACAGCACGCTCCCGATCCTCAGGCTCCCCAGAACCCGTCCGCGCATCAGCAGCATACGCCGATCCAGCCGATGATCGGAGGCGCTCCTCCTCCGATGAAAACTAACACACAGAAGGCTACTATCCTCTTTGCCCATATCGCTTGCTACTATAAGGATCGAATCTATATCCAACAGCGAGGGGTTGCGATCAACGATCCTGCACAAGGACTCTGGGAGATACCTGGTGGACATTTGGACGAGGGGGAGACTCCCTGGGAGGCCGCAGTGCGTGAATGGGAGGAAGAGGTTGGAGTCCCTCTTCCTCCTGGTCGCAGGAAGCACGCATCCCTAGGAGGCCAGCACATGCTTTACTGCTACGAGGCGGACGAGCAGTTCGATCTCTCTAAGCGCAAGCCGCACAATACCGAAGCATCTGGCAATCCGATACGGGTAGCATGGGCTACGGTGGATGAGATACGCGGTCTGGGACGCCAAGTCCGTCCAGAGTTGATCCGAGACTTGACCTTAATTCAGACCTACATGCATTTGGACGACATGGAACACGAGCTTGCCCAGTTCCACCGATTGGCCGAGACTCACTCCCTCAACGTGTTGGCGGCCAACGCATCCAAGCCATGGCGGTTCGAGTGGCATCATGTTCCCCCCTCTCTGGGCAAAGCGCTGGAACAAGGCGTGCTCCAGGAGCACCATGCCGAGCACGATAAAAAGACCCAAGAGCTGGCACCGGTTGTGTTCGCTGCGCTCTCCCAGATCGTGAGTGCCGAGGATGCGCAAAAGGCGATTTATCAGTTCACGAGTCAAGCTCCCCAGAGTATGGATTACAAGGACAAAGACGTATTGGCAGTTTACGCAGATGCCATGGCCTCGGCGCTCCCATTGAATTTTACCCCACTACGCGAAGCGATAGAGCGTGTCCATCAGGCTGGAACTGTTCTGGGAGGAGGAGTAGCTGGCGAGATAGGTAATTCTATCGCAGGCATACTTAATTTCAATCACCCTTACGAGCCAACTATCGAGGCGGTGACGATCAAGCGCTTGGGAGAAGCTATCGCTACGGGTCTAGAGAATGACGAATCCGCTTGGGGGATAGCACAACGGATAGTAGGAGTGTGTAGAGACTGGAAGCGAGCAGTCGTGATCGTCAAGACTGAATTATCTAAATTCGAGAATGCGATTCGCGAGAAGCTCATTCGTCACCACGAGGAGCAAACGGGAGATGGAGTGGTTCGCGGAGAGACGATGCTAAACTTGTTAACGATGCCAGATGCATGTCCGATCTGTAAAGCTATCGCCGCTAGTAATCCGCATCCTATCAGTGATCAGAGCATCATGCCCCCAATCCATCCCAACTGTCGATGTGTCGTGGTAGGAGCATAATGCACGTAGCCTTTGATCTGGACAACACACTCGATACTTCACGGATTCCGATGCAATCCTTGGTAAGCGCCCTAAAAGCGGCTGGCCATACGATCTCTATCCTGACCGGATGCTCTAATCCGACTCCTACGGCAGTACAGATCAAGGAGAAGGTGGAATACTTAGAGGCGCTGGGATTCGGGGATCTCTGGGATTGGCTCGTAGTGATCGGTGATCCTCCTCATGAGCGCAAGGCCGAGATCGTCCACCACGGAGCGCCTGGTCAAGATGGTGGACTCCCGCCGGTGGATATTCTCTTTGATAATTCGCTCCATAATGCTCGGTTGGCGAGCAAACATTGTCTGGTGATGGTACCATGGAATACGGTTCAGGATTAATAATATGTGCGTAACCTGTGGCTGCGGCCATCCCAAGAAAGACCATGGCGACGATAGGAACCTAACGCGTAAGGATTTCCAGGAGGCAGCGTTGGCCGCCAACATTGATATGCACCACTTGGTGGCGAACATCAATGACGCTTACACCCATGGCGAATTGTCGGGTGGGAAGTCCAAACCCGATGAGAAGAAACTAGCACCAGCAGCAGTAGTCCATGCGCCGGTAAAAACGGATAAGGAGATTCCGTTTAAGCTGATTGCCAAGACCTCCGCTCGACGTTTCACCCTAGGAGTCGCATACCGACCTAACGTGCCGGATGTCTCCGTCGCTATGGATGGACATCGCGATATTATCTCCGAAGCCGAGCTGGAAGAGGGAGCGTGGAAATTCCTTACCAATAACCCCAAAGTCGGGATAAACCATGTCGGGGAGAAGAACGCGGGAACGGTCGTAGAGTCATATATCTATCGCGGTCCGGACTGGATCGTATCGCAATCGCTGACTATCACCGCCGGATCGTGGCTAGTGGGTGTAATATGGGAACCATGGGCATGGGAGCATGTGGTAAATGGACGATTAAAGGGCATCTCGCCGGAAGGCAATGCAGCTAGGAGATCGCATGGATGAGATTACAGAACTGACAAATCTAGACCCCGACAGTGTAGATGGGGTCATGGACGGTATGCCTGCCAATGGTATTACCGAGTGGATCGTGGCGAAGGCTTCGTCACCAGTGGCTAAGAGGGATTATACTGTCGAGGAACGACGTAAACTTGCAGCCGAAGGAAAGGCCATTCCATCCAAGAGTGCCGGAGGTAAATTCCCAATCGTAGATAAAGAGGATTTGGAAAATGCTATTCGCACGATTGGACTAACGAATGAGCCTAAAGAAAAAGTAAGAGCATACATCATCCGCAGAGCAAAAGCTCTGGGAGCGATGGATAAAATTCCGAAGAAATGGAGGAAAATGAGTAAAACCCAAAAGAGCATCGGCTCGGTGGGCGATGGCAGAGGCATGCTGGATATCGATATGATGGTATCGAAGTTCCAGGAGGGTCTCCAGGCCATTCAAGCATCAGTAGCCGCGCTCAAAGATGAGAAGCAACTGGGGACTGGCACGCCAACCGATCCCGATCCAGTAGTCGAGAAGATGGCTGAGCTGACCGCACTGGTCAAGCAGGCTGTAGATCAGACTACGATAGATCAGGAGCGTGCGGAGGCTAGTGACACAGTAGCAGGAGATGCGGAAAAGGCCAAGAAAGACAAGAAGCTCAAGGCCAAGTGCAAGAAACTGCAAAAGGAACTGAAGAAAGCAAAAGCTAAGAAAGTGAGCAAGGCTGTACATATGCCTCTGACCAATGGACTAGCTGCTGCTCTCGGACAAGAGAGCAATACCAGCGTAACGCCAGCGGAGATAGTGCGCAAGAAAACTGCGGATCTGGAACCGACGGAACGTGCTCGTGTAACTCGGTCTGCGACCCGTGAAGCACTAGCAGACATTCTCGGACCGATGCTGGCTGCTCCACCCACAGAGATACTTAGAGGAGGTAGGTCATGAGTGAGACACTAGACATTCTAGGTGCGACTAAGGCGACGACCGAAGCAGTCAAGGCTGCACTGGCTAAGGCTACGACAAATGGATTCACGCTGAATACCGGAGCATCCGGCATTGACTTGGCTCCGTTCGTATCCTTGGTACCAGTTGATACGCCGTATTACGACACTACGCCTCGTACACAGGTAGCACAAGGTTCGGACGCTACGATATGGCAGACATACGCGAACAATAATCAGGCACAGAGCTACGGCTTTACTGCCGGTGACTCTAGCGCTGCTCTCATGGTATCCGAGATAATCAACCAGCAAACGCAGATGGCTCGTACCGGTATACGTAACCTTGTCACCTTGGACGTGATTGGCCAGGCACAGGGCTATGTCGATGCGTACGCGGAGGCTGCACTGCAGGCAATCAACCAGAAGCTGATCCAGGAAGATATCCTCTTGCTGAACGGCCTTACCTACTCGATAGGTACTGTTCCAGCTCCGACCTTGACGACCGCAGGCACGGGAGGCACTATAGCAGCTAGCACTGCCGTAGATGTACAGGTAGCAGCAATCTCCGGATTGAACTACTACTCTGGTGGGTCAACCGCAGCGACGGCAGTAGTAAGCATAACGACAGGAACTGCGACGACTAATACGGTGACGGCGAGCATATCCGCTCCACCTGCATTGGCCGTAGGCTATGAATGGTTCGTAAACGGCTACTACTACACCACGACAAGTGTACCGACAGTAACGATTACCTCGATACCAACGGCGAATCAGGCAGTGCCAAACACTCCCGATCTCCCGTTGCTTTATGGCGCAGGTACGGTAGCGATTACGGCGATACCCAGCACGGATACTAGTTATGCCACGAATGGATTTACTGGCCTGGTCGGCAGCATCGTAGCTGATCTCTCATCCGAGGGAACCATCAATGCTCCTGCCACCTACGTAACTCCTGGTACTGGTCTTAGCCAGGGAGCGTATAAAGAGAATCTCGCAGGAGGACAATTGCACTATGACGGTCCGCAGATCGTCGAGTGGAACGAAGTCCTGCTCTCGATATATGCAACATGGCAGCTAAGTCCCAGCAGGATATTAGTAGCTCCACAGCAGTTTAATGATGTGTCTACGACAATTCTGGGGACACCTAACGCGGTGAACTTCTTCAACCCGACATCGGTTGAGCAGCACCGCGGATTGGTAGCCGCAGGCAGTGTCCCGATATACGTCAACCCCACGACAGGAAGTCCGGCGCAGATTCAGGTTATGCCTCATCTTCCGCCTGGTGTGGTGGTGTTTGTATCGGATCAGGTACCATTCCCTGGATCGAATATCGGATGGAGCCAGCAAGTCCGCACCCTGTACGACAACTTCCTGTTCTCGTATGGTACGACAAGCCAGCCATCATCCGGTCCGAGCGGTCCGAGATGGGAGTTCGAGATCCGTAGTGACGAGACATTCGTGAACTACGGAGCTCCAATGATGGGCGTGTTATCCGGTATCGCTCCCGGTGTAGCAGCAGCCTAAGAGATAAGCAATATACCCTCCTCGTAACAGGGGAGGGTATATTCCAAGATAGGAGGATTTAGTATGGCCAATGTGCCGATCAGACGTAGAGTTCAAGTAATTGCTCATGAGGTCGATCCCGACAGACCTACTCGTACTAGGAGGGTCTACACTTCCGAGCCGAGTGGTGACGAACGCCTCTCGTATGGAGGTGTGGAGTATCCCGCCGATAAGGATGGCTGGTTTTATGTACCAGTGCCAGTAGCAGCCGATCTTCTGCGGTTGCCTCTCTGGGAGAGTCGTCCTTATGAGGTCAAAGAGGAGAGTGAGGAGAATCCCCCAGAGGAAGTTAGCGATACTCCGAAGCGTAAGGCGGTAGCTAAGAAGCGATCATGACGATTCCGGCCACGATACCGCAGTTATCTACGCCGGTTGTCCCCTATGATGTCCAGGGAGAGAGTGTCCTGACTCCGCTGGCTTCACCCTCATGGTGGAGCGCATTCCCTACTGGTATTAGTGGGAAGCTCCTCTCGGCCAAGACGCAAGATCCGATGGGGATGCTAGCTAGTTTGCTCACCCAGGCATCTCGTGACGTGAACAATCAGATTTACGGCGCTAGTGGAGGAGCTGGAGACACGTCCGTCCAAGCTGCGCTCCATACGCGCCTAAGTCGGGTATCGATTATTAATGGAGAGTTCCGCTTACGTGCTCATGGATATCCGATTACGAGCGTTACATCTATGGGATGGGAAGTGGGAGGTACGATTTACCCTCTTCCCCAGAATGCACAGTTAGGTATTACCATTGAGGGAATGACTGTCCACGTGCCTGCGCCCTCGATTCTCTCTAGTGGGTTCGAGTCACAATTGCCAATGCAGCAGCTAAATAGTGGGACGTATAATATCGTATGGCAGTATGTAAGCGGCTGGTTCCATACACAATTGACTGAATCGGTCGCAGCCGGAGCTACCACCCTAACGGTAGCAAAGAATGCTCCGAACGGATTAGTAGGATTATGGAAAGGCCAGCAGCTAACACTCCAGGACTGGGCTAATAATGCCGTAGAGACAGTGGAGGTAGCTTCGGTAAGCGGAGACACGATCACTCTTACGCAACCTACTCTCTATGCTCATCCGTTGCCGATCGCACCTGACTTTATTATTCTTACCGCCGTTCCTAGCGTCTTATCCGAAGCTGCTATTTATATCGTAGCTGGGATACTCCTAGCTGGTGGCCAGCAGGCAGTTATCCTGTCCCCATCAGGGGGGAGCGCCAAGGGTACAGAGGCTGGAGCAGCCGAAGCTATGTACGATGAGGCTACTATCCGTTTGGCTCCTTATCGGGTGGCAATGTACTAATGGGCTTCGCTACTACCAGAGCAGCGATTACTAGTTATCTACAAGATCAGATGACGGCTGGGAACCTGCCGAGTATCGCTTCGATCTCATCGGCTCCTCAGCCGATTAACGTTGCGGATATCTACTACCAAGCCTCTGGTACATCGTCCGGCGATGAGGTGAATATCGGAGCAGCAGTCTGGCTGTATCTGGCCGAAGCTCATTCGTTACTGTATGCTCCACCTGCTAATTGGGGACAGCAATATACCTTGGATTTGATCGTCCTGGTCAACGATCCCTCTGGTGATGGAGTCAATGCGCAAATCATCATGGATAACGCTCTCGATGAGTTGCGCTCTGTTATCCGTGCTAATCGTAATGCAGGCGATCCGAGTGTGGTCTTTGCATGGGGTGTAGGTGATCTCCTACACGCAGGATCGGAAGATATCCGAATTATGCAGCATTTCCCCGATACTATCGGAGCAAACACCACCGCTGTAAATATATCTGCTATCATAGAGGTATCAGTAATAGCACTAACTACACAGGCAACATAGGATGACACGTCAAACACATGGCAAAGAGCCCGATAAAGAAGAGCAAACCGAAGAAAGCGAAAGCTCCGTCGGCACCGAGAGCGCAGCAGAAGAAACACTCCAAGGTAGAGAAGCTGGCTCGACGAGAGAGCATCCGCCAAGCACGCCGGAGAATACTCGGCATATGATCTATACAGGCACAGAGCAGCGGGTGATTGTACGCCGTGACCATAAAAATATCGTAGTAAGACCAGGGGATGAGATCGACTTCTTGATCAATCATCCCGAATTTAAGGAGGTATAAAAAATGCCCTATATGTCCGTCCAGCGAGTGATCGCATTGGGTGTCGAGACCACGTATGGAGTCTCCCCAACTGATCCGACCGTCTGGCTACAGGTTGATCCCAACCCAGGGGACGAGCCGCAGATGACTTATCTGGAGAACAAGGCTTTGTATGGCTCCCCAGCCATCGTCTACGATGTTGTGGCTGGTGTGGAACACCAGAAGATATCGCTCAAGGGTAATTATTTTACCGATACCGGACCGTACCTGACCTGGCTAATGCTCGGAGTAGATACTGTAAGCGGTACCGCTGCTCCTTATACGCATACGATACAATTAATTAATGACCCATCGGTAGGATCGCAGCCAAGCAGTGTATCCATCTGGGATATTGATAATGTCGCCGCGACCGATAACGCTGGTACATCTGGCGCATGTAAGCTGATAAACGGATGTGTCCTGGATTCACTATCTCTCTCGATGAGCGCTACTGGTGCCTTGTCATATACCGCAGACTTTGTGGGCAAGCAGATCGTAGAGGCTGCCATCCCAAGCACCTTTGCCTTTACCGATACGGTCTTCCTCCCTGCGTACACATTCGCATTGTCGATTAACGGGACTTCATACCCGATCATGGAAGAGGCTACGATAGACATTAAGCGAGGAGCTAAGCCGATCCCGACTCTGAATGGGAGCAGATATCCCTATACCGTCTGGGATAATGGGATCGACGTAACTGGTAAGTTCACTATCATAGCTGAGCCTAACGACCCGAACTTCTGGGGAGCGTTAAAGACGGAGAATAACAACGAACTGGTGTTCGCTGGCACTGACCCTATTACGAGCACGCCATATACCTGGACGCTTGGTGGAGTCCAGTTGAAATCGCCAAAGATCGAATCGAGCAAGGAATGGGAAGAGTTGACGGTAGACTACCAAGCCAACGCCATCCCCTCCTTGGCTATATCGGGATATTCCCCAATCGAGTTCGTATTCGAGTCGACATCGGCAACACCATTATAGAAAGGAGACCAAGTGGATAACATCGAGGTACGAGTAACGCAAGGAGCGCAATGGGAATTACAGGATGCAGCAATAGCGCTAGCAGCCAAGCTCGAAGAGCTGGGTGTGATAGAGGGCAATTCTATCGCTGTGCTCGGTACCCTCACAGACAAGGAGGTGAACGAATTACTCTCCACCTCCGATCCAGCGGTGATGGGAGAACTGTTAACGGCCTTGCGAGACCTGACACTCATCCAGATCGTGCAGTGTTCATTCGTACTGGAGAATGGAGTGCGTCGTCACCTTACGCGCCAAGAGGCCTTAGATATGGAACCTACCGAGTGGAACGAACTTTTGGCTCGCGTGCAGGCAGAGCTCCGAATAGCGCAAGAGGGCAGTGCCCCTTTAGTATCAATCGAACCGAGTGGCTTAAGCTCAAGCGACTTCTAAAGGGGTCTCGATCTCCTGTCGATCAGGAGATTAGTCCGATCCTGCTCTGGCGCTGGCGACTCTACTCTTACGCCAAGCTCATGCATCTATCGTGGTCGCAGGTTTGTGACGAGCCGAACTGGTGGGTCGATTGGGTACTCCGCTGCTCCGCTTTAGAGACCACAGTTCAGGAGGAGCTATCTCATGGATGATCTTATGAGTCGCCTCGATCAGTTATCCGCTGCATTGGATGCTGGTGATTTCGCTCGTGTCGCGGTGCATGGAGTAATTAGTATGACCCGCAAAGTTACGCCGGTGGAGACTGGACACCTCCGCAATAATATCCGCATGCTCGGAGTCGGCGGAGGACAGTCCGAGGCTTCGGCTACCTATGGCACTCGTGGCATTATCTACGCTATGCTCCAGGACAGAGGTGGGGTCGTACATCCTCGCGGTCCGTGGCCGATGATTAATCGCTTGACCCACCAGGTGATTGGATACAGTGCGACCATTCCAGGCAGTATGTACATGGCTAAGGGAGCCGAGAGCGGAGATGCAGAGGCAACTAGTCGCATGCAAGCATTACTGAATAGGATTATGAATGGCTGACGTACAGGGTCGCGTAACGATATCGACAGCGCAAGCTATCGCTGCCATCGAAGAACTGAAGAGCGCCCTAGAGGAACTGGTCGGACAGACTTACTCGATTACGGTGACATCCGATACAGCAGATGCTAACGAGCAATTAGAGGATGCTCGTGCACAGGCCGAGGAACTAGACGCTACCGATCCCACTATTACGGTTAGCGCCGACACAGCGGAGAGCGATGCCAAGCTCGCCGAGGTAAAGGGAGAAGCAGACAGCCTCGATGCCGAGGACGTAAATATCAAGGTAACCGCTGATACATCGGAGGCGGACGCAAAACTTGCCGGTACCAAGGTTGCTGCAGAGACGGCAGGAGGCGGAGGAGCAGGCGGAGGTGGGGGAGGAGAAGCCGAAGAAGCAACCGAATCCGCTGGAGAAGATACATCAGCGGGAACAGGAGGATTAAACGCCAAATTCGCCAAGCTAGCTGTGAGCGGTCCGATGGCTGCTACGGCTATCGCCGGTGCGTTTACCGCTCTCCCAGGCATCCTAGCTGGTGTATCGGGTGCGGTAGGCAGCCTTATTGCAGGCTTTATGGGGATTGGACAGGCTATCTCTGCTTATATCGCAGTCGAGAACTCCGCCTCCCAGATCACCCTCCAACTGCAGTCTATCCAGATTAATCAGGCGCAGTCGATGGCGAACGCTTCGGCGCAGATTACCCAGGCGACGATGCAGGTAGCACAGGCACAAGTGCAGGCTTACGACACAGTTTACCAAGCGCAGATACAGCTTACTATGAGCGAGCAGGAGCTAGAGAGTGCGCAGTACGGACAACGACAGAGCCAGCTAAGCCTAACCGAAGCCACCATGCAGGCGAAGTTCCAGTTAGAGAACTACAAACAGCAGATGTCGGACATGGTAATTCAAGTCCAGCAAGCGCAGATCGGCGTAACCTCTGCTCGGCTGAGACTGGCGGAGACTATGGGAGATCCCGCAGCCATTACCCTGCAACGCCAGCAAGCACAGGTGGCGTATGCGCAGGCTAAGCAGCAGTTATCCGATCTACTTTTGCAGCAGAAGCAGTTAGGGCAACAGGCAGCATTTGCATCCAAGCTCGGAGTGCAGGGGTCTATTAATGTTCGTGCTGCGACCCAGAATGTTACGGCATCTAACTACCAGCTAGCGAATGCGCATAAGGGCGTTCAGACGGCACAGATGTACCTCCAGCAATCCTATGTCGAGGGTGCGCGTAATATGCGCATGGCTACCTTAGACCAGACCATGGCGGTAAAGAATCTCGGCTGGACGATGCAGCAATTTGCCATCCAGCTAAAGGAGCCTATCGGTGCCTATGCGCAGTTGCAGGTGGCGATGAATGCGCTCGGTCCGGCTGGACAACAGTTTGTTCAGTGGTTCATGACCTCGATGTACCCTGTGCTGAAGCAACTAGAATATTCCGCAGAGGGAGCATTACTGCCAGGCATCCAAAAGGCGCTAAGCGCTATGGGACCGTACTTCAAAGAATGGGGAGGAACTTTTACGATGTTTGCAGAAGGGTTTGTAGCGTTCCTTGGCCAGTTCACCAAATTTGTCAATTCGCCCGTAGGTAAGGCCGAGTTTACGGCAGCGATGAAAGAGGGTCTTGTATTCATGCAAGATCTCGGCACGGCCATCGTTAATGTGATGAAGATATTCGGCGGATTTGCTCTCCACGGTAAAAGCGCAGTTAGCGCCATAGGTGGTGCGTTAGTGGATGTGACTAAGGTCTTAGCGCAGATGGCCTCTTCAGGAGCAGTCACCGAGATAGCTAATGGATTTGCGATGCTTATGAAAGTCTTTACCGATGTAGGGAAGTCTCTCGGAGGAGGAGGATTAATCGGGCTTATCACGATGTTAGTCACTAAGTTCTCGCCATTCGGGATGGTGCTCGGTACGATTATTATGTTCCTCCCTCAGCTAATGCCTCTTCTCCAAGCCGCTGCTCGAATCTTCGGGGTGCTTATGATCGCTATTAAGCCGATTGTCAATGTCATCAAAGAACTGGTCTTAATGATCGCTCAACAACTGGCTACGGAACTAACGATGCTCACACCTGTGCTCATGGAAGCTGGCAAAGTGATCGGAGCATTACTCCAAGCACTAATGCCTCTGATCCCGATCATCCTCCAATTGAGCATGGTCGCTCTTAAGCCCTTGATTAGCATCCTCATGGCCGTTCTCCCTGCGATCCAATTGCTAGCTAAGCCAATTAGCCAGATCGCCACCCTGATCGGAGCAGTATTGCAACCCGTTATCGGAGTAATTACTGACGAGTTGCAATTCTTCGCCAAGATCATTACTGCCGTTCTAAAAATTGCTATTGACATTATTATCTACGCGTTATCTGGATGGATCAAGGGATTAGAATTAGTCCTGCGATACATTGATCCTTTGATCCAGCGAGGAGTTAAACCACTCCATGCCTTTCTTAACGATCTCTGGAAGATCATTGTGCAGGTAGCACGTAGCCTGGAGCATGATTTTGTCCGTGTTCTGCATATGGTTGGAGACGCACTACGACCCATTGCTCACATGGTGGGAATGGTCACTCACGGGATATCCAGTCTGGGTAAGGGGATCGGAGGCGCTATCGGTGGCATTGGTCACTTCCTAGGCTTGGCAGAGGGGGGCTATATATCCCAACCGACGATGGCCGTAGTCGGGGAGAGCGGACCGGAAGTGGTCTTGCCTCTGAATAATCCCCAGCGGATGCTAGAGATATTGCGTCCATTACTCACATCGGGACATCTACCAGTCCCTCCAGGGAGTACCGGAGGTGCTACGATGGGAGGAGGACAGAATACGACAATTAATCTACAGGCGATCTCAAACGCGGATCCCCAGATGATTGCACATGAGGTGGCCTGGGCAATGAGAACGCAGAGTACACCAAGATAGGAGAGATAAATGGAATTATGGGCAGATAATACAACGGGAGTATTGGTAGAGGCAATCGCAGCCGGAGCGACTAGTATCACTGTGCAGACGCTAACAGGAGCATTCCCTACGATCTCATCATCTGGACAGATATTCCATGTTATTCTCAATGGTGGACAGCCTGGAGCTGCAGCGTCGAATACCGAGATTGTCGTAGTAACGGCTACTTCCGCAGTAAGTGGTACTAACTATACCGCATTTACGTTAGAGAATCCGACTCTCTATGCACATGCACAGAATGAATATTGCGCTGCTGTGCTCACCGCCGAAGCTCTCAACGCGCTGGAAGCAGACGTAATCGGGATCGTGAGTATTCAAGGACCAGGGACGACTACCGAGGGAGATGCTCTGTTTACTGTCAACAGTAGCGCAGAGGAGCGTATCATCCTCGATGATGGGACTGGCTACCTGGGCATTCCGACCGAGGGAGGCTTGGTAATCGGAGTGAATAATCCCACCGAACCATTCACTGGTAATCCTCCGGATTCTCTAGCAGTTGCTGGCGGTAATGTGGGGTTCTTCGGCTTAAGTTATCTCCAGACTGGCAGCTTGACCATCACTCCTGCCGTAACGGGGACGAATGGATACACCTATGCGATTGAATTGACCGATAGGAACAACAATAAGAGTAGTCCCCTCTTAATCCAGTCCATCACTAACGGACCGGCTACCCTCTCCAGCACTGATTATATTACTATTACTACTCCTCCCATCTGTCCAGGTGCGATAGAGGTCGCTATTCTTCGCTTAGACTCTGCGGCGGGCTTTCCTTGGTCGTGGTATGTGGTCGGTACAGCCACGGTATCAGCGCAAGGCGATACAATCACCCTCACCGATACTGGTGGAACGACTAGCTACGTTCCCGCCACCGAAGATCAGACTATGACCATCGGCCAATATGGTCGGATAGCACTTGGATCGGAGAGTGTAGATGGTAATGCGATGATTACCGCTCCACTTGTACTCGTCCAGACACTGACTGGCGATATCTATCTCTATTTACCCTCTGCGCCGGTCGTAGGAGAGCGCCACACTATCGTATATGTCGGAAGTGCGGGTACTGCTTACACTATCACTATTCAAACTTACGCACAGAGTGGCGAATCTTCGTTCAATTATGTCTTGGGTACCACTCCCCACTTAGGACTGACAGTCACCTATGATGGCGGAACGTGGCTAGCCGAACCGATTGGCACATTGGGATATCTCGATACTAACAATTATAATGTCGATAGCATTATCATGGGGAATGGAGCTGCTGCTAATCTCCCACTAGATAGCTACGATCAAATTACCATCATCGGAGCCAATGCGCAAGTCACTACCTCCGGCGGAGCAGCAAGTGGACTGACAGCCATCGGCTACGGAGCCAATGGGGAGTACCAAGCTACAGTCGTAGGGTGGAACGCTAATGGAACTGGTGGCAACTCGGTAGTTATTGGGAGTGACAGTAGGGGACTAGGTAGCAGCGATGTAGCCATCGGCAACGGAGCGAACACTAATGGAGTAGCCTCAAATAATGTCGTTATCGGAGAGAGCGCTGCCATAACGAGCAATGGCAATCTAGGAGGTAGTATCGCTATTGGACAGTCGACTAGTGTGAGTGGGAGTGGGGACTTAAGCATTGCTATAGGATACGAGGCTAATGCAAGCTATGGGTACGATGTGGCAATTGGCGAGGAAGCAGTGACACAGCACTTTAATCAGATCATGCTAGCGGGTTATGTAGCTTGCAATGAGGGGATCGAGTTCCCTGGGGCGACCTATGTCTCTGCTACTGGAACGAACATTACTTCAAACTCTACTGTGACATTTCTTAATCCCCCCTCTGGGAGCACAGTCACGATGCCGACCATGTACGAGGGGCAACTCATGTGGCTCGTGAATACATCCCAATACCCCATTACTGTGGATATGGCTAGCGGACAGACAGTGATGGCCTATGCTGGTCTTGCGGCAGCGAGCAGTCTTACTCTCCCAGGATATACAACTTATTGTGTCTACCTGCCGCCAGTCGATCCAGTGTCGGGAGCCACGAGTAATACCGTAGCTATCGTAATCAGCAACAATCTCCCGCTCCCCACCGCTCCTGGAACACAATTCCTCACTACCACCCTATCGGTTCCAGCTACTACCGCTACTGAGATTACATCTGCGACCCTCTCCCCTGGTATCTATGATCTCCAAGGGATTGTGTCTTGGGAAGCAGGTACTATTGCCGCAGAGGTAGCAGCATGGTTCGAGCTTGGCACCGCGGTAGGAACACTGATTACCACGACAGACACATCGACGACAAGCACATTGGGAGCAGGAGAAGCCTGCACCAAACCAGTAGGAAGCGTCACCATCACCACAGAGGGGACTATCGTCTTAATGGGAGAAGCATCCGCAGCTATGACCGTTACCAACACTGCTATTTACGGTCCGGCTAATACCGCGACGGGACTGATAATCAGGCAAATCGCACCTGGGCTGGGATAATGACCACTACTACCTACGAGCCGATTAGCTGTAATCGCTGGACAGCAGTCGCAGCATGTGGATTAAGCACTCCAGGTAATCTGCTCTTGGGAGATCAAGGGATCGCTGCGACCCAGACTCTCTCGCCCTCTACCGGACCGCTCTTTACTTGCCCCGTGCAACTGCAGGACTGGCAAATGTACTTTTTACCTGGAAGTATCTGGGAGAACCCAGGTAGTTTGGACTCTGGTATCCTCATGGGTCCGGGTACTAATTTCCTAGTTAACCGAGTGACGGAGGGATGGGATATGCCAGCGGTCAACAGCCATGATGAGCAGTGGCCTCGACGCTCCGGACAGATTATTGGCTTGGATGTATCCAAAGGACGGTCGTTTAATCTAGAACTGTGGATCGCTCCGCTAACCGGCAATGTACCGATCTTCGAACTGCTCCAAACCCTAGCGAGTGCATTCCAGGTACAGGGCAATACCGAGAGTCCGCTATGGATTAAATATCCAGGCTTTCCGCCACTGGCGTATATGGTACGACCACGCAAACGCTCATTCCCGATTGATATCACTCTCTCGGCTGCGTCTCAATCCTCTCCGCAGTTAGAACTAGTAGCCACACTGGTACCAGGCTTCGGACCGATCCAAGCATTTAACCTGACATTTACCACTCCGCCATCGGGATTAACCTATCCTCTGACCTATCCTATTACCTACGGCCTCAATACGACCAGCACGACCATCGTGCCACAAGGGAACTGGCCAACGTATCCATTCTTTACCCTGATCGGTCCGCTCACTAATCCTACCCTAACGGTTGGCGAATCTTCAGTTACTCTCTCCACTGGTACTAGCCCGACTCTCGCAGCGGGACAGACTGCAACTGTAGACTGGCACAGCAGGCTAGCACTCTTGACCCCGCAGAATATCCCCCTCTCGGTACTCCCTGGAGCTTCCTGGGAGCCGATGGCACCCATGCAGCCTTGCACGGTCACGCTGGCCGGAGGTACGAGAGACACAGGCAGCGCAACAATCTATCTCCCGACAGGATCATATTATACATGAGCAGCGGTTGGGAACTTATCGCTACTGATATCCAGACTAACGAGATACTGGGCAATCTGCCATTTGGCGGGATGCACTTTAGCAGGAAGATTAATGCAGCCGGTGACTTATCTGTCGATATCCCAATCAATGATCCAGTACTTTCGGACGCGCGGGAGATGACAGCGCCGAACAAGACCGCTTTATGGGTATTCTATAACGGTACGCCGGTCTGGGGAGGCATCTCACTTAATCATCGCTACACGATGACTTCTGGACACCTGGAGATTACGGCCAATACTTGGTCGGCATATTTTGGGCATCGTTGGCAGGCCAAGGATTACTCGTACACATGGATGGCACCCGCCGATCCAATGACCATTGCTTCTACTGTCGTAGGAGACGCTATGAGTTTGCCTTATTCAGTGCTTAATCTTAATGGACTTAATGATCCCAATGTAGGTATCCCATTTGCTATCCAGAGAGTCGGACACCCATTCCCCTATACCTATCCTGCGGAATATGTCCCAACCGGACAAAATCCCATTCCGGCGGGGAGTGTCATAGTATACGATAACGAGACTCCCTACCCGAACTGGATTACCGCTTCTTATCCGTCGATCCAAATGCAGCAGGTATCTATGATTATTTCTACCATTACCGAGATGGGCTATGGTGTGGGCTTCGACTATCGGGATTCCGTGATCCCTGATCCTTATGTACCCTCGCACCTGGGCGCGGCGTGGCAGATTGCTAATCCGTTCATCGGCAAACTCCCCGATTACGAGGGAATAAGTCCGCTTAGCATCGACCTGGGAACCGCTCTCGATCTTACGGTAGACGTGAGAGGATCGGCGGTGGCCAACGAGGTCTTAGAACTCTCAACCGCTACCGGCTCGATCATGGTCATTCGAGAGGATTGGGCAGCAGTCCAGGAGCGATTGCTATGGCAAACTATCGAGATGCATCCCGATGTAAACTCTACGCCTGTCGTCCAGGTCACCCTCGATGCGCTTGCTAATTCTGATCTCGCCTTATCTGCTTATGGCCAAGTGCGATTAGAGGTTACCCTCCCTGCCGATGATCCGCGATGCTCCATCACTGACTGGAACCCAGGTGATAGTGTATTGATTATGAACAACGGCGCAAGTGGATATTCGAGTCCTGCCGATCCATACCTGCCACAGAACTATGCTCGGTGGTGGAGGATAGTAGACTCGGAGATCAGAGTTCCATCGCATGGCGTGGCAACGCAGCGATTAACATTTAATATCACACCGACCTCCTATCCAGGACCGAGCGGATTGTAATGCCTAAAGTACTGCCATCCTCATCGCTCGACCTGGCGCAACGGCTTAATCGCATCGAGCAGAACTTGAATATCCTTATGTCGCAGAGCAATATTACGATCAATGGGAAGACCACCGGAGCTACTAATTCTAATACGATGCAGGGCGTGACGATGGGACTGATCCCCGCCGCTAACGGTACTGCTCCGATTTATGGATTAGCGACTAAGGGGCTGACCTACCAACCCACATACGATGCCAGTACGCAAACGGTGAATCTAGGAGATCCCCTCCCCACTCCTTACCAGATGCAGACAGGCACCCAAGTCGCTTTTTCGCCTCAAGGGAATGGGGTAGATGGAGGCACCAACGCCACCAATACTGGGACATTTTTCTTCATATGGGATGAGACGACTAATTCGTTTTCTTCTTCCATCTTATCCGTAAGCGTAGTACCAGGACCGAGCGGTGAAGTCCTAATCGAGTTTAATGCAAATATCTGGTTAACGGTCGATGCGAACACCAATGGCTGGGCGACAATCAATGCGTGACCGGACTCGACTGCTGCGTATCCAGGGGATTACTGGAGCTCCTACGGTGTGGTAAATACCGAAACTGCTGCTTCAGATAAATACTGGGAAGGAAGCCTATCTGGTGCTGGACTTTTTACCGGAGCAACACCTGGCGTGCTTACGCCTTTTTTCCTGTGGTGGAATACATCGGATAGCGTTATTGCGTATTTCTCGAACGTCATGCTCAAAGCTCGCCCCCTATGATATACTGTAAGCATGATATACTGTAGTGTGATCGACGGCGTGGAGTACTACGCCGGATCGGGATGGCGCTACGCATTCGGCTCGCTCTTCGCCGGTGTAGGGGGGACGATCAACAACCTGTCGGATTTTATGGTGAGTGCTCTCTCGACCCCAGGAATGGCCGTCAATGTGAGCGCTGGACAAGCCTGGGTAAATGGCACTATGACCTATCCCCAGGGCAAATATTTTGTCCTCTCTACGGTACAAGAGCAAGTCACCATACCGGCAGCCGATCCCAGCAATCCACGATATGATCTGATTACTCTTACTGTGACCGATCCAGCGCAAGGAGAGACCAATCCCGCAGGGGCAACGTTACAGGACATCGCTGGGACTCCTGGCTCTTCACCAGTTCCGCCGACCGCGCCTCCTAATTCGCTGATCCTTGCTCAAGTTTATGTCGCAGCGGGAGCGACCTCGATTACTAGTAGCGACTTATGGGCACCGCAGTCCACTCCGACGGCTCCAGTGCCTTACGTCAACAGTCCGCAGACTTATCTCAATGCAGGGATTACCGCGCCTATCCAGGCAACAGGCGACACTTCCCACCCAGCAGGATATTACGGCAATGGAGTAATGTTCTACGATGCCAATGGGACGCTCTGGGGGAATATTGATAACGCTTGGCAGATCATCGGAGGAGCCAAGCAACCCGCAGGCTTGTTGGTCGCCTCTGGCGCGCAGTCGATCCCCAGCGGAACGGTTACACAGGTGACAATGGCAGCGGGTCGCAATCCAGTTGGAGGAGTGAGCTATACCTCAAATGGGATAACAGTACCTCGTACTGCATTTTATGAGCTCTCCGCTGGCATTCTCTGGGATTATACGGGTACAACGGCTGTAGCTCTAACTACCGAAGTCTACGTAAATGGTGCTCAAGCATATTCCACGCAGGTGATAACTGATTTAGCTGCGCCTGTCAACTGTGAACTGTCACGCTTGATTTATCTATCTGCAGGAGATACTCTCACCCTCTACGGCTATCAGGATACTGGCTCCTCTATCGCTATCGGCTATCCAGGGAGCGGATTGACGGGAGATACTTACCAGACCTGGCTCTCTGTTCACTACGTGCAGGAATCTAACGGATGACAAGTATCCTTGCTCACTATGCCTTTGCTTATGGCAGCGTTATTGTCGCCTTGGCATTTTGGGTCTATCGCCAAGCGAGGAAGTGGACGCTCATCCAACGAGCAATCTTTGGGGAGTCTAAGGGTATGCATCCAGAGCCTGGACTGCTTGAACGGCAGATGCGAATCAGTAAGGATGTAAAGGAATTACGCAAGCAGATCGAATCACTACGACAAATGATCGAGGATCACGATGGCCAAAACGCTTGAACTACAGGCGGAACTGGCAGCAGTCGCCTCGGAGTGTATGTCTATCGAGGAAGAATTAAATATCGTAGGAGAACTAATTAACGAGATAAAGGAGTCACAGAATGCAGTATCGAATGGGAAAGCTAGCAGCAGTCCGACCTCATGGACTAAGGATGATGGCAACCTATCAGACGACGACACCTCCCGCTTCTGTCCCCACACCATCCATAAGCGACTGGGGAATGCTGGGCAATGACAAATGGGGAGATTGCACTATTGCCGGAGCAGCGCATCTGCTCGATGCATGGAACTGGGATTACAAGTCGCTCCTCAGCGCAGTACCAGATGCGACCGATGCAGTAAAGCAGTATTTCACTCTCACAGGTGGAGATGATACCGGCTTAGTCGAAGCCACTGTCTTGCATGTCTGGCGCACTCAAGGATTATTTATCCCAGCTAGCAAAATCCTAGCCTATGCTCCTACCGAGGGGGCGCTGGGTATTCATGCAGCGGTAGCGGATTTCGGAGGCTGCTATCTGGGTGTCCAGCTACCTCAATCTGCCGAAGAGCAATTCCAGCACGGAGAGCCATGGACAATTGTGCCGAATGACCCTATCGTAGGTGGACATTGCATAGTCGCAGTGGGCTATGATCCCCAGGGAGTAGACGTAGTCACCTGGGGGAGAGTGCAACGAGTAAGCTATCCCTGGCTAGAGCGATACTGTGACGAAGCATGGGCGATAGTCTCACCCGAACAAGCAGCTAAGGTGGACATAGATCGGCTCTTGGCGGATCTCAATCAAGTCCATCATGATTAACGTTCATACTGCTCCGCATCCTCCGCGTAACGATACGCCAGAGTATCGCAAAACACGACAATGGCTCATGAACACCCATGGAGGATGTTTTGTCTGCGGCGGAGAACCCGATATGTCGCACTCATCCACACATGGGTACGAAGATCACCATGGCGGTGGCATTGTCTGGAATAATGAGCTGGTGGCATTTAACCTCTTCGGCTTGGAGTGGTCGCTAGGATGGAGCGCTAATCCAGCAGCGGTCAAAATGTACGTCACTCGTCTTAATGCTCTTCGCACAGAACTGGGTATGGCAGCGATACCAGACGATATCGAGACTACAGCGGATGTGATGAACTATGTAGACTCCGATGCTAATGCATCGGTCAAGCTCTGCGCTCCTCATCACATCGGAGGCGAAGATGCCGATACTAAGGATATAAATGGACACCAAGCAGTCGGTATCCACTACTGTCCCTACCCGATATGGATAGCACAGGCAACTAACGATTGGTCACGCTGGGATATGTGGGGTGGGACGACTGGTACCGTTGCATTGGCTCCGCATCCCCACGGAGCGCAGATTATGCACGTATCGCCTCTCCATCCCGATAACACTCTTTACCAGACGTGGAAAGCTGGGGGTCGAACTCTCCTGCCATCCACGCATCCCCTAGTCGCTAGTGCTAATCTTAAGGTATGACGACTACACCTAAAGCAGTTACAATTCCGACAGTATCTTGGAGCGATCCAGCATCAGTTACCAGTTATGTGACGAGCATTATCACGGTGATTATTGCCGTGATTACCGCTGTGCATCCTGGATTTACGGAGCCTAGTATCGTGCCGACTCTTGTCCCAGCGATTAGCTTGCTGGTGGCTGGTGGCGTCCAAGTGGCTAACGTGATCACTCATCGTAGCCTACAAAAGACGATTATCAACAAATCCTCCTAATCAGTCTCACCTCTTGCATTTTGGCAAGAAAAGGACTATAATGAGAGGATGCTTCCAGCACTGGTCGTGAGTGGGGCGCTCTTGCTAGCGCCTCATTCACCTAGCAAAGGATGGGAGGTAGCATCTCCCCGAACACAGGCATTTCTAGCCTCGTTGCGACCCATCCCGACTCCTCTAGCTCTGGATGCAAGCATCGAGCAGCAGGTACAAGCACCGATCTTCCGATGCATTCGCTACCGGGAGAATACCAATAGTTACACGTGGGGATGGCCTCATGGCACCGGTGATGGAGGTGGCGCATACCAGTTTGAACCTCAGACGTGGACATATGCAAGCCAGTTACCAGGTGCTCTCGGCGGCTTATGGGGGAGCGCCTCGCCGGTACAGCAGGACGCGGCAGCTTTAGCGCTCTCTCGCGTGCAGGGATTCGGCGCGTGGATTAGTGACGGTTGTCCAGGCTAATCCAAAACTAGGATCATATCAACTTATGGAGCTTCCTTTAATGTCTCTATTGCCTGATCCAGTAAGCGCGCCAGTTGAGGCCACTTATCAGCATGTTCTTTCCAACGCATAGTCTCGTCGGTATACCAGAGATCCTCCATGAGGTTTTTTGCCTCTTCTAGCACATCTAATGTATCTCTAACTATGGCTCCTACGATCATACGATCAAGGGATGGCCGGATTTCCTCAATTTCCATCTTTACTCCTCTCCAAATCTAGCTCGCTCTCGTCCAGGTAATCGAGCACCTTCTGGAGCAGACAGCTGATCATCCCCGCGTACTCATCAGTTTCCTCCTGGCTAGCGCGACCGAAATACCAGAGTGCCTCGGTAAGGTACTCCTTGGCTGTGGCAACTCGCATCTTAATCCTCCCAATCTTTCCATACCAGCGTGAGGGTGCCATCACCGTAATCTGATCCCACATCATATTCTCAGGGTTACCCCCAATCCCTACTGAATATCGTGGCTCGTCCATCGTACAAAATGGGAATATATATTTGTAATATCCCACGAATGTCCACCTGTGATCCTCTGGGTAAAATGTTTCTTCTGTCATTGTCTTGCTCCTTTCTTTCGCTTTTTTAACTTTTCTATTTTCTTCCCATCCACAGCACATACAAAGTTTCTCAGGCAGACATTCTCCGTCACACAAAAGACACCAAGCGCCAAACTCCATAGAGCCATGTACACCGACACCATCGGCACCATTCCAAGATTCGGAGCTATAGGTCATTGTCCATCTCCGCCTAACATCTCATCTACGTCTCCGACTGGGAATGCAGCTCGACCTCCCGCATCTTTCCATGTCCGTTCCGCTACCTCTGGCCATTCTTGTTCGCTATACATATGGACGATCCCACCTGGCTCGATTGTGACGCAGCTACCCACGACGGCAAATCCCTCTCCCCCACTACGTATTCTCACCATTCCTCTATTGCCAATCCATATCTGTCCGCCATCGTATACCTCCCCTTGGCCGTGCATTTGGCTACCACCAAGTATAATCGCTCGGCCTCCGTGATGAATCGTGGCTTTAGCGCCCTCCCAAATATCGCAGGTATAACCGTATACATCTACGTCATTCTTCATTTTTTCTCCTTTGTAGTATCGGATCTCCGATCATGCGTCCGTGCCAGACGAGATCCTTATCCTGGTAGACATCAATCGGTGCATGAATCTGGCCTGTGATATTATCCCTGGTCAACTCCACCTTACTAAGCAGCAATACCACTTGACATGTGTCCTCCATAGTCAACTCTTCGCCATTCCACGACTGCCAACACGGAGAATAGTCCGGCGCATCACAGCGGATCTCATAGCAACCCTCGATATCTAGAACAGCGATATGATAGTACCCAGATCGAGCCAGTTGGCTGTAAGGTGTCTCTCCTGGTTGTGCTCTATTTCTCATTATCTCTCCTTTCCTTATTCTTCTTCCCATTCAGGTCGATCCCAGACGATTGGCCTATCCACACCATGCAGAGCATACACCCAGACCTCGATAAAGGCATCTACATCCTCCGAGAGGAAATCTTCGATCTCTGTCCCCGTTGCATTGTTCACATAATAGAACGTAGCCTCTTCGTCCCATTGCGGTTCTACGATCAGATCGCCTAGCTCGGTATGCCACTCCAGTTGTATCCCCCCCGTAATCGTCGGCACAATATCTGGCTGCCAAGGTAGTGCTTGTATCAAAGAGTAGTGCAAATAGCGCTCGGTCACTTTCAGGATATGCGGATCAACCGGCAGTCCGATACCAGGCTCGTACCAGCCAGTTTCGAGGCTAGCTAGATACCTCAGAAAACGTGGCACATCCCATTCTTTAGTCATCGACCGGTATCACCTCTCCTGCATCTGTGAGTGTGACCTCTCCGCCTGGATGCTGCAGCACTTCTCCCCCATCGACGAGTACCCAACCATCTCGGTAAACGGTAACTCTCCCTCCTTTGCGCACTTCCGCTTCGCCACCTGCATAGATCTCCGCTTCTCCACCCGCGTGCACGGTTGCGTATCCACCATTATAGACATCCGCAAATCCCCCATCCCACACAGATGCTCCTCCGCCATTTTTCACTCTGGCATATCCTCCGTTTCCGATGCTAGCCCACTCGCCGGAGCGGATAGTAGCAGCGTCTCCTGCTCCTACTTCTCTTATCTCCGCTATCGTCCCATGAAATATCTCCATTATCTATTCCTCGTATTCTTCGATCTCTTCGGGTTGTGGCATCTCTTCTGGCAATAACTGCAAAGCAACTAAGCCCCCTTTGGTAAATCCCACATGGTGAAAACCGGCTTTGATATAGCAGTACCCAGGATGCTGCTTAGGCTTAATCTTGCGTTCATCGACAAAGGTCACCATCCCCAATTCGGGTGTTTCCGGCCATTCTGCCCTTGTATGTGCGACGGCATGGCGGATAAGCGCCGACGATAAGTACTTTCCTTCATTCCGGAAAGCCGAACATATCCATGCGCCCGGCCAAGCATGACGGACATATTCCGCATACGGCCAAGACGTTATCCACAAGGCCGATTTATCATCGGTCACGAGCACGAGACATCGTCCTGGCGGGACAAATTGTGTAGCTCCCACATGCTGGCGATTGTAATGCCGATCTGCTATTTCTCTAGCCTCTGGATCGGCTCGCCAGGACCGGAGCCATGGCGATTTCATGCAGACATCAACTGTCCGTAGAGATGCCTAGTGACGACTGCACCGATGGCGCGGAGGGTGTCATCGGCTGGGTTAGCTACCCAGAAGTTCGTAAAGGTATCATCGCTGCGGGACGAAACACACACTTCCAGCGGTCCGTATAAACCCCATTCAAATTTGCCCCCTACAGTGCGATGCACTTCCAGTCCGCACCACAGCTCTGCATCTCGTCCGTTATTACGGTTTCTCTTGCCACCAGAGGGAGCATCGTACGACGTGCCTGTGTGTACCCAAACTCCAAAGAATCGCGACCAATCATCATAGGGCGTGTCGTCCCACGCCGCTCCCTTGAACGTCAGCTCCACCTCTGTCGCTGAAGATTGTACCAACGAACACACACCTGCCGCATACCGGCGTTCGATGCCCGTCGGAACGTAATTTCTGTCGAAAACAGGAATATCATCCAAGTCCATATAGGGACGATCGCCCTTCTCGACGACCGTAATTATTCTTTCTTTTTTACCTGTTGAAAATAACATTTATATCTCCTTTTCTAGTTACCACAGCCTTGCGCTGTGCTCTAATCATTATACTCCTCGTGGCGTAAAATGCAAGCCCTTTTTGCTCAACATTTGCTCAACTACCGGTTGAGACTAGATTAGTGCGCTGGAAACTCCCCACAGAATGCACGGAGAGGCACGTTTTACGCCAGGATGGAGCCTAGCTGCCGAGAATTACGTTCGTGGCGGAGAATGTACTCTCCGAGGCGCTCTGCTAATTGTGGCACGACTGCATTGCCATACTGGTGATTTCGCTTGGGAAGATAGGGTTGTGGTATCCAATTCGGCGGAAATCCCATCATCCAGCGGATCACTTCGATATTCGCCATACCATCTGGACGCACAAACGGCGGAATCGGCTCCTCCATGAGCTGCTCCCAGTGATGGATGGCTGGCAGATAGGGCGTAATCCACTCCGATGTCCAGATCAATCGTTCGTATACATTCCAGAATCTCTCCCGCCTGTGATATCGCGGTTCATCCTGCCCTAAGGGAGTCCGCAAAAGAGGTCTATGGAGATTCACCCATTCCGCTGGAATCTCTAATCGGAGATTTTCATCCGCTGGTAGCCTATTCGGAAGCTGCGTAGCTACAATCAATACTCGCTTACGAGGATGGGGAGCACCTACATCAGAGGCTCCATATATCCCATAGGCAATCGAATAGCCCATCCCGCGCAGATCATCACAGAGGGGATCGAACGCAGCCGCTCGATGAGTTTTGAACAGCAATCCTCGCACATTCTCTAACACGATCCAGCGTGGCCGTAATGTCACTAGGCAATCGTGGATATATGACCACAACCAGCGTTTGTCATGTATTCCTTGTCCTTTTCCTATCTCGGAGAATGGCTGGCATGGGAAGCCTCCACACACCATGTCAACCGGCGAAACATCGCTCCAGTCGATCTCCGTGATATCGCCCAGATTAGGAACATCCCAATGGGACGCATAAACAGCGACGCTGGTTTGATTGATCTCCGAATACCATACTGTCTTGCCCAGACCAGATCGCTCCAGACCGAGTTCGAGACCACCGATGCCGGAGAATAACGAGCCGATGCGATACATCAGGTCTGGTTCGGTATCCAGTAGCCTGAACACGGATACGGCGGGTTAGGACCGGCGCACTGATTCGGGAGCGGAGTGGTAGGAGAGGGAGTAACAACTGTGAGCGGAGGAGGCACACCGTGCATCGTCGTTGTGGGTGACTGAGGGATCGTTGTCCTTGGGGGAGACGATGTCTCCTTACGAGGAGCAGCCGGATGTATCACAACTGGAGGGATGGTAGTAGTTGTCGGTATAGGAACGCTCCGGCGAACTACGATCTTGTGAGGCTTAATCGGGAGCACGATCTTATGAGGGATAGTCGTTGTCGCAGGAATAGTAGTCGTGGTAACTGGCTTCGGCACTGCTGGCGGGGAGTAGTGGCGCTCTGCCACCGGAGTAGCCTGAAAATAAAATGGCCAGAGAGCGATTATAGCCAGCGCAATTACGCCTCCTGCAATAATCCCCAGACCGATTATCTTCCGAGATCGTGGCATTACATCAGCCTCCTTGTGCCCTCCGGTACTCCCATATATATCCCTGATCTATGGTCGTGATAGGCCACGTAATCCATGTGATCTTCGGCGGATACCCACTAGATTGAGAGGGGGATAATTCCCTCTCTTCCCTTATCTGCTCGTTACCAATACTAATAGTCATAGTAAGCTTCCCAGGCATCATGATAAGCTGGCTAATCGCCTGCACCCTAGAATATTGCCACTCTCGTCACGTACAAAATCATCTGGTACGAGCAAATCGGATCTCATTGCTGCCAATGCGACAATACGACTAACAATATAATATCGTTCCTCTTCTGTTCTCTCCGGCAACCCTTCTATATAGTCAAGGTGCTTGGTAACAAGATGCACACCCTCTAGTATCTCCTCATTGTCACATGTGTATTCTACAACACGTGCTTCTGTGCCAGATGGTGGAATCGTGCAGGGTGTATCGCCAAGGATTACGATAGGATGTGGCGTTAGATTGACGAGCTTATCCATTCTCCACCTCGATTAACTGGCCGTAGTGCTCTCCGCACTGCCAGATCAGAGTTCCATCCTCATCTGTATAGCAGCCACAATCGGCCATAATGGTCATTGGCGCTGTCGTCGGGAGGATGCGAAAGTGTCGTATCGGCTCCTGTTCTACTCTAGGCAGCAGCCTAAGTCTCGATTCTAATATCATTTTGTCTCCTTTCATAAATGGTAGCCTCATGCTACCATTATCCCATATTACTCCTATCGAGTTACGAATGCAAGCGATATCCGCTCAACGTTTAATCAATTACTCTGCTATATCCATCGGTAGGCAAGATTGCCAGGTCTGCGCTGCGGGGGAGAGCCACAGTCTTTCCTCCTTGCGTTGGAGATTGCCCTTACCGCTCCATCCCGATCCGGCCGTCCAGGTAATCTCTTCCCAGTCTGGGAGAGGATGCTCTCCGTTATATCCCGCTAAGACAATCCGGAGGTTTTTATCGTGACCATGCTCCAAACACCACTCATAGACTGACTGAGAGACTGGCTTCTGCTCCCGATACATCCGCTCGAATCCAGCATAAGGCGGATCAAGGAATACTCCTACGGTAGTTCCCCGCTTCATCGAGCCAAAGGGCAGCTCAGCTGCATCCTGCCAATCTTTGCACATAATCTTTACCCCTCGGAGCCGATCCGCTAAACCATGCATAATGCGACTAATCGCTTCGGTGTAATCTTCGCATACGGTCATCCCCTCCTCCAATTGCTTATGAATACCTGTTCCTCCCTCGATCATCATAATCGGTCGATTCCCTGTCGTGCAGAATTTATTCGCCATTGCCATCGAGAATCCCCAGACCCACCATCCCGCGATCTTCGGATCACAGTAATCCGGATCATCTAACAGATGCTGGGCTAATTCCTCCCGTCGTACCATAATGTAATTTTGGCGACTAATAAGGTCGATTTCGCTACGGAGATTATCCGCATAAAACGTCACCTTATCAGGATCGGTTTTTACCGCTCGCCAGAAGTTTACGAGCATCCCATCCTTGTCGTTCAGTATTTCGTTGCGTTTTCCCCGTGGCACCTGCGATAGAGGTCGAGCCAGTAGGACAGCAGCCGATCCGCAAAAGGGCTCGACATACATCTCTGGATCACCTAATGCTTCCCAGATGCGTGGAGCGCTCTTGCTCTTCCCACCTGGATAGGTAAATGGTGCGATTATCGCCATAGGGAAGCGTATCCTAAGAGATTACTCTCTGGTGCGGAGCACTTAATGCGATACTGTCGCCGTATCTTGCGCCGTTGGCGCTCGCTTAAGCCTCCCCACGTGCCGAAGTGCTCGTGACGCAATGCCCAGTCTGCGCATTCCTGGAGAATCGGACATCGATGGCATGTCGCTATCGACTCCGCAGGAACACTCTGTCCTCGCGTAGGATACCATGTCTCGGTCGCTGATCCTCTGCACAACGCTTTTTCCCAGGCAATCGTAAAATTAGGATTAATCCGCTCTTGCGGTTCCCCTCTCATATCCACCATCCTACTACGTCGATAACTACATCGCAATCGAATGTTGCTTCTAATCCGATTGTCCCATCATATCCGACTGTGATCGGTCGAGTCTGCTGTGTGACTGCTCCGTCTACGACAATATCTCCATATGTAGGGACTGCATATCCTGGTGGGTAGGTATAGACTAATCCGCCAGTGCCCTTGGACAGAATCGTAACGATGCAATCCACGACTAAGGCTGTGGCCGGTATCGACTCTAATTCCACTGCCTGGAGAGTGTATTCCTCGCTAGCAGTTAGAGAATGTCCTACCGTCTGTGCGGGAATACCACTCAACATACTAGGATTACCAGGGCGTGTATCACAAATCCGGACTGGATCGGATACAGTATAGCTTGTTAAGGTGCGCGTAGGTTGAGGAGGTAATGCCGGAGGTGCTGGAGGAGGCGCAGGTGTTGGTGCATCCATGACCGAGAGATCAACAGTCCCATACGGTTCGGTTGCGTCAAAATAGTATTGCCATGCGTTATACCGACTGCCAAATGGTGGCTGAGGATTAGCGTCTGGCCACGCGGGATCATTGCCAGGAGCAGCTACCCAGGCTAGAGCGGGGATTGCTGGCCAGCCAGTAAATCCGTTTGGTACCGAGTAAACTCCCGCTGGGATATTATGCCGCCCTAAAGTAGCGACCCAGGATTGGCAGTATTCCGCTACTCCGCTAGGATTGGCATTATACATTCCCGCTTCGATATCCACCGTTAGCGCGGCGTACCAATCACCAGGGTTAATCGCTTCCACCGCTGTGATTGCGACTAGCGCATCCTGCCCTCCAAGGGTTGCGTTATACGCTGCGGCATCCTGCGTTGGCACCCAGATCGGGATAAGTCCGGCGAATCCAGTAGCCATCGCTGCTTCCCAATTCCCCTGCGACCATGTTCCGGCTGCTCCCACTCCTCCGAGATAGCCTGCTACCCACTCGATCCCCGCTCCCTTAGCTGCTGTGAAGTTAGGTGGTACCAAACTATCTATCATTTTTTGTATCATATTGTGCTCCTTTTGTATTCGCTCATGATCTGCGGCCATGGGAGATCAAGTAGAACCTTAGCGATCTGCTCGTCGATGTAACCATGGCCATGTATCCATTCTATCAATTCCCACATTTCTCCTCGTGGAGGCTCCGATTCTGGATGTGCATCGTGAAAAGGAGATGGCATCGGAGCCTCCACGGGAGGAGATGCAGGAGGCTTAGCAACATCCGAAGATGTACCTTGCAATTTGCGTACTGCCTGTCGTAGCTCATCACGACTAATTACATGCTGGGATGCGGCTTCCAAAAGCTCATCCTGCTGGGGTTCGGGCAGTGTCCTAACCGCAGCGTAATACGATACGCCGACCTCATAGCGTCTGCGGGAGGGTGGAAACTCTGTCGCCACCCATCTCGCATAACGCACTTGGTCGGGTTGAAACTGCTCTGCATCGATAAACTGCGCGGACTTCTCGCCGTACAGACTTTCGCCATAGACTATCCAATCTCCCAACCACCACGTGATTGATTTGGTCATCTGGGAGATAGCGAAGCCGGTCGCCGCCCACTCATCGAGCGACAACTGGCCGTCGATTAGTAAGCCGATATTGGAATACTCAACTGGCAATCTTGGCCTCGATTATCTCCCTAGCCTTAGCCACATCCTCCTCTTTGATCTCGCTAGCCTTACGGATAGGGTATCCTAGCTGCGCTTCCAGTTCAGTCCGCAGCTCCGTCCGGCCTGCTGCCGGTACTTGAGCGAATAATGTAGATAGCTCGCTGGCTTCGGCAGGTGGCAGTTTTGCTGGTGGGAGCTTCTTCACCGTCCTAGGAGCGGATCTCATCGGCTCAGCCTCAATAGAAGATGCATCGGCATCCTCTTGTCCTACAGCGATACAGAAGAGCTCAATCATGGCATATTTATACGCAGCCGTTAACGCCTTGTTCGTCGCCTTGTCCGATGTATCCAAAGCCTCGCCCCAGGTGGTAATTTTCAGGCTCGATCCGTAACGATTTACCACCTTAAATTCCACCTCCATGATGCATCGCTGGCTCGGCTTTCCGGTAAGGGTATTCGCTGTGAGCGACTCTCGCGATAAGACCTTAGGCACGATTACTACTCCGTGCTTGCCTAACAATGGCTGGAGAGCGGTATATACATCGTCAATCGACCGATATGTATACCCCTCGTACTCGTTTTTACCGGTCTTGGGAGTACCTCCCATTTCGGACATAATGTCACTAATTGACTCGTAAATATTCATTCTTCTATTCCTTTCTTCACGTCTAATCGACGATAGCTCGTCGTAGTTTTGTATTGTTCTTCCAGTTCGGGGTGATCGGCTAGGAGTTTCTTAGTATCTAGACCTGATCGTGTAGTATTCCGCCATGTGTAGAGGGTCGTCCCATGATAGGTAGCGACCTCGTGATCTGCTATTGCCAGCTTCAAGCCATTGTCGATCTCGTCGAGCTTCGCCTTAGTCTCATCCGCTGCTGCCTTAGCTTCGTGGCGCTTACGCACTAATGCCAGGGTCGCCTCGTCTACCTCGATTGTATCCTGATAAGGGGGCTTCCACAACCGACCCAGCACCTCGGTAGCACGAGGAGATGAGCCAGGCGGGGGAGGTTCATGAGGGATAACGTAGCGCTGCCAGAACGTTTCCGCTTCGGCACGCATAGCATCTTCGAAAATAGCATCGCGCTCGAACCTTACAATCACGACCTCCTCCCCTCCTACCAAACATACAAGATAGCCGACTGGTCGCTCCGCGATCATCATGTACCAGCGGAGTTGCGCCTCATAATGGGGGGGAACTTCCCCATCCTCCCAATGATGAGCATTTCGCCAGCTCGTGGTCTTGATCTCTACGATAGCATCTGGGTCCCACCAACGATCCACCGAGCCCTGACAGATAGGGAGATGATCGTCGATTATGAGCTCTTGCGGCGCATCTCGGAGTTCGCAATGCTTCTCCTCCGCAAAGAGCCTAGCCACACCCGCCTCCAGAGCGCGCCCTCTAGCCATCGCTGGATTATCCGACTGCTCATTCATCCCCATTTTGTCTGCCCAGACTTGGAACGCATCACTATATGGAGAGAGTCCCATGATCGCTCCGATATCGCTCCCTCCGATCCCTGCTCTACGCAGTTCCAGCCATTCTTCTCTGGTCTCCCAGGACACGATTCGCATCAGAATGGCTCTTCGGCATCGGCAGCAGCCGTAGCTGCTTCATACGCCTCCAAGACATGCGAAATCGTCATGCAGGCTTGGATGATCGCCTCCACCGCTGTATCCACTGTAGCCATGCTTACCTCATCGGGCATTACACCAGCATGCGGCCTGAATATCCCTGCTAGCTTCGCTGCCCTCGATGCAGGAGCGGTTTTGGACTTAGGCTTAGGATCGTCACCCTCGTCCTCTAAATGGAACTTACAGAGAGCATCCAGTTCCTGCTGGGTGACTTCCGCAGACTTAAACCGCCAGGTCTTCGTATCGCCATGCCAGCGCCCTCCGACAGTTTTGAAGCTAGCAATAAGCTCTTTGCTGTACGGCGCAGCCACTACTATCACATCCGCATTCTCGCGGATTGACCAACTAGGCATGTTCAACCTCCCCTGCCACTTGCAGCGGTATCGGATAGCCTCGCCGGATGAGAGCCGCCGAGCGTTTCGGTCCGCGTCCCTGTCCCCGCATATAGATCGCGGTTGGCAGACTCAAGCCTGCCTCCGCCCATAACGCAGCACTAGTCGGGTTGAAATCATGAGCGAACCACGCTGCAGCTTCTGTGGGTCTAAACCCTTTCAGCCTCCAACGGGAGGCTTGAGCAGCCGTGAAGCCCTCCGCCATCCACTCTTTCCGTTCTGCTTGCGCAAAACCCCGCTTGTACCAAGCGTTCTCGGTATTGCCATCTCGTGGCATAATCATATCTCCTTTCGGTCACTGCATCCTCCGATAGGATGCACAGGTCATTATAGCATCGACTTCCGGCGATTGCTACTCCCTACGGGATAATTGGGTAAACGTTGATACTGTAACATTGCGTTGTTATGGTCTTGACTTGTTACCATCTATAGTGATATTACTTATGATCTGTAGCGTAAATCTCACTTTAAGCGTCAAATTACCACTCTTAGTAGTCGAATTGTCACGCAGCGTCAACAACTATATTGTATCGTACTATAAAATTTGGGCTTAAATTTGGCGATTCTCAGGATTTTCCCAGGGTTTTCCCAGCTTCCGTTGTGAATCCCGTTATAAAAAAAGGTTTTAATCTAAAACTATTGTATTCCGATAGGGTTTTTTTTTACGCTAACTCGCTCCCATTCTCCCTGCATATAGGGTTTTTTATAAAAGCGCTTGCATTTTGCCTCGCTAGGGTGTATGATGAAATCACTTCGCGTAAGGGGGGTAGGGGGGTTCAGACCTAAAGAGATGCCTTTAGACCTTCACCCCTTGAGCGATAGCGATAGGGGTGCGGCGATAGCCCCCCGTAGGGAATAAGGATCGATGATCACTCTTAACTACGAAGAGATGATAAACCTACCGGATGCAAGCTTCCCACGTATGATTAAAGATCCTAGTGCCCCGTAGGGAATAGCACTAGGGGATTAGATGAGCATCCCGCCGAGCGGGATACGATGGGAGGAATGAATGGCTTAAGGCAAAATCTATTCGATGCTTGCATTCGTTATTCCAGTGTGCTAATCTCGCCATGAAAGGAGAATCATATGTCTACAACTATTCATCAGTCCCCCAGAGATGTCCTCGCTCTCGTCCAGGACAGACTCCAGCAGATAGGGAGTCGGTCGGATCGTACCGGCCTCCACTGGCAGTGCCCTATCCACGATGACCACACTCCATCGCTGAGTCTCTCCCCTGGCGCTAACGGCCTCCGTGTAAAATGCTGGGCAGGCTGCTCGCATCGTGATATATTAAATGTGCTTGGCCTCCGCAACTGGGAGCTGAATTGGGAGTATACTAGAAGAGATGAGACTATCCGTCCCTGGGAGCCATCGGTGCGGATAGACCGACCGTTGGCAGGCCAACGCAATCGGCAACGACAGGTGGATGCTGGTCTCCGTGGTGGAGCGTTGACCAAGTTCTTGACTGATTGTTTCGGGGAGGCGATCATGGATAGAGCTTTGGAATATCCGATTAAGGATGGATGGGCAAAGTGGGTCTACTGCCACGCAGATGGGAGTGTGGCCTATGAAAAGTTTAGATATGTCGATCCTCTCATTCGTCGTCGGCGTTTTGTGATCCGCTCTCGGTCGGATGGCGATAAATGGGTATGGAGGAGACTCGGCGAACCACTGCTCTATCGCGGTGAGCATCTCGCACACATCGAGCGCAGCGATCCCTTAATTATCGTAGAGGGAGAGAAGGACGTTAACAGTTTAGAGGCTCTCGCTAAGCGCACAGAATGGGCGAATAGTCGTGGCTATGTTCCTCGTTCAATCGGTTTTCACCCTCCTATCCTGGGACATTTCCTCACCAGTGGTGGGTGCTCATCGTGGCAGGACTCATTTGGTCAATTCTTCGCAGATCGTGCGGAAGTCTGGCTCTGGCCAGATGCTGATCCTGCGGGAGAATCTCTTATTCCACGAGTTCGCCACTCGATCCCCCATGTACGTGTACTCCGGGGATATCCAGGCGGAGCTAAAGATACCAGCGAATGGATGGAGCAGGGATGGGAGCTAGGCCAGATGATGGCCTATGCGCGGAGCCATGCAGAGTAGCAAAGAGAGCGCTACTCGCAAGAGTATCCTAGCGCGCCGGAGATGGTGCGAAGCGCGTACCGCTCCCGATTGTGCGAAGCTCGCTGTATGTCTCCATGAGCGCTTACCCCGCTCCCATGGCGGGAGCATCACCGATGAAGATAATGTAATCGCAGTATGTAGCGCCTGTCATAGCTGGATTCATGCTCATCCTACACAAAGCTACGAGAAGGGATTCCTCCGGCGTGTCGGAGTATAGTTTTGTGGGACAAATCCTCGATCTTGCTCATATCTATCGCTGGCGGATTGTGCATTTCACGCCAGCACGAGTCGGCCAAGATGGAGCGTGGCGCACTCCATACGCGGGAGATAAAGGCTTCCCTGATCTTATCCTAGTGAGAGATGGTCGCCTGATTATTGCCGAATGCAAATCCAAACGAGGTCGATTGCGACCCGATCAGATTGTCTGGCTGGAAGCCTTAAGCTCGGTGGCGGGGATCGAGGTGTATACTTGGAGGGAAGGGGAGATAGAGAGCATTAAGGAGGTTTTGCGTTGAAGCTGAGCATATCGGGCAAGGGATGCGATATCCAGGGATATAGGATTGCGCTTAATGAGGTAGAGATCGACTGCGAATCTCTCCGCGTATCGCTGGCGGAGGTGGTGACAGCTAAGATCACGCTGAATATCGACGAGATCGAGATCGACGCAGAAGCCTTAACTGCTCTAGAAACTATCGTTCGCCACCAGAAGAGAGGAGTAGCCAATGGAAAGAAACGCAAATAAGGTTCTCGGCTGGCTCGCTCCCCAGATCACCGAGCTGCAAGAATTGCAGGATGCATACTGGACTCGGCTGGCTGCCGTACGAGAAGCTATCGCAGCAGCTCTGGACTCTACGAGTCTTACCGCTACTCAAATCGCTAAACGAGTCGATATGCGACATGGTGGCATTCAACAGTGGGAGCGCAGTGCGGTACGGGGGGAACAGTATCAGGAGTATCTAGAGGATATAGCGCAGTTGCTCGGAGGTAATAAGGAATGGTAGCTCTCGATCCCCGACAAATCACTAGATATCGCCGCCAGGGAGTCACGTATGACGATCTATCGGATGCGACTGGAATCGCAGATGTCGAACTCTACCAGGCAGTCTCTGATCATCTAGCCGAAGCTCCTCTGGACTCTAATGAGGAGATGAAGCTAGTTATCGAGGGTCGGCTTGAGATGCTCATGTCGGAATCCTGGAACCATCTCCAAGCACGCAAGGCCGAGGGACTTCTAACCTATCAGGATATTGCAGCAGTCGGTCGTATTGTGATCGACGCATGCGACCGGCTAGTTAAAATCCGTGGATTGGATGCTCCGATCAAGCAGGTCGTGCAGTTAGTAGACGATGAGACAGTGCTTGATGTCGCACAGAAGCTTGAAGCAATGGCTATGGCAAGAGGTGTGGAACTCCCCCAACGGCCTAAGGCACTGCAGTCCGCTATTGAGGTGAGATCCGTCGTCGCCAGTAAGATGCAGAGCAAGGAGAAGCGTGGCAGGACTCCGGCATAAAGAGGTCTGGACAGAGCCGACTCCTGCAGTTCGCGAGGTACAAGAATATCTCGCAGAGATCCGCCGCCGACTATTCAACACCGATTGGGATGTTACGGCCTGGCGCTGCACTAAAAAGTCCTGCTCCGGACGGCCACACGAGGGATACGACTATCCACATGCCAGAACGCAGCAGCGGGAGCCTCCTGGCGACTGGCGTGTATTCCTTATGCTCGGAGGCAGAGGAAGTGGAAAGACCTGGGCAGCCAGTCACATCTTTGCGGAATGGGTTTTCGACGATACCGAAGAGGGGGAATATGCGATTGTCTCTCCCACGTGGCGCGATGTTACAACTACATGCGTGCAGTCGCGGCAATCGGGTATCCTGGCTGCGCTCGGAGGTCGGCAGAGCGGATTGGTAACAAATTATACCAAGAGTACCGGTCAAATTCACTTGGCTAACGGTGTCACGATTCATCTGGCTACGAGCGAAGACGGCGCAGTCCGGCTGCAGGGTAAGAACCTATCCGGAGTGTGGGGAGATGAGATCGGATTATGGACAGACTGGGAGACTGCCTGGGATGAGTCCATTTCTTACTCCGTCCGTAAGGGCAGAGCTAGGATAATTGCTACCGGAACTCCGAAGCATTCGCGGCGTGCTCGCAGACTTATCCGGCGATTGATCGACGATCCCGCTGTGAGAGTAGCGCAGCTTAGGACGATAGATAATGCCGACAATCTCTCTGCTGGGATGCTTAGTGACTTGGAGGCGATTAAGGGGACTCGACTGTATCGCCAAGAGGCGCTTGGAGAACTTATGGACGATAATCCCGATGCTCTCTGGACACTGGATACGATTGATCCCTACCGCGTCACGGAAGCTCCCGTGCTCGATACGATAGTAATCGCCGTTGATCCCGCCATGACCTCAGAGGGAGATGAGACGGGAATCATAGTAGCGGGAGCCATGACTGTAGATAAGATCAGACATATGTATGTCATAGCTGATCTCTCCGGTCGCTATCGTCCGGAACAGATGGCGAGTGTGGTGGCGCAAGCGTTGGAGACTTACGCGGCGGATAGAGTAATTGCCGAAGTCAACCAGGGTGGAGATTTTATCGGGAGTGTAATCCACGCTCACGATCCGACGATTCCCTATGCGACGGTACGTGCCACACGAGGCAAGGCACTTCGTGCTGAGCCTCTATCCGTGCATTATACGCTGGGTCGAGTCCATCATGTCGGGGTTTACGAGGAGCTCGAAGATCAAATGTGCCAGTGGTCACCAGGCGATAAAAAATCGCCAGACCGACTCGATGCACTGGTCTGGGCAGCTGCCGGATTAGGCATTATCCGCGAGACGGATTCGGTCGCCGCATATCTGTCGGTGTTCGAGCCTCTGGTCGCTCTGGCAGGTGAGAGGGTCGATACTTGGTAACTATCCACAGGTTATCCACAGGGGGAGATACGCCCTATGGATAACACTGTGTTACCTTAAAAATAGTTTTAAGATTAAAACTATTTTATTTCTAGGATTTCTAGATACCAGAGTACCTCCAGACTTTCCCGCCATCAGACGCATATGCTTCCGCACCTGTGAAGGCTATCGCATCTCCTCCAGGATGCACCCATGCCTTTCCTCCCTCGTATACATCGGCCATCCCCCGGTGATACACATCGACCTTACCTCCCGCATACACTATCGCTCCCCCATCTCGGAATACGGCGGCATTGCCTCCCTCGTGTATCCACACTAGCCCTCCCGCATATACTGCTGCTCCGGCTCCATCGAAGATCCTAGCCCGCCCGCTATTATTTACGACCGCATACCCTCCTCTGCGTACCCATGCCATGCCTCCCCGATGCACTTGTGCTCGTTCCCCTGCTCGTACATCGAGTGTTTCGCCCGATGCGACTGTCCAGGTGATAATTCCATCAATCTCTTCGCGTATCATGGCAGTACTCCTCGACTAGTTTGGCCGGTACACCGGTTTTGCTGGCTGGCACCAGCCCGCCCTCATACGCTTGTACCGCTCTTTCGCTCATGCTGTGTCCGATATAGCTCATTTTGTATCTCCTTTCCTAATTAGTAGCTCTATTAGCTACTCCTATCATTATACACCTTTTACGGTAAAATGCAAGCATTAATCGCCATATTGATAGAGAGTTTATAATCCCGCATGGCATGCCAACGCTCCCTCATTCATGCTGCTACCGCCGTATCGATGCCAAGAATCCCAGCTACTGCCTCGTTAATCTCATCGTCTAGCTGGCCATGGTATTTCCGGAGCATGCTGGCTCCGAGCGCTGCCTGCCTCGTGCTTAGCGACGAGCGCCTGGCTAGCTCATGTCCGAGATACGTGTCCAAGCCGTTAAAGCCTGCTCCGTTTTGGAAGCGAGCGTGGTCGGTATCCATGCTAGCCAAGAGACGCAATCCGTGCAGGACTAGCTCTGCACGCTCGGCTGTTACATTGTCCAGGTACCGGTCGAGCTTACTTGCTTTCGGTTGTTCCGGCGCGGGAGCACCCGTCAAGATGATCTCTTCGGGATCGATGTCCAACGCAGCATCTGCCATATCCTGTTTAGCGATCACGGCCTGCACCATGCGCGCATCGAGAGTACCGGCGACAACTAGATGCTGGATGAGCACGCTGTCGGTTTGACCGATGCGGTGATGCCTATCCTCCGCTTGCGAGATGTTAGCTGGTACCCAATCAAGTTCCGCGAAGATTGCGTGAGAGGTGCTAGTGATCGTTAATCCGACCCCTGCTGCTTGAATCCCGCCGACGAATACCCGAACATTGACATTATTCTCGAATGTCGCTACGGCTTCGGCTCGTTCGTCTCCCGTATTGCGTCCGTCGAGACTCACTGGGCGATACTCCGCCAATCCTTCACGTAGCGCGTCGATGACCTCATGGTGGTGCGCCCAGATAGCGATTTTCTTAGTTTCATCCTCGTCGAGGATGGACTTGGCGTGTTCTACGATAATCGGTACTTTAGCCAGTGCTAGAGTCTTTCGCATCCTCGATATTTCGGCAAGGCTGCTCCCTTGGGTGGTCTTGAGCTCTGCGGCTAACTTTTTATAATCCGCTCCCTCACTCTCCGCCATTAATGCGCGGATACGAGCGATCTCGATTTGTATCGCATCTTCCGTCTCTTCCCACATATTTACCGCAGCGATAATCTCCGCTGTCGGCTCAATCGGCAGCAGTTGCCTGATCTTCGGCGGGAGGTCTTTTAGTACCTCGCTCTTTAATCTGCGTACCATGCATGATCCTCTTAGCCGAGTCTGTAGCTCCGGAAGATTCTGTGCTGCTCCGAGCTGCACCCCATAGCGTCCGGAGAAGAGCCCGTTGTATTTCTTCGCGAAGCTCCAGTATGATCCCCATTCTGTCGGAGCCAGCCAGTGTAGTGTCGTCCATATCTCGGCGGGGTGATTGAGTACCGGAGTTCCGGTTAATGCGATCTTCCGCTTTGCATCCATTGCCCGCAGCGCCCTTGTCCTCTGTGCCTTTTGGCTCTTGTACTGGTGCGCTTCATCGACCACTATGATATCCCATGTAGGCATCTTCTCTAAGTCATCCCGCCGCCGCTGGAGGACTGCCGGATGCATCAGCCATATCCCCTCGTCGGCTTCTGGTATCTCTTGGGTCGTACAGATGTACGTTTCACGCTCGGTCGTTGCCCAGGCTCGCAGCTCCTGCTCCCAGTTCCTCTTGAGGGAGAGCGGACACACGATGGCGATCCGCTTGTACTCTGGGTGGAGGTTCAGGATTCCGATTGCCTGGATCGTTTTCCCCAATCCCATCTCATCACCGATTAGGGCGTTGCCCACCCTCTCTGCATACGCAATCCCAGCGCTCTGAAATGGCCGGTACTGCCGTCCTGCTGGTGCGGGAATGTCAATGGTCGCTTCTGTTATCTCGCTGGAGTGACTGGCCTGGATATTTTCTTGTACTGCGGAGACTAGGGTTCTGGTCGCCTCGTCCATGAATGCCGCCATGGGAGCCGCTGCGACTGGCGACTCCGTCCACCAGGTCTTGTTTTCGGGATTCCAGCGCCAGGCATGAGCCTTGAGCTGCTCCTTAAAATCGTAGGCTTGGGTAGCCTCAAATCTTTGTCCGTTGTGTGTAATTTTCATTTTGTGTATTTCCTTGCCTAGTTGATCTTGAAACCGGTTGTTGTCAACCGCTTCGTCATTGTACCTCCATCGGCAAAGGTCACTTTTGCCGTATTACCTTTTATTAGCACTGTACATCCCTCCGCTGTATACTCGGTTGCTCTTGGATGCGTCCGCGTCCCTCCCCATTCCAGCCAGTTCACAGTTGCGTTTTCGATTACTCGTTCGCTAGCATCATTGTAGTCTGCGAGTGCTTTGATGGCTTCCGGATTAGGAAGAATTTCCTCTTCCTCATCATCCTCGGTCGGCTCGTCGAGGCCAAATATAACCCGGACATAGTGGCGATCGTAAAATTTGGTCTTGTTATAGCGTCCGCTCGTGTGGTGCCACTCTGCATAACGGCAGTACTCCTCGACCAGTTTGGCTGGTACTCCCGTTTTGCTGGCTGGTACAAGCCCACCCTCATATGCTTGTGCTGCCCTTTCGCTCATACTGTATCCGATATAGCTCATTTTGTATCTCCTTTCCTTAGTAATCCCTTATGACTACTCCTATCATTATACCTCTTCTAATTCTAGAATGCAACCCCTAATCGCTATGTTGATAGAAAGTTTATAATGTAGCGTAGGCATATCTCCCTACTCTGAGCATATGTCCACCGGAGTATCCTACGACAACAGATACCTAGCTTGGAGCCGCGCTTCTAGATATGAGTTTGAATTTTAACTTATCCACAGGTTATCCACAGGGCATATCTCCTGTGGATAAGTTGTGCATAACCTGGGGAAAACTTAGTGTTAACCCTAAAATAGTTTTAAGGTTAAAACCATTTTGACTATAAAACCATTCTAGCCCTAAAATAGTTTTAACTATAAAACTATTATTCATAGGGTAGCGTGACTGCCACCCGCCGCTACATACGGTAGTCATTACCGCGCCCGGCCTGATCATCATTACCGCGGCGGGTAAGCGTAGCGGCCTGATTAGCCGGGTAGCGTAGTAGCTGCTATATACGGTACTCATAACCGCCCTCCTCTACATAAGCTACGCCGCCGTCACGTACATAGGCTACCCCGCCGGATTCTACATTAGCCATACCGCCGTTATGTATGTAAGCCTCCCCCCCCGCTAGTATGTCAGCGTACCCGCCGGACTCTACGGTAGCCCGCCCGCCGTGACGTATCCAGGCGCTACCGCCATCATGCACGGTAGCCTTACCGCCCGCCATAATCACGGCCACCCCGCCAGCCATGACTACGGCCGTAGCGCCGTCACGCACATATGCCCGCCCGCCCGTTAGCACGGTGGCCGTATCACCGTGCTTTACCGTGACCTCTTCACCGTTATGTATAGTTGTCATCTCATGTACCTCTTTCTACCTATTAATGACGGTAGCGCCGTCATGCACGCTAGCCTGTCCCCCAGCCATAATCACGGCGTACCCGCCGGTCATAACGTTAGCAAACCCGCCGTCATATACATCTGCGTCACCACCCGCCGTTACATGAGCGTACCCGCCGGATTCTACCCCAGCGTACCCACCCGCTAGTATGTCAGCGTACCCGCCGGACTCTACGGTAGCGTACCCACCCGTCATTACATAAGCATGGCCGCCGGCCTCTACCTTAGCGTACCCATCGGCCTCTACGGTAGCGCTAGCACCGCTATGCACATAAGCCTTACCGCCCTTAAGCACGTTAGCTACCCCGCCGGCCTCTATGATAGCTATCTCACCGGCCTTAACCGTGTATATCACGCCGTCAGTTACTACATGATATGTGTTATCTGTTGTTGTCATTTTATCTCCTTTCTAATTATGACCCTTATGGTCATAGTGCCCGTACCCGGTAACGAGCCGGGTACGGGCGGGTACTGATTACTTATTGATAATGATAGCGCCGTCATCGGCCTGTACGCGCCCGCCGTTATATACATATGCCTTACCGCCAGCCTCTACCCTAGCTAAGCCACCCGCTAGTACATAAACCTCCCCACCGTTATACACGTAAGCAGTACCGCCCGCCTCTACGGTAGCGCTAGCGCCGTCATGCACTATAACTGTACCGCCCGCTACTACGCTTACCGATGCACCGCTTAGCAGACGTGCAGTTTGACCATTACGTATTGTTGTTGTTGTCATTTTATCTCCTTTCTAATTATGACCCTTATGGTCATAGTGCCCGTACCCGGTAACGAGCCGGGTACGGGCGGTTAATCACTTACTGATAATAGCTCCCTCTTCAGCGGTATAGGTACCGCCATCATCTATGATAGCGTGACCACCCGCTAGTACGTAAGCGTGACCACCCGCTAGTACGTAAGCCTCTCCGCGATCGCATACATAAGCCTCTCCGCCGTCATGTACTAGTACCCGCCCGCCGTGGTGTACGCTAGCGCACCCGCCGTCATACACATCGGCGTTACCGCCGTCTGTAATTGCGACCATACCGCCGTTCATAGCCTTACCGTAAGCGCCTGTGTATATGTGCGCTATGCCGCCGTCAATCACTAGTACCCGCCCCCCGTCACATACGGTAGCGTTTGCGTCACCCTTAATTATCGCCTGGTGACCATCACGTACTACTATCTCAGTGTTAATGCTATTTGTCATTTGTGTATCTCCTTTCTTATCAGTAGCCCTATTAGCTACTAATAACCATTATACACCTTTTACGGCATAAAGCTACCCCTAATTCAATTGTTGTTAGAAAAGTTATAATGCCCGTGAACCCTTATGCAGTAAGGGTTTGCGGGTGGTAGTATCATACGGTGATACTAATTAATTAATATCATAGCGTGATACTAAGCATTACCGGCCTTAATACCGCGTAGCTATAACTAGTATCATAGTGTGATACTAGCGCTAATGATGAGTAACTACCGGCGTGATTACATGATAGTAATTACCGGTAGCGTATTAGTACCCGTACCCGGTAATGAGCCGGGCACGGGCGGTTAATCATATGTAGGTAATGTACGCCCCGCCGTCAGGTGTTAGGACTTCACCGCCGGCCTCTATGTCAGCGTACCCGCCGGCGTATACGGTAGCAGTACCGCCGTCACGTACTAGCGCCCAGCCATAATCATCTATGATAGCGTACCCGCCTGTCATTACATAAGCCTTACCACCCTTAATCACGTTAGCTACCCCGCCGGACTCTACTACGGCCAGGTCACCGGCCGCTATCACGTGTACTATGCCATCTTGTACTATATGATGTATGTTATATGTTGTTGTCATTTGTGTATCTCCTTTGTAACTATGCTACCGCTAGGGTAAGGGTAGTACCGCGGCTAATGATAGCGCCCTCTTCGGCGTTATACCCGGCCCCGTCCTCTATAATGCCTAGCGCCCCGGCCTCTATGTCAGCGTACCCGCCGGCGTATACGGTAGCAGTACCGCCGTCACGTACTATAGCTATGCCGTTAGTACCTATGTAAGCCTTACCGTAAGCCTCAACTACTACCCGGCCGCCGTCATGCACGCTAGCACGTCCCCCGGCCATAACGCTAGCGTACCCGCCGCTCATAACCCTAGCGCTACCACCCCGCATTACCGTGACCTCCTCACCGTCACGTACTATCATAATTTCACCGTTATATACCTTAGTCATTTTGTGTATCTCCTTTCTAATTATGACCCTTATGGTCATAGTGCCCGTACCCGGTAACGAGCCGGGTACGGGCGGGTACTGATTACTTATTGATAATGATAGCGCCGTCTTCAGCTACTACCCGGCCGTCGTCATATACATTAGCCAGCCCACCGTCACGCACATAGGCCGTAGCGCCGTCACGCACATATGCCCGCCCGCCCTTTTCTACATTAGCGTACCCGCCGGATTCTACTACGACCGTACCGCCGTTACGCACATAAGCGTACCCGCCCGCTAGTACGGTAGCGTGACCGCCGTCACATATGGTAGCAATCATATTACCCTCAACCAGCTCCTGGTAACCGTTACGTACTGTGATAGTTGTAATGTCAGTATTTGTCATTTGTGTATCTCCTTTCTTATCAGTAGCCCTATTAGCTACTAATAACCATTATACACCTTTTACGGCATAAAGCTACCCCTAATTCAATTGTTGTTAGAAAAGTTATAATGCCCGTGAACCCTTATGCAGTAAGGGTTTGCGGGTGGTAGTATCATACGGTGATACTA
>JAEHJW020009950.1_pt1 | contig 47194 bp, 58 predicted proteins | sample 9271431 | NCBI WGS metagenome assembly JAEHJW02
CTGGATGAAAGACACGCTGGAAAAACTACCCGCCTGGCCGAACAGTCGGCTGGATGAACTGCTGCCGCTCAAAGCAGAAGCATAAATCAACGGCCGGTCATAGATGGGAGGGCTGGCCGCTTACACTTGTCCTTGCATGAGGACTCAGAGCTTGTGACACACAGCATGCCAGTTCCGTTGCAGGCGCGACCAGGAATTGGCGTTCTGCAAACGGCAGGACGGGACTTTGAGGATGAACGCAATGATCAATTGATACAGGCGTTCGGCAGCTTGGTCATATATCAGCCCGACAAGGGAGGGACCAAGCCGGTTAAGGCTCCGCTCGCCACGCTGCTTGGCAAGGTTACAACACTCCCTTCAATCCTCTTGCAAGGAAAATTCGACCCTTCGACCTTTCAGAACACGGTCTTGACGAACATTGGTCTTGATGCCGTGCAAACCGCCCAGGTGCCTCCAATTGCTGGACTCATTCCAGACATCATTGTTGTGCGCCAGGCTGTAGTCGATGATGAAGAAGTCGGTGCAAACGGCTGTCGCAGACCGATTGACATCACTACAGAGACGCGTCACGCACTGAGCATCATTGATGTTAAGCATACGAGCGAAGCAAACCCGAGCTATTCGGCAGAAGTCGCGCTTTACGCCATTTTCTTGGCTAACTGGATCGCTGACCAAGGGTTACAGAAGAAATACTTCGTAACGATACGCAGCTATTTGTGGACTCGCTTCAAGCAAGGGCAGTCAGCGCTCGATGCATTAATGACTGGGATGACGACCGCAACCTCGGTTCAATATCTTGATGCGCTTATTGCCGACAGCGAGAATGCCAACCTTCGTTTCTATTTGCCAACGGTGCTCCATTTCTTCAGGGAGGACTTGCTTCGAGTTATCACCATCGGTGATGCATCAGCTAATGGCTGGCAAGATCTGGAATGGCACGTCGATGGCCGCTGCAGCTCGTGTGACTGGCTCGGGCACGAAAAATGGGCAAATCCGAAGGACAAAGCGAAAATTGCTGCACAACCAACACACTATTGCTACCCCGCAGCAAAATTGACGGGCCATCTGAGTCAGATCGCCGGTATGACTCGCGGTGCAAGAAAGACGCTCCAAATTAACGCGATTCAGAATACGGCGAGCGCCGCAAGTGCACCGTCAGCACATCCGGCTTTTCAGCAACACAGCCATCTCAAGAAGGAGCGCAGTCGTATCCCGGCTCGTGCTCAAGCATTGATCGCATCAACGACAACGGTCGACAGTACGGCGGTTTTGGCAAGCCTGGCACCATGGCCGCAATTGCACGTGGCCATTACCGTCAACTTCGATCCGAGTGCAGGGCTTCTTACCGGCTTATCAATATTTGGAAGAGCAACGGCCTATGTGAGCGGACAGACCCCGCGACAGTTCGCTACGAAGTGCTTTGTAGTGGACCAGAAAAGTCTCGCCGACGAGTGGGTTGCTCTTGAGGGGCTGCTATCAACGCTGTCCGACATGGTCGATCAGGCCGAAGCGTTCGTTCGCGCCGCTGGGAAAACACCGCTCACTGCTCAAGTCGCATTCTGGGAAAAACGTCAGTTCGAGGAGTTGTGCGGCGCGATGGGCCGTCATTTGCCAAGAGTCCTGAACCTCACTAACCGCAAGACCAAGGCGCTGGCATGGCTCTTTCCTGCCGATGAGCTGATAGAGAAGCCAGAGGGTGCGGTTAGTCCGTGCGTTGTGTTTGTTGACGAGATCGTTCGGAGAGTAATTTTCGCGCCGACTCCCCACGTCATCACACTATTCGATACCGCCGAAACCTACTACTCCGGGCCAGGTCCAATTCGGCAGGGTGATGCCTTCTATCGTGAGTTCCTGACCAACGGTATTCCGAGAGAGCGCATCTACGAGATCTGGAGCAGTGTGACCACGATCAAACGCGGTTCGGTCACTGTCCCTCGAAATACCGTCATTCAAGAATTCGGTAACGCGCTCGATAAGCAATGTCGGGCATTGAACAGTGTTGTCGAAAAGCTGCGTACGGATTTCAGAGGCCAACTTAAGGCGAATGCGCCAAAGCTTACGCTGTCGATTCCACAGGGAGCCCGCGACGTAGCTTTCGACAGCAAGCTTTGGGTGTGGTGGGAGGAGCTTCAGTATCACACCAGAAAACTGGATTCTCATCAGCGCCTGGCGCTCGATTCCGAAGCATTGGAAGCGAGCTATGAGGCGGTGCGACTTACCAACGGGAATCCGACGGGATTAACGAATGAGTATGTGTTTGACGTGTTGGCAGGATCAACAGAGGCGAAACTCGACGACAGTGAAGGCTACCTCGCTCTCGGAAAAGAGGGAAATCCGGGCCTCCCCCTGCAACGCGCACGAGACATCATTGCCACCGGTGCGCCTGCGTATTCAGGCTCGGACCAGTCCCTCACCACGCCATTGTGGTCGGCATTGTCTGTCACGCTCGTATCGTTTGACCGTGGCACCCGCAAGGCTATATTGAAGTTGTCTAACTGGCGAGAGCCAGCGTTTTTCCCGTACCTGCTTGCTAATTCGACCATTGATTTGATGAACGACATCTTCATCACCAAAGGGCAGGGTTCATTCAAATGGTATGAAAAAGCAAGGGGGATTTTGACTGACGTCGGCAACCCCTCGATTGCGGTCGCCGACAGCAACGCGGCGGTAGCCATGGGTGCCAGAGCGCCGAGGGCGGGCACAGATACCGTTACTCCGCTCGCGCGAGTGCTGTGGGCGGCTGACTCCGTTCAAGGAACGTCCGTCGTTGCCTCGACCCAAGCGGCGTCGGTCGCCGCATATGCTAGGTCCATGCACAATCTGAACAGCAGTCAGACAGATGCTGTAGCCCATGCCGCAGAGAAGGGGCTGACGATCATTTGGGGCCCGCCGGGAACAGGGAAGACTCAGACGCTTGCGGGCTGCATTCATGGCTTAGTCCACGACGCTGTGCAGAGCGGCCAGCCATTAAAGGTATTGGTGGCAGGGCCTACTTACAAGGCAGTGGAAGAGCTCATCGGTCGCGTGGTGAGTTCGCTGGGCAACGACATGACATGCCCAGCCGAGGTCTTCATTGGGTATTCGTCGTCACAATCCCCACGATCATTTGCTGCAACGAGCACGCACTTGCGAGTGGAGTCTTTCAATCTTCATCAAAGTAACCAAGAGACTCAGGATTGCCTCAGCAGTCTGGCGAAAACGGATGTCGTCACGATCGTAGCCACATCAACAATGCAGTCCTACAAACTCGCTGAGTGGACCTGCGGTCGTTACGTTGGGCCAGTTTTTGACGTTGTTATCGTCGACGAAAGTTCTCAAGTTCAATTGACCACGGCGATTTCGCCCTTGGCAACGTTGAAAGAGGACTCTCGTTTGATCATTGCCGGAGATCATCTCCAGATGCCGCCGATAATGGCGCTTGAGCCGCCTGTCGGAGCGGAATACTTGGTAGGCAGTATCCAGAAATATCTACTCACCAGACCATTTGCGGGCAAGATTAATACGTGCCCGCTCGAAGAAAACTACCGATCGGCAGAAGAAATCGTGGCTTTTGCACGAACGATCGGCTATCGCGCAACACTGCAAGCCTCGAATCCTGCAACGGCGCTCCATTTGCTTGCTGCTGTACCGACTCCGACTACTGGCTTCCCGAGCTCGCTACCCTGGTCTACCCTGTGGCCGCAAATCCTGGATGCAGACAAGAAGGTGCTGACTTTGCTGCATGACGACGACCTGTCATCGCAAAGTAACTCATTTGAGGCCAAAATCGTTGCAGCGCTGACCTGGTGCCTCAGGCATACAGTGAGTGCTGAGCTCGATGGAAGGGGCACGGTCAGTCACCTATCGCCCACGCATGATCAGTTTTGGGGTCAGTGCATCGGTATTGTCACGCCGCACAGAGCACAGCGTGCACTCGTGGTTCGTGAACTAAGAGCGATTTTTCCTGGAGATCCGCCCGATCTGATTGATTCGGCCGTTGATACCGTGGAAAAATTCCAGGGTGGGCAGCGGCACACCATCGTCGTTACTTTCGGTGTAGGCGACGCGGATGTGATCATGGGCGAGGAGGCATTCCTCATGCAGCTCGAGCGCACCAACGTGGCGATTTCACGCGCAATGGCCAAATGTCTAGTGATCATGCCTATGACTCTTGCGGGGCACGTACCGCAGGACAAGAAAGCGCTCGAGACGGCACACGCCATCAAAGACTACGTCGATGAGTTCTGCAATCAGGAAATTGCTGATCAGATCATATATGGGCCGACGTCAAAGCAAGCGAAGCTGCGCTATCACCAGTAGCGAATGTTTCGAGCTAAATGCGTTCGACGTGAAAATCAAACTCGACGGCAGCGGCAGAATCAGTCTTCATCTGATCTGCTTGCCGCTTTCCTGCATCGGCTGAAGCGGCAGCGCGAACCGAAACCAATCGCCACTTGTTACCAGACTCCTCAAGGGAGTTCTTGAATATTTCCTTCACGTTGACTGCAGAGGAAGGAATGATTCCGAACCGGACATACATCTCCAGTCGATCGGAGGAAATGCTCGAAGTATTCCTCCATACCGATCCAAGAGATTTGGCAAATACATCTTTCCCGCCGTGATTTAATTGGGGGCCTGCCGCATAGTCAATTTCACTAGGCCCCCCTAAAAACCAGTTTCTCAACCACTGATCCTGTACATATGTTCGCATGCCGTAATACGGGGGGGATGTGACAACTAAAGATGGCTTGGCGTTGATTGCAACGTAGGAATCCGCCTCTTGTGAGTCGCCCTGGAACACCTGGAGAATGGAGTTCGGTGATGTGAAGCCCAGCCCTGTTAGGCGCGCAATTTTTCGCCGTAGAACCGTTATGACGTCAAGCTTTGGAGCCTTTAGACCCTTTTCTTTCCAGTAGCGAACTGCGTAGTCCGGCTTTGATGCATAGGTCCTCGGCATTTGATTGGAGAAGTACCCAGCGTTCGTGAGGTCCTTTGGCAAGGGGCCGTGTAGGCATCCTAGTGCAGCGGCGCGAAGTATTACTGATGCGTCAGAATCCTCAGGCAGCACCAATAAAGCCTCGCGTAACTTGCACAGATCGCGAAGCGTCTGCGGATGGTATGCATGCTTGAAAAACGGACTCTTAGGAATGTCGATGGGATCAGTGCTTGCAATCAGATCTTCCGCAAGTGCAATAGGTTCGTCGATATCGCAAGAGGCCAGCTTGGCTTTTGCAATCGCCACCGCAACAGGTGAAGAATCAATTCCCCACGCATTCATCCCCAGGTTACGCGCAGCAAATAGAGTTGTGCCCCGGCCGCAGAATGGGTCGAGCACGACTGGGTTGTCCTTTTTGTGTTTCTTGAGCACCCGCAGCGGATACTCGAGCGGAAACATTGTGAAATAAGGACAGATTGCGTTCAGCGCATTTTCTTTGCTATATGCCAGGGCCACGTTATGGGGTCTTGTGTTGTCGATCATTTTCGGATATAGAGCACAGTTTACCTTGGTTGCCTGTTGTAGGGAACGACTACCTTGCTCCAGCTTCCGTCGTCAGCAACATAAATTCGGCTTCTCTTCGAACCACTAATCCCGGCAGCACCTTCCCGCCCCCGTAAACCCAGCGCCGCAGCTCAGAGTTGGCGGCGGCCCAGTCCCTCTGGTTCACCCGCCGACGCAACGTCGATGTCTGCAGTCGCCCCGCGCCAAGGTTGAACGTGAAGTCGACGATGGCGGCCAGTCGCTGCTCCGGCTCGGTGGCCAACACCGGGCAATACCGCAACGTGGCTCACTTGGTCGGTTCTCCGAAAGCATTTGCCTGCTCCCGATACCACCGCTGAAACTCCACAACCATCAGCGTCGTCTGCGCCGCATCCTCGGCTAGTTTTTCGCAGGTGGCGCTGGCTTCTGGCTGTGCGGCAGCAGGTATAGGGTTGGTGGAGGCTGCATCAACTCGGGCGGTAGCGGCGGGAACTTCGGGCACTGTGCCGGAATGACTTTTGGCGTGGTAGCGCACGCGCCGAGGAACACGGGCAAGCAAATCAAGGCTATCAGCGACAGTTTTGGCTTTCTCGTTTTCAAATTCATTCGAAATCTCCTGATTGATGGTGGATTGATGGGTTGTGATGGCGGCGACCTGCGCGGCTTGCTTGGCGACCGCCTGAGCTTGCGCGGCCTTCTCGGCATCCCATTGGGCCGCGACGTGCTGCTCGCCATACCGGTAGCCGCCCACGAACACAGCCAGCGCGAGGGAAGCCACGCCGATCAGCCGCCACGGCAGCAGTTTCAGAATTTCGATGAACGGAAACATCACGCACCCCCTCTCGGCTCGGTCTTTGCCTTGAAACCCAGGGCGGCACCACCGGCGGCGAGCGTGGTGCCGAGGCCAATGCCGAATGCCTGCATGTCAAAGTGATGCCCCTGGATCACCACGGAATAGATCGCCAGTCCAAGGAATACGACCACGCCTTGCGCCCAGAGCACGCGCCCGATGTCGAAACTCTCGCCGTCAGCGGTGGTGAAGCAGTCTTTCAGCAACTTCATCATGTTGTTTTCTCCTCGTTGAATTCCACCTCTTCGGCCAGACGCCGGTGCAGAAGCCCGGCCAATACGCGTCCGGCATCGTGATCCCACAGCGGAAACTGCATGGCCGCTGCCGCGAGATTTCCGGCATTGATGTCTTTGAGCATCGTCGATCGGGCGAAGGCGCCAGCGCCCAGGTTGAAGACGAAGTCGACCAGCGCGTCGAACTCGGACTGTTTCAAGGAAATCAGCACCAGGCGGTTGACTGCATCTGCGGCCGCCTGGATATCTTGCTCGAGCCAGATTTGCGCCTGCTCGAGCGTGCAGGTCATGCCCTCAATCACACCATGGGTGTGGCCGTAGCCGATCGTCCACACGCCACCGATGTCGGGATAAGCGGCGAGCCGACAGCCCTCGAAACGCTCGGTGAGTTGGATGCCTGCTTTGCTGTAGGTCATGGGTGGGTTCATTTCTTGTCCTCCGTGAAGGATTTCTGGTACTGCGGTTCGTTGGCCTTCACCCAATCCCACAGGCGATCGAAGGCCTGCTCGTAATAGCGGGCGAGCGCATCCGATTCGGTGAAACACAGGTCGTTCAGTTGCTGACTGGCGCTCACCGAGTAGTTCCAGCTGCCGTCTTCCACGGTGACCTTGTTATCCGGCGTGCGGATCACTGTGGCCTTGAGATGCACGATCTGGTGGTGGACGGGCGAGGTGCCGATGAGGAAGTACTCCCCGTCCTTGAGTCCTGCGGCCATGAGCCGCTCGATCTGCGGTGCCTCGGCGCGGCCTGCTGCCTGGGTATGGTCGAAAATCACCCGCACGTCGCACCCTGCCGTGTGCGCTGCGATCAGCACATCGAAGAAGGGTTGCAGGGTGCAGCCGTAGATCATGGTGCGCAGCTTGGCTCCGGGGGCGGCGGCTCCGGCCAGGAACGCTTCGAAGGCTTTGAGGCCGTCGGCGTAGGGGGTGATGAGCCGGGTCTGCTCGGCGGTTTCGTGCAGGATGCCAAGGGAAGAGAGGATGGCGTTCATTTGATCACCCCGTGGCCGTGGATGACACCCCAGATCACGGCGATGCCGCTGCCGACGACTGACAGCCACATGACGACTCGCGCGCCGAACTTGGCGGCGAGGAAAGTCTGTTTCATTTCGTTCATCTCCTCCGAATGCTTTTGGTGGAAGGCTTCGATGTAATGGGCAAGCAGTCGGAATTCGGGTGACTCGATCTTGTCGATCTCGACGAGCAGGGTTTCCAGGGTTTGCTGGGTGTCGGTCATGGTCATTTCTCCTTGATCTTCAGACGTAAAAAAACCGCCCTCGGGCGGTCGATTGGTGGGTGCTGCGGTAATGCCGTCAGTAGTTGGCGCGAATCACGAACCCTTCCAGGGTGATCAGTTCGTTGGCGACCGCCGCCTGCGCCCGGAGCGTGAGCGTCTGGTTCTGCGAGAAATCCACCGCAATTCCCCCGGAAATGTAGGTATTGTTGAGCGAGTACATCTGGCTGTTGATCGCCCCTCGGTTGAGGAGCCACCAGTGATAAGGCTGCGGACCGGTCGTAAATGGCTGTGAATCGATGCGAATCGTGCCGACATACCAGGATGTGGTTTTGCTGTTGGCGGATGCGGTGCCATCGAAAAACGTGTGGCACTCGAGCGATCCGTCGATGGACAGGGACCCGGCTGGAATCGGGATGCTCGCCATCACGACGTCGGTGGTCACTGGCGTCACGGTCGGTGTTCCGAGCCCCGTGGCATAGGGAAGCTGGATGGTAAACGCCGTGGCGCTGTCGACCGACAAGACCTTGTAGAAGCCGGAGACGCCGGTGCCGCCCGACCAGGAGAGATACACGCTGGCGCCGACGGCCGGCGTGGCTGTCAATCCGTGTACCCCGGAACTCGACGCCTGCACATTGCCGGCGTTCGATGCGTAGGAAGCACTCGTGAAGGTCGATGCCACCGCAACGAACGAAAGCGGCACAGCACTTTGCGCGATGATTTTCGTGGCATTTTCGCTGTTTGGCTGCAGGTTCCCAACAATGCGCTCATCCGTGATCATGAGATTGGTGATCGCGGCAGAGGATGTCTGCAACAATACCTGAGCGATGGGCAGGAAGCCTGGAGAGATGGCGGGCGGCGATGGTGAGGTGGCTTCGGTTCCTGTCACCGTCAGGATTCCACCATTCGCCGGATTGATGACGATCCGGTCGATGCGCGGATTGGATACCGGGGCGGTAAACGTACCGGTCGACTGCGCGGCAACCGGGGTGAGCACTCCGCCGCCGAACACCGCGCCGGCATTGACCACCACCGTCATGTTGGGTGTCGCCTGCGCATGTGGCGCGAAGGGCGCCGCGAGTTTGGCCATGACGGAGATATCCCCATCAATGGCCGCCTTATAACTCGTGGCGTCCTGTGTCGTGAAATCGGTTTGCAGGAAGGTTGCAACGGTCATGGATTTTTCCTCACATGTCGAGTGTGACGTTGAATTCGGACAGGCACGGCGTGCCAATCGAAGTGTCAATGATGGTTTTTACCTTGATGAATCTTGTTGTCACGGTGCCGTTGCTCCACTGGCTGTAACCTGTGTATGTCACACCATCGAGACTCGTGTTGATCCAGAGTTGCGGCTGCGACACGCCGCCTGGGATCGGCAGCGTGCCGGCAAACGCGGCCCAGACACGCACGGTTTTGCCTGATCCCAGATCGAGAGTTTGTCCAGACTCGAACGCGCAGATGGGGAATGGGTTGGAAACCTGCGCATCGAAGGTATCCCAAACATCGTCGACCGTCGGATTTTGCCCTTGCGGGATGATCTTGCCCGTCCAATGCTCGACCATGCCACTTAAGGTGCCACGCCACTCTGGCGCGCAGTCGAGTGCTATCTGCACGGTCTGGGTGTTGGTGACGGTAAAATCCAGGACCGCTGGCGTCGAGTAATTTCCTCCTGAATCCTGCGCCGCCAGCAGGAAGACCCATGAACCAGGCACCACCTGCGATGACGCATAGGATATCTGAGTGATGGAGGTTGCGATCAGCATACCGTCGTCCCATTCGGCGGCATTGCCCTGCGGCACGTAGCGCAACTCATACCGAGCGCCTGTCATGCCGGATCCGATCCAGCTAAAGTTCACCGTCATACCACTTTGCGCGCTGGTAAGACCAGATGGTGCGGGCGGCACGCTCAATTGCCCGCCGACGGTAAACGCCACCGCCGGTACCTGGGCGATGTCCTGAACGGCGACAGCCCCCGCATTGAACGCCACGAACTTGAAATACAGCGTTTTGCCCTGCAATGCCGGGTCATACGGATAGCGAAACAGCGTTTTGTCACACAGGATGAAGCGTGAACCAATGGGGAGCGTGCTCTGGTCTGCGCTGTAGTACAGTCCGCGCAACAGCGTGTCGATTGTGTATTGCGAGGTCGCTGTGAGCGTGGCATCCCGCCAGGCGATGAATTCATTACCCACCAGACTGAGCGTGCCATAAGTCAGCAACGTGGCTTGATTGACGCTGGCAAGCGTGCCATTGCTGGCTCGTAGATCGACACTGAGCGTATTGCCGGTATCGAGCACACCCGGTGCAGCCGATGGTGCTTCCCCCAGATTTGTCGTGATGACACCACTTGTTGTGCTGCCATAAATGACGCCGATCGACTGGTATGTCACATCGTCATAGCTGAGATAAATCTGCGTTCCGGCATAAACCGGATCAAGATTGCTTACCGCCATCCAGATTTCGTTGCCGCTTGCTGTGGCGGCAGGCGGCGCCAGAAATAGCGCGGCCGATGACATGATCGTGGGTGCCGTGCCCAGATTCGGGATGTAGCCAGATCCGGCCTGCACAGTGGAATTGATAGAACCACCATAAAATGCGGCGTTGTATTCTTCGGCAGTGATGGTCAATAGCCCTCCGGCATCTTCCTCGATGGTCGTGATCAAAACAGGCGTCTGGTTCAGGCCAAGCATCGAATCCGTGATTGTCACCACGTCCATCGGTTCTAGCAGGCAGAACTGCTGCGAGAGTTTGAACTGGAAGGTGTTGAGAATATACAGTTCGCGCATCAGGATGTTTTGCGCGACCTGCTGCGCCAGTGCAGGCAGACAGATCGCGTGCAATGTCACCGTGGGTTTTGATCGCACGCCGTAAGTCTCGATGGCCGACTGGTCTGTCACGCGCGCGGGTGTTGGCGTATATTCGTTGGCGCGATCAAGATATTCGACCGACACGTCGTTGTAAGCATCGGATCTGCGCTTGCGCGTGACGATGACGGGGTCTTCCGTTCCTGTCACGATGAAATCGTCATCGGTAAGGTTATAAACGGGTGGCGCTACCATGCCATACGGCATGATTTTTAGCATGCCCTCAGACCAAAATCCGACTGCATTTGCTATCGTCAACCAGTCAGTGATCCAGTCGTGTGCCGCGCGCTGTGTGTCCACCACGGGGCTGATATAGATGCCGTTATTGGCACACCAGGATCCCAAAGCGGCAGGTCTGGCCAAAAACGTGGTCGGATACCAGGCGTTTGGATAGACTGCCAGCACGCCGTAATGCTGGTTATTCAAAAAATCGTTGATGACATCCGCCGGATTGGCATCTGATCCATTGCCTGGTATCGCACCTTCGACCTCAAACAGGTGGTTGCCCAACGACCCGTTGCTGCCCAGATCGTAATTGGCGAACGCGGCATACGCGCTGCCGGAATATCCCAGTGCCTCGGTCGGATGCGCCGAGGTGAGGTATCCCCACGGTGCCTGCGGATAGGTGCCGTTGAAGATGGTGAATCCTACCGCCGCCGGATTGGCGTAGGTCACATTGTTGCGCCAGATGCGCAATACACCGGGTAGCGACCCCTCGGCCAGCATGAAACAGACTGTGGCCGAATAGGTGTAGGTGGTGTTCGTGACCGAACCGCCTCCGCCGCCACCCTTACCGCCCGTGCTTTGAGACGTCGTGTGCGCAATGGTTTTCCAGTCGGTGTAATACATGAGGGTGGGTGACACGCGCCCGGTGCCGTAAACAATCGGCACTGGCTGACTGTACCCGGACTGTTGTATTTGCAGACCGGCCAAGGTGGGCGTTTGCCACGCCGAAGGCTTGGGGTTGCTGCTACCGAATAATCCGCTCATCGTGCACCCCCCATGGATCAAAGAAGCGCACCGGACGCTCTGCCAGCAAACTCTGCGTGGCGCAGCCTGTCACGACCATTTTTTCGGGCGCATAGGCGTGAATGATGTGGGGCCAGTCGGTGATGATCGCTGCATGGCTGTAAATTCTACCGAACTTCCACAACGCTATATTGCCGGTGTCATGCTGGTCTGTCTCGACCGCGTACTGGCACACGCCATTCAGATACGTCTCTTCATTACGGTGCAGCATGATATCTTGCGGATAACGGGGGATGCTGATGGAAGCCGCATCCACCCCCATGCGCGCGAAGACGCTCGCGCGCGTATAAACTTCGACCATCAGCATCAGGCAATCCACACCAGCGCCCTTGACTCGGGCGGCGTGGTGGTAGGGCGTGCCAAGCCAGCTTTGCAGTTCTGCTATTACATCTTCCCGGGTGCCATTCATGTCACATGCTCGCTGTGGGCGCTGGAACAAACGGCCAGCCACGGAAATTGGCGAGATTGTTGAACGTATTGGCGCAGGTCGCCATCGTCTTGTCGCAGCCGGGAAATGCGGCGAAGTTGTCCCCAACGCCAGGTGCGACATTCAGCGGTGCCGTCAATGTAAATATATTGATTCCGTTGGCCAGCGTGTGCTGTTTGACCGTGGTGGTAACACCCGTATTGGCGCCGGAAGTAAACATGACGGTTCCATTTGTGAAATAGCCGGATGGCATGTTGAGACCCGTGCTGTTGATGACACCTGTCGTTGCGGAAGAAACGGAGTCATACGCTTGATACGATGTCTGATAGAGCGTGCATCCTGCATCGAACAGGTTATGGATGCAGCCGGGCATGAGCAGGTTGCGCGGTATGTCGAGATTCAGGAGTTCTAGTTGCGAACTCACCGTTAGCACCACCGCCGACCGGGAAGGCTTGACTTCCGACACGTTGCCGAAAAAAATGTTGACCACTCCTGCGGAGGTGTCGCCATAGGTCGGCATGAAGCAGCGGTCGATGCTGACCGTGGCACCATCGAAGCCGCCATTGAGTGCGAATTGCGGGAATGGGACACTGCCATTCACAAGATCTGCATCACTGCCAAAGATCGACACATCCACCGTATCGACCGACATATCCGACGAACACTTGGTGCCGGTTCGTGACACCGCCGGATGCGTGCACAGATAGGTGTTACTGTTGTAGATGAGATTCTGGTCGGCGTCCGTGTAAAAAAGCTGAACCGGGGCTGGTGGCCCATAGCCATAGCCTCCATATCCGCCAGTCGAGGCACCCGGATCTGCCACGATGAGCGTAATGGTGTAAAGATCGGCGTACAGCAACTGGTGAGAGGCGAGCAGGTCAACAAGGGCAGGGGAGGCGGTTTTCATGGTTATTCCAGACAGATTTCTTGCTTGCAATGCGCGTTGGTCGCGCCTATACTTGTGCAGGTTATTGAACAGGTGAAATGATCATGAATGTGGTGACTTACACGCAGGCGCGCAATGAACTGAAATCCATTCTGGATCGCGTCGTCCAGGATGCCGATGTGACCATCATCAGCCGGCGGGATGCCGAAGGTGATGCGGTGGTGATGTCGCTGGACAGCTACAACAGCATCATGGAAACCCTGCATCTGATCGGCAGTCCCGCTAATGCGGCGGCCCTTGCCCGCGCCATCGCGCAGGACAAACAAGGACTTGCTCAGGAACATGCATTACTGCCGGCAGACTGAGCGATGCGCGCTATCCGTTTCGTGCCGGATGCCTGGACGGACTACATTTACTGGCAAGATCAGGATAAAAAAACACTCAGGCGCATCAATCTGCTGATTGCAGCGGCAGCTAAAGATCCGTTCGACGGAATCGGCAAACCCGAGCCCTTGCGGGGGGACCTGTCGGGGTACTGGTCTCGGCGCATCGATGACACGAACCGTTTGGTCTATCGGGCAACCGACGCGGAGCTCGTCGTGATCGCCTGCCGGTATCACTACGGTGATTGATACATGTATCGAGTGCCTGATGCAATGGGCCAGTTCTGGAATGGTACAAAACCAATTGTGGTTTATGTGTTCTAGTTAAATTGAATGTGAATTATATGCAACATTCCGATAGCACCGAATATCCGTTGACAAAACAATTTTTTAACGAAACTGTCAAGCCAACAGTCGATGAATATCTCAATGAGCCGGGAAACATCCGTCGTGGTCGTCTTGCTGCCATCGTACTTTATCATCTGGAGGATTATTGGCTTGTTGATACACAACAGAAGATTCACGTCGAATTGTGCAAAAATACATTAATTCAAAGCGATGCCAGCCATAGTTCTGCTGATATCATCCGCGATCTGGCAAATGCCAGCAAGCATGCCAAATTGACTCACCGGCATGGAAATGAAAAACGACAGTTAACCAATGCGAATCAAATTATACAGCGTAGAATCGGAGCTATGGGAACTGTTCCTTTTGGCATGCTAGCGCTTGGCGAAAGTTGTCCAGTCGATGTGTCTGTTGTTCTGGATAATCACCAAGCGTTCAGTCTGTTGTATGTCATACGTCAGGTGATGGATGCTTGGCATAAACTATTAAAAATTACTCCCTAACAGCAGGGATTCCAAAGCCATAACAGGATGGCCAATTTCGCACAGCACGTGCTGACCAGACGGGTAAATGAATGCTCGATTGGCAACGGGCCGAATAATTGGCGCAGTAGGTTGTTCGAGATATCGTGCTGTTTACACCTTGTTGATCGGGCTGCCGACGAACGAGATTTGCTTCAGTTCATAGAGTTCGAACATGAACTGGTTGAAATCCGCATGGTCGTTGACGAAGCGCACGCGGTAGAAGAACGATCCCGTCCAGGTCAGTACAGCACCGGCGGCGGGCGCAGTTGCAAATGAAACCAGGCCATTGACGATGGAAAACGCTGTCGGCGCTTGCAGCGTGCCGCCCACAGCAATCTGCGGCGTGCCGTTCAGGTTCTGTACCGGTTCTACAAAGCCGCCATAGGTTCGTGTGAGCTGAAATGATGGCGTCGCACCATCTCCGGTGGCAAATATTTGGTTAATGACCGCGTTGTCGGATGGATCCGAGTAGCAGAAGGCCGAGAAGCTGCCCATCTGCTGCAGGAAGAACCCGAGCAGGGTCTTGAGTTCTGCATAGGCGCCATCGCGCAGGAATTCGTAAGAGAGCGTGAACGTCCAGAGCGGGTACTGCATGCGCGCGGCGCGAATCTCGTAACCCGATACGGCGCGGTGAGTCACCGTGTTGAACTGCGGCGACTTCTGTATTCCCCACTGGATGCCCGGAAGCGCCGGAAAGAGCGCGCCACACCCTGCCGGGGGTGGTGGTGTTACAATGGCAATACTCATGAATGGCCCGATGATGCTTTGTTGATGACGTTGATTACCGTATCGATGGCAGAATCCATCCGGAATCCGGCATGGTTTGCCGCAAATTGCGCGGCGGCTATGTGAAACTGCGCCTCATTCAAGAGGCGATACACCACATCAGCGATGCTTGTCACCTTCTGCGCACCAACAGCAATCCCTGCACCCATGGCCTCCACCCGGCGAGCAAACATCGCCTGCTCGACATTGGCGGGTAGTGACAGCACCGGAATTCCTCCGAGCAACGCTGTGGAGATGGTGCCTGAACCTGCAGCGATCATGAGGTTTGCTGTGGATAGCAAACCATCAAAATGCACTGGCTGCCGGAATACCCGTAAATCTGCGCCAACATTGCGGATTGGCCCCATATCCGGCAACACAGCAATCACCTCGGCATCGAACCCGTCCAGAACGCGCAGCACCTCGTCGATAAACAAACCCATCCCGCGCAGATACACCAGCACGCGGGGCTTGTTCGTGGTTCTCCAACTTGCCGCCTTGCTGCCTGGCAACTCCTGCACCGGGCCGGCATAGAGGGCGCTCGACGGACGCGCTGTGACGTGATCGAGTTCGGCAAAGGTAGTGAACACGCAGCGCGTACCCTGAAAGACACGCGCCAGACGTTCCAGTGGCTTTGCGTCGAGTTTGTGCAACACATTGTTCACATTGAACAACACCAGAGACTCGGAGAACCTGCGTGCCGATGCATCCTGCGCGCCACCACCGCAAAACGAAGGCAGCAACGCCACGTCCGGCGGAATCTCGAAGCCGCTGCCGAAGGCAACCGACGGGATTTTGGCGACGAGTGCGGCCAGGAGTGCCGATGGCGCATAGTCGCTCACCACGACGTCGATCTGGTGTTCGGTAAAGAGGTGCCGCCATCCGGTGATACGCTCCCGCAGAATCGCCGCATCGCCGAACCCGTCAGCAAAGAGGATTCCGGCATAGCCAGCCAGGTTGCGTGGCATCCGGGAAATCGCAGCACCCGTGGGAGCGGCAACACACTGGATACCGACCGAGGCGGACAGGGGCGACGAGATCGTCTCATCTCGCACCGCATACAGAACGTTGTGTCCCCCAGACTGCAATCGGCATAGCACGGGGAGGTCGCGCGAAACGTGTCCCCAGTTGCCACCCAGTTCCCATGCCAGGAGAATGTTCACAGATCTAGCGAGCCACGGGCACGAAGTTGCGCCCCATCTGCCGCAGCATCGTCTGCAACTGGCTCATGGTGAAGGTGCTCGCAGGATTGCCGTGGATGTGGATCGGCGCACCATTTCCAGACCCGTTGCTGATGAGATTGTCCAGCCCCTTAGACTTGTCCGCAGGCAGGATCGTCTCGTTCCTGTGCACGAAGTTCAACCGGTCAGACGGAATCTGCCAGTCACCGCCGGCAGAAGATGCAACACTGCTCGCAACGCCAGCCACAGTTGCCATCGCGGCGGGTGCGCTTGCTGCAGCCAATGCTGGCCCAACATACGGAATTCCGGACAACGCTGCCCACACACCGGAGAACACCTTGACGGCATCGTTCATGATCGCCTTGATGATGGTTTCTGCCGAACTCAATAGGCCTGCCGAATTGGCAGAATCTTGAGCCGCCGAGCGTTCCTCGGTGCCGGTAATCGATGCCATCGTGCGCGTCATTTCATTTTCTGCCCAGGTCGTCACCATTTTGACGCCCATGTTGATGAACTCGCCCAGAATCGATTGCATCATGTTGCGCATGCCCTTTTGCCAAGTGGTCGTGCCCATGATCATGCCTTTGATCGTGGTGTCGAAGGCCTGGCTCATGGACTTGAACACCGGATTCCAGATGGATTGGGTCTGGTGTGCTGCCTGCGTTTGCATCGTCTGCAGTTGCAGCAAGTGCTGTTGCTGGATCTGTGCCAATTTGTCGAGTTGCTGCTGCAAGGCTGTCGGGTCGCTGTTCGGATCCCCCTGCATGAGTGCGATGCGTTTTTGCTGCGCATCGCGCTCGATCTGGTATTTCTGATCCTCGAACTGGTTTTTGAGTTTCAATAGTTCGTTTTGCGTAATCTCGCCGGTCTTGAGCCGTTCTTCGGCTTTCTGTTTGTCGATGGCCACCGCGTTCAACGCCGTCTGTTCGTCGGAGTTGATCTGCTCGGAGGACAGTTTTTGCTGGTCAGATGCCGACTTCCTGAGCTCGGAAAGTTTTAATTGCGCAACCTTGCGTTCGATGGCGAGGCGATCGCCGGCGGAAACATTGGCCTGGTCGAGAATCTTCTGCCAGTAGGCAATTTCCTGCTCCAGCGACATCTGGCGCAAATCATTCGTTTGCTGGTAGTAAATCTGCGCGTCGGCCAACTGCTGTTCGTAGACATTCATCTGTGACGCCTGATGTGCGGCGGCGTGATGGCGTGAGGCATGGTGGTGCGTACCTGCCGATCTGCCCATTCCCGTGTCTGAGCCGATGTGACCCGACGCAGCATCGTCGCCCGATTCAACGCCGCTCGAGACTTCCGCTTGCGCGCCATGCAGGCTGGCGAAGAACTTATCCTGTTTGGCTTGCAACGTATCCACGTCATGCGCCCAGTCCTGCCAGATGGTCTTGGCACTCATCGGATGCGCGATGGTTGCGGCAATTGCCCCCAGCGCATCGCCAAAGGCGTGCACCGTGTTGACGGCGGTGGTGATGACCTCGGTCGCCCCCAGGATGATCGCATCGAGCGCTTGCACCGCACCGTGCAGTGCGCCGCCGTCCTTGGCCGAATCGACGAACGCGATCGAGAGGGTTTTGAGTCCAGGAATGAGATCAGATCCGAGTTTCATGCTGGCAGCATGAGTGACCGCGCTAACCTCTTTGAATGTTGCTGCGGCTTTTTCACCTTTTTCGATGGCGTCGGCATCGAGCACCACGCCGAGTTCGCGCGCCTTGGCACCCAAGTCATCAAGCCCTGCACTTCCCTGGTTCAAGGTCGGGATGAGATCAGCACCAGCGCGCCCGAACAGCATCTGCGCGTTGGCCGACTTCGACGCATCATTGGCTGAATTGCGGTAAGCATCGGCAATTTTCATCAGGATTTCGTGCGGGCTGGTGTTCTTGACATCTTCCTGCGAGATGCCGACATCCTTGAACGCTGCCACCGCCGTTCGGCTGCCGTTTTTGGCCTGCGTGATCATCATGGATAATTTACGCATGCCGGTCGTCATCGACACCGAACTGGCACCGGTCGCCGTTGCCGCATAGCCCAATTCCTGCACCTGTGTCGTCGTCATGCCGGTAATCTGCGCCGTGCGGCTGATTTTTTCTGCGGCTTCCGCAAAATCAGTCCCCATTTCGAGGATCTTGTCGCCGATGATACCCGCCATCGCAAATTCGCCCAGGGTGGCAAAGGCATCCTGCATCGCGGCGATCTTCTTGTTGACACCTTCCATCGACTCGATGACGCCATTCATCGATTCCTTGACCTGGCTCTTGATGCCGGACATGGATGACGTGACTTCTTTTTTGGCTTTGGCAAAATCCTCCGTCAGCCGCGCCACATTCGCTGCGATCTCGATTTCGAGTGTTGCCACCTTGCTCATAAGCTGCCTCCGATTCCGCCAAACAGTGCGATCAGTCCGTCCATGTCGTTGTCCTGTCTTGCTTGTTTGTCGTCATCTGTATTGATCTCGATGCCCAGATACGCCTGCACCATCTCGCGCAGCGGTGGATGTGCGTGCCAGTATTGATTCATCTTGAGCAGTCTTGGGACGTCCATCTGGTCATCGATGTATTCCCACGACCAGCCGGTGCGGTCGATGATCAGGCAATAAATGAAATCCCAATCGACTGGTGCGGGAGGCGCACCTACTTTTTTGCTTCGGCACCGGAGATGTTCATCACGATGTTGAATGCCTCTTTCATGTTGGCCACGTTCAGGTAATCATTTTCCAGTTCGTCCTGCGTCAGATCGGGATAATTGCGCTTCAATGCCGCATGAATGATCTCGGCCATGATGAGGATGGTGATAGGTGCCGTACCTTCGAATACCTCGTGATACCGGCGCACACAGGACAAGGGTGCAGGTGGCACGATGAACTCGCGTCCGTTGAGATTGATTGTTTTGTCGTCGATCATGTCATTACTCCGCGAAGTTGAGGCTGCCGATATTGTTCGACGCATCCGAGAATGCCTCGAAGTCAAATTCCGGAATCAGGAAGTCGTCCAATTTGGTCGCAAAGTTGAGTTTGGAGCCGATGCACTGATTCAGCGTGATGACGAGTTGCTTGCTGGCATACGGCACGTACAGTTCCGTCCGAAATGTTGGTGCATAGCCCATCAACTGGTTGGTGAGCGCGATGCTGGTGGCAGTCGTACCGGTAGAAGTCGTCTGGTAGCGGTAGCTCACCAGGATGTTGCCGGTAACGGCACCCGAATCCGCCGTTGCAAAGGTGTACACCCCGGCAGGCGTGACACTATACTGCCCAGTGATTGGCGTTGACGCCACGCGGGTCAGCGGCAAGCCGCTCGACGCATAGACTGCTCCCAGGTCGTCCTCGAAGGTCGTGGAATTGGTGACCGTGCCGGTATCCGACGCAATCGTCAGCACTTCTTTGTCGGCAATGGTGGACTGGCCGGCGGCCAGCGTCTGGCCGAAGAACAGGCTATTGACCAGTGCGCCGTTGAACTGCCCGAACTTGGCCTTGCCGGTTATCTTGCCCTGACCGCGCCCGATGGCGACTGGAAACTGGTTCTGGCCGTGCAGTTCCTTGTTGGTGAAACTGAAATCGACCGACACATCCTGCAGCACGCCAAAACGCACCGGTGTGCCGCTGGTAATGGGGCTGCCTTGCGCATTGGTCAGGGGAACGGCAAATACCACCCCTGACCCGAAACCGTATTGGGCCATGAATTGCTCCTTGTGTTATGGATCGGGTTATACTGATAAAATTTGAATAACAACCTGCCCGAATAAAAATTTAAGGTTTTATTTGGGCGCTAATTTACGTTAGACATTATGAGGATTGCATGATGGAACGACATCCAATAGAGCTTCAAATTGAAAAGGCTGATACTGCAATCGTCAAAGAAGATTTCGATACATTAATGAGCATCTACTCAGAAGATGCAGTGCTTGTCGTAAAGCCTGGCATGAATGCCACCGGAAAGGTTCAGATCAGAAAAGCATTTGAAGCAATAGCAGCGCACTTTAATCACACTCTGCAAGTCAAGCAAGCCGGAATGAAAATATTGGAAGCTGGTGGTACAGCTTTGGTCTTGGCTAAAACTGTAGTTTCAGCATCCAATATGCCTGCAACCGAAAGGAGCGCCACGTATGTTTTCACGAAAAGTTCTGACGGTGATTGGCTATGCCAAATAGACAACTCTTACGGCCATGAATTGCTACTCCATGAAAATGTCTAACCCTGCGCTCAAGCGAGACGCCGCAAGCGCGGCGCCCCTTAGTTTCACGTTGGGCATCATCACGCAGCTCGGTTTTCCATAAGGTGAAAATATGAAGGGCAGTTGTTTGTGCGGCGCCATTGAATACGAAATAGATCAATTGGACATGCCAATTAGTCACTGCCATTGCCGCACTTGTCGCAAAGCACATGCTGCCGCTTTTGCATCGAACGCCGGTGTTATGCGGGAGCATTTCCGCTGGGTCAAAGGTACAGAAAAATTGGCGGCCTTTGAGTCATCGCTGGGAAAGCTCAGGCATTTCTGTTCCGTTTGTGGTTCTCACCTCGTGGCCGAGCGCCTCGCACAGCCACACGTTATTGTGCGCGTGGCAACGCTTGATGAAGACCCCAGCACCAAACCTACTATGCACATCTGGTGCTCACATGATGTTCCGTGGCTACAGGACGATAAGGATGTTTCGTTCTACCAAGAATGGCAATCCGGTAGATAATAAAATGCCGCCCAACCCCACATTCGAGCGGGACAGGCCAGAAGCGGCCTGCCCCTCAATTTTACGTTATACGTCACAACAACCATAGGCCTTCGGAATGCTGCCAAAGTACGAAGAAAAGACGTTCGAGAGCTATTTCAACACTGAGCTTGATCGAAGAACCAGAATCTATTTCCCCTTTGGCCAAGTCCAGGAAGGCGGCATCGGGGCAGATTCAGCTGCGATGTCCCGAGATCGTTGGTTGTGGCGAAGGCTCGGCTTTCCGTACTGGCTCTATCCCAGATTTTCGGGTGTAGATCTGCGAGAAGTCGCAGACGAAATGGAACAACACATACAAAAGAGGGCGGCCTAACTTTGTGTTCGAAAGGAACGCGCCAAAAGCAGCGCGCCCCTCAATGTGGACGTTATGCACCCATTATCAGATAGGAGTTTTTTATGAATGCAAAATATTCTGGTCAGTGTCTTTGTGGGAAAATCAGCTATTCGGCTGATATTGAGCCAGTGTTTACCGGAAATTGTCATTGCAAAGACTGTCAAAGATCATCAGGCAGTGCGTTCATTCCAGCGATGATTTTCCCTGAAAAAGATGTTGTTGTTTCAGGTGAAGTAAAATATTTCGAATCTCAGGCAGACAGTGGAAATATACACAAAAGAGGTTTTTGCCCAGACTGTGGTTCTCAATTATTCGCTCGGTTCAGCAATATGCCAGGAATGCTGGGTATAAAGGCTGGAACTTTAAATGACTCATCGAATTATGCTCCAAAGCTAGATTTCTATGTAGGTAGTGCTGCGCCTTGGGACTTTATGAACCCAGATCTACCTAAAAAACAAGGGGCAGCATAAAGCTAACGATAGTGTAAACCTATCCATCAACCCGGACTGGCGCGACAAGCCGCGCAGGCCGATATTTCAACACCAGAGGTTTTGTCTATGATTACCAAGGCGTTTGCCGAACATTTCGCAAAAGAATGGATTGAGTCGTGGAATACCCATGATCTAAATCGAATCCTTTCGCACTACACCGATGATTTTGAGATGTCCTCACCATTTATCGCCAAAATCACCGATGAGGTTTCTGGAACCTTGAAGGGGAAAGATAAAGTCGGAGAGTATTGGGCAAAAGCCTTGCAGCTAAATCCGGCTCTCCACTTCGATCTCATCACAGTTTTGCTTGGCGTAAATAGCATTACCCTCTATTACAAGGGGACACGCGGTTTTTCGGCAGAAGTGTTTCACATCAACAATGAAGGATTTGTTGAAAAGGCCTATGCCCATTACACAGATGAGATCTAGCTTTACGCTGGACATCGGACGTAATGAATCTTGAAATCGATCGGCTTCATGTAGACATTGACCAGTTCGTCGTAGGTGTCCGGCCCCATGTTCAGTTGAATGCACGCTACGACTTCAACCCCACCGATCGTGCCTGAGCGGTTATGGCAGGCGATGCGCACGTTTTCGCGCAGGTTCACGAGGTCATCGGCCACATTTCCCATGCAGTTGACCTGCACACGGGCGGTGACCAATTCCGGATCGATCGGTCGCGCGCCGTCCTGCACGTCGCTGATGAGGCCGAAGGTGATTGCTGGCAACGGGTCGGCTTCCGGCCGCGTGTCCAGATAGATCCTCTCGCCTACCTGAGCGGCGATGGCGCTGGAGGCGTTGAGCAACGTGTAGATGACGGTTTCCGGTTTCATTTCCCGGCCTCGATCTTTGCGAGCCGGTTCCGGAGGTACGCCGAGAAAGTCTCGATGGCCTCCGATGCTTTCGTATCGATGGCAGGTCGCATGAATGGCTGTTTTTTGGCGCCCGGGTGCAGCACGACCTTGCGTTCGAGTCCCGCGAGAAACAGGCTCTTGCGGTTCTTGGGCTTGATCCAGTGCCGCGCCGTGCCGTGCTCCACCATTCCCGCATACCAGGCTTTGCCACCACCGGCACTGATGGTGGCGGAAATACGGCCTTGCCGGGTGCGCATGGAAACGTGGATCGATTCTTTGAGTGCGCCGGTTTTGCCGACCGGACACAACTGTTTTGCCTCGGCTTCCACGACCTTGGCTCCCGCACGCAGGCCGCCGCGAACCATGTTCTTTTCGATTCTGACCGGCAATTCGTCGAGCAGCGCCTGCAAGCCTTCCAGTCCTCTGATCTGAATGTCAGTCATCATCGAGTACCAGACAGTAGAGTTCCAGATATTCGCGGCGCGTCACCTGCCGGATCCATTCGATGCGGCAAACAGCGTCGTCAGGTGCCACCACTTGCATCGCAGGCTCGACACCCTTGAGATAACGGATGGTAAAAAGCTTGGTAGCGGCACTGCCCATCGCTTTGGCCTGGAAAATCTCGCGTCCGGTCATGTCCTGCATCTGCGCCCAGACGGTGGCAAACGGCGTCCAGGATTCGTCATGGCCACCGAACTCGCCGCGCACCACGGTGAGGCTGTTTATCGTAATGCGTTGATCGAGAATCCCGCCGGAGACGAGCGCCATCAGAACACCACCCGGTACGGATCGAGCAGCCGATCGACGAAAGGGAGTGGGAGCACCTTGCCGGACTTCTCGCTGGTGAAGTATTCCTCGCGGTGCTGGTACAAAGTCCCGACCCGAAGCTTCATCCATGCCGTGATTCCCTCCGGCACCACACCGACGAGACTCGTGCCGCTTCCTGCGTCAATCAGGGTAATAGCCGGTCCACCCGGTGTTGTGGCAAGGGTGTAGACGCCCGGTGCCTCCACCGACTGAATGAAGTAGTTGGTGTTAGGCGACAACGCGGCCGGAAGCAGTCCTCCGACATTCGAGAGTTGCACCGTATCCCCAGCCGAATACGGTTGCCAGTCGGTGGGCACCATCATCGTGTTGCCTGAGAAGATTACCGGCACCGCATAGCCCGTCGTAAACGTCACCTCGACCGCACCAATCTGCGGCAGTGGAATCGGCCATATTTGGCCGAATACCGGCGTGATGCGACATGGCTCGGAACTGTAATCAACGACATAGTTAGCAGTCGGCATTACCTGCGGATTACCGCTCATGTCGAGGTAATTGATCGCCGTAACCTGCTGCACGCGAGACTTTTCAAGAACAATCGCGTGCTTGGGCAGCGTGAAGGTCTTGCCCCAGGGCACGCCGATCAGCGTTGGCCCAGGAAACGAGTCGATCACGAGTTTCCATGCCTGACTGATCAGCGCACGTTGGGTGAGATTCTCGGCAAACCGGCGTGCCGCAGCGATGAGTGCGCCGATCAGCACATCGTCATCCGGAATGTCCACGCGCAGGTGGAGTTTGGCGTCACTGATACTCAGCGGCTCCACTGCCGCATCACGCACGAGTTGTAGCGGCATCAGACTGCCGCGACGACTGATGCGGCATTGAAACTGCTTGCGGGTTCATACCGCGAGGAGCCGCCCAGAATTACCGCAGCGGTCTCTGTTGCAGCAACGCCAACCGACAGCCCCAATTGCACGAAGCCATAGCCGTTCGCCACATCCAGATCGACGCTTCCCACATCGAGCGTTGCCTGCACGTTGTGACCCATGGCAGCAGTCAAGGCAACGGCTTTGCCGGTGCCGATGGCTTTTGCCCCGGTTCCAGAAGCATCCTGCGCCTGGGCGATCGAGGCATCCACAGTGGCGTTTGCCCCGAAGGTGCCGACCTGAAGGATGGCGAGCAGGCGGTCCGCCTCATTGAGTTCGATCCACGGGCCAAATACCACGCCCGGCGCTTGCGCCGATGGAGGAATGATGGCAAGTACCGCGACTGCTTCAGAAAGTTTTTCGTTCAACATCATGATAACGTTCCTTTTCGGTTGTTGGATTGCTGGTCAGTCATCAGCGCGCAGCCAACTGGATGAAGGGCGACAGCGTCGATGCCCCCTTGGCCGGAAGAATGGGAGCGGCAATTTTCGCCTGCCCGTCCATGCGAAACAGCGTGCGGAACGCCGTGGCGTCAGCATCGAAATACAGGTGCATCGAGGTCGCCGTTTCCATACCGCCTTCCTTGGTAATGGTCTGGTAATAACTGAGGTCGACCAGGATCACATCGCCCTGGCTCGAGAATTGCGACGCATGCTGCGAGACATACACCGGACGCCCGAGCAGCGTGCCGTAGGGCGAGCCGCGCATGCTGCCCGCACCACCACCTATCGGCAGGTAGATCGGATAGTTGCCGAGCGTCAGCGTGAACAAGGCTGGCAGCACGCTGTTGTTGACGATCCACACCGCGTTCTTGAACGATCCCGGCGGCAGACGTGAGATCATGTTGGCGAGATTCAATGGAGTGAGGGTGTTGGTGGTCTGTCCGCTGTCTTTCGCCTGGGTGATCACGGCACCTCCTGCCAGTGCCCCCTGCGGAATACCCGCGCCGGATCCGAACAGGATCGACTCGTTGATCTTCCACTGCATGCGGGAAGCTACCTTCTTCGGCAGGTAGGACGTCAGTGCATCGGTGTCCGAGAGCAGTTCGTCGGTGATGGGGACGAGCGCCATCAGTTTTTTAAGGCGCAGGGCAGAGGTTCCAAGCTTTGGCTTTGAGGTGGCGGCCGCCAGCCCCTCAGCCTGCCAGGCGACCATGATGCCGTCCGTACCCCATGGGGTCGTCTCATCCTTCGGGAACACCATCGCATTGCCCGCCACGTTGGTGTTGTCGGTCAACGGCAACAAGGCCTCGTCGTCGAGCGAGAGCGTAAAAATGTCCTTCGCAAACTGCGGCGGGACCAGAAATCCGCCATCGGCGCCCGCCGTCTCGGAGCCATAGACCGTGGGTGCCGCCGCCAGACGCTGCGTCAGCAACCGGCCATCCGGCGCATTGCCCGGCAAAGAGGACTGGAATACCGCACGGGCGAATTCACCGAAGTTGCGGAATCCCGCACTCTTGTCCAGCGCGCTGCGATCCTCCACCGTGATGTCGTTGCCATTGCCAGCCAGTACCACCACCGATCCTGCGGCAGCTTGGGCTGCAACCATCTCCTGCTCGAGGTCGATCGCCGCCTGGATGCGCTCGATCTCGGTGCCCTTGAGATCGGCATTGGCCTTGAGACGGGCAAAATCGCGCCCCTCGTCCTCATTCAGATCGCGTCCCTCGGCGTCGGCGCGGTCCAGCAGGCTGGATGCCGAGTTCAGCAGATCGACCTTTTCTTGTGCAACCGCAGACTTTTTTGCCTGCAACTCACGCAGTTTCTTGCTCATGATGTTCCTCTCAGGAATAAAAAAAACCGCCCGAAGGCGGTTGGTTTTGGTTGGTCGGTGCGTTTCAGGCCAGGACAGCCAGGCGGCTGCGGCTGGATGTGGATCCCTTCCTGGCTGGTTGGGGACTTTTTGCTGACAGTTGCCGCGCCATGCCCTGCAAGACCTGCGGCAAGGTCATCACGCCGTCGATCATGTTCTGTTTCAATGCGTCCGTTGCCCCCAGCACGCGCCCTTGACCCATGCCGTTTTGCACGGATTCTGGTGCGACACTGCGCGCAGCCGCCACCGCATTCACGAAGGCCGCGTAGTAATCGTCCACCCGCGACTGCATGAACGCCTGCGCATCGGCGTCCAGCGCCTGATACGGATTGCCTTCGGTCTTGTATTTGCCAGCCGAGATCACCGTGGTTTGAATGCCGGCCTGGTCGAGCATGCCGGAGATGTCCATGTGCGCCTGCCACACGCCGATCGAGCCCACCTCGCCGCCCGGCGTGCAGTAGAACGATGACGCCGAACAACCGATCCAGTACGCGGCGGAGGCCGCCAGACTGTTGGCAAACGCTACTACGGGCTTTTTGTCGCGCAGGGACAGCATCATTTCGGAAATCTCCTGCACCCCGTACACCGACCCGCCGGGTGAGTCGATAGAAATGAGGACGGCACCCACAGCCGGATCATTCATCGCCACCATGAAGTCAGCCATGAAACCATCGAGGCTCGTGTCGCCCATCCAGTCCGGGTGCTGCGTGATGACGCCGGAGAGCGACAACACGGCAATCGCACCTGTCTGTGATGCCGGATCCCGGCGCATGACTGGACGCGCCTGTGTTGATACGGCAAATGGATGTGCGACTGCCGCCAGACACTCCGGCATCAGTGCCCAAGGGCTGGCGGCCATTGCCAACCTGCGCGCATCGAGTGCTGCAGATCCGACGCCTTTCTGGTCCGCCGATCCGGTTGGGGTCGCATCGTCCTGATCTTCGTCGATGAAGCCGATGAGTTCTCCTGCCGCATCGAAGATGCCTGCCGCATCCTGCTGTCCCGCACGCTGCCGAATCGCAATCAGCGCCGAGCGATACACGCGGCCGGATTTACCCACCGGATAGCGGTAATGCGCTTTGGTGTCGCTGTTCTCGGATTCGTCGAGTCCCAGAAACCACAGACCGTACTGCGCCCAGTCGTCGTCACCCAGCAGGGTGTTCTCCTCATCGGCATCGATGCTCCACGGCGTATCGCGGTCCGCGTCGCCGGCCATGATGAGTTGCCGGGCGTGCGCTCGGGCTTTGGGATTGAGTTGAATGGTCATGTCACCCTCGGGGTGTGTTGGAATTTTGCGGTGGTAGCGGATTGTTTTGCCCTTCTTCGGCCATGTTGAGTGGTCGCAAGGGCTGATCCAGACCCGGCAGCGGGTTCAGGTTCTCGGCGATTCTGGCCTCGTTGCGCGTTAACCAGCCCGACTGGATGCCCATGTTGTAAAACGTGGCGCGCGACTGCGAATCCCCGCGCATCAGCTGCGAGAACTGGAATTCCGCTTCCAGATCCTCATCGTCGAACAGCAGTTCGGCTTCAATGGATGCTTCCCAGCGCTCGGCCATCGGCCCCAGGGTCTCCTGCACGAATTCCAGCGCCTGCTGCTCGATATTGTTGTTGGTTGCCCGATCCAGGTCGCCGATCTTGTGTGGCGGCACTCCGAACCAGCGGGCGATGTCGGTGACGTGAAACCGGCGTGTCTCCAGAAACTGTGCATCTTCCGGCGTAACACTGATCTGGTGGTACTTCATGCCGAACTCGAACACCGCGAGCTTGCCATGGTTGATGCCGGACTGCGCTTCCTGCAGCGATTCACGGAATTGCTCTCGGGACTGTTTGTCCTTGAAAGCACCTGGATACTCCACCCAGCCGCCGGTAGGTGTGGCGTCATTGGCAAAGAAGCGTGCGCCATAGTCCTGTGCCGCCTGCGCGCCGCCGATGGCGCCTCTAGCCAGCGCAATGGGAGAAAGCCCGATGATGCCGTCCGATGACAAACCGCGCAGGTGCCAGATCTCGCCGCGCGAATAGGTGACCTGCGACCCGTTGAGTTGAGTGTACTGGTAACGATAATCGCCGTTGGTGGAAAGCAGGATCTGCATCCGGTCCGGGTGCAGCGGTAGCAGGGCGGTGATGTTGCCTCGGCTGTCGGATACAATCTGGTTGTAGGCGTTGCCGCGCAGCGCCAGGTGTCCTGCCATCATCTCGCGCCACTCAAAAGCGTTTTGATATGGGTTCGGACGACGTGCGAGTAATGTGTATATGGGATGATTCGTCACCCGATCCTTGCCGCCATCGGGCCGGTTGCGATACAGCGTGAAGGGCAGGCTCGCAAACTGGCTCGCGATGATGCGCACGCAGGCGTAGACTGCCGACAATTGCAGGGCGCTGTCCACCGAGACCCGCAGGCCGCTCGACGTGTGCACGCCCACCGGCTCGAACCAGAAGCCGCCATAAGGCGATCGGTCGCCACTGGCGAAGAGGCGGGAGACCCAAGCACGAATTCCCATCAGATCACCATGATGCGGTAATCGGTGTCGATCATCGCAGCCGCAGTACCGTTGTGTACCATCTGCCGCCCCAAGGCCATGATCAAGGCCACGACGCCGTCGATCTTGTTCTCCTCGCGCTCCTTCCTCGGGTAGATGTTGTCCTTGGCGTCCGTATGGCAGACTACGTTGGAAACCATCCAGGCGAGAATCGGGTCGCCGTCATGCACCAGGCGTCGCTGCAGCACCAGCGCCTCCATCTGTTTCATTGGCTCCGAGAAATTGAGCACAGTCGGACGCATCTCCACCATCGGCAGACCCTGTGCGATGAGGTGACTCGATAACTGGGTTGCCTGGAAGGGGTCGAACGGCACTTCCGCCACTTCGAATCGGCTTGCGTCCTCCACGAGTTCGGCCTCGATCTGATCGAAGTCGGTCACATTCCCCGGCGTCACCGTGAGTCGCCCCTGTCTTGCCCAGCCCGAATACTGGCTGTTGCGTCCATCCTCGACTGCAGATTCGGGCAGGTAATACTCCATGAACACATAGAATTTCCCTTCGCGCTCGAAGATTCTGGCCTTGGCTGCCAGATCCACTTTGCTTGCCAGATCAACCCCTATGAAACAGCGGCAACCCTCGAACTGGTCGAGAGATATCGTGCCGTCCGCACAGGCATCCCAATCCCGCATGTCCATCCAGGACGCATCAGCACTCACCCATTCGTTGAGGTGCTTGGTCTTGAAATTGTTGATGGCAGACGGCAGTTGCATGGCTTTGGCCTGCAGGGGCAGCAACACTTCCGGGCGCACCGAGACGCCCCAGTTTGGATTGGCCTTGATGAGCGCTGCTTCATTCGTCCACTCATCCCCGTCGTCCAGCCCGTAGATGATGCCGAACTGCGACTCATCGTCGAACAACCCTTCTAGCAATTTGGTCACGAACGTGCGTGCCTCATAACAGATGCCGGAGCGGTTGCTACCGGCAGTCGTAATCACCCAGAGCAGCGAGTTGTCGCGTTTGCCGGTGGCAGTTTCCACCACGTCATACACCGTGCGCGTCTTGTGCGCGTGCAATTCATCCACACAGCCGAAATGGATGTTCAACCCATCGAGCGTCGAGCCCTCGGCGGACAAGGCCTCGAACTTGGAACCCGACGCCAACACATGCATGTTATGCGCGCCGACTTCGACGCTGAAACGGGAACGAAATCCCGGGCTTTTGCGCGCCATGGTTTGCGCGTCTCCGAACACGATTCGAGCCTGATCGCGGGTAGTCGCCAGCGAATACACTTCGGCGCCTCCTTCGCTATCGGCGGCCAGCATGTAAAGCGCCAGCGCCGACGACAGCGTTGACTTGGCGTTGCCGCGTGGGACTTCAATGTAAGCTCGGCGAAAGCGGCGCTTGCCATCCGGCTTGACCCAGCCGAAGACGGTAGTCAGGATGAACACCTGCCAGGGCTCCAGATGAATCGGCTCTCCGGCCAGCGGCCCCTTCACGTGCGGCAGGCGCTCGATGAAGGCGCACAGATTGTCGGCAGGGTGGAAACTGCGGCCTAACTTATCTGTCAGCTTCGGATTGAAGCGGTACGGACTATCCTTGCCCTTAAATCTGGCGAGGTCATCCAACTGGCGCTGACAAGCCTTGACGACCCATTGGCAGGCAAGAATTTTGCCTGCAGTTACGGATTCCGCGTAGCGGCGGGCGATCGCGGCGTAATTGGGCATTGTAATTGTGGCTTGAATTTAGCCAACGAACTCGCTTGTCGAATTTTCTCCGTGTCCGTAAGATACATTTATGTTAATCACGCTGATGGGAGAAAATCGATGACAAGCAATATATCGAAGGATTTTTTTGTATTGATCGATGTCGATGGCAATCGTCGTATACCTAAAAAGATACAGGCTCGTGATGGCCGTTATGGATATGCAATTCACCCTCCGGGCAAGGGTAACGATGCATCGGCCACGACCTACACGGAAGATGAAAAGAATCTCGTTCAAGATGTCGTCCTGCGTGGTCAAGGCGTGCGAACGGTTGCCGAAGACGGACCATATGTAGGTCAGTCAAATACGCTTGGATTGAGTGGTTGAATCCGGGCTGGCTCTGTCCATCGAAATTCGACTGGGTTACTGGATCACCCAAGCGTCCGCTAAATGAGGGGCTGTAATCTGCCTGATAGCTTCGTTAGCCCGCAATCTCCAACCAGGGGTCGTCATCGCTGGTAGTGTCCGCCGGCATGGAAATCCGAGAGCGTGATGCCGGTGTGAAACCCATCTCTGCCTCATATCCCTTCATTTCTAGCGCCAAATCGCGGATCACATCCATCAATGGCGATCGGCGCAAGATGCCGCTGGGCGTCTTGATCAACATGCCGGATACACCGGAATGATTGATCTTGGCCAGCGCCTCGCGATACATGCCGGAACAGTTCGCCCAGCGCTCCAGCACCGCGCCGTCCAGCGCTGACAGTAGCCCCGGAGGGGAATTCGTCACTGCATAGTTCCACGCTTCCTTGGCTGACACCGACATGTAATCCGGCGGTGTGCTGAGCATTCCGGAGGGTTTCGGTGCGCGTGGGTTGGTACGGCACTTCTGCAGGGTGCCCTTGATCTTCTTTACCTCGACAGGCAGCGGCTTGCGTCCCGCGCCGGCCCGTTTGCCGCCAACAGCCATAAAAAAATCCTTTGAATTTGCACGCATCAAAATTTGGGCACGCCGACGGTGCTGCGCGGCGAGGCTGCCAGGATTTAACCCCCTACCGGTTGGCAGGTTGTTTGACAGGTCGCCCGAAGCCACCGTCCTCGCGCGCGGTTTTGGCATCGTGACAAGGTTTGCAGAGTGCCTGCCAGTTGCGCTCGTTCCAGAACAAATCACGGTTTCCCCGGTGCGGCACGATGTGGTCGATCACCTGCGCGGCAACCGTCCTGCCAAGGCGCTGGCACGTCGCGCACAGCGGGTGCTGGCTTAAGTACAAGGCGCGCGCCTTGCGCCACCGTGAGTCATATCCACGGCTTGCAGGTGATCCACGATGCTCGTCCTGTTGCCTTCTGGTTACACGCAGATGCTTGTCGCAATACCCCGGTGTGGAGAGCAACGCCGGGCAGCCAGGATACCGGCACGGAGTCGGGGCGCGAGTGGCCATGACGATCAAAATTCCTGCAGAAACAACTTGATTGGTTCGGAAAATGAAGCGTTCATGTCAACGTCATCAACAACAACGGAGCTGCGAACATGAGCTACACCACCAACGAATTCACGGTCGACGAAGTCGGTTTTATCCAGATCGCTGAGACCCGCGTTCTGGCCGCAGTCGCACGCGGCGAACTCGACCTAAATCGGTTGGCCCGAGAAGAACTTGCCGCACGCGGCCTCGATGAGAAGGGCGGTTGGGTCGGATTCGAACGCGCCAAACAAATCCACAACATCTAACCATCAGGAGATCATCATGACCGCAAAAATCCAACTCACTCCAGCCCAGAATGCCATCATGGCCTTTGCCCACAACCACGGCGACGGCAAGATCATTTGGTTCCCCGACAACATCAAGGGTGGCGCCCGCAAGAAGGTGCTCGACGGAATGTTCAACCGTGCGCTCATCACCCCACTGGGCGATGACTGGTTTATCACCGCCGAGGGTTATGATGCGCTGGGCGTTCCCCGCAAAGCGCCCGCCAGCGCCAAGGCGATCGATGAGATCATCGAGTCAGCAAAACCGCGAACCCGCGACAACAGCAAACAGGCGGAAGTGATCGCAATGCTGAAACGACCCTCTGGCGCGACTATCGCGCAAATCTGCGAGGCCACGGGCTGGCAACAGCACACGGTGCGCGGCACGTTTGCTGGCGCATTCAAAAAGAAATTAGGGCTCAACATTGCCTCCAGCAAGGAAGACGGGGGTGAGCGCATTTATCGCATTACCGTTTGAATCGCCCCAACGGACCTCATTGCATAGGTTCCGTTTTGGAACCTATAGTGCTATAATGCAACTTTCATGCGGAGGTCGCCATGGCCATCAACGTCAAACTTTCAGAAGATCTGGTCGAGCAGGCCAGGCACTACGCGCAAATCCAGCACCGCTCGGTGCCCAAGCAGATCGAATATTGGTCCCAGATCGGCAAGGTCGCGGAAGAGAATCCCGATCTGCCGTTTTCCATGATCCGTGAGATCCTGATTGCCGACCAGGAAGAAGCGGTGGGTGAGTACGAGTTCAACTGATGCGGCTGTTTGTCACGCCGACATTTGCTCGAGCCACCAAGAAGTTGCACCCGTCACAAAAGCTGGAGCTTGACGCAGCGTTGCGCGCTATCAGTGCGGATCCATCCCTAGGTGAAGCCAAGGTCGGCGACCTCGTAGGTATCCGCGTCTACAAATTTCGGTTGTCGAACCAGTTGTGCCTTTTAGCCTATCGCATTCTGGATGAGGACAGCTTGAAATTGCTCACTCTTGGGTCGCACGAGAATTTTTATCGGGACTTGAAGCGGCAGGACGACTGAGTCGACAAGGCGATTTGGTCGATGACAGGCCTCTACCCGTGGCCGTCGTGCCGCCCTTAGGCTGCGCCCAATCCCATTTCGAATGGCAAGATCGGCACAGCCAGCGAATGTTCAGTGGCGCATTGTAATCCTGATGGGCTGCTTCAATTCGCCCGGTGCGGCCACATTCGCTGCATGTTTCAGGGCGATGGAGGGCACCAGCCTTGATCGCTCGAGCGACGGCTGATTGTGCTGCTCGCGCCAAGTGCGTCGCTTCTGCTTTTGGTTTTCGATCTGCCTTTTTTTGGGCACCATGCTTGCAGGCGTTTGAACAGTAGCGGGTCCTCAAATGCGAAACCGGCCCGAATAGCTTGCCGCAATGCGCACAGAACTTGAAGGTCTGCGGGCGATATGCCTTCCTGCACTCTGGCGAACACAGAATCTGATTGGAACTCCCCTCGAAACTGATGCCGCAGACCCGGCAGGTCCGCGTCGCCAGACCATGGCAATCCTTGCAGCGGGCGCTGTATCTGGTACATGTTCGATAGAACGCCGACAGGGGCAGTTTCTGATTGCAATGCTTACATGACTTCTGCTCACTTTCGCAGGAAGCAAAATCCACCCCTGCCTCCGATTGGGGCAACGCGATTTGCAGCATGGTTTTCTCTCAGACCGCTTCTGTTCGGCGCTCTGAAGTTATGTCCACGAAGGACTTCTCTGTCCCGGCGAGGATAGCTTGCTTGCCAGAGAAAGATTCCCAGCGGGAAACAATAACGTCACAGTATTTCGGATCCATCTCGATGAGACGCGCGCGCCGTCCCGCTTTCTCGCAGGCGATCAGGGTGGAGCCTGAACCACCGAAGGGATCGAGCACGATGTCGCGCGTCTTGCTACTGTTTCTCACCGCGCGTTCCACGAGTTCGACGGGCTTCATGGTCGGATGGAGATCATTCTTGACGGGTTTCTTGATCTGCCACACATCGCCTTGATCGCGAGCACCGCACCAGTAGTGGTCAGTACCTTCCTTCCAGCCATACAGGATAGGCTCATATTGGCGCTGGTAATCGGCACGACCGAGGGTAAATGTGTTCTTGGCCCAGATGATGAAGGTAGACCATTTGCCGCCGGCGGAACGGAAGGCCGATTGCAGGGTGTCGAGTTCAGACGAACTCATGGCGATGTAGACAGCACCTTTGGTGACTGTCAGAACGTTCTGGCAGGCCGCCTCGAGGAAGGCTTGGAAATTTTCGCCCAGGTTGTCGTTCAGGATCGGGCGATGCTTGCCGCGCAGTTTGTCCTTGGCCGTGTTGGCGTAATTCACGTTGTAGGGCGGGTCGGTAAAACTCATATCCACCAGTTCGTCGCCAAGCAGGGCCTTGTAGGCATCAGCTTTCGTGGCATCCCCGCACAGGAGCTTGTGCTCGCCCAGCAGCCAGAGATCGTCTGGTTTGGAAATGGGGTTTTCCGGGACTTCGGGAACCTCGTCCTCATCGGTGAGGCCTTCCTTGTTGGTTTCTTCCCCGGCAATGAGCGCCTCCCATTCGTCTTCGGTAAAGCCGGTCAGTTCCAGATTGAAGCCGGCATCGGATAATTCCGACAGTTCCAGCCCCAGCAGTTCATCGTCCCAGTTGGCGTTTTCGCCGATCTTGTTATCGGCGAGAATCAGCGCACGGCGCTGCGTATCGGTGAGATGATCCATGGGCACCACCGGCACTTCCGACATGCCGAGCTTGCGAGCTGCCAACAGCCGGCCGTGACCTGCGATCACATTGTTACTCCCGTCCACCAGGATCGGTGTACCCCAGCCGAACTCGCGGATGCTGGCCGCGATCTGCGCGACCTGAGCATCTGAATGCTGCTTGGCATTTCGGGCATATGGAATCAGGAGATCGACGGGGCGATACTCGATTTGCAGAGTAGTCATGGCATCCAAGAAATAAAAAACCCGCCGGGGCTATCGGGCGGGCTTGGGATTCATTCAAATTGAGGAAGGTTGCTCTGGTCGCTTTTCTGTCCAGAAGATAGCGCAAATACTACATGAATTCAGCCGATATGTTGCATCGTGGATTTGTGGTTGAACCCGCATCCTTGCGCATGTTTCCGATATGCTCGTAAGCGCTTGGCAATTTCATGCAATTTCATGAGCAATCGTTCTGGTTGAGATGCAGCGTCACCTTGGCCAGAGCCTGCTGCCAATGCCGCCATGCAGTCGAACGATCACAAGCAAAGCGTATGGTGATCTCTCGCCAGCCATAGCGCTTCGCTCGCATCCATACTAGGTGTCGCTGCTCTTCCTCAAGCCACAAGACCCACCGCATCGTTTCAAGCATCTTCTCGACAGAATCCGGACTGGGCGGAAAATGTACCGGCGGGCGATCATCGATGCCGAGATTTTCATGCTTATCACGTTTGATTTCAGGCCAGCAGTTGAAATAGCCTTGAACACGTACCGACGGCAAACATCGCGCCACATCAGCCGCATGGCTAAAGCGTAAGGCAACATCATCAATCGTCCACTTAGCCATGGTGTTTCCCCCCATAAAGACGCTCGCCAAGCCTGCGCACGAATTCGCGTTCCACGAAATCGAGCCGCTCGTCGCTCTCCGATATCACCAGAATGTGCTGCTCGCGCCAGCCGGTTTGTTTGATGGCCTCGAGATCGGTGGTGTTAGGCAGTAATCGGCCAAGCGGAGAGTGATATCGCGGAATCGGAATTTTCATGCCACACCTCCTGCATCCCGATTGCCCAGTGCAGCAAGGCCAGGGCATCGGCTTCGTTGTCATCTGCCGGGAGAAAACCGCGCGCACGGGCACTTGCGATCATCTCGTCCTTGCTGGCATTGCCTTTGCCGGTGGCGTGCTTTTTGATCGTGCCGACCGGCACGCCCTGATACGGAATCTGGTGATGCTCGCACCAGGCAGTGAGGGTAGCGAGAAACCCGCCGTAGGCGTGCGCAGCATCAACACCTGCATGGCGCCGGACTTCCTCGAAGTACACGGCGGTGATGCCATCGGCGATCTGTTTGATCTCGGTCAGCCAGCGCCTGAAGCGCAGGTAGCGCATGCCGCCACCCTCGAAGCGTTGGGGTTTGAAATGCACGGTACCACTGGTGATGCTGCCGTCCAGATGACGCAGCGCCCATCCGGTGTGGGTGCCCAGGTCGAGGGCGAGAATGCTGTTCATGTCGTCAGTCCTTGTGTCGGGGTCTGACGCAGTCGACAGAGAATGTCGAAACTTTCCATGAGGCGCACGCGTACACGCGTATAGAGAGTTACGACAAACTGAGTCGACTGCGTCAGACTGATGGTTTTCATGGGAGTCAATCATCTGCATAGGGCGTGTAGCCGGATGTGGGCTGGGCCTTGAGGCCTATCCCCCGAAACCCGCGCAAACCCGTGCCATTGCGCCATTTCTCGATGCCACGGGTGATGAGCAGATCGGAAAACCGCCGCTGCGTGCCGATGAATTCGCCTGCCGCATCACACCACTGCTTCCAGTCGTTGAAGAGTTCGGCGGTGAGTGAATTGGCGTTTGCCGCAAATACGCAGTTTTCTTCCAGCCAGCGACCGACCGCATCCTCCGCCTCGAAATACTCGTCGGTTGCCGACACAACACTGTCCGGTGGATTGAGCCCGTCACGCTGCCACGCGAGGCAGCCCTGAACCGCCCAGGCGAGAATCCCGTCGCGCTCGGCCATCAATTTCTGCTGCAGATGCTTGTCACGCCGCTCGGGCGGAATCGTCACGGTGAACGGAATCAGGTGCAGTCTTCGCTTCATCGCTTCATCGATATTACGAATGGCTGGCTTGTGATTGCCTGCCACGAACAGCTTGAATTGCGGAAAGAACTCGAAAAAATCCTGACGCATGAAGCGCGCCGAGATCTTGTCGCCACCGGTGAGGCTCTTGACTTTGGATTCTGCCCAGCGACGTCCCTGCTCGGTTTCGATGCTGGACACGAAGCGCGCCCCGCGCAGGCCCGCCATGTCGGTAGGATGCCGATCGCTGCGCGTTTCCATGAAGGTGTCCATAGGCGCGTTGGTTGCATAATTTCCCAAGATGCTGGCGAGCGTATTCAGGAATACCGATTTGCCGTTGGCACCTGTGCCGTAGAGGAAAAACAGAGCATGCTCGCGGGTGGAGCCAGTGAGCGCATAGCCTGCCATGCGTTGCAGGTAATCCGGCAGTGCCTTGTCGCCTCCGGTGACCTCATCGAGAAACTTACGCCAGGTCGGGCAATCACCGCGTGGTGTCGCAGTGGTGATTTTGGTCATGCGGTCGGACCGGTCGTGTGGGCGATTCCTGCCTGTCTTGAGATCAACCACGCTTCCGGGCGTGTTGAGCACCCAGGGGTCGGCATCCCATTCCTCGGTCGTGGCCGCATGCCGTCGGTCAGCTCTGGCCAGACGCTCGACACCACCCACCGTGCTGGACGAGGCGAGTTTCGCGGCAACCTTCGGATTGCTGGATCGGAGAGCCGCCTGGCGGCAGACATGCCGGATGAGATCGGTCGCAGCTAGCGTGTCCTCGGTCCGCCAGCGTTGCCCGTCCCATATCATCCACTTGCCCCAGGCAGCGACGTACCGCCAGTCCTGGTGGTAACGCCGAGTGAAGGACAGCGCCAGAGCATCTTCGGTCCCCCATACGCTTTCTTCCGTCGGATCGTCACGACCAGCAATCTCGGCAAGCGGATCTTCCTCGGAAAGCCGCATCTGCAGGCGCGGGCCATGGGCAATGAATCCGGCTATATCGAACCCTTCGGCTCTAGCATCGGCCGCATCCCAGCCGTCTGGCACCTCCTCTGGAGGGTAGAGAATATGGCAACTCGCGGCACCTGCCATGAGCAGGGCTTGTGATGCGCGATCGGCATACTCCCAGCCCGGCTTGTCGCGGTCCGGCCAGATCAGAACCTGTTTGCCGGCGAGCGGCGTCCAGTCGGTTTTGTCCACCGGCGCGTTGGCGCCATGCATGGCGGTTGTGGCGCAGATCCCCATGTCCATCATGGCCTGGGCGCATTTTTCGCCTTCGACCAGAATCACCTGGCTGGACTGCGCGATGCCTGGCTGGTTATAAAGCGGCCGGGGCTCGGGTGGCGCCATCTTGCGACGTTTGGCATCCCACGGCCGGAATTCCTTGTTGCGTCCGGGCGGATCGTAACGGTAAACCACAGCGAGCAACTTGCCGTCGGCATCAAAGTAGTCCCACTTGGCGGTGGCAGGCCCAAGATCATCGACCGGTGCGTGACGACGAGACTTTCTGGGAGGTTTGGCTTGCGCGCTCCCGGCAAGATCGGCGGCAATTTCCAATACCTTTGGAAAATCTGCATGCGCATCCATGTGCTCACGCGCGGCGAGCAGGGCAAAAAAATCGCCCCCTTGACCGGTTGCGCGATCCGTCCAGAGGCCAGCTTTTTCGCCTTCAAGCACGACCTCAAGGCTGTCGCCAGGGCTGCCCAGCACGTCCCCGATGAAGAATTTACCGTGACGGACTTTCCCGGCTGGATAGAACACGAACAACACCGATTCCAGCCTTGCCAAGAGAGCAGGCAAGATCTCATCCCTTCCGGATCGGTTTTCATGTTCGTTACCGGGCTGATCGTTGAAATCAAGCATGGTTGTCCTTTCTGTCACTATTGTTGCAGGACTGTACCGTCAGATTTTCTGTGGTTTCGGCCAAAGAATTAGTCTTGATGGCTACTTCACGAATGAATGCCGGGTTGAGATCAACCAGAGATGCCCATGCATCAAGATCGCCGCCACACAAGAAAGAGCTTGCGGTTCGGCGGTCATCCTTGGAGTCGCTACGACAGTCGATCATCGCCTGGCAGATCACTGCCACCACCAGACGAGCCTCAGGAATCGGTCCGTTGGCATGACGCAACAGCATTCGCTCGATGGTGCGGCTATTGACCAATGGCAATGGCAGCTTGGCTTTGGCGTGTTCACGTACTTGGATGGAGTTCTTCATTGCACCTCCCAGCAGCGATCTTGCCAATTGCAGAACTTGCACTCCATATGGGCAGAATCACTGAATGACCGGGGCAGCAGTTCGCCATGCTCGGTGGCCGTGATGATTTTGACGGCACGGTCCGAAGCCCTCTGGGCCAGCACGGCATCGAATGGCAGGAGTTCAAACCACAACTCCTGCGTATCCTTGTTAATCGCGGTGAAGAGCGCCGGATTGCGGCTGATACCTTCGACGGTGGCTTCCATATACGCCTGGTAGGTCGCCATCTGCGCGGCATAGACTGGTTTCGCAACCGACACGCCGCGCTTCACACAATCCCGCCAGTTCTGCGCGTTCATGGTTTTGCATTCCCACAGCATTGGGAATGTCCAGATGAGATCGGCGGGCGCACCCATGACAATGCCGTCGACGTGTCCCTGAATCAGCCCGTCGCATACTGAGAAACCGAACTGTCCGCCGGATCGGGTACGTGTATGCAAATCGAAACCGGCCAGGCGTAACCAGCGGATCGCCAGATCTTCCAGCACATGACCCACCTCGAAGATGCGCAGCACCCGGCCATCGAATTCTCGCCCAGAATCGGCGGGTGCTCCGGCAAATTCGTATTGCAGCGCACGGTCGCAGGCGACACCCAGACGGGATGCGCCGAGGTAGGTGCGCCGTGCTTGCTCGGCACGTTCGGCGACAAGCGCCGCATCGATATGTGCTGTCACCACATCGTGCAGTTTCGGACGGCAATTGAAATCCAGCATCATGCACCGCCTTTCTGCGAATGAGATTTATCCCACGGCAAATCGCTCTCGAGATCGTCGAACGGGTCCTGCACCACATTCGGCAAACCCCGCACTGCGGGGAATGCCATCGAGGCATGACGTTCTGCCATGGCCTCGGTAAAGCAGGTGATGATCGCGTCACATACTTGAAGCGCTTCCGCTTCGCTGTACTGGCCAAGGGGTTTATCGAAGCCGATTTCACCTGCCGCATCGCCGAACGCCTTGAGGCAGCGGCGGATCGCCGCCTGTTCGTATTCGGTCACATCAATCATGGAGTGCTCCTTTCCTTTGTCTTCCGCGTCGATGCGCAGGTTGTAGAACCGATGGAATGTGTTCTGACACCGCTTTGAGCAGAACACCCAGTCGACCGGGTAGCGCCGGGGATCGGCGATGGAATACCGCGTGTCGGTGATTCCAAAGCCACGCGCCTCGCGTGAACAAATCCAGCATTTCACGATACCTCCTCATTGCGCCCAAGCTGGCTTGCTGGTTGAGGTGGGGCGCTGCGGGGCGGCATAGACTGGGGCTGCCTGCGCCGGTGCCCCGGAATTGCCGCCACCGGTGGGCACTTTGGAAGGCACTCCCATCAAAGCCGCGTAGTCATTATGATCAGGCTCAATGGCCAGCTTGATCACGTTGCGGTTTTCGCCCTTGCTGTCTTTCTCTACATCGATACGGGCAACGAACTCGATGCCGTCGAGTGCGCTGAAACTGCCGATGCAGCGAGCATTCTGTGCTTCCTGTGACTGATCGGATGGCAGTACGCCATAGGCTGAATTGAGCACGGCACGAATGAAAGTGCGCCCCATGTTGGCCCAAGCATCGCCTTTGGGGGAGTGGAGTCCGATGTTCGACCACAGCTTGCGCTTGGCATATTCCCCGTTCAGCACCACGAACTCGGCGGCAAGGTAGACCGAGCCGGTGTCGAAGCTCTCGGTGGCGTAACCATCGGTCCAGCCGCGCGTGGCATCGTCGTACCCACCGGGCTTCAAGGTCATTCTGACTTTCGCCTGCGTGCCTTTCGGAATCAAGTCGAAGGATGTTTGTTGTTCTGCGTCGTTGAAATCGTTCCAGATCATGCTCATGATTTATTCCTTGTCAGTGGTGGTGGCTGCGCACTTGGCGATCAGCCGTCCGAGGTGGGGTTCTTCCTGCATGTCCAGGTGACCGGATCGGTCCTTGGCCGGAAAGCCCCATGGGTTGAGGGTGTGGCAGATGAAAGCGCGGTAGCTCGTGCCGTCCTCAGCCTTGAGTTCGGCAAGGGTGGCGACCTCGTCGACGATGCCTGGGAGTTCCAAGGCAGTTTTACTGCCCTCGATTTGTGGCACGAATATCTTGCGATTGAAGTCGTCCAGCTTCTCGTCGAGGATGGCGACGAACACCACGTTCTTGCCGCGCGCATGCTGCAGGTGGGTGAGTGCGGTGATCATTTCCTGACCGAGCAGTCCATAAGCACCCCGGCTGTCCGGCTTGCCGGTGCGTTCGGAATACGCGGCGGCCTGCGTTTTGGACCAGGTGAAGCACAGACGGGACAGCGCCGTGATCGAATCGCAGAAGTAGGTCTGATACTTCGCCAGTTGCGCAGGTTCGCCGTAGATCTGGCAAACATGGTCGAAGTGCGCCTGGGAGAACGGCTGATCGGCAGGCAGCGCCGGATTGGGTCCTGCCAGAAACACGACCAGATCGCGGAACTCCGGCCAGGTGCGCGGACGAATGGTGTCGCCCGACCAGTCGGCCACGGCCAAGTCGCCCGCTTCCAAGTCGATGAACAGCGTGGTATCAGTGCTCAGCATCTTGAGCTGGGTGGTCTTGCCGATGCCACTTTTGCCAAGAAGCGCCATCTTCACGCCACGCTTTTCTGCGCGGCGTTGATCAGCAGAGACGATGGGAAGGCTCATCATGCGACCTCCCTGATCACATCGCACACTTCCGGATTCCAGAGGATCTGATAGCCGGAATGGCCGTTCCGCGAATAAGGCAGTGCTTCAGCCCAATCTTTGCCGGCCTCGGTCAGTTCCCACTCGTCGCGGTCATTCTTGAATTGCAGACCATGGGATTGGAGACGCAGGTTGACCAATCGGGCCGACAATCCCAGGCGTTCACCGAGTTGGGTAGGATTCAGACTGCAGATAGGCTCATTGGCAACAGGTAGTGCCCGACGCAGCTGCTCAATCGCCAGCCCGGTGTTGTCGTGGATGCACGTGAGTGTCGCAGCCATGGCGATGCCGGCTTTGACGCCGGGGATTTTGGCTACTGCTTCGCCAATCAGCAGGATGGCATGCACGCGATCCTGGGTGGGCGCGGGCAGTGCGGCAACCGAGCCGGGGACTGCATAACTTCCGGTCTTGCGGATCGATGGCAACACTTCGTGGGTAACCCAGCGCTTGAAGCGTTTGGCTTCGGGTTTGCGACTGGTCAGAATCAGGCTGTAGAGGCCGGACTCGTTTATGGCGACCATTTCCTGCTGGCCACCAGGGGTCTGCACAGTACGCAGACCCTTTTCATCTTCGTCCAGGCGGCGCGTCTGCTCGGTGCTGATAGTCATAGCGCTACAGATATCGGCGGCTACAAACCACGGCTCGCCGTTTTCATCCCTCACTACCCGGACGTTATGCGATTCAAAATCAAAGGCAACGATATTGCTCATTTCGTCACCTCCGCAGCGATCAGATTGACGGTGTCGGAGCCGAGGCAACGATGCTCGCGAGCCATGTTGTATAGGCGTTCCAGCGCGCCGAGACGGGCGTGGATGGTTGAACCTTCCGCTTGGAGCAGTTGCATGGCGAATGCAATTTCATCCAGCGTGGTATCGATCAATTCCTTCTCGATGAGGTTGCCAGCGCGATCCTGGAACTTGATCGTAGCGGGAAGGCTGTCGCCATAAACAGAGCCGATTTTCTTTTGCAGGACTTGATGCAGGGTTGAGGTTTTCATGCTGGGTTCTCCTGTACGAGGGCGAGGCGATAGCTGGCTTTGCCGGGTTTGACGGTGCGTGCCTTGGCGAACGACTCCTTGAGCATTGCCGGCCAGGCGTTGAACTTGGTTTCAGAAACGCGATAGGAGATATCGACGTAATCGGCCGGATTTTCGCCGCCATCGGCGATGCGGCCAACGATATCGGCGAGACGATGTTGATTCCATTCAACCCGCTTGGGTAACTCGGCGGTGATGCGTACATGGCCGTCGTCGAAATGCACGACACCGGTATCTCTGCCGGCGGCGAGGCGCAGGGCATGGGTGTGATCGGCGTATTTAAGGTCCAGGGCGCGGTCGATGTGCTCGATAATCGCTTTGACTGCGGTCAGCAGATCAGCCGCTTCATTTTTGAGTTGAAACAGTGACTCGCTGGATTGCTGGGCAAGTTCACCGGCTGGCGTAGCCAGCACTTGGTCGGGGGTAAGGTGGCTCATACCGCACCTCCCGCATTGACGCGCTCGGACGTGCTCCTGCGCAGACTCTCGGACTCGAAGTTTTCGACGTCCTCAAGGCGATAAAGAACACGACCTTGCAGTTTCAGAAAGACCGGACCGATTCCTTCGGACCTCCAGCGTTCCAGGGTGGCTTCGCTGACGTCCCAACGGTCCGCCAGTTGGCGTTGGTTAAGGTGTTTGACACTCACGTTTTTCTCCTTTCATGTGGTTGCGAAAACGTGATGTCAGTTTCATATGCGGCATGTGCGGGCGTCAGCCACCGCCATGTACGGGCTGATGTACGGGCTCAACAAAAAGAGGAAAAAGCTGGACCCAGAAAACAGAAAACCGCCTGAAGGCGGTTATGCGTAGTGCGTCAAACTGATACGTGTCAGTCCAGCTTGATGCTATACCCGGCATCATCATGCTCGATGTAGTCGAGCCATGTATCGTTACCGCTGAAAATGCTCGCAACTCTCTTGCCTTTTGCTGCATCCCGCGATTCATACGCAGCAACCAGAATGTCTCCGGCAGAAACACGAATACGGCCTTTCTCGAACTGCTCGACCAGATACTTCACCACCGCCACCTGTTTGGGACCCTTGATGACCCAGGGCTTTTCGGACTTGGTAGCGATGACCAGCGTGTTGGTGTACGGGTCGAAGCGAACTGGAAGCGACTTTTCCACCTTGCTGCCTACCGGTGCTACCAGCAATCGGTGGATCAGGTCGATATCAAAATGTGGTTTGACCGCGTAATCCACCAGAACGCTGGCAATCGGGACGATGCGGTAGCTCCGGGGCGGCGGCAAGATGTCGGGTAGGGCTTGACCAGCGGTAAAGATCAATCCTTGATCAGGTAATGAAGCCGCATGGAAATGAGTAAAGACTCGGTCAATGGATGTGGTCAGGCCGCGCGTCAGCCAAACATCGACTTGTGCACCGGCTATACGCATCTTGCCGAGATTCCACAAAACGCCATCAATTGCCGGCGTCGCGATGCCACGTCGGTGAGCCTGAGGAATCCCGAGCAGGTCGGCCAGATGGTTTAGAAGTTTGGCTTCTGAGACGGCATGAACCGCTACCATTTCGGTCGGAAGGTACTTTTTCCGGAATGTTTCGGGGCAGCGGTAGCGATAGCGTTCCAGGTCATCGTCTTCCTCGATTTCAATCGGCACGTGTTCATCACCTCTGCTCGCCGGGTAAAAGCCGGCATAGCCAATTTGTTCCGTCCAATGCCCAAGTTCCCGATCGGAAAGTGCCGTACGGCGCACCAGTTCCCAACCGGGTACGCCCTGCAGCCGCTGGCGGTTACCATCGGCAATGGCGTGGCTTGACCGTTCAAACAGATCGATCAGTTCAAGCAGCGAGCGCGTGGACAGGGACGTTACCGTCATCGCCGATCTCCTTCACCAGATGCCACTTGGCCAGCAAACGGTCGCACAATACCCGATCCTTTTCCCGCTTGGTCTTGATGTTGCATTTGTTGCCATCACGCAGGATGACAGAAATCGTGCGCGCACGATCTTTGCCGATTTTTTTGATGCGAATCGACAGTTTCGCGTAATTAATATGGTGGTTGCGAAAATCGAATGATGGAAAGAGAATTGATTGTGCGGCGGCGTAGATATCGTCGACATCTTTGGCTGAGATTTTTACCAGCAGAGAACGGTGGTTGGGCAAAGTGTAGCCGAGTTCGATCACCTTGACTGAGGCCACATTTTCGCCCGACAGATCGAAGTTACGCGGTGCTGCCAGACTTTGATAGTCATATTGTTTGAGTGGAATCTTGTCGCCGGTGATGGGCGATTGCAGCAATGAATCTGCCATGAGGCGGGCCAACACCTCTCGGCCATCAGTGTTTCGGGACAGGACTTCCAGATGCCCGTTGGCAGGTTCGTAGGTGATGTGGGACGAGACGGCGCGAATCACCTCCTGCGACACAAGTTCGCTGGCCTGAACGCGATCGATGATTTCTGGTGGGCGATTGTGGTGAATGCTGACCTGATACAGATTTACATCTTCTCCGGTCTGTGTGTCTGGACGCAGTCGTTTGAATACCTGAACGGCGACGGCATCTGCCGCGCAGCCGAGTTGCTGGGAAATGGCCTGATGGAATTTCGCGCGCGCGATCGCATCGTCCAGCACCGTGAGTTTCTTGGGGGCGACGTAGCCGGAATAGCAGGATACACTCTGGCGGAACACATCTGCCTGACGAGCATTCAATGCTTCCTCGAAAAGTGCAGGCTCATGGAGATGCAGCCACAAAGCGCGCTCATACTGATTTGGAATAGTGGAAAACTCTGCTTTGTTGTCGTCACCGAAGATGTCCTGACTGAAACCTTCGATAACGTCTTGTCCGGGGCCATCCGAAAGCAGTACGATGCGTTCAGCCACTTCTTCGATCGTCTGGCGCTTGCTTACCTCCAGGGCCGACAATACTGATTTCATGACTGTGCGTTGTTCCTGCTTGCCTTGTTTTTTATCCAGTTCTGGCATGGCCAGAGCAAACTCGTCTACCATGAATTCTCGGAAGACTGCCGGCGGCAGGTGGCTGAGCAGTTTGGATAGATTTTCAGCATCGTTCATTGTCATTTCTCCCTTTGCAAGGTTTTGATCGCGTTGACGTGGGCCCATGGTATCCATCAAATTATTGTGGATTTACAGGTCGATTATGTTCGGTGTGCCGAACGATTATGATTGTTTCAGATTTGTGATAGGTTTGTCAAGCAGGTGCAATTTTGTTCGGTATAATGGTATTATTTTCGGGTCGAAGCAAACGAAAGAGGAGAAAACAGTGCCATCCCCTTTGGGTGACAAGATTCGCGCATTACGCAAACGAAAAAAACTCAGCCTGGATCAACTGGCTGAGATGACCGAGTCCAGCAAGAGCTACATCTGGGAGCTGGAGAACAAAGACGATCCGAAACCATCGGCTGAGAAAGTCGGCAAGATTGCAACGGTGCTCGAGGTCACGACCGAGTTCCTGCTCACGGAATCCACTGCCACACCGGATGAGGCCGTCCTCGATGAAGCTTTTTTCCGAAAGTTCAAGGCCATGTCTGAGCCGGACAAGAAAAGAATTCGCAAGATACTCGATGCTTGGGAAGATGAATGACAGAAACCAAAAAACCCATGGCGGAGGCCAATCGTATCTCATCCGTGCTCAATACGGTAATCGGTACCGAACGATTTCCGGTTAAGGTGGACGAAGTGGCGATCGAATATTCGCGTCAGTGCTTTGCGGATTCGCTGATTGACAAGGTTCAAGGCGAAGACCTGGACGGTTTCGATGGTATGTTGAAAGCAAACAAAACGCGGTCGAAGTGGTTGATTCTCTACAACAGCGCCAATTCTTCAGAGGGACGGAAGCGATTCACGATTGCGCATGAATTCGGTCATTACATCCTGCATCGTCACCAGCAACATCAGTTCGAGTGTGGTGACCTCGAGACAGGCGGTCATAGCGAGAGAAACATTGAAACTGAAGCAGATCTGTTTGCATCGACACTGTTGATGCCACTGGATGATTTTAGGCGGCAGGTGGACGGACAACCGATAAGCTTCGATCAGCTGGGGCACTGCGCTGACCGGTATGGTGTGTCATTGACTGCCGCCGCTTTGCGTTGGATCGAGATTGCGCCCGAACGTGCAGTTTTGATTGCCAGTCGCGACGATTATATGCTGTGGGCCAAGTCGAATGTGGCAGCACTCAAATCTGGCGCTTATTTTGCGACCAGAAGGAACACGATCGAGTTGCCTCGCGATGCTTTGGCGCATAGCCATAACGTCTTCGACATTGCCGATAGCCGCACGGGTCGCGCACAATCCTGGTTTTCTCGTGAACCTTCAAGCATGCCCGTGACCGAAATGGCTCGATCGGCAGGCCAGTACGATTACACACTGACGCTGTTGTTGATGCCCGACGCTGAATGGCAACGACCTCAGCATGATGACGAAGAAACTGAGGAGGACACCTTTGATCGATTCGTCCGTAATGGCCAATACCCTGTGCGGTAA
>JAEHJW020006071.1_pt1 | contig 47159 bp, 84 predicted proteins | sample 9271431 | NCBI WGS metagenome assembly JAEHJW02
GCTGGAAATAATCGCCTCTGCGGGAGCATAGAACAGGCGCGGTGGCGTAACAAAACGATCATGAGTTTTTACCGCGACCTCAATATCGCCACAGGCGCTGGGACATGGTTTGATTATCCGGAATGCATCGGATTTTCGCGCCAGCCGTTCATGTCGTTTACCGCCGGCCCGTGGTCATGCGTCGCGGGTCCGGCGGGTTGCGCAGTTGGATGCTTCGGTTGGGTGAATCCCGACGTCGGTCAGGTGTCGAACGTACAATCCGAAGGCGCATTTCTAGTTTTCACGCTGCCGCATGCGAATCCCTACAACCTCTGGGAGCGCGTGTATTTTCAGCTCCCGCAGGAAATGCTGCCGCCAGGATATCAGCCTCCGCTGCAGCCGCCTCCGCCGAACTCACCGCCCGCGCCGATGTTTGCGCAGGAGATCGTGCGCCCCGGCGTACGCATCGACACGGCGATTCGCGGAACGTTCTCGCCGAAGTTTCCGAATGGCGGATTAGTCGGCACACAAGTGTTTGCCGATCCCTCAACGGGGCTTCCCTATTCTGGTAATATCACCGGGTCGCTCGTTCCGACGCCATACACTCTGATGCAAAGCGGCGGTCCTGGGCGCAGGCTACGAATGACCGCATTCGTGAAACCGCTCAACTAACACGAGATCGATATGGCCAACGATTCAAACATGTCGAACAAGAACGATACGGTGATCGTGGGATGCAAGCTCCCGCACGGTTACATCATGGAGATCATCCCGAAGCCGAACGAGAGCTGGCAACCGCCTCCGGCTGGCCCGCGCATGAGCCTCAACGGCGCGAATACCGTTGCGAGCGATAGCCCCGTGTACGTGAATCCTCGCATTTTCGGTTACGGCCGCACGGTCGTTCCGCGCGACTTCTGGGATCGCTGGCTTGCGCAGAACAAGGACCGCGAAGTAATTGCCAAAGGATTCATTTTCGCCGAAGCGAAGGAGCCCGATTTCCGTGCGCACGCACGCGACGGCCTCTCGGAACAGACCGGCCTCGAAGGTCTGAACCCGAACTCGAAGGACGACCCGCGCCTGCGCAAGCTGTCGAAGGGTGGTGGCCGCGAAACGGTCATCGAGACCGATGAGCAGCATCTGCGCAAGTTGCAGCAGTCCATGGATCGCGTCGGCGCATAATCGGAACGCAGCGTGTCGATAACTCCAGGCATCGTTCAATTCAGCCCGACGGCGTTTGTAGCGGCGTTCCCGCGCTTTGCTACGCCGCCGCCGGGCTTTACTTCGTCCGCCTGGACTTCGCCGCTCTTGTCGCCTCCCGTGCAGTCTGTACCGGTCGCGACCACCGGAACTGGAGCGTTACCGGCCGGCACGTACTATTACGTCGTGACCGCGACGGGTGGGCTCGGGGAAACGACGCCGAGCAATGAGCAGTCCGCAACGCTCGCAGCAACTGGCGAAATCACCGTAAACTTCGCGCTTCCCGTCGGTAACACTGGCGGCAAAGTGTATCGCGGGAACGGCCCAGGAACTGAGGGTACGTATTTCGCTGTCGCAGCGAATGCGACATCGTTCACAGATACAGGTGCCGCTGGTACCGCTGGCGTGCCGCCGGACATTAATACGACGGCAGGCATCCTCGCGCAGAATTTCCAGCTAGCGACGCTGCAGCTGAACAATTCGTACGGCTCGATCGTGCAGGACGCGCCGACGCGGGCATATCTGCTGAATCTGCTGGTCGCGCATCTAACGCAATTGATCTACGGAATCGACGGGCAAGCACCGACCGGCGTCGTGGGCAGAATCTCTAGCGCGAATCAGGGATCAGTGAGCGTGCAGACGGAATTCCAGACGCAGAGCGAAGCGGCTGCGTTTTATGTCCAGACGCAGTTCGGCGCAATCTACTGGCAGTCTACGGCGATTTATCGCACTGCTCGCTATGTCGTGCCGTCTTGCTACGGATCGGGAGGCGCATGGGGACCGTCTTGGGGCGCGTGGCCAGAATGAGCGCCGTCAATATGACATTTTCTGGCGGCGATGCGCTGAAGTCGAAGCTGACGAATATGGCGCACGGACTTGAGAAAGCCAAGACTGTGCACGTCGGCTTCCTAGAGTCGGCGACATACGCCAGCGCTCCGTACACGGCTCAGATTGCCAATGCGGCCAAGCGGTCGCGCAAGGAAGGCCGCATTTGGACGTCGCTGCTCGAGTCGTGGGCGAAATGGGGCGAGACGCATCACCCAAATCTGCACATCGCGCAGGTCGCATTCTGGCTGGAGTTCGGTACGTCTCGGATGAAAGCGCGGCCGTTTTTTCGCAACATGATCCGCAGCAAGTCTCCGCGTTGGGGATTCTGGCTCGGCAAGTATCTGAAGGAATCCGACTACGACGCGCAGACGGCGCTATCGAAACTCGGTGTGCTCATCAAGGAACAGTTGCAGGCGTCGATTCTCGCATGGCCAGCAGACAACAAGCCGCTGACGGTATTCATCAAGCGTGCGTCGAAGGCTCTGGTGAATTTCGGAACCATGCTCCGGCATGTCGATTTTCAGGTTTTGGACTGAGGTGGCGTAATGTCTAAATTCAGCAAAATGGTGAAAAATCTTCAGGAGCGCGAAGGCTATTCCAAGGAAGTCGCCACCAAGACTGCGGCGAAAATCGGTCGTGAAAAGTATGGCGCAAAGGGCATGGCCGAAAAAGCGGCGGCGTCACGCGGCAAAGACGCAATCCCGGTTCAGGAAACAGTCGCGCGTCCTGAGCCGACGAATTACACGCGCTTCGGCCCGTCGCTTGACGGCCGTCGCGTGGCTGATCGGCAGGCTCGCGGCGAGTACGTGTCTGGCCGCGAGCTCGGCGCGATGCGCGACAGCATGGGCAAGCGTCGGTAAGGCTTTGGCACGGTGACAGTACGATTCGCAACTTGGTGGCTCGCGTGTTATCAGTCGGCCATTGCCTGCGAAATGTGGGAATGGGCAGACTGGCTCGCCGCGCACCCGTCAGTAGAGATTGAGGCAATATGAGTCTCAATCTCCACGGTGCCGTTCGCCAAGTGATTCCGGCCATCAATTCGGATATCACTGGGTACTGGTATCGGTCCAAGGGATGGGTACCGAGCGCGGGAGGGCGTCAGCAGCCCGCGTATAACCTGCCGCTGACGGTTCAGTGTCAAGTACAGCCGCCGTCGGGCCGAGACCTGCGGTTCATCGATTTCCTGCAGCTTCAGGGCGTCATCCGTAGCGTGTGGATGTTCTCAGACCCGCAGACGATCGTGCGCGTAAATCAGACGGGCAACGATTTGCTGATGTTCCCGCAGTGGACCGGGGCGCCAAACGATGTATGGATGGTGGCGACGATGCCGGAATCGTGGGCAGTCGTGGATGGCGGCTGGAGCAAAGTTTACGTGACGCTGCAGACTGACCGCGCATACTCGATCTACGACAGCAACGGACAGCTCGTACTTGATAGCAACGGCATCATCGTGACGCAATCATGAGCCTAGCAATCTCAGTCACTCAAGATGACGTGTATACGGCGCTCGAGACATTCTTGTCCGGCATCGTCCCTTCCGGCGTGCCAGTAATTCGCGGGCTGCCGAATCGCGCTGCGATGCCACAGCCGAATCCGGGCTTCATCGTCGTGCAGGCGCTGATGCAGGACCGGCTGAACATGCCGGTTCATACATGGGACTACGGCGCGAGTTCGCCGCCGTCAACGCTTGATATTGAGCAGGGCATAGAGCTTCCCGTACAGATCGATTTCTACGGAGCGACTTCCGGAGACTGGGCGGCAACATTCACAACGGCATTCGAGGATCAGTATGGTTTCGATGCCCTGGGGCCGAACTGTGAGCCACTGTACGCCAATCAAGCGCGCATGATGCCGCTCATCGACTCCGAAGAGCAGTACGAAGAGCGATGGAGCGTCGATGCGCACCTGCAAATCAATCCAGTCGTTACAATAACGCAGCAGTTCGCAGATCAGCTCGATGCTAGCGTCGTCAACGTGACCGAGAAATATCCTACGTAGGAGCACAGCGTGAGCGCAGTCATTCCCGCAATCCCGGCCTCCAAGTTCGTCAGCTCGCTGCCATCGGTGCTCACTGCGGCCGGCTCTCCGGCATCGCTGAACTCTGTGTGGCTCGACACGAATACCTCCATCCCGATCGGCTCGCTGGTCGCGTTCGGAAATCAGCCCGCTGTGGCCGCGTATTTCGGTGCGAGCAGCACTGAGGCGTCCTTGGCGACGATCTATTTCAACGGCTTCACTGGGGCGACTCAGGTACCGTCCGCGCTGTACTTCTACCAGTACAACACGACCGCCGTATCCGGTTACATGCGAAGCGGTTCATTGGCTGCGATGACGTTGACGCAGCTGCAGGCGCTTTCGGGCACCATTACGGTTGATATTGACGGCGTATCGCATACGTCGGCGAGCATCAACTTGTCGGCGGCGACCTCATTCACGAATGCGGCATCGTTGATTCAGACGGGGCTTCAGACGGGAACGCCGTCAACTACGGCGACCGTGACGTGGGATGCGCAGCTCTCGGAGTTCGTCATTACGAGCTCGACCACGGGCGCAACGAGTTCGGTCGGCTACGGTACCGATACGTCGCTTTCGCCCAGCCTGAAGTTCACGAGCGCCACGGGCGCTGTACTCTCTCCGGGAGCGGCGGCGAACACGCCGAGCGGCGCGATGAATGAAGTGGTCGGCCTCAGCCAGAACTGGGGCAGCTTCATGACCGTGCAGGATCCCGACAATGGCGCGGCCGGCGGTCCTCAGAAGATTCTGTTCTCGGAATGGGTCAACGGAGAGAATGGCGCGTATGCGTACGTCGCGTGGGACACTGATCCGGGACCGGCGGCAGCGGCAGACCCGAATTGCTTCGGCGTGCTCGCGCAGACGGCGGACTATATCGGCGTTATTCCAGTGTGGGGCGTCGATGCGACGAAAGCGGCGTTCATCACGGGCGCGATTGCGTCGATCAATTTCCTTGCGACGAATGGCCGTGTGGACTTCGCGTATCTCGGTCAGAGCGGCCTCACGCCGGATGTTACGGACATCACGACATACGACAATCTCGTCGCGAACAACTACAATTGCTACTGCGCAGTGGCGACGCGGACTGAGTACTTCCAGTTCCTGCAGCCCGGCTCGATGATCGGCGCTTGGAAGTGGATCGACCCGTTCGTCGATCAGATCTACTTCAACTCGGAATTCCAGCTCGATCTGCTGACGCTGCGCACGACGATCAAGTTCATCCCGTACACCCCGTATGGGTATAACCTGATCCGGCAGGCGATGGGACAGACGATCACGGACATGGGAAACTTCGGCGCATGGGTTTCGGGCGTCACGCTGTCCGGCAGCCAGATTGCCGCCGTGAACGCGCAGGCAGGCATCAATATTTCAACGACGCTGCAGAATCAGGGATGGTACCTGCTTATCAGCGATCCTGGCGCGACGGCTCGAGCGTCCCGACTGTCGCCGAATATCTCGTTCTACTACACAGACGGCGGGAACGTGAATACCATCGTCGTCAATTCGGTCGATCTGGCATAACCGGCGAATTTTCGGAGTAACGAACAAATGAGTCTGACAGTCGCCAATAGTGCATTCACGCTGACCGCAACGTCCGTCGGTGGAGTGCCCATTTTCCCGGTTCCGGTGCCGATCGAAGGCTATTCTGCGGACGATGCATTCGATACGACTGAAGTCAAGCCCAACGAGATCCTGATGGGCATTGACGGCGTACTCTCCGGTGGCTATGTGGCGTACCCGACACCCCTGATGTTCACGCTGCAAGCGGACTCGCCGTCGATTCTCGTCATGGATACTGCCATCGAGGCAATGGACGGAGTGTTTGAGACGATCATTTTTGGCGCGTCCATCGCAGTGCCGGGCATCAATAAGCTGCACACGTTCATCAAGGGGTTCATGACGTCCGGCAAGAAAACGCCGGGCGGCAAGAAGTTACTGCAGCCCCAGAAGTACGAGATTACGTTCCAGAAATGTATCAGCTCGGTGATTCCGTAATGGCGCGGCTGAAAGAAAACTTCGTCGTTACGGATGACAATCGCGACAAGGGGAAAACGTTCATCCTCACCGAAATGCCCGGTGAACAGGGGGAGCTATGGGCCATCCAAGCCGCGTATCTGATCGAACAGGCCGGCATGGATGTGAAGCCAGAGGAACGCGAGGGAATGGCTGGGCTGGCCTCTTTGGAGCGCCGTCACGGTCACTCCATCGGATTCCTGCGCGCCATTCAAGACCCGTCGCTCGAGGCGATGTGGCAATATGTGCAGTACGAGCCGGCGCCGAGCCTGCCGCCGCAGCCGCTCATCAAGGGCGACGCGTGCCAGATCGAGGAAATTTCGACTCGGCTGCAGATCCGCATGGCGTTCATGAGGATGCACCTCGGTTTTTTTTCTCGCGCAAAAGCCCAGACATCGGCGAAATAGCCGACACTCCTGGTCTGAGGCTCGCGTCGTACACAAACGTACCGCGTGCAGTCGGTACCGTGATTTCAGCAGATCGTGCGACATTACACGAACTGCAAACCGTGTACGGCACGCACGATCTGTACAATCTGCTTGAGATTGTGCTGGTAGACTTCTACAACAAAGCTCAGATCGAAAAGCACAAGAACGAGGCTCGCGGTGGCTGAAATTGATCGCCTGACAGTCGGCGTCGGCCTGAACTCTGAGGAGTTTCAAGCGGGCATCGACCGCATCATGCAAGGCATCGAAGGTCTGCGCACGGAGACCACGGAGGCTGCCGAGAGCATGGGCGCGAGTTTCGCCACGATGGGCGAAAGCGTTGCCGGTCTCGCGCTGAAGTTCGGTGGGCTGTTCCTGGCGATCCGCGGCATTGCGGATGTGGTGGGGTACTTCAAGGATCTGTCGTCTGAGTTATTCCATCTTGGCCTGAATTCTCAGTACCTCGGGCAATCGGCGGCGCAAATGTCGCGATGGGGAGAAGTAGCAAAACGAGCCGGAGGCAGCGCAGAGGATGCAATCACCTCTGTGCAGTCCCTGCAATCCTCCATTTTTGGCCTCGAATATGAAGGCCAGATGTCGCAGAATTTGCTGTGGCTCAACCGTCTGCGTGTCGCGTATCTTGACGAACATGGACACATGCTGCCACTCGGACAGATTGCCGAAAATGCTGCGAAGGCACTCCAAGAGCAGTTTGGCGCTGGTAAGGGCGCTGAACCTGCGCGAGTACAAGCGGCCCTTCGGATTTTCCATGGTGGCCTCGCCGAAGCTATTGGCGCCGGCCCCGAACAGGTGCGCAAATATCTCGACAAAGCGAACAGGGATCAGAAAGGGATCACTGATAAGGTAATTGATTCTCAAATTAAGACCCAAGAGGCGCTGATTGGACTTTCGTACACTATCAAGAGTGATGCGACGAAAGCCTTGGACAGGCTCACGCCGGAAATAATTAAGTTGATTAAGGCCATACGCACCGATCTAGTTCCGGTGATAGATGAAGTCATTACAGATCTTCTTGATTTTTTGCATCCAGGGAAAGCGATAACGAATCTATTCACCAGCAAATCGCAAGGTCCTATTGACTGGTTTTCTCCCATGTCTGTCTATGAGCATTTCGGATCGTGGCTTGGCCGCATGGGCGCAGATGTTCATGAGGCATGGGTCAGTGACATGAAAAGCGGTCGAGAGTCCATTTTGTCTTCTATTACGATTCCAGGACAAGTGGCCGCTCGATTGCCTAAGATGACATCAATTGAAATGCAGGCACTTAAATTGCTGCACTTGGAGGCCGGCGGAGATGCGGGCGATCCCAATTGGTCAAAAGCAGTCACGATTTATAATGAAATGACTCCACAACAGGCATCGTATTTCGTCGGAGCAGCTCTCTCTACTGGCAATCTTCCGCAGGCACAGAAAAGCGCAGCTATCGTTACCGGCCATGCGATTCCGACTCCTCACGCTGGGCGCCCATCCGCTCCAGCGTCTCGCGTGTCAGGCGCATCTTCCGGCTCGCATGTCACAATTCACACGCTGAACGTCAACGCGCCGCAAGCAAAGGACGCCAATGGCATTGCCGCAGCCATGCATCGCGCGATGGAGCGCAAGCTACTTGCCGCTCAGGCTGATCCGGGTATGCAATGAGCGTACTTTTCCCAGACGTTCCGCAGCTTCCCGGCGTCCCGCAGCTCGCGCGGCTAGCCGGCGTCAGTCCGGCGGCTGTTATTTCCATTGGCGGAGCGGTACTCGGCTCCCTATTCGGCAATACTCTCACGTCCGCGCAGAGCGGATGGGGAATCTACGACAGCAATAACAATCTCGTCGTCGTGGCAGATTCTATCCTTGAATTTGAGCATCATCCGCACTGGCGAATCTCTGATTTCCCGGTGCAGGGAAGCGGAAGCGTTCCGACTTCGTTTGCAAGCTACAACAAAGTCAAACTTCCGTACGAGGCGCGCGTTCGTTTGTGCAAAGCCGGAACGCTCGCTGATCGGCAATTGCTTCTCAGCGCGCTCGACAATGCTGCGAACAATACCGCGCTGTACAGCATTGTGACGCCGGAACGCACATACAAGAACGCCGATATCCAGTCCTACGACTTGGTTCGCTCGACGGATGGCGACCGCGCGCCGGATGCGTACTTTCTGACGCAAGTGGACATCAATTTTATCGAGGTCATCAGCGTACAGGCGCAATATTCAAATACTGCACTTCAGAATGCACAGAACCCGTCCGCGCAGCCTCAAAATGCGCTAGGCACCGTTCAGCTTCAGCCGATTTCGGGACCATCGGCCAATCTCGTTACGAACGCGACGCTATCCAATGCGTTCGGGGCATTCTGATGCAGATCGTTCCGCTCAGCCCTGATCCGTCGCAGCTCATATCGGTGGTGCTCTCGGGGCAGTCCGCGAGCATTTCCATTTATCAGCTCGGCTTTCCGCCGAACGCGGATCTCTACATGGACTTGGTGAGCAACGGAACAGCCATCGTGAGCGCGCGTAAGTGCCGGTCTTACGGCGGCTCGGCTACAGAGGCCGCGCCATTCCTTCTGCTTAGCGGGCAATACTGGGGATTCCAGGGCGATTTTCTGTTCATCGACACCGAAGGAGACGAAGATCCGCAGTATGCTGGCCTCGGAACACGATGGCAGCTTGTTTATTACACTGCAGCGGACGTGGCGGCGATATCATGACCGCGAACAGCTACGGCGTGAAATATCTGCGCACGACGTTTATCCTGCCGACCTCAAATTTTCCGGGCACGTCCAGCAATACGTTGACTCTTGTTGGCTACCGCGCATCGGCAACTATCACGGGAGCTGCGACGTGGCCAAATAATCTCGATCTCATCATTTACGGCATGCGACAACAGGACATGAACGCGCTCACGGTGCTGTGGAGTTCAGCGACGCCGACAGCCATGAATGCGCGCGCCTTCGTGCAGCTCGAGGCGAGCCCGGACGCTAAGACATGGACGCAGGTATTTGACGGCACGTTCATCGAGGCGCAGCCGGATTACCAGAATATTCCTGATGTTGGCTTGCGTATTCAGGCGTACACGGGGTTCGGATCACAGATTCAGTCAGTGGCGCCGACATCGTACACGGGCTCTACTTCGGTTGTGCAGATCGCAACGTATCTGGCCGGTCAGATGGGGTTCGCGCTTGAGAACAACGGGGTGACTGGCAATCTGGCGAATCCGTATTTCCCCGGCACGTACATGGATCAGTTCCGGCAGCTCTGTACCCATGCGGGCATAGACTTCTACTTCGACGGTAACGCGACGCTCGCAATCTGCCCGAAAAATCAGCCGCGGCTGAATAAACCAAAGCCGGTTTTTTCGCCTGATACTGGACTCATCGGATTCCCGACGATTCAGCGCTACGGCATCCACCTGGACGTGCTGTTCACGCCAGCCTTGACGCTTGGCGGCGAGATTCAGATTCAGGGGAGCCAAGTGCCGAGCGCGAACGGGACATGGCTCCCATACCGAGCCACGCACCGATTAGAGAGTCTGCAGCCTGGCGGTGAATGGTTCAGTAGCCTCGACTGCACACTGCCGAGCGCAGTGACGAGTCCGCCATGAGCGGCGATCTGGCTTATCCGCTGCAGCAGCCGTCCGACGGGACCACGGACTATCGGACGTTGACGTTCTTCTGGAACGCCATGATGTCCCGCGTGCGCACAGCGCATCCCGTCGAGGTCGTGGCCGTCCACGGCGGTGGAGTCGGGCCGATCGGCACCGTGGACGTGCAGCCACTGGTGAATCAGGTCAACGGGATTGGCCAAGGGACGCCTCACGGCACCGTCTACGGGCGCCCGTACCTGCGATGGCAGGGCGGAACGTCGGCGTTCATCCTTGACCCTGGCCCAAACGATATCGGGCTCTTGGTCTGCTGCGACCGGGATATCTCGGTGGTCATCAAGACGCTCGCTCAGGCGCTCCCAGGCTCGCTCAGGCGGTTTAATTTTGCGGACGGCGTGTACGTATCGGCCTGCGCATCGGAGACCACTCCGACCGATTACGTATGGATCAAGCCCAAGGGAGCCGGCATCGAAATCATCACGCAAGGAACCGTTACCGAGCAGGCCAATCAGGTGAACATTACGGGCGCGTGGAATGCCAACGGAGCGACTGTGGATACGTCGGGGAACTTCGCCGCGCCGACCGTGAAGCCGGCGAACGGGGCTTCCGGAACATTCCAGGGCAACGGCGGCTCCCCGACGGTCACCGTCACGGACGGCATCATTACGAGCATTGTCTAAGCGGTACCTATACTTAAGTCATGAGCGCCGGACCCACCTTAGCGACACTTTTGCTCGATCAGGGCAGCTGGGACTTATGCCTCGATGCGGCTGGAAATTTCGCGGTCGCCAAGCCGCCTTACGCGACCGCGCAAGACGTTTCCAGCGCGATTCGGACGTTCCTTGACGAATGCTGGTACAACTCGAGCCTTGGCGTGCAGTATCAGAATATTCTTGGCAAGAATCCGCCGCTGTCGTTTCTGCGTTCGCAGATGGAAGACGCCGCGCTTTCGGTTCCCGGCGTTATCTCTGCGCTATGCACGCTGCAAGCCGTCAATGGGCGCCGGGTTACGGGACAGGTGCAGTTCACGACCGTTGACGGCACGACGCAAACGATAGCGATAGGCTGATGAGCACCAACGTACCGCAAATCCAGTTCCTGCCGACCGGTCTGTCTGTACCGACGGAAGCCGCCGTGCTTGCCGGCGTGCAGGCCGATATCAATGCGGCCTACGGCGTGACGTTGAACTTCGCCGACAACACACCGCAGGGGCAGCTCGCCACGTCGATGGCGGCGGCGATCTCGGCGGCATACGCGACGTTTGCGCAAATCGTCAATGGCGAAAACCCCGATCTCGCCACGGGATTCATGCAGGACGGCGTAGGTCGAATTTATTTCCTGAATCGCAATCCGGGCGTCTCTACCGCGGTGCAATGCACCTGCGTCGGCGCCGTCGGGACCGTGATTCCGACCGGCGCGCAGGCTCAGGATACGTCCGGTAACCTCTATCAGTGCACGCAGGGCGGCACAATCGGCTCATCGGGAAATATCAGTCTCACGTTCGCCAATGTCGTGATCGGCGCTATCGCATGCCCGGCCAATACGCTGACTGCGATTTATCAGGCTGTTCCGGGCTGGGAGTCGATCACGAACGCGGCCCCGGGCGTCGTGGGCGCAGCCATTGAGACGGCAACGGCGTTTGAGTTCCGCCGCCGAAATTCCGTCGCGGGAAATGCGCAGGGCTTCCTTGCGGCAGTGTATGGGGCCGTGTTCAGCGTCCCGAATGTCATCGACGTATTCTGCTACGAGAATGATACCGGATCAGTAGTGACCTATGGGTCTACGAATTACTCTTTAGCGGCAAACTCGATCTACGTCGGCGTAATTGGGGGAGATCCGACTGCCATCGCTCAGGCGATCTGGACGAAGAAAAGCCCCGGCTGCAATTACAACGGTAATACTACCGAGACCGTGACGGATACGTCTGGAAATTATCAGACGCCTCCGACATATTCCGTGACGTTCAATAACAATAGCCAGAATCCGGCGAATGTGTATTTTTCAGTCGTGCTGCCAAATCTCTCGACGCTGCCGTCGAACATCACGACGCTGGTGCAGAATGCCATCGTGAACCAGTTCACCGGTTCGCAGGGATCGCCTCGGGCGCGCATCGCAAGCACGATTGCGGCATCGGACTACACGGCGTCCGTGCAGCAGTGCGCGGGTTCATCGACGTTCGTGCAGGTGCTCTCCATTGCCATTGGTACCGCGTTCTCCGGACAGGGCACGCTAGTCAACGGGTCTACGACGCTCACCATTACGACTGCGACAAGCGGCCTGCTGACGTTCGGAACGCAGGTTGCTGGCACTGGCATCCCTGCCGCGACGTATATCGTGCAGCAGCTTTCGGGCACTACGGGCGGCATCGGCACATACCAGATGAGTGCCGCAGCCACATCGACCGAAAGCACGCCCGAGACGATTACGGGCACTACGGGACAATCGGCAACGTTTGGCATCGACCAGGCCCCGACGACGGCTACAGGTAATATAACGGTTACGCTCCAATGAGCATTGTCACCGTACCAAATATCGTGGGGCTTTCGCTGACCGATGCGCAGACTGCGCTTACTGCGGTCGGCCTCACATTGGGCACCGAAACGCCAGCGTTGAATCCAAACGTTGCGGTCGGCGATGTCGCATTCCAGTTTCCGGCAGCCTATGCCGTAGTCAATTCCAGTACGATCATTCAGAGTCAGGTTTACGACAGCAACGGCAATCCGGTGTTCGACAGCTATGGCGATCCCGTATATACCGAGGCCGCCGTCCCGACAGCTGTAGATATCGGCATGTCAGCGATTGCCGTGACGCCGAATCTCGATCTCACTGTCATCAGTCAGTACGCGCAAAGCCCGGTACTGATGCAGATGATTGTCGATTTCTCGCAGTGGTTCGATCAGAGCGCGAACTGGAATAACTTCTATCAGTATGTATGGAACATCGATACCGCGCAGGGATTTGGGCTGGATTTTTGGGGTTCTATTCTTGGCGTCAGTCGATATCTTTTGCTACCCATTACGGCCGATTATCTTGGTCTAACTGGATCCGACGGAACTTCCAGTGGCTACCCGTTCGATGTGGGCGTGTTTTTTGATGGCGCAACGGACACACAGACGTATGCGTTGCCTGACCCGGATTATAGGACGCTGTTATACGCAAAAGCATTTGCAAATATCTGTCGTACATGCATTCCAGTCATGAATCAACTTTTGCGGTTGATTTTTTCTCAATATGGAGATGCATACGTTTTGGACGATGGCGGCATGCAAATGACTTACTATTTTGGATGGGCGTTGACACCGATACAGTCGGCAATAGTAAATGCATCTGGCGTGCTCCCCATCCCGACTGGAGTTGCAGTAGTAGTGAGTTCTGCAATCATTGCAACGGAAGGCGGAGTCCCGATTACAGATGAAAATAGCGTGTCATTGGCTCCCGGGTGACGCATGACAATCAAGATTTCTCAATTAACGACGTATCCGCAGGCGCTTACCGGAAGCGAGGTTATCCCGCTTTCGAATACGTCTCTTTCGACTACACTGTCGTACATCATCACGCCGGTTGCTTTGCAAACGTATCTGACCGGTCTGGTGAATACCTGGAGCCAGCAGCAGACATTTTCTGGTGCTGTAGTTTGCGGCACCGCTACCGGCGGGGCCAAGGGCGCCGGAACAATCAATGCAACTGGGATTTACGTCAACGGCACGGCGCTCGTAAACTCAACGTTTTTCACGAATTCAAATGCTTTTACCGCCACTGCTGGGCAGACCGTATTTTCTCTTGGCGGCACTCCTTTGTCGTTGAATCAGATGCTTGTATCATTAGATGGCGCGGTGCTAGCGCCAACTGCGGATTATAGTCTGTCTGGAACGACGCTGACGCTTGTGAATGGCGCACTGTCTGGACAAATTCTACTGGTGAGATATTGATATGACATTGAGCAATGCACAGGTTTTGAGCCAGATACCGCAGGCGTATCAGCGCACTGCCGCCGAGATCGCAGCCGGCGTTACGCCGACGAATTATGGATATCCAGAACTGTGGGTTGAACGGTATGGCGCAGATCCGACTGGTACAACCGATAGCGGTGTAGCGTTTCGGAATGCCTGTCTGGTTGCTCGTCAAAAAGGTGGCGGCATAATCAGGGCTTATGGCTCGTTGTACCTTTTCAATACATGGGACACGACTAGTTTCTATAGCACTAACAACTTAGCACTGTTTATACTGCCTGCGAATACGGAGCTTGCTGGAGGGGGCCAGTTTTTCACGAGGCTGAGAATCAGCCAAACCGCGCGAACTGGCATGTATAACGGAGGGGCAAACCGCACGCATATCATCGGTATGCCAAGCGCTGCCGGCGGACAGTACGTACACGACCTAGAATTCGATTACGACGGCATCGTTCAGGCCGCATCTAACGATTATTGCTACTTCGCGCGCACCAACTCGGGACAGTGCATTTTTGAACGACTCTACGGCGTTCAGGCACCTATCACCAACGCTATAGCCGATAGCAGCGAAGATACCGCAAACGGCAATTCGCCGCTCGGACCAACGATCGTGCGCGGCTGCTGGTTTCAGGATTGCGGCCCTAACATGACTGGCAACAGCGCCTTGAACCAGGACTGCTCCTACCTCTATTTGAATGCCCCAGGGTCGCGGGCTGAAAAGAACCGGATATTCAACACCGCGATTGCGAACCACAATTGCGGTGGCATCGAAATGCACTCGGCGCAGTATTATGTGACCGAGAACTACATCAAGAACTGCTGGCCGGGGATGTACTTGGGCGTCGAAGACGGAGTGACGATCTCTGTTGGCTCGGTGGTGGATAAGAACTATGTTGGTTATTGCAACGCGGGCATTTTCCTTGTTGATCGCCACGAGGGCCTTAAAATAATCAATAACTACCTCGAGGCGAATTGCGACAGCGCTGGTGCCGGTTTCGGGTATAGTTTCACCGACTTTTCCACCCCTCTGAATTCAACTGATGGGAGCGCCAGCGCTGGTGTGCAGACTGCGCTGCTTTTCGCTAACAACACCATTGACTCGACGTACTTTCTGCAAGGGACCGCTCGCGCCTCTAGCGGGAGCGTCGGGGCGAATGCGTACATCAACATAAATCTCGGTTGCCTACAGGGTGCCATCATCCGTGGGAATACTATCGTTTCACCGGCTCCGGGTGCTATCACGCTATCCGGCAGCACCACGGCTCCAATGCAGGATGTTCTAGTTGAGGATAACGTCCTCACTGAGTGCCAAGACACTACTCTCAGCTACAGCACCGCATTCTTTCAAGTCCTTGCCACTAGCGAAACGGGATGGACTACGTCTCCTGTAATGCAGGACATCATGATCAGTGGAAACCGCCTCTCGCGGGGCGCTTCCCTTTCGCTTACCGCAGCATACGCCGGACTCGTCACTAGCGGTGGCGCCGGTGCGTTGGGGTCTCTCGAAAATGTATTTTTTGATGATCTCAATGTGTCCTCGAATGTGCTCGGCACTGTGGGATTCACGGACATTCAGGCAACCGACGTAGTTGCCGTGAATGGGCTCAGTTACCAGTCGCAGAGCATCACGGCCAATGGGACGGCAATCGTCATCAGCCACCCTCTGATAACGGCAGCGCGTGTGGCTCCCACAGCTGCGTATACAGGGATTACGATGCCAAAAGGTACTGTCGATGGACAGAAAATCTCTATCATCAACTCACAGCCGTCCGCGAACTCTCTGACTATGGCTCCTTATGCTACTAGCAACGTTGCAGATGGAACCTCCTGCGTTGTGTCCGGGTATTCTTCCATGACATTCACATGGAGCGCGGCGACTGGAGCCTGGTATCACGACTAATGATGAGCGCTCAACTCCAAGAGGACATTGTACCGGCTACGTAGGATCCGCGTGATATGGACGGTTACGGAAATTCAAAGTTTCGCCATTTTTGAAGACAAGGTGATTTAAATGCCAGGCGTAGCAGCTCCTCCAGTCATCCTCGAAGGCTTCGGTTTCGGAGCCGGATCGTCGTACATCACGACTCCGATTCCATTCGCCTCGCAGCAGCCGAATCCACGCGCGTCCTACACTGACGGATTCCCGCCGCAGACGGTCGGAGCTACGGCCACCGATCCGCCTGATGTCCGAGACTTCAACGGCATCCTGTACGCCGCGACGCAGAATATTGCGGCATTGCTTGCGGGCCAATACCACGAATTTGACAGCACCATTTCGGCGCAGAATACAGGATATGCGCTCGGCGCTATCGTTCCCGCTGCGGACAACTCGGGGTTCTGGGTCAATTTGACGAGCGGTAACACGAATAACCCTGACACGTCTGCGGCCGGATCGGGATGGGCGCCTCTCGCGCAATACGGGCTCGTTTCCATTACTGGCCTGACGAATGCGAATGTCACGTTGACGGCTCCGCAGGCCGCCAAGGAAATGATTATTCTCTCCGGTACACTGACCGGAAACGTCCAGATCATTTTTCCGGCATGGACTGAACGCTGGCTGATTGCGAACAACACAACGGGCGCATTTACCGTAACCTGCAAAACGTCAGCCGGTAGCGGCGTTATCATGCCGCAGGGCGTGACGACGATGATTTACGGCGATGGAACAAACATTGATTTGGTCGGCAGCTCCCTCTCGGCAAATACGGGAGCCGTAGCCAATACTCTCGCAGAACGTGACGCGAATGCGTATCTCTGGGCGGCAGCGTTCAAGATTGCTCCATCCGATGAGGCGCTGAAATACGACATTGCGCCGATCGATGTCGGACTTGAGGTGCTGGATTTTCTTAAAGGGTTTACATTCAAAGTCAAAGGATCTGCCAAGCGTGCTGCCGGTACAATGGCGCAACTTCTGCGGCGTGCGTTTCCGGACGCCGTGGACGTGGATAGTGAGGGGCGTCTCGGCGTAGACGCAATGGCAACCATCGGATTACTGCTTTCGCTGCTCGGAAAGGAGCGCGACGAACGCATGAGCCTTGAGCGGCGCGTAGCGGAACTCGAGAAACGGTAATGGCATCTGGATTCAATATCGCGAGCGGGGCCGATCTGGATATGGTTCTTGCACCGCAACATCCAGGATGGCCGGCAAATTCTGCAACAGATTTTTTTGATGGAAATGGGAATGATCTGAGTTTACGGTATGCGGCCCTTTCGACGGGAAGCGCGGTTGCCTCAAATACTGGATTTGTATTAGCGAGCGGTTCGGATATTCGTACGCAATTCGCCGCCTATGGATCGACGAATGTTCAAGTTCTCACGCAACCCAGCGCCATTTCCGGTTCAGCCGCAGCTGGTTCTCCGTTTGGAACGGTCACTAGCGACACGGCCACTTGTGCTGGAGAAAAGGGAGGCGGAGCTTATACTTATACGTGGCATATCGCCAGCGGATCTGGATTTTCCTTGACTTCCCCAAATTCCGCTACGACAGCGGTAACTGGAATAGTGGCAGCCTCTCAAACAATGACGGGGTCGATCTATTGCACCATTTCGGATGGCGTGACATCGGTAAACACAGACATCATTTCGATTGCTCTTACCAACACGAGTCCTGCCGGGTTTAATTTTTCTCTCGTTGCCGGATCTGGCGGGGCAATCGTTGGATTCAAGGGAAGCGCGCAAGGCGGCGCCGGTCCGTTCGGAACACTGAATGGCGTGAGTGCCCCAGTAAAAATGACCAGCGGAAACTACGCCTTGGAAATTGCCGATGATGGCACGGATACATATTTCGTCGTCTCTGGATTAACGGCCGATCCTAGTCAATCTGGGCTTACGGAACTCGTCGTGAACGGAAATGCGCTGACTGGATCCAGTGCGTCATATATATGGAATTCAAATACGAATGAGGCGTCATGGGCGTGGGCAACCAATATAGGATTGGTTAGCGGGAACAGTTATTCAGGCACAATTGTCGGGACGGTTGCAACATGAAAATCCGCGATGGCAAACATCGCTTTGTTCGTCGATTGATAGCTCATTTTTTGAGGCCAAAAACTATCGAGGCTCCAAAAAAAGAGGACGCGCCGATCATCAGGGATTTGCCAGAATCAATCCCAGATTACGGGCGCCTCCTCTCCGGCGACGATCGCTTTGCCGCCGACGCTGCGCTCATCGCTGCCGGCATCAGGCGTCCGAGTTCGCGCGATCCCTAAGCGGTACCTATACTTATGCAATGCTCACAGGTGCGTCCGCCATGAAACGAATCTTAGCAGCCGCCGCACTGGCGGCGCTTCTTATCGCCCCGTTCGCTCGAGCCGGAACTGTCGGTGGGTATCCGAATGCCACCAGTCCGCTGAACGGGACGGAACGCATTTTGGCAGATCAGACTGCGGGCTCGTATCCATGCGTCGCCTGCACGGTCAACATTACCCCGCTTCAGCTCTCAAACTATACCGCCGCACAAGCCGGCAGCTTCGGGCTGCTGTTTAACAATAGCGGCGCGATCGGCGGACTGGCTCCCGTGGCCACAGGCCAATACTGCCTCGACTGGGCATCGCTGACGGCCGCGCCGACGCTGGTGACTTGTACCGGCGGTGGCTCTACGGCTTTCAGCGCGCTGACGACCGGCACCAATACGACTGCCACGATGACGGTGGGTACGGGCGCAAGTATTCTGGCCAGCGGCACCGGCTCAATCACAGCAACCGCCGCGCCGCTTTCTGGCCTCACCGGCCTCGGCACGGGCGTCTCGACCGCGCTGGCGGTGAATACCGGATCTTCTGGCGCATTCGTCGTGAATGGCGGTGCGCTGGGCACGCCCTCAAGCGGCGTCGCGACGAATCTGACCGGTACCGCCAGCGGGCTGACTGTGGGTACCGCGACCGCCGCAAACGGGCTCAACTCGGCGACCACTACCGTCTCAGTGAACTCCGCGACTGCTCCGACAACAGGTCAGGTCCTGACGGCGACTAGCGGGACGACGGCGACGTGGCAGACCCCTGCGAGCGGCGGTGGAACCGTCACCACCACCGGCACGCCGACCACCGGCACACTGGCGGCTTTCTCGGGTTCGACTTCGATCACGAATGCGACCGCCTCGGAAGTGCTGGCGTTGGTGAACGGGCAGTCCTGCAACGCGCAGACGGGCACGACGTACACATTCGTTCTCTCGGACGCCAACGGTTGCGTGTCCATGGCGAATGCCGCGGCGAACACGGTCACCGTCCCGGCCGACGCGACTGTTGCATTCCCCGTGGGAACAACCCTCACGGTGGTGCAAAATGGCGCGGGCGCGACGACCGTCGAAGGCGCGGGCTCTCCCGTGACGTTGGAGTCGGCCAAGTACGGCAGCTCCACCACGCAGACCTACGTGTTCCCGTCGGAGTATTCTTGCATCCAGTTGCAAAAAACCGCGACCGATACGTGGTTCGTGGCGTCGTGTGATTACAACCCGGGAGGCGGTTCCGGTACGGTCACGGACGGCTCTGGCGTGACGACCGCCAATGAACTCGCAGTATCGACCACGACTGCACACACCATCGCATACTCCGCGACGTTGCCGACCGCTGCGATGCCTGCTCTGGGCGGTGACCTCACCAACACCGCAGGGTCGCTGTTGGTCACTGTCACCGGCGTCAATGGGGCTACGGTTCCGACGAGTGCTGGCTGTCTCGCAAGCAACAGTCTCGGCCAGCTAATCGCGTGTGTCACAACGACATATCTGATTGACTCCGGCACTGCGTTCACTCTCGGCACTGGGACGGGCGCGTGCGCTACCGATAGCGTAGTTCATGCTGGTGCGGCGAATGGCGAAGTGACTTGTACGGGCACGACCGGAGCGTCGACGCTGGTCGTGAACCTGCCGACGGCAACCAACGGATGGGCGTGCACGGCGAACGATATCACGACACCTGCTGTGGTTCCTGAGTCCGCCTTCACGGTCAGTACCGTCACATTCTCGGGCACCATCACGGCGAACGACAACATCGTGATTCAATGCACCGGGTTCTGAGCATGGATCGGCGTAAATTCATTGGCTCTGCGGTCGCTACAACTATAGCTGCTGCGAGTGCGCCAGCGCGTGCGTTCGGATTCGGGCTCGGAGGGCTGAGGGGGCAAGGCGCGCTCGGAGGGATTACGACCCCAGTAACCGCATTCGATTACTTCATCAGCCCGACAGGGAGTGCGACGAATTCGGGCACCAGTCCATCGTCGCCGCTCGATATCAGCGTCCTATCCTACACGCCGACAAGCGGCACACGCTCTTCGTGGAACTCTACGCTAGCGGGTAAACGTATTGGGCTCATTGGCGATCAGGGTACGTATGTTCTAAATACCTACTTCGATCAGATGAAAGCAAACGCTGGCAGCTCAAATTCTGGGCTGCTGTTTTGCGTGCCCGGAGGCACGGCAAGCGCTCCGACTTATATTGGTTCCTGCAACAGCTCAGGCGTCGAAACGCCGCGTCTCGCTGTTCTGGATGGGCATCTAGGCGCAACCGCAGGGCAGTCCTCCGTGACGATGGGGATTGCTGTTGAGATCTTAAATGTCACCACTGGCAATCCCACGACCGTTATCGAGTTTACGAATCCGGGCAGTACCAACCCGTTTTCGGTCAACCAGCAGATTTACGTTGACGGCCCAGATCTTGCGAGCTTGGGATTCACCATCGCGGGGCAGCAAGGAAGTTCCGGAGGCGTTCTGTACACGATTACTGCCGTCAGCAGTGCGTCCCCCTGGACGATTTCTGTAACGGCGACCACCACGGGGACGTTCACTGCAACGGGGCAGAATGGCATTTTCTGGAACTACAACCCTGTCCTGGGTGGGATCATCGGCCAGACATCAAATGGCCCGAACCCAGGGAATTGGGGGTACGCTACGGTTAGCGGTCTCACGATCACTGGATGCAATCAACAGGGAGTATCGTGGCTCCCATCGAGCGGGCTCGTGAATTTCCGCGCGAACGGCCGCATTACCAATATCACATCTGGCAGTTCTACTGTCATCGAGTTTGAACCGCGCTTCGTGGGGACTGGCTCGACGAGCGGCAGCGTTCTCACGATTAGCGCAGTCACGTCTGGTATTCTGGTTGCAGGCGACTACATTACATTCGACGGGACGAATAAGTATCAGATTTCCAGCCTGGGGACTGGAAAAGTTGGTACTGGGACCTACAACCTGGCAACAACGCCTGCATCTGCTTTAAGCGGCACAGTGGTAAGCGCAAATCTGTTCGCCAGCGGCCAACTTGTGTCTGTGGACGATGTATCGGGCAGCGGTACGATTCCGTCGATCAACTACGCCACTAGTGGTTCGGCCTATACGGTGTCGGCAACAGGCGGCACGTTGACGGCGCCCACAGTTACGTTGAGTGTCGCAACGACAGGAACGTTCACGGCGAGCGGACTGCCTTACATCTGCACTGGGCTGCCCCGATGTACTGTTCAGGACTGCGAAATTTACGACCTGAACTCGTGGGCCGGCGGTGAGCCTGCATTGGTCTACAGCACATCGACGAAGGGTCTTCAGATCATCAACTGCAAGCTGCACGATTACAACGTTAACTTGATAGATACAGCGGGGCCAAGTTCGGACGGCTACGAAGGATTCTATGACTGGGACTCACTCGTCGATCAGTGCACGTTTTACAACGGGTCGGGTGGTGTCTGGCACAAGTCCTGGATGATGGGCAATTCCATAATTCAGCGTTGCTATTTCGACATGCTGCCGGTCACCTACAGCTTTGCCGTATTTGAAGGAGCAGGGCAGATTCTGGGCGGTCTCGGGCAGATCGTTAGAAACTGCATCATGACCGCTGGAACTTGTGCATCGCTCACCACCACCGACGGACAGCCCGTAGATCAGGGATACCAGCAGTTCTACAACAATACGCTGTATCAGCCCGCTAATTTGGGCACCTTCAACTACGAGTCGGGAGCCACTGTTACGATAGGGTGCACCATCGCGGGCACGCAAAGCACGTTGCCGAACCTCGGTACAGGCCAGTTCTACAATAACGTATGCTACAACACGGCTGGCGGTAGCGCACAAACGGACAGTTGGGGCTATTTGGATTTCAGTGGTACCGGTACGGCAACAACCCCGGCCAACCCGAACATGAGCATCGTGGACTACAACCTCTACGATCTCAGTTCAGCCACGGCAGTCGCGGTGTTTTCCAATTACCAGCTCCCGTTCACGGGCACCGTTACGGAATACACACAGGCACAGATGGGGACGTATTTCGGCTTTGACGCCGGATCGGTGCTCGGGACTCCGACGTTCACCGGCTCTCAGTTCGGCTACCAGTACCCGACGACCAATTTCCAGCTTGCCACAGGCAGCAACGGCAAAGGAGCGGGACGAATCGGAGGTGTGTCCGGCGGCGCTGCGACCGACATGGGCGCATGGGGCGGTTTAATAAACGGTCAGCCCATTACTCAGATAGGGTGTAACTTCTAATGTCATTCGTCGGTTCAGCAGCAGCCACAGCGGCAAGTACGGCATCTTCGGTGACGATTGCGTACACTGGGCCAGCTATGCAGGTTGGTGATCTGATAGCTGTTCTCGTTCTTCAAAATGCCGGCGGCAGTACAACTATAAGTAACCCCACGACGCCCGGTGCGCCTTGGACGAGCGGAGATAGCCTTACCCCGGCGATTCCGGATGCTGTTATTGGAGGCTCTGTCCAGACGCACGCAGCGTTTAAGATCGCGGCATCCGGGGACACGGGGACGCCCTCCTACACGTTCACGAGCAACTACCCCGGTGATTTCGTGGCTCAAATGCGCGTCTATCGCGGACGCGCATCCACTATTTCAGCGGCGCTGAACAATAGTGCGGTTACGGCAATCGGTGCCGCTGGCAATACCCCTTATTCGTATCCCTTAACTGGGCTTACAATTCTTGCTGGTGATGATGTCGTTTCGTTCGTTGGCGCGCAAGTTTCTGGTGGTGGTCCCGCGACCGCCGCCAGCGCGCCAATTACTGGCTTTGCGAATGAGCTAGATACCGTTTCGAGCACGTCGTCGTCTGCGCCTTTCATGATCAGCGAGGATCAGGTGAATGCGGCCGGAGGGACCGTAGCAAGTTTTGCGGAAACCATTACGACGACGCCGGTCACCCAGATAGCCCCGTATGGTTTTGTCTTGTCGCTTCCTGCCGCTTCAGCCGCTGCACCCAAGCCCGTCCTTTCAGGTGGCAAAGTGCTGGTATCGGGAGGCCACGTCGTCACGGGCGCGCTGATGTTCATGCCGCTGCGCTGGATCATGGACCGCAGGGACAAGCTCGCGAGGGAGCGCAAGGCCGTCCGAGAAACCCTCAAGAATGGTCGCTGAAACTCAAATGAACCTTGCAGACATCCCAAACGATGTTCCATTAGGCGAGGCGGAGGTCCCACGCGATATGGTTAACTGTGGCAACGTAACGGGCAACAAGCCGCCGTGGTGGGTCGCCGTCGTCATCGCTGTGGGTCTGGGTGAAGCGGCATGGTTCGCAAAGACCGTGATGTACGGTTCCGAGCAGAGCGCGGTCACAGCGACCGAGATTCACCAGTTGCAGCAGGGCCAGTCTGCGCTCACTTCCAGTCTCACGACTTTGGATACCGACGTTCAGACGCTCAACGTCAACGTCGCGGTCCTCACCCAGCAGATCAAGGATGATCGATGGCAGAAAAATGTCCAGTGAAGGCGTTCCAGATACGGTGGCGTCGGCGTCTCCGGACGCGATGCACGCACGAGCGGAAGGCAGCGCGGATCGACACAGCGCGCCATGTACGATAACGAGCTAGACAAAGCCGTTGCCAATTACCAGCGGCTGGCCGAAGATCCAAGCTATACGGCGACGCCGTGCAGTGGGTTGTGACCATGACTATAGGCATGCAGCGTTTTAATCCGTGGGACCTGTTACCGGAGCACATTCCGTGGTTCGGATTGGCCGCGGCTCAACCGGACCACGGTCCCCTCGCGTTCGAGAACATGGTGGACGGCATCCGCGCCGGTATCCTCGTGTGCTACACCTATCAGCGCCGCGCCTGGAATGAGCCCGAAGTGTTCATCCCGAAATTCGCGCCGGCTAGCGCGGGGAATCCGGTAGCGGCGTATATCGAGAATGTGTGTACCTGGACCGGCTTCCAGCGCACCCAAGACCTCGATTTTCACGACACGGGCACCCTGACGCGATGGGCGCGCGCAATCTGGCGCCAGGAACAGGGCGACGCCGCGCTCGTCATCACCGACGCCGATATACTTGCTGCAAAGGCGCTCGCCGATGCAGAATGGAGCAAGCGATGAAACTCGACGCGCAGAAAACCACCGGCATCGTCACTGGCATGTACCTCGCACAGATCGTGTGCTGGGCAGCCGGGTACTTCTGGCATATCGGCGTGCCGACGCAGATTGAAACCGCGCTTGGCATCGTTCTCTCGACGGTCCTTGCGCATGTCCCTTTGTTCGCAAACCCTACGCAGGCGGCATGACCGCCAGAGGTAACGTAATGTCTACTCCGAATCCGCTGACTCCCATCGAACAGGCCGCCATTCCGTCCGTCGTCGCCGTGCTCGAAGCCGTTCAGGCGTTCATCGCCAATATGGGTACCGACCCGATGCAGTGGACGGTGAAATTCCCCGGTGCTCTCGTGGCGCTTCAGGGTGCCGTCATGCTTCAGGCCCCACTGCTGGCGAATGCCGAGGGCGCCGCCATTAGCGCGCAGGCGAATACCACCGTGGCTGGCTGGATCAGCAAGCTGCAGGCCGCTGAGAAGCCGGCAGCATAAGGAGCAGTCATGCACTACCGAAACGGCCGCGAGGCCAAGAACGGCGATGTCATCGTCAGCATCGGCAATTCGCTCGGCTATTCCAGCCGCACTGTCTTGCGCACGGGCGTCCTGATCGACGCCGTTGCCGGCAACGATTACTGCAACGGCACGCTGGTTCCGTTGACCGGCGGCATGCCGGAGGGCGCCTGCTTGGCCGACTGCCTGCACATCGATGACGTGCTCCAGATGATTGGCGGAGCTGAGAGACCGCCCGGGAAATAGCCGTGAACGACAAGACTGGCCTAATTGATCGCATCGCCGTGCTTGAGGCGCGGGCATCTGCGGCCGAAGCGAGAATTGCGGCGCTAGAGTTGCGGCTCGCCGGATATCCGGTGCAGCCGCTTCCTGGCGTCGCGCCGGGCCAGCCGTGCATTCCGCCGCCCGGCTGGCCATGGTACGAAGTGACGCGCTCAACCGACACCACGGGGCGCGTCGAGTCGTGACCCTCCCCCTCGGCCGCCTCCCGCGCACGCGCAATCCGTGGGTGCCGCACATGTCGGCGCTCATGGCCGGTCGTACCGCGCCGGCAGTACCGGTTTCCGTAGACTGGACTACCGGCCTTCCGGTAGACCTCGGGATGCTCGGGAACAATACGCTAGGCGACTGCGCCGAGGCCGGCTTCGGCCACGCGCGGCAACTTTGGACGTTCCACGCCGAGGGCACACCGGCAGCGGTCACGACGGCCGAGACAGAGCAGCTTTATTCGGCCGTGACGGGCTATGTGCCGGGACAGCCTGGCACTGACCGCGGTACGGTGCTGCAATCGCTCCTGGCCTACCTGGTGACGACTGGCGCGCCCCTTCAGGACGGCTCGCGGGAGAAGCTGTTCGCGTTCGTCGAAATCGACCCGCAGCGGGCCGATCACCTGAATCTGGCGACCTTCGAGGCGGGACTGGTTTACATTGGCTTCACCGTCCCGGCCTACCTTCAGTCCGAGTTCAATCCCGGCGCAACTTGGGACGTGAATCCGGGTGCGGATAATTCCATCGTCGGCGGTCACTGCGTCATCAGCGGCGGCTATCGGGCCGATGGCACGCGGGAGATTATCTCGTGGGGCTCGGCCGGCTATGCCATGACGCCCGCGTTCTGGGATGCGCATGTGGACGAAGCCTACGCGCTGATCTCGCGCGACTGGCTGGAGCGCACCGGGCGCACCTTCGCCGGCTATACGCTGGCGCAACTCGAACAGCAGATGCAAGCGGTGAGGCAGGCAGCATGATCACCCGCACCGCCGCCCAGCTCGCCGCTGACGCCGAACTCGCCTTCCTCGCGCTCTACGCAGAGGATGCGTTCAGCGCGGCCCGTAGTGCCGCACAGGCCGACCTCACGACGGTCGCGCCTGACCCACGACTCGCATCAGACTGGGACGTGCGCGCCACGCTGACGGCCGTGGACGACGTTCCGGGCATCGGGCGCGCGGACGTGTTCTACGGCTGGCTGCTTGAGCACGCTGGCCGCTTCGTGCTGGCGATTCGTGGGACGGCCGACGCCGAAGAATGGATTCTCGACGGCGAATTCTGGCCCCGCGGCGCGCGGGGCATCCCCGGCACCGTCGAGACCGGCTTCTGGTCAGTCGCCGAGACGCTGAAGATCGACGGCAAGCCGCTCGCCGAGCTCGTTGGCATAGTGAACGGCCCGATTACCGTGGTCGGGCACAGCTTGGGTGCGGCATTGGCTACATACGCAGCCTACGAACTCGCGCGCGCCGGCATGACGGTCTCGGCCCGCATGATCGCCTCGCCGCACCCGGGGGACGGGACATTCGCTGCGGCGTTCGGCTCGGCCGTGCCGGATCACGTCGCGTACGTAAATACCGACGATTTGGTGCCCGACGTGCCGGGGCTGTTCTCGTATACGCATGTGCCGAACGTGGTGAATCTCGACCCTGCGGCGCTCGGCGTCGAGCTCAACGGCGGACCAGCGGGGGACCATCACGTGCTCAGCTACGTGGCGATGATGAGCCGGCCGACGTTCGCGGCGTTCAAGCCGCTGCCGATCGATCAGAAATTCGTGGATTGCGTGAAGTTTGCCTAGAATTCAAAGCCGGCCTGAGCCGCGCCGTTCTCGTCATCCTCGCGCCTTTCGCCGCCGTCCAACTGATGAAACCGCGCCCAGAAGCACCGCCCCTCCGCTTTGCAGCGCTCAGGTGAGCAGCAGCGCAACTCCCAGTCCGGTACGCCTACGGCGCGCAGGCCGTTGGGGACGTGCTGGTGGCAGGCGGGGGGGGTGGTCATCGGTTACGGATTCATCATCGACATGCCAGCGCGATAAAGACACAGACCACCGAGAGTGCATAGCGCGACAGATTGAATGAGCATCAACATGGGATGGTCAGACAAAATATACGGGCTCAGCGCGCCGAATATCAAGTAAAGAAATCCCTTCGTCACCATTATCCAATAGAAGCGTGACTTGCTCATGAGTTATGAGCGGAACATTTCGCGTATGCGGGCGCGCGCGATGCGCATATGGTTCCAACTTGCGGGCCAAGTACATACCCAGTAGATGCGTCCGATGAATGTCCAGAATCTCGTTTTCGGCACTACGTAAAAATCGCCGATCTCAAGACTGCTGAACGATGCGAACGTCGGGATTTTAATGGTTGATTTCATCATGGATTATCCGGGAATCTTCCGATGCGGCCCAAACGCCAGCCCGTAATCGGCCTTATCGCCGGCATCTCGACGCGCCTCGCTGACCGTGCGCCGGTCGGCATGATTCGCCTTGTGCGGCTTGCAGAGTAGGCAGCCGGCGCGGCGATTCTTTGGGCGTTTGCGCTTATGGTTGCTCATAGGATGGTTGATCGGATGCTCGGTAGACAATCGTCGGATATCGCTTTCCTGATATGGCCGCTGTAAATCCACAAATATCACAAGTGTGATGAAAACCCGGCGGATTGCATGGCCACGTCATCCCGTTGAACTCCATCTCGCCACCACATCCAGCGATAGGACAGATCCATTTTTCCTCAATAGACACAACCACTTTACTTACGATGTTCGCTTCTCCCTTAAACCATCGCGATCCACCGATTTCGTCACCGAACTTATCGTGCTCCGGATTGCTCATAATTTACCATCTGATGTGCTGTGAGCAGAGCTTTCAAAAGAACAATCTTTCGTCTCAAGCCTCTCTCTCAGTTTGACGACTTCGGCGCGCAGGCAGCGTTTACAGTCAGCAAGAGGCAAATCGTGTTTGCACAATTCGCGTAGTTTCTCGGAGTGCCGATTCGTCTCGTTCTGTTCTTCTGACCAAGACATTAGATAGTCCCCTGAACTGCAACTTTTGCGTATCCATGAGCGCCAGAAGGGCGATAAAACCAGCGTTCACAGCTATAGCACTTGAATGGCGTTCCTTGTTCGGCCTCTGCGCCTAAATTGTCGGCCGTGAATCCAGTCGCGCGACAACTCGCGGTGCATTTCTGCCCGATGAATGGCGATCCGGACGGTGCCCATGTGCCCGACTTCGGAGCCGAACATGCGGCGGTCCCCACCAGTCGGATGCGTCATCACGATCGTACCGAACGCTGGGTGGCTAAAAACATCATGCGGATGACATGTCCCGGTGCGTTCTTGACGGACTTCCGGCTTCAGTTCCTCACGCATTATCCTTCACCTTGCATAGTTCATTTGATAGTTGGTCAGCGAATCCCAAGCTCTTCATTACGCACCGGATCGGGACCGCACATTGCGATGCGTTCGCGTTCGGTCGGACGCTGCTGTAGACGCCGCAGAAACGCCTCCGCATTCACGCTATCGAGAGTGTATCGGCCGCCTGTCCTGAAGCCCTCCACGCGGTACCAGAGCGCCTTCACGCGGTCGTACAGCGTACTGGCGGCTTTCCACGATGGGATGCCGCCGACGAGCGCGGAGAGCTCCTGGCAGGCCGAGCACAGTTCCCCCTGGGCTGCCTCGATATGATCCAGCGCCTTCTGCACCCGCGCGCGGGCCTCGGCTTGGAGTAGTGCCTTCTGGTCGTTGCTCACTTGAGGTTCCTCCGAATCCAGTCCGCCTCGGCAGCCTGCGCTGCCGCCCATTCCCCACCCCGAAAGCACGGCTCCTCCTGGGAGCGCTCGTATGCGGCCTCAGCCTCGTTCTCGCGGCAGGTCTTGCACATGTCCGCATCCTCGCCGTTCTCGTCCACGGGCGAATAGGTGCGGCCACAGGCGCATTCCTCGAGCTCCGGGGCGGCCGGAATCTTGCCGCCGCTCATAAGTCGAGACGCCTCGGCATGCGCTGCCCGAATGTGGCCGATGATGATGGCGTCATCGGTGCTCAGGGTCTGGCTCAGCGCGGCGCCGAGATGGCCCACGATTTCCTCGATGGACTTCTTCTGGTCGTCGGTCATGATTGCGAATCCTCCTCTTCGGGATACTCTCGAGCCAGGATCGGCCCGGAGTAGACGTATCGGGTCTTGACGGTCTTGCCCGGAGTAAGCGGTACGGGATCGTAGTGCTCTTCAAGCGTCCCTTGCGCCAGTCCGCAGCTCGGGCAGGCGGTATCACCGCACATGCAGGTCATGGCTCATCTCCTTGGTTGACTGGTAAGCTTTCGAGCGCATTCCTGGCGATCGTCGCCCACTGGCGATAAGGACACTCACTGCCAATTTCGGTCAGCGCATCGCGCATGATTTCTGCGTCTGCCCGCTGGCGCTCGATTGTTTCCTGAGCGTCATCCAGCGCACAGTATGCGCATTGCTCGTCGCCGACCCAGTCATGCTTGCAGAATGGCTCTTTCATGCGTTGCCTCGCTTCACCAGCCGCTCTATAAACCGCTTGACCTTCTCGGCCTGATCCTCGGTCAGCCACCATGTGAACTGGCGCTGACCGGCTTTGGCGCGCCTCTGTCGCTCTGCGGCTTTGCGTTCCGCCGCAGACTTCATCCCAGTTCCGCCAGCAGCTCGTCGTCGCTGACCTGCGGCAGATCGTCCGTAAGCCCGAGGAACTTCCGCTCGCTCGCGATCTCCTTTTCGATCCCGCTCACCCAAACTTGGCGTATCTGGCGCTCGCGCTCAGTCTTGGCTTTTGCCAGCCGCTCGCGCTCGTGGGAAAGCCGGAGTTCCAAGGCATCAAGGTGCGTCGTGTTCATGGGAAGAGATACTAGCATTGTGACTGGTCACAGTCAAGCACTTTCTTCCGCCCCTATCGCCGCATCAATAGCCGCATCCAGCTCATCAGCTAGCGCCGGCCGGCGGTTTCGCTCCCGCTGCACCACATCGAAAAACTCGCACCCTAGGCGCACCTCGAGGCCGGGACGCACGGGGCCACGCATCGGTTGCAGTTTGCGCACCTCGAGCCGTTCCCGGAGCCAGCGGTAACGGGCGGCGTCCGCTTCGTCAGCCTCGCGCTTGCAGCTATCGCACTCTGGCGGAAACGAGTCGGACGGCCCGCAAATCTGGTGCCGATTGGCTTTGCACAAACCGATTGTCATTGCGACCACTTGGCTCGAAAGCGCGGGCGGGTTTGGGATGAGCGTCGGACCAGCATTCACGGTTGCGAAACTCGTTTGGCCACCGCAAGTCGGGCAGATTCCGCCATTGAAAGCCGACAGAGCCTTGCACTTTTCGCACCACCAAACGCTCATGATTGCTCCGCTGTCACGGTTTGAGCGCTTCGGATGAGTCTCGCCGCAAGATCTTGTTGTGCTTGGATGTAGGCCACAAGATTTTCGCAGGCACGTATCATCTCGTTGCCATGCCTGACAGCAGCCACGGTCAATTCAGGCGGCGAAGAATCGCAAGCCTCTACCCAAGCGCACGCATGCTCAAGGGGCTGAGCCGCCTTATAAAGCGCGTAGAGGAGACGACTTAGCTCCTGGCTTCCAGGATCGTCCAGATGGTAATCTAGGACATTGTGGAAATACGCACCGCCACCAATCCACCTGAACTCGCCGCTCATGATTGTTCCTTTGTTGCGGTTTCAGAAGATGCGCCGAAATCTCGCACATCCAGGATCGCCATACCCGACGACACGATTTTCTCCCACCCGGCGACTGTGTAGCGCGGTCTGCGTCCAGGCGGGTACGAATAATCACAGATGTCGGCCTGAGGGTAGATATGCGCCTCGAATTCTCGCGAGCTTCCCGAAGGCCACCATTGTTTTTCGTTCACGGTTGATCCTTTGTTGTTGCGCTGTGAGCGGAGCTTTTGAGAGCATCCATATCGATCTTAACGGCTTCGGGAGGAAGGCGCTTCATCTTGCCATCCGGCGTCATCATCAGAAATGCCACCCCAAAGGCGTCCAAGTCTCTGCGTAGCGACTCGCCAGTGGTTTCATTCTCCATGGAAATCTCCGGCGCTGTGGGCGCATCTTTCCTCCCATTCAGCTTCCGCAGCCGAGACCCATCCAGTGGGCGCAGCATAGTCTAAGACGAATCTGAGACGTTCGATCTCTTTGGCTCCCTCGCGGAATAGCATTGCATAAGACCAATCACACGTATTCATGTAGTGCAGACCGTTTCCTTCAGTCTCGGCACGCTCGCGGGCCACTCCTTCGCACTCGTCTGCCGCTTCATTCAGGCGCTTGATTAGCTCATCCATTGGAATCTCCGTCGGCGCCGTCAGGTGCAAGGGTATATGCGTTCTCACTGTGGCAAATAGTCACAACTGCATATTGCATTCCTCCGTGACGCAACGGATTGCGAAACCACCGCCACAAACGAATAAGGCGCCAGAATGGCGGCCGCGGGATTGGTGGAGCAAGCCACGATATCTTGTCTCCCACGGAAATGGAGCCGCTACAGACTGAACTTACGGTTAGCTTATCCATTGACCGGTGACCCCCTGTACTGATCCTCAAGCCGCTCACGCGCCCACGCCGGCAGTCCCGGCTGACGCCACAAAAAGCGGTCCTGCGCGCACGTAAAACTCGTCAGCATCGCGCCATTGCCGATGGGGTAGAAATTACGGTACAGCGCGCGCTTGCGATAGCCAGGGATGCGCAGCCGGCGAATGAAGCGCTTGAGCTCGCGGCGCTGCTCGAGCGTGCCGTAGATGCGGTCGATACCGGCCATTAAGGCTCACCTCGTGTGGAAGGAGCGAACCTTCCGAATTTCTTCTGCCATATAGGGGCAAAAAGGCGTTGAGCTTCTTCCAGAGAGATATGACCCGGATAGATGACTTCCTTTCCAATTTTGGAGAAATAGCCCTTCTTGTCCGTGACCTCTATTAAGCCGCCGCTCCTTTTCACGAAGTACGCGTGGCGCATCGGATTTCCGTCTCCCGCGCAGATATTTGTTACTGGGTCGCCGAACGTGAAAGAATGCTTATCCATCTTGCTCACCTTTCACCATTGCGAGCGAGGATATCCTTTGGGTCATCCTCTAAGAGTGCGCGTCGCGCTAGGCGCAGACATTCCCACGGATCTTCGTGAGCGGTTTCTTCAAGCACTCCCGTGCCGCCATATGCTGTCGTAGGAATGATGGCGACGTACTTGGCGAGCGCCGGACGTGGCGTGCCGCGCATCGTCAGGCCAAGCCACACGACGCCACCAAGAAGCGCCCACCTGGCCAAATCTAGGCGCTCATCGTTCGTCATTGCAGTTTCTCGATTCATATCATTCACTGTGCCGCTATCTTGGCATTCACTGCCATGAGATATTTTCGGATCGGGATCATCTCGTATGCCGGTTTAATAGTGCGGTACAGATCCCCGTTGAAAGTCTCGAATATGGCACGCCCAGTCGATTTTTCCTGAATGACCCAACTGGCAGGCATTGATCCGTCATCTTCCAGAGGAGGGCCGATAAGATGCTCGTTATTCATAGCTCACCTGATATCCCATCCGGTGACTCCGGCTCGTGAGAGTCAGAGAAAGGCAGCACGGGTCTTGAGCTGTAGTGCAAGCCAGAAGGCACACCCATGGCATACTGTCTCCCGCGACGCGCTAGACTCTTCGCAAGCGGTATGCATTCCGCTACGTCTGCTGCCTCATTCATAAATTCTAGTCACCGTATTTTGGTTAACGGACCCCAGGATCTCGGCATTGTGCGTGTAAGCAACGCGGAGCGCGGCCAACGAGTTCTCCTCGGCGCTACCGAGATTGAACACTACGGACCATACTCGGCCGCTTCTGCCGCGGGACCTGTAGGTGACTTCGATCATGACCGTTTACCTCGTACCAGCCGCTCTATAAACCGCTTGACCTTCTCTGCCTGATCCTCGGTCAGCCAAAACACGCGCTGCCGTAGGCCCTCCTTGGCCCGTCTCTGACGCAGCGCCGCTTGACGCTCGGCGGCGGACTTCAAGCCGCCATCCCCATATTGTTCCAGGCTCCGTGGTTCTTGCCACCGCAGGAGCACTCACAGTTATGGCCCGTGGCGTTCAGGCACCGCGCATCGCACTTGTGGAGCGAGGGGTTCTTCTTGAAGAAGATCACCCGCGCCACCGGCTTGGAGCCCTCACCGGAGGCTGTCCAGCGCGCACCGGCCGCATATCCCACCCACTTGTGGAAGCTGTCGTACCACTTGCCCTGCACGCCAGGAAAGAGGGCCGCGAACTTCTTGTTCTCAAGTCCGCAGGCATATGTGAGCTCGGTCCCGTCGGCGGCGAAATAGATGGTTTTCCCGGTGGCCATTGCTGTCTCCTCACTTGATGGAGATAGTATACGCGCCGTTATTAATCACGTCAAGCCTTTTCTTGCGCAAGGCTGCCGATAGGATGGGGACAGTCCGCCGGCCTTATTAAAGGCTCACCTGATATCCCATCTCAGCGGGAATAAACCTTGTCTTTGCGCCCGTCGAACTTCCGGCGCTCGCTCGCCGGGCCGATCCGCCGCGCCAGTTCCTCGTCGCTCATGTGCTCCACGACGTACCGCACGGCCAGCTCGACCGGCCCCGGAATCGGGTCCTCGCCCAAGCAGTACGCGCGCATGGTGCGGTCGGCGACGCCAATGGCTCGGGCCATCTTGACCTGCGAAAGGCCCTTGTGGGCGAGCTGGCGGCGAAGTTCGGCTTTGTTCATGCGGCGAGTATAGGCAAAGTGCGCCTAGGATGTCAAGACCTATGATCCGTTTCTCCGATCAGAGTGAGTCGCTCTGTCTCTAACAGAATACCAACGACTCGTTGTCAGCCGCCGCCGCATCCATTCCGTCTGCAAGCTCCAGGAAATTGATGCGGTCGTAGTCATCTTCTGGCCATCCATCAACTGCCTTCCTCAAGGCCGGCGCCACAGCCTTGCACTGTTCTGGCGTCAGTTCGCCGTCGCAGTCTGAGTGATGGAGCAAATGCACTAAGGGATATTCATTGGCGCTGGGCCATTCACGCGCCCCATGCTCCGCGAGACCCGCAAAGCCGACCATCTCGCGAAGATTTAATCCCATCGTTGCGGCAAGCCTCTCGCGAGCCCTCATGAACCCGCTATACGACCAGTGCGCATCCGTATGAGTGAAATCAAGGCCCATATCTATTCTCCAGGTTGAGGCGCTGAGGAATCATTAGCATCTCGTTTGGTGTGCAGCCAACAGTCTTGGCCAGCATCTTCTCGCATCTTGCGTGTGTCCTCGGCATTGCCGATCTTTTTGAGCACCCAGCCAGGTACACTGATCCAGTTGCACCACCCAAGGCGCGTAGGATGAATACCGTCAGCCGTAGGGTCGTGTTGCCAATAAGAGCATGACCCGCAAGTGCTTGTCTTGTCGTCAGTTGAACGTGTCATAGAATGAATCTGGAGAAAGGGTGGGGCGAGATTCGAGTAGATCGCATTTCTGGCAATGCCGTAACTCTCGCGCTTGCCACCCGTTGCGCAGGCTTCGAGATAGAATTTTCCATTTGTGCTCGCAAGACGCTTGCGCATCCGCGCGGGCTTTCAGGCGTTCCCGCAGGCGCTCCATAAAATCGGGTGATACATGGAGAATCGTCATTTGTCACCTCTCTGAGTCTGAGCGGACGTTCGCTTGCCTTTGGCAATCTTGTCTGCGATGAATCTTGCCCTGTTTGCCCCAGCACGCCAGAGAGTGTAGGCATCGGGCCCCACGTGTCCCGGTCGCTCGATGCGATCTAGGAGGCACGCAGTCACGATGTCCCAGTCCATCTCGCAAAGATATACCGGACGCTTATTCATCTGTCTCGCTCTGAGCGGACCCGTGCGCGTCGCGCTGGTGATCTCGCAGGCCGACCGATTTGACGCGCTTGCCGCACGTCGGGCATTTGACCTTCTCGAGCTGCCGGGTGGCGTGTTCCTCGCGCGCGCACGCAGAGCACAAGCCTGGATAGCCTGGGCCGTCCTCGCCGCCATGCAGGAACTCCCCGCACCATTGGCACATCGTGCCGTCAAGCATCATGTCCGCGATTTCACCCATGTCGTTCTCCTGACCCGTTCTCAGATGGATGTACGGCCGTGCAAAATCGGCGCGGGATGCCGTGCTCGCACCTTTCCTCTACGACTGCATGCGCATCATTGCGCCCCATATCGCATCCGCTGTCGGGCTCCCAGCACTCGTCAGAGTGAACGTGTTCACCGCTCGCTTTCTCCGATGGCCTGTAATACCGCGCATCCCCGGGCGCGACTTCTTCGCGATCGTCGATATCGTCAATAATTTCGACGGATCGCCAGAATGCGCGATTCATTGCGTCGGCTTCGGCGCGCGTCATGCGACGCGCTGTCGTCTCGACAGGTGGGCAGCCATCTCGCAGCAACGCTGCCGCAGCATTGGCAGCGTCGATAGCCGGCATACCGTAGACAGCAAACAGCCTCTCGCCGCTGTCCCTGAAATTGAGTGCCGTAAGCAGACTATCCAGTGCCGCCCGCAGCCGCAGAATCTCGTGGATACGCCGCTGGCGTTCGTCCAGGAAGTCTTCATTCTCACGCGCCAGCCGCTCAATCTCCGCGCGCTGGCGGTCGAGTTCGTCGGCAGCTTCGCTGAGTAAGCTCGCGCGCTCGACATCGGCAAAGTCCACGCCGTAACGCCCGGTGTCTCGCAGGACATCCGCAAATGCGCGGAGTTCGCTGCTCCGTTCCTTTGAGGTGAGATGAATGAGGGGGGGTCTCTGAGCGGTCTGCGCCCATTCAGTGTGGCAATTGGGGCAACCGCACGGACCGTCGTAACCACCCCCGCAACATACATCAGCGTTCAGGTGGTTGCAGCGCTCGCGCGGACCGCGAGGACACGCATCTAACACGCTCATGCGTTCATTCTCCTTGGTCACGTTAACCTCGTTCGATGACAGGTTACTCACGGCACGTTCCCCGCAGTCGGTTCCTCATCGGGATCTTTCAAGATCGATACCTTCAGGCGCTCAAGTCGCAATTCTTCGGCCAGCGCGTCGATTCGCCCCTGCATTGCGTCTCCGAGGTCCTTGAGCGCGGCTGCTCGGTCGGCAACGGCATCCGTATACATCACCCAGACGCCATCGTCGCTGCGCTCGAAATGCCCCTTGCGCGAGCCGCATGAGCAGTAGGACTCGCACTTCCAGCGCCGGAGGGGATCGGTAGTGAGCATAGGGTTCTCCTGCGAGGTCATCATCGGACTCTCCATCTTCTGCTCACTCACGGCTTATCCTCCGGCAGCGCTGTCGCTTCACGCTTGGCCTGCATCTCCAAACACCACTCTCGAATAGCCTGATGCCCGAGGCTGTTTGGATTCCCCCATTCCTGCGCCGGCTGGAACACGAAGGACTTGCCACTTTTCGTTGTGAAACAGACCCACGCGCCATCATCGCCAACGTTGACAGAGATACCGTGGTCTTGCACTTTAGTCGCGGGCATAACTTTCTCCTGTGATTGCGGCAACGCTTTGTTCAGCCAGTCGCGAAGGGCGCGGGCTTCGGCGATAGAGTGATAACGAGGGCGAACGTCCAGCGTGTCACGCACGTCGTAGCACGACCGAATTTCAGCTAACGTTCGGCCACCGAGTCGCAGCGGCTCAACCTCGCGGAACCGCTCAGGGGTGTCACTCATCGTCGTCACCTCCAAAAATCTCCGCCAGCGCCGCCTCGACGGCATAACGCTGCAACGGACGGAACGTCCACGCCTTCGAGCCTGCGTCCCATTTGCCGCCGTGGATACGCGCCCACTCGCGCCATGCTGGATTGAACGGCGCGGAGACGATCAGCCGGCCGCCGCGCTCGACGAGTTCGGGGGTCATGCTCCGCCCTCGGCCTTCTCGATCGCCGCGCGGATGTCGGCGCAGGCGTCGCATTCGCGAGCTTCAGGACATCCGCAGCACTCACTGTAAACTTCCCCGCTGGCATCCACGACGCATTCGGGACTGCCGCAGCACTCTTGGATAAAACCAGTGCCGCCGCACTCAATGCACGCTCCGGATGGCGTTTTCGCCGGTGGCAGAACGTTTTCGTCGTGTTCACACATATAGGGTCCTTAGAGACTCAGAGCCAGAATTGCACTGGCTGGGTGTTTGCCCCTCGTTTTACCGTGACATGCGCGTATCGCGAAAACGCATGGCAATGGACGGTGCGCAACGTTCTGGGGATCGTCATCCCGTGGCATATCGCGCCCAAGACGTGTCACTGTCCACGTCGCCTGAGTCACAATCATTTTGCATTGTGGCCGTGTATTGGACATAGGCTAGACCAGCCTCTGCCTCCGTTTGGGCATAAGCACGCATGCGCCTTCGCCCACCGCTTTGCCGCAGCCGTCTTGTAGTGCGCCGAAGGCCGCACTTTGCGTTTCCCTTTAGCCTTACCCCCCTTGGCGCCGATCTCGGCCATATAAGCGCTTACGGCCGTGGGAAGGCGCTTGCTCATCGAAGCACCTTTCGGACCTTCCATGTCCTACGTCCACGTCTGAAAGCGTCCGCCTCCTTGCGCCACGAGAATTGGCCCACAGTTACGCCCTGCTCATCCGAGACGAGCCACCACCAGCGGGGACGGCTCATGCCGCCATCCCCATGACCTGCTGAAAGGTGACGACTCGGCAAGTGCCATTGTCATCCAGCATGTAGCCACGCTCGGCGTTCGCCCACGGCATCGCCGAGGACATGGCCGGAATCGCCTGAATACCAATCAACCGGATTCCCTTGGCAGCCAAGGCGCGGAGAGTTTTGCGGGAGAAATCGTTCACGGCAGCCTCCAGAAGTGGTGATCTCTACGATGGAGCATAGTATAGACAAGCCGCTTGTGCATGTCAATAGGAACCGTGAAAATATTTTTGAGGCTCATCTCCCTTGCGAGGATGTGACTCAGTTGAGTTTCGGCTTACACGGCATGCGCAGCGTGCGCGGGTCGTCTGGGCGCCCTGCCGTTGTGCATGCGACTGACATGCCGCACTTCTTGCATTCCACCACGTAAACCCCGCACCGCTTCGCTGGATAAGGCAGCGTCGCTACACAGCTCGGCGCGCCCATGGAGCAGTCCAAGTCCTTGCCGGCGGGGTAGGCCGGATCGGGAGCGCACTGCGGCTCCCGACATCGGTCAAACCATTCGATGTCAAACTCAGTAGTCATCGCCGAGTTCGCGGACATGCGCCAGAATCGCCTCAGCGCGCGCCTGCGCGAGTTTCTTCTCGACTCTGCCCTGCTCTTCCTCGCGCAGCTTGTTTGCCTCTTCCTCGCTGATCTTCGGCGCCTCGGGAAACAGCTTGCGCATCACTTTTCCCATGCTTCCCTGCTGTTCCAGAAGTTCTCTGCTGATCTCGCTCACTTCAATTCTCCAATGACTCGGATCAGACCCTGCTTGCCGTAATGATCGATCCATGCCGGGTCTTGGAAAGCATGGACAGCGAATGCTGCTCTGGCGTGGTCGATGTCTCGCGCCTGCTGCTTACAGGCTGGCCATAGTATGTCCATGTCGATCGACCGCTGCCGCGACCACCACCAACTACGGATTAATTTAAGGAGGGTCATCTGAACACGCCTCAGCGGCTCAGTCTCAAAATCCGCCCCACGCGCTTCGGTTGCCGCCGCTCAACGCTATGCACCGATTCCACGCGGCGTTGGACGAGCCAGCGCCAGAGTGTCGAGCGAGGTCCGAAGCTGGCGCGCTTAGTCACGGTAGTCATTCTCTTGGCTCGTTCCATGGGAATCGCGCGGTAGCCGCGATGAATGCCGCCGAGACTACTACGACAACAATGGCGACTACCAGCGCGGCTTGCGACCAGGTGAGGCTGGCCCACCAGAGTGAAAATGCGTGCATGGATCAGCCCTCCACGCAATACAGCCGGCCGAAAGTTATTGCGCACGCGCGCTCGTACTCGGCCCACGCGGAATCGCGCACGCGCCTGTACTCGGCCAGCGCGGAATCGCGCACGCGCTCGTACTCGGCCAGCGCGGAATCGCGCACGCGCCTGTACTCGGCCCACGCGGAAGCGCATACACGCTCGTACTCGGCCAGCGCGGATGAAGATAGCAAGCGCGAAGCCGCCCAGTCCCAACCGAAATCGCTGGCGACACTTTCGCAAAGCGATTCATTGACCTTGACGAAATCACCGAATTTTGAGCGAAATAAATCCCGCTGCGTTAAGCAGGCATCGAGAGACTCAAGGGTTTTGAGAGTGAGAATGCGCATCTTCTGGTCTCCTGACTGATACCCTACTAAATGTGACTCTACGCGCACATTTCGGGCTTGTCAAGCCTCCAGCGAACGGTCGAGCGCCGGGTGGCCGTTGGCGCGTTCGGCCACCTTGCGCTCGTGGATTTCGAGCCGGTCCACCGGGATTTCGCGCGGGGCGTCGATACCGAATCGCACTACGCCGCGGTGGACGCCGAGCACGGTCACGCGGATGTTCTCGCCGATGACGATGGTTTCGCCGGGAGAGCGGGAGAGGATGAGCATAGCTATAGTTCCTAGGTTGGCCTTGATTAAAGCGGCTCGCCCTTGGCGAGTTCCATCATAGTGACAAGCGCATTCAGCAGGTGATTTTGTAAATCCCTGGATTCGTCCTTCAGATGCCAGCGCAAATGCGTGTATTCTTCGATTAGTGTTCCAGCGATGATTTTCGTCCCGCAAGCAAATGCGCTGCGATTGAGGTAGATCTTGCCTTCGTAAGCTTGTCCCCAAATGTGGTCATCCAGATCAGAAGTCACCACAATCGGGTAGTCCGATACCGGATAACCGCCCCATGTGACAAACTGAATCGCTCGATCAAGCTGCATCTGCTCGATCCGATTGAGCGGTACGGAATCCGGGGAAATCGCCGTCTTACGATGTTTCTTGTATAACGCCAGCGCAGTCGGATTCGTACAGAGTTTGAAACTCAGGCGTTCGATGACGCTCAGGAAATTTTCTGCTGGTGTCTCCCAGCAATCCAAGTCCAGTCGCGATTCAAACGAGCCAGTAGGGGCGCATAGGAACTTGACAAGGAATTCTTCGTTGTCACTCTGTAGAACAGCATGCCGCACGGCCGAATAAAACTGGTAAATGTTTTTGAGAGTGCGGTCTTCCGTCAAGTCAAGATTCGACAGGACGTTGTACGTCATCACCGATGGATATTCGAGTTTGCCAGCTCGGATGCCACGATAGTAACCGTACTCAGTCGGACGATCATGGACGTGCAGGCGATCGGTCGAATGCCATGGCGTGACGGACAATACGATCTGCGCGCGCTCCAAGTACGCTGAATAGATCTGGTCGCCAGTCACCACGATAGTAGTGAAATCCTCTTGAGGTTCGAGGCGCTGATGAGAAACTTCACCGCCTTCGTCGATCGCGTTGCAGTAGAGTTCTCGAAACGCCTGCCACGGCTCCCACGTCTTGCCGAGGTCGGTCGTAAAGCCGATCTCCTCGTCATTCATCGTCACTACGCGAAACGAGCCGGTGCGGATTGCGACATCCGACGTCGAAAATTCCACGCGCTCAAGGCCGCGCCAAAGCGTGATTTTGCAACCGAGCCGAAGGCAAATGGCAATAGCATACTTAAGGCCGGTACCGAAAAAGCCGATGGGATTGTCGCATTCCTTGGACGAGACGCCGAAGGTGCGAACGGCGCGCAGGTCGATGAGTCCGCGATTTCGGAAACTGACGATGTTGTTCATGCCTTGATCTCCTGATTCATGCGGCACGCTTTTTCAAGCGACCATCTATTTCGTATGCCTGCCGAAACAAAATGAACTGCGCCTTGGCGTCCTCCAATTCTCCATAGTAGTGGTGCGCAAAGTCAGCGGACTCTTTCGCCACTCTGAGTAGGTGGAATGCCTCGGGCTTCCATTCCGGCGCGCATTCCTCCAGCAGCAGCGCATATGCACCGAGTTGTATCAAGTAGTCCTGATACACGCCGTTCGAGGTTTTCCAGTCCACCAGCACAATGCGACCCTTGGTGTCGCGGCCGATTGCGTCCACGGTGCCTCCGAATTGGTGCCGCTCGGAGACGTAGCCGCGTTCAGTGGCGATGATTTCGATGCGAGTCTGATCCCACCACTCGCGGAACTGCGCGAACGCATTGGCCGCTCGCTCTGCGATCTGCGGATTGACGCCGACTATTTCGGGCGCGGGATGCGAGAGAATGAACGCCTCGATCATGTCATGAGCGAGCGTGCCGGCCTCGGCAGCTTCATCGCGCTTCTCATACAAAGATGCTGCGCCAGACTGTCCTTGCTTGAAAGCCCAATGCAATAATGCGCCGCTGTCCTTGAAGCGACTGATTATGGTAGTTGTGCCTGGCACTCGCTGCCCGGCTGCGTTTTTGTACCCTTGTGCTGGTCTCGCCATGTCGCACCTAAATTCCAGGCTAGAACGGAATGTCGTCGTCGAAGTCCGCGCCCGCGCTCGCGCCCTGACGCTGCGAAATTGTCTGCGCAGGTTTGTCGCGTCCCTTACGGCGATCCAGAACTGGCGTGCGCTCCAGCATCTTTTCGTAGTCGTGGATGCGCTTCGGCTCGGTCTTGCCGCCGAGAATTTCGGTGGCCGTGAGGTTCGTTTGCGGATCGAACACACCGATCAGAATCAGCCGATCCGCATCGTCGCCAGTATTTTGATTGGTCGAAAGTTCCCGTTGCAGAAACATTCCGATGCGCTTTCCCATCAGCGCGGGATATCCCTGTAGCTTCGTACGAACTTGGGTGCGCGCCATGCTGTCCCACTTGTCGGCCTCGATTGGGCCTTCTTCGACATCGCGCAGCTTGAGACAAGCGAGCAGCGCCTGCACGAGATGATAGCCGCGCAGTTTCTCGCCATCAGAAAGGCGAACTGTGTATACGTCGAGAAAACTTGCGGTAGAGCCGTCATCCGTTTTGAAAGAAAGCCCAAGGCCCTCGACATTGTTGCGAGAGAGCAGCTTCTCCGCGCGCGTGATGGTGCCTACATATTTGCCGCTCTCGCGCAGCATGTTCGACACGGTGTCGCCCTTGCGGGCATCGTCAGCGTTCAGATGCAAACCCATGATATAACTCCAGAATTAATCGGCTTTGGATGAAAGAGAATAGTACTCGACGACGGCCTTATCGACTTCGAGCAGATCATTCGGAATGTGTTCCGTCTCGAACATACCCATCGGCGTTTTAACGGTATCCTGTCCGCTGTTGTGGGTACTGAACACGTACTGGCCGTTGATAACGTGCGTGCGCAGGACAATGGTCACGAGGCCCTCGACGGTGATCTTCTCATCGAGCAGCTTGCCGATGGTCTTGGCTTTCACCTGGCCGTTCTCGGCCATGTCGGTGTGTGAGAGCAGATAGACGCGCTTTTCGGGCGCCAGATTGGCTGCCGCGGTGAGCACGTCGAAGTAGTGCTTCGCCATCTCGGTGAACTTCCCGTATCCGGTCTCGCTGGCGCGCGCCATAAACTCGACGGCGAGCAGATACTGAAAATCGTCGATAACCACGATTGGGCGCGATGTTTTGTGCATCGCATTGATAATCGTGTCGGCGAGCGCCGAGACGATCACGTTGCCGCCATCTTTGACCAGCTTCCAGCCGCTAGAACGGAACGGCAGCGGCTTCGGGATGGTCTGAATAAGCAGCGTTTGCGCGGGGTCCATGTTGCGCAGGCTTGCGCTCTTGCCGGTGCCCGACTGCCCCAAAATCATTGTGGCGATGCTCATTGCTCATTTGCTCCTGTAGCTCAAGGTCTTGTTGGTGCCACCACGACGTGTCGTCGTCATCGAAAGGGTAAAAATCGTCCATCACCAGCGCTCCGCGATCAGCTTACTCGGAATCCTCACCGCGCACTCCCTGCGACGCTTGTACCGATGCGCCTGGCGCGGGTCGCGGAGGTCGAACATAGGGCGCAAGCGCACGGTGAGATCGGGGTGCGAATCGCGGAACGTGCCGAAAATGCGGGTTTTCATGTCAGCTCCCTCACCGCAAAAATGTGATTGATCCCTGCCGTCACGGTGAACCCGTACTTCTTCGCGTACTCGACGGCGTGCGTGCCGCAGTCGAACTCGGCGACGATTCGCCCCGGCTGGCGCGCGGCGTTGCGCTCGATATCCGCCTGCTTCCACTTGTCGTAGGCTTCGTCACAGATATCGCCCCAGTCTCGCTCTGGACCGTAGATGTCTCGCATGGCAGTCAATCCATGTAACCGTTGGGATATGACGTATCGGCGTGATCCCGGCAGCAGCGGCACGGCTCCGTATGCACCAGCGAGGACTTGCCGATGCGGCGCTCCTTGTCCTCGAACGATTGGCCGTCGTCATTCCAGCCGATCCACTTGCGGTACACGTAGAACTTCGCCGTCTCGCGCACCAGCTTGCCGATGGTGAGACATGGGCCGCAGGGGCTGAACTTGCGGACGATCTGCGTGTCCGGCTCAGTGGCCGTTTCCATGATGACGTGCTCGACCGGCTCGCCTGTCCAAGCGAGCTGAAGCATGGCATCGGCAACTGGATTGCCGTCAATGGACGCGACGGCGAGAGCGGAAAGATCGGCGGTGGAAAATGCGTTCACGTTATGGCTCCGTACCGGTGAATCTCTACGATGTGGCTAGATTACTCGCTTTCTATGTGTGCGTCAAGAGGCACATGCGGATATTTAAGATAGATTCCCGGTCGCCGATTCGCACCCTGCCGCACGGCCTTGACCGTGGGGTGAGGCACCGATACTCACGCCAAAACCGCGCCGCCGTGGGGTGGGGATTAGCCACTCGCCTCATCGCGAACGGAGCAGTCTCGACGCCCCTCTGGGAGCCTGGCAGACAAATCGCACCGGGGCTGCCGGTTACTTCGTAGCTGGAACAGCCGTATGATCGCGCCACTCGTGCAGTTGGCGCGGCGCCGATGAGGCGCTCGGAATAGAAATTGTAGGCAGGATCACGCACGCTTGTCGGCTGCCTTGGCGCGGTTCGGCCGATCCCAGTATTCACGCGGCAGGATCAACTCACCGTTCGGATTGCGCGCCGGAGCGGCCGGCGTAAACCGACCGCCGCGGCCGCGGACGGAGTGGCGCTTCTGTGTCGTGGTAGTCATCACTTCTCCGCCATGATCTTGATGACGCGCTGCAGCTCGGCTTGCGTGACGTACTTCGGATTGACCGGCGCGGCAGTATCGGCTACGGACGGCGGCGTTTCGACCGGTCTGCGAGCGATGGGCGCGGCGTAGGCGCAGTGCTTCAGGCCGAACTTTGCGGCGTCCTTGCACAGCAGCCGCACGGCGAGCTCGGGCTGACCGAATGCGTAGAACAGCCTGGCATCCTCGCGCAAGTCGCACTCCTTGTCGTGGCCGCTGAAGCCGAACGCCAGCCCGACCACTGGGCTACTTGCGCCGGCATTGCGCGCCGTCGCGCACGGAATCGTCGGTTGGACGAAACCGGCCATCGCCATTGGCGTCTGCCGAGGATACGAGTACGACGTGGACAGCGATTGCGCATTGCCGGCGTTGGAGGCTGAGCCGCCGCTTGCATTGCCGCCCGTTGCGTTTCCGCCAGTCGCATTGCCGCCGCTCGCCGTGCTGGACGCCGTGCCGCCGGCAGCGAGCGCTGCGCCGCCAGAGCCGCCAAGGCCAACCCCGACGCCGAGTCCCGAGCCGCCTTGCGCGGTCTGAGACTGCGATGCCGAGGCGCGCGAGGCCGATAGCGATAACGCGCCAGCGGACGCCGTAGCCGACGGCGGATCGCTTGGGCGATGCCCCCAGCCACCAGCGAAAGCGAGCGGGGATGCGGCGAGCATGGATGCCGAGAAGAGCGCGAGAACGATCCGTGTGCGGTGCATTAGAGAGTCTCCAGCTTGTCGAGAATGTCAGCCGCGCCCGCGAGCACATCGCCAAGCTCGTTGGCTTCGTCGCGGATGCGGGCGAGCATGGACGACGGAACGTCGCAGTCCGCAACTTGCCCGTGCGGCGGCGATTCGCCGAACAACCGCATGGACAGCTCGCCGAGACGATTGCGGATCGTCTGCGCGTGCATACGGTGCTTGATGATGGCGTCGCGGATCAGGTCGAGTTCGCCGGAGGGGCGCGGCTCGTCGGATGCTGTGACCACCGCGCCAGCTCTGTCGCCGGAATTACCAACGACTGTCCACGTGTATGTGCGCAGCTCATCTTCCGGTGGTGTGACTTTCTTCGGCGCGCGGCTGCGCGTCGCTTTACGCTTATTCGCCATCGCTATTCTCCTGAGTCTCGCCGGCCTTCATCGGTTCGAGGCCAGCTTTGTACGCCGCGAGCAGCGCGGCCTGGTCTGCGTACTCGATGCGCCACTGATTGATCGCCAGATGTGCGCGCGCCTGCGCGACCGAAGTCGCATCGACGAGCGCGATGGGTGTGCCGGTCTTGTCGTAGGCGACGTAGATACGGCTGGAACGGGGCTTGGATTGCTTGGTCATCAGAATTGCCTTTCAGTGTGTTGTCAAAAATCCGACCACCGCTCCGCGATGAAGCGGAACGACAGTCGCCAGAGAAGATATGCGATGCTGACGCCGACGAATATCGCGACGGTCAACGCAGTGAATGCGAGCGCGAGCAGGAAACTGAAGCTGGCGTACGTCAGCGGCGACATGAACTGGCAGACGCCAAAGACCAGCCACGCCGATGCGGTGACGCCGATCAGGAGGCATGCGAAGCCGCGCGGCGTCGGGCCGAACTTCGGGCTCGGCTGTCCTTCGATGCGAATCATCGGGCCGGTTAACTTACGCATGACCGACCTCCGGAGTCTCGGGGCGCTCGTCATCGGGTGCGTCGAGTTCGGTAAGGCCGTACGCATGCTCGTTCAGCAGCTCGATCGGCGCGTGCTGGATCAGAGCTTCGCAAACGAGTCGGTCGATTACTTCAGCGCGTGTGCGGCCCCAGAGGCCCGACCACAACAACGCCTCGATCAGCTCGGCGACGGGGTCGCTGGTGGAGAAGGAAAAGCGTTTGCGGGTCATAACGGTTGCTCGTCGATGAGTGAATGCGTCTGACACCCGAACGTACGCTGGTAGAACTCCACGCGCTCGATGAGCTTGGCATTCAGCCGGCGCAGCTTTTCAGCCTCGGCGCGCAGCGCGCGATTCTCGGCGCGAACGGTCTTCAGCGCATCGGTCAGCTCGTCGGCCAGCTCGGTGACGATGCCGGCGCGGCGCAGCGTTGCGAGACGGCGGTGCGCGTAACTCGCCGTCTGATCGGGCGTGCGGGGAATGGGGGTGCGGGTCATTTTCGCGCCGCCTCTTTTGCGTCTTGGGCGCACCTCTTAGCGAATCGCTTCCAGTCTATCGGGCGAGCATCGGTTCCCGAAAGCTCGGCTGCCGCGCGCCGCAAGATGCGCCGGTCAGCCTCCGCATATTGCAGCCGAAGCGCTCGGTGTATCTCAGGCACAAGAACGCTGCATTGCGCGTATCCCTTCTGATAACTTGGCGGCTGCGATGGAGACGCAGCGATCCCGACGACCTGATGCGCAAGGCAGATCGTCAGGGCTTTGGCGAAAATTGACACTGCTGGCGCGCTCATGGCGCGTACCTCATAGAATGCGAGAATGCAGTAATCCCGCAGCGCGTACAGACCGTTGTGCCGCCGCGCCCTTCATCGAATACGACCCATCCTTGGAAGTCATGCGCGCGCGGATCCTCGAATGGCTCGCAGGTCTTGCCGCGCTGGGCATCGCGTATGCCGCAATGCACCTCGGTTACTTCATCTGCGGAGCGATGATCGCTGGTCATATCCGCTTCTCCTCGATCTTCGCTGCGAGATATCGGCATTCCTGCTCGCGAGCGTGCAGATGTTCAAAGTTACCGCCGTCAAGATATTCTGACCGTAGCCAATCGGCACGTTTCCTCAGCGCGGCAGCAATGCGCAGCCGCTCAACATCCATCATGCCGTCGAATGCTGCGCGCGGCAAAAGGCTCATAGGATCTTCGTTCGCCTGAGCCATAAAATTTATCTCCGCGATGAGCGACGCGCCTCGATAAGCGCCATGCCGCCTAGAATTACGACGAAAACGACAATGGCGAGCGCAGCGCCGCCCCAGAACGGCGCAGTCACCCACCACCATGACCAATTGATGACGTGCGTGAGTTTTAGGACTACAAAGGCGACCCCGAGCAATCCGAGGATTC
>JAEHJW020002682.1_pt2 | contig 47143 bp, 51 predicted proteins | sample 9271431 | NCBI WGS metagenome assembly JAEHJW02
GCGGTGTTGGAGGAGTCCAAAGCAATCGCAGGGTTGGAGGAATTGGCCGCCGTCGAAGTCGTCAGCCAAGTAATCCCTGAGACGGTGCCGCTGGACGTCACCGTCAGGTAGGCGATGTTATAGTAAGAAGCGTTATAGATCTCGGACTGAAACACGATATGGGCGGTATCGGAGGAATCCAAGGCAATCACGGGGACTTGACTGCTGGCCGCCGTCGAGGTCGTCAGCCAGGTCGTCGAGGAGACGGTGCCGCTGGACGTCACCGTCAGGTAGGCGATGTTATAGTAAGAAGCGTTATAGATCTCGGACTGAAACACGATATGAGCGGTGTTGGAGGAGTCGAGAGCGATGGCAACGGCTTGACTGTTGGCTGTCGTCGAGGTCGTCAGCCAGGTCGTCGAGGAGACGGTGCCGTCCGCCGTAATGGTCACGTAGCCTATATTCCACTGAGAGCTATTGTAAGTTTCCGAACCAAAGACTAGGTGGACTGTCCCCTGAGAATCCACGGCAATTGCTTGGCTATTGATCATGCCTGTCGTATTTCCCTTCCAGTCCGCCACAGTCGGCCCCAGATGGGTTGTGGTAGTGGTAGTTTCTCCCACTTTCAAGACCTTATTGATTGCATCCACCTGGGCGGTCGTCAGCTGGGTATTGGTCTTCGAGGTATCTGTAAAGGCGTCATACGTCACCCCCGTCTGTGCAGGAACTTTGCCCGCAAACAAGTTTTGGAGGGTGAGATTATAGACGTTATATTGTGTCTGTTGGAGGGCCTCATTAACCGAGGCCCAATTCGCCAATTGAAATGGGGCATTCACTTGCGCATTAGCCATTTCGAGGTTCCTCCTTTACGACCCAAGTAATGCAGCAGAAGCTACGACATTATTGGCCGTCCCTGCTTGAAGTGTGAGCTGAATAGGGCCGCTAGACGTGGCGTTAATCACGATGGGATTGTTGGGATAGGCCATCACATCTTGCGTGGCATTTACCAATGTTAAGGTGCGAGATGTAGACGTACTTGACGAATCATACCAACTAAGCGTCACTGTCACGGTGGTTGACGCATTTTGGATGTAGTAATAATAGTTAAGCGTAAAGAGTCCCTGGGCAGTGGGGGTAAAATTAAGGACGGTCACCAGACTCGTCGTTGCAATCACGGTCTCAGGATAAGTGGCTACGTTTCCTCCTGTGGCCGAAATCGTGACATCGCCCGTATTGCCCGAGAGCGCAATCCCTGTGCCCGCCGTGAGGCTCGTCACCCCTGTATTGGTCACCACAGCGGTGCCAGGACTCGTAGGATTAGTCACGCTAATGCCTGTGCCGCCCGATAAGGCCAACACCACAGGCGATCCCGAATAGGTGCCGTTATTCACCAAGGATTGTGCTGAAGGGATACTAATACCGCCCGAGGCGGTGACCAACCCCGTCGCGGTCATATTCCCCGACCCGTCATCGAGGGTATTGTGTTGCGTGCTAGTGCTCCCCCCAGGGGCTAGTTGCAGAGCATTGGTTCCTGTGGCATGGAGGGCCGACCAGCCCCCGTAATTCGGCTGAACCGTGCTCCCCTGTACGCCATCCAAAATCAAATCCGTTCCCCATAACACAAAACTGTCGCCTATGGCAGGATAGAACCCCTTCCCTTTCATTAACAGACTCGGTATGTCCCCGACGCCTAAATAGGTGCCTGCGGTTGTACCAGGGGTTACTCCCCCTGAGGTATTCGCTACATAGACGGTCGTGGCTGCGGATACGGTGCCCTTTACCGTCATATTACCTGCGCCGTCATCCAATGTGTTATTAAAGCTCTCAATGACATTATTGGAATACACCGTCAGCGCCACATTGCCAATGCCATTCGCGCTTTGGTTGGAGGCGAGGACCCCAAAGATCGGCACATTGCTCTGGGAGGAGGACGCATTGCCGCCGATCCCAAGACCCGAATAATAGCCTCCAATCGTCGCATAGCCACTTCTGGAAGGGAGTCCTGGCGCAATCCCGTAGTAGGTGCCGCCATTATAGATCCCCACAAAGCTATAGTTCGGATCGGGTTGGATCACGACCCATTGGGACGTGGTGCCTGACGGCTTAAAGGTTTGGGCGGCCATCCAGGTATTCGCCTGATTGAGCGCCCCACTGAAATTCGTGAGCCCCTGCACGGTCAGGACTTGCGCCACCGTGCCCCCGCTTGCATGACTGACAGCCGTCTGTGTGCCCCCGTAAGGTTCCGAGGCCCGTGTCACCGTCCAACTATTGCCACTGACCGCCGTGACCTCCATGATCTCGGCATTGGTGGTGTTGCCGTCCACCACGATGGCATAGTCTCCCGTCGTGGGAAAGGCGCTACTGCTGGCCACTGTGAGGGTCGTGCCGCTGGGCGTGACGGCGGCGGTCAACGTGGTTGAGGCCGCATTGGCAAGCATTTCGGCCATAAATGCACCCCCTTTGCTCTATCTCGTCGTAGATTAAGTTAACGAAATGACGAGGGTGCCCACGGCAAAGCTAGCCACGTCATTCGTGGAGATGGTCTGGGAACTGGTGAGGGCCGTGAAGCCCAAGACGTTCCCCGCCGTGGCCGCATCGGCGATAAAGTAGTAGTCCACGGTGCCCCAATCGGCGGTGGCCGTGGGAAAGGTGATAGCCGTCCCATTGCTGACGGAGCTCGATCCGCCCGAGACGGTGGCACTGGGCCAGTTGGTGGTATTGTTAGCGACGGCCACACGGGCATAAGCTCCCCCCGAAGGTTCGGTAATGCCCGTGCCATCGGCAGCAGGAGCCGTGCTGGATAACCCCACATAGAGCGTTGCGGGCACCGTCCATGCCTGATCACCAAAGACCAGATCCAACAGTGCTTCCTGTAGATAATTCGAAAAAGCCATAATTAATCACGCTCCTTATAGGAATAGGAAACGGAAAACAGCCCCAAGAAAGCTGTTTCGAGGGGAGACATAGTGGGATTGGAGACGATTGAGCGACGCGAAGTTAAGTAGGACTAGGAAGCATTCTTGATGACCCAGCCTTCCGTGAAGCCTGCGTGAAAGTTGGAGTTCACGATTTTGTTATTGCCAATAACTTCCAGGGTCCCGACAACCAGGTTCGAGGCGTCCAAGTTGACCACGTGGATCGTCTGACCATTGATGGTGCCCCCTGACAGCACGCTGGCGGACACCGAAGCCGCCATAATTTGCGCTCCCGTGATCGTGCCTGCCGCAATGTTCTGCCCCGTAATGGACGCCGCCGCGATATTCTGGCCTGTAATGGTTTGTTCGGCCAGTAATTGGCCTGTGATGGTGCCCGCGACCAGGTTCTGCCCCGTAATCGTATTGGAGGCAATGAGATCCCCTGTAATGGCGGCGGCAGCAATGTTGACGGAAGTAATGGTCCCTGCACTGATATTGCCGCCCGAAATGGACCCCGCTGCGATGTTACCCCCCGAAATGGTCGCGGCGGCGATATTCTGGCCTGTAATGGTCTGGGCGGCAATGTTGACCGACGTGATCGTCTGCGCCGCGATGTTTTGGCCTGTGATCGTTTGGGCGGCGATCACCTGACCTGTTAAAGTGCCGACGGCAATTTCTTTGGCGGTGATGGTCCCTGCCGCCAGTTGTTGGGCCTGAATGCTTCGCGCCGCGATCTGATCCCCGTAGAGATTGGCGACGTTAATCAAGGAGGCGTCTAAAGTGCCCCCTGAGATAAGTGACGCGGTTAAGGAGCCAGTGGTCACACTGCTCGCGCTTAAATTAGTGACCTTGACCAAGCTCGCATTTAACGTCCCTGTCGTCAGCACATCGGCGCTCAACCCGCCAGGATAGATATGGCGTGTCTCAATCACGCCTGCCCCCACCTGATCAGGAGCCACCACTTTTAGTAGGGTTTGGCTGGCAGGAGAGCCGCCCGACATTTGCGCCGACGTGACCACGGGGCGGTGATTCACCCAGGTAATTCGCACCCAATCATTGAGCTTAGGCACATAGGTGGCATCCACGCGCACGTTTTGTAAAACGGTCGGGTTCCCTGTATTGGGATTGGTCGGCCCCGCCACATCCACATTGACGGTCCCATCCGTCCCAATACTGATGATGCGGCCATATTGATCGGCTCGGTGGTTTAAGGGCATTTCATGGCGAAGATAGCGGGGCAGCGTGGAAGGACTCTCGGTAGTCATGGCATCATTCCCCCTAAATTAAGCGAAGCCGCCCCCTGAAGGCTGGGCGTAGACAATTACCTTCCATCCGCCGCGATCAGTGGGGGTAAAGGTATAGGTATTGCTCGACTGAAATTGCGTGGCACTCCAATGTCCCGTTTGCGGATCTTGAATCCAGAACTGATAAAGGGGGTTGGTGATATTGGAGGCATTGCCCGTCACCGTGACGGCTTGATTAAGCGGAGCGGTCTCGGGAACGGTTAACGACACGGATTCGGTACTACTGACCGAGAGGGGGAGGGTATTAGATTTCGCCAACAAGGGGTAACTATCGGCGCTGCCTGATTCGAGGGCATAGCAGGTAAAGTACCAAGTGCCCTCTGCATCCAACACGGGAGAGGGACAGGTATTGGACGCGATAAAGCTATTGGGGTCCGCTTGATATGATCCATTGGGGGGCAGCCACCAATACTGATATACGGGATTATTGAACCCGCTGGCCTGCGCGGTCAAGGTGATGGTCGAACCTGGCTCCGCCTGGGCGGGCATATTCACCAGTTTTACGGTCGCACCAAATTGATTTTGGTAGCCATTGTTAGACCCATCTGGCTCAGGACTGAAGGCCACCGTCACCGTGTTGCTCGTCACCGTAACAGTGCCCCCACTAACGATTTGGGCCTGATAGGTGTAGGAGGACAGGCTGGCAGGCGTTTGGGTCACATTGGCTGTCAGGGCACTCCCTGAAGTGGCGGAGGCAACTACGCTGCCCCCCAGGACAATTTGTAGGGTCTCCCCCGAGGCGAGGCTGGTCGAACAAGTAGCTTGCAGCCCCACCAGTGCCCCTCCTTTAACCCGAGAGGCCGAAGCCTGTAAGGTAATTGTCATACCTTTCCCCCTAACTCACGGTGATAGAAAGCGACGCCATAATTTCATATAACGAACGTTGTCCGCCGTTTTCACTGGTGGGAGCCTGAGTGCTGCGACAGTAGAGGTTTAAGGTATAAGTTCCCGTGAGGTTCGTATATAACGTGAAGGAATTGTCACTGGAATAAGGGCCACTAGAGAACCACTGTCCCCCCGTATTACCATACGGATCAAAGGGACACGCAGGTTCTTGGTACCATAGCTGAAATTCGGGACTACTCACATTATTGGCCTGCGCCTGAATCGTCACCGCATCACCCAACGCGGGAGAAGTAGTAGACGCGCTGATAGAAACACTCCCGACTCCCACCACCGAATCCGTATACGACCAGCACTCCGTCGCAGAAACATCTCCGCTTTCTTCGGCATACATGGCATATTGCCAGACACCCTCTTGATCCACCGTTAAGTTATAGACATTGTTGGCCACATAGTTCCCGCTCGATTTCCATGCTCCTGACGGATCGCTCCACCAGAACTGATAGACGGGGTTGCTGATGCCTACCGCATTTCCCGTTAAAGAGAGGATCGTGCCCCCATTGGCCCAGGGCACCTGCTGAGGCGTACTGTTGATCGTGACCGTCCCTGGTACCCAAATCATCTCGGTAGGAGAATAGACCAGAGCGGGTCCTGTCAGCGGCGAAAGAGCGGGAGTGGTTGTCGTTCCTGATGGCGCAGAAACTGTCAAAACATTGGGCGGCGGAGTGACCACGGTGATAGTATTTGAAGCGGAAGACATAATACCTGCAAAGTCGTAAGCCATAATATAGTAACTGCCTGATCCCACCACAGGAAAATAATCAATCCAGGAGGTGATCCAATCGCCTTGCGCGTTTTGTGCCCGAAAATCATCAGCGGGGTAAAAAGTACCTGAGGAACCCACGGCCCGATAGATAGTATAGCCATAGAGATTGGCCGTGGAAGGCATCGCCCATTGCAATTCGGGATAAGAATAAACCACCACATTGCCGCCACTCAACCCCGAACCCGCATAGACCGTCGAATTGCGGGTCACAATGGTTGCGGTCAGGTTGCTGGGGCTGGCAGGTGCGGTGCCTGAGGGCTTAATTAAGTCCGTATAGCTGGTGAGGGTCACCGCCGTCTCTTTTTGGGTCGGCGACAACGAGTGCTGAATCGTCTCCACGATGTAGATATATTCATTGCTCGTCATCCCCGTAAAACTATTATTCACCGTGACGAAATCGCCCACTTCCAAGAGAGGCCACAGGGGCAACGTCACCGCGTCCGTGGACTGCAAGAAGGAGAGCCGCTGGCAAATGGCATTCGCGAGTTGCTGGGCCTGCGCCTGGGTGGAGATATAGGCCGTCAGATCGCGATCGGCTTCATAGTAGCGGTCCCCAAACATGTTGATGGACCCTTGGTTTACGGCATTGGCCACCAAGATATCCCCGTTGTAGGGAGATTCGGCCTTGACCCAAATATCATTGCGAATATTGGCGTCGCTAAAGGACAACTTGTCGCTACTGAGAATATGCGTCGAAAGATCCATCACCACATCACTCGGGGTGGCGGTCACAGGAATCGCCGCGAACTGCAAGACCCCTGTTTCGTCAAACCAGAGCCGCCAGCCCATCACATCCGCAATGTTCTGAATGGCATCCCACAGGGTGGTATTGGAGGCTTGGTTATAGGTGACGATCAGATAGTTGGAGGGCACGGGCACGTTAAATTGCACCCAGGGCGCATAGGTTTGCAACAGATTCGCAATAATGTCTTCCGCAATCATGCGTTCGTAATACGGGGACAGGAAGATGTACACATCCTGCAGGCGCTTGGAGTTGTCGCGGCACTGCACGCTGATCTGCCCTGGAATGCTGGTAGTGTCAATCTGATCGCCCAAGACCCCCTGAAAAAGCTGAATCGCCGTCGTACCTGAAGGAGTCGCCACATTGGCATAAATGGCCACATAATTCAACGGCCAAATCAAGGGATCATACGTACCCGATACATTATTGAGGGGCAAGGATTGATCGGCGGGGGAATACTGCTGATCCGTATTGTTCAGGGTGAAGGAGGCCGTGGTGGAACGGGCCTCATAATCGGGGGTCACCGACACGTCCACACAGGCGGTGGTAATATCGACGAGGCTGTTATTGCTACGGCGGGTAATCACCACCTGCCCCCAAATCTGGCGCGTAGTGCTGGCGATGGCCTGCTGTGTCGTGGCATCGACCGAAATCACGGGCACACCCCCCTTCAGAAAAATCGGCACGCCAAAAGAGAACGCCGCGTGACGTTCTCTTCCTTTGGACCTTGGACAATTACTGTTATTATACCATCATGATGGTATAGATGTCAAGCGGTTGAAGAAAAATATTTTGCGCCAAAGTCTAGGGGCGGAGAGTCTTATCCACGTTCCCAATCCACAGATCCGCATCCTGGGTCGGCAACATGACATAATAGGCTCCCAATTGCCACAGCGCCCAATAGACTTGTTGGGGCGACAGGTTGTTGGCCGTGGCACAGGCGCTCACCGTCTGCTGATCGTTGGCCGTGAACCATTTATTCACCGTCTCCACGATCCCCGCTTGCGCCCACTGACTCATGGTTTCCATCGAGACTATAACCACTTCATACCACTCCTTCCCATTCGTTCTTAGGGGGGACGCCATTCCATGACTCGGGGATTACGGTTGCTGATAAAGCACGACTTCATAGAGACTGCCATTTGCCGTCACTGTGGAAGCGGGCTCGATGACGAGGGCTAAGCCTTGCATGGTGGGCGTGACGGGATCGTTGAGGGAGGGATGAGCCGTGGGGGAGATCCAATTATTTGCGTCCCCGTTGGTGCCCCATGATGCCACGGCAGCCGCGTCAGCAGACACAAGAAGCTGCCAGTTCGTGGCGCTCCCTGAAACATCCCGAATATAAAAGGCTCGTGATCGAGCGGGAATCCACACGGAGGATAAGTCAATAGAGACTTGATCCCCTGCCGCTGCTGCCGTGGGAATAGAAATATTGGTGACGACGGTCGGAGGCAACGGCGCGAGAGTGCCCGTGAGGGCCACCGTACCCAGCGGATTGGTTCCCGAGGGCAACGCCGCCCCGAGGATGACGGACCCGACCGCATTCGTGCCTGCCCCCAGCGTGACTTCGCCCACGGCATTCGTGCCTGCGCCTAAGGTGACTTCCCCAATCGGATTCGTGCCTGCGGGCAGTGCCGCGTTCACGTTCACCAGTTGATTATTGTTACTATCGACGCCAATCGGTAGCCATAACAGTCCCGTCCAGCCGTAATTCCCCATGGGCACGACTTGGGTGCCGTTTTGATCCTGGGAGACCCAGTAAGTCACCCCTGAGGCCGTGATGAGTTGCCCCGCAGGCGGCATGGTCAACGACATAATTTTTCCTCCTTTTAGGACAACAGGCGCACCGTCAGCGACACCTGATAGCCCCGTCCATTTTGCTTCGTCACCATCGTCGTTCGATCCAGCGTCTCCACAATGACGCGGTGCTGGACCCCGCGATCATCCGTCATCACCACAGGGGACTGTTTCACCACCGTTTCCAGATCACTGGCCAAGGTGGGGTCCACGGCTCCATCGGGAGCATACAGCCAGAGTTGCACCGATTCATTTTGTGTGGGGTTCACGGGCCGTCCCGCATATTGGCCCCCTTGAGTCACCACGCTGTTGGCCATCAGGCTCCAGGAACGGGTCCGCGCCGTGGGATTCGTCACGAAAGCATAGCTTCCCAAGGTCCATGCCCGTACTTGCCGATAGGTGAGACGCAGGGTCGTCAGGGTCGGTGCAGACGCCGTGGGGGCGGCGGCTGCAGGAGCCACCCACGGGCGCACACTGGCCGCAATCGGCACCTGGGACCCCAAAGAAAACCATTCCACTTGCGCCTGCACCCACGCGCCCATGGGAGCTGCCCGATAGTCCCCATAGGGCGACCACGTGGTGCCGTCGAGAGACGTGCTCAACAAGAGGCGAGCATGAGTAGTGACGGGCATCGTGCCCACCCACTGCAGATCTTCCCATTCCACAATACGTGTGGCCAAATTGACGGCAGGCAGCGTAGCGACCCAGGCTTGCACATACGGGGCAGGCGGGGTCGTGGCGGAGACGGTTGCGCCCGTCCAGGTGTAGATCGGCATCGCATCCCCTCCCTTAGATCGTTTCCGTGACCTGAATCGTGACGTCATACCCCCGAATATACTTGAGACTGGAGGCCACCGAGAGGGCCGTCACCGTCACCTGGCGGGTGACATTTTGTTCGTCGGTCAAAGAGACCTGCCCTCCCATCAGGACCGTCCGCAGGTGATCAACATCCCGATCCACACTGTTGAGACGCACCTGTTGCAGTTGATTCAGGGTGGGGCGGTAAAGCAGAGCCAGCCCATTCGGCAACCAGGTGTACGGTCCCACGTCGCGCAATTCCTCGCCGCCAATCTGGCGGCCCCGAGGCGAAAAGCACACGGCTTGGGCTTCTTGGGTGCGGGTGCTCCATAAATACCCTAAGGGGTCCATGGTGAGCCCCGCAAAATCCGCCGTCTCATGCGCGGCCAGAGGGGGATAACTCACAGGGGTGCCCCCCGTGCTTTGATAGAGGCCGCCTGCCGTGGTGAGACCCCAAATCGTACCGCCCGATCCTGCCACCCCTGCAAAGGTTGCCCCTGTCGCGGTCAAGGCGGTGGAGGAACTGACAATCGATCCTGAGGTCGGGTCCATTTCTCCCACCGTGCCATCGGACCACCCCACCATCAAGGTGCCCGTCGGAGTGGGGGAGAGATTGGCGAACGTGCCGCCCGTGGGGCCGCCATAGCTGGTCGTAATGCCTGTGGAGACCCCCGCAGGCGTGAAGCTCTGCACGCCTCCTCCGATCCAGGCCCACAGTTGCCTATGGGTGACATCATAGGCTAGTCCTTCCCATGTTTGACTGCCCACACTAAAACGCGCCGCAAAGCGTGTCATCGGCTGATAAATGGTGGCGGTCAGGGCGATGGTGCGCACAAAGCCCGTGGTTTGACTGGGAATAGCTGCGGGCTGGGCATACCAGGTGCCGTCCAGCATTTGCAAGTCAGCCCCCTGATAGGTCAAGGTGTCCTGCTCCTGCGTCGGGTTATGGACGAAGGTGTAGCTGTCAATGGTAAAATATTGCATGGCCTTCGTCCTCCCTTAGCTAACCATAGGTGCGGCCCGTAATTTGCAACTGCCGTTGACGGGTCTGTCGGCTCATTTGATTCCAGTATTCGTTCATCATGGCGGTGACCTGCTGTTTCAAGGTGGGCGCATCCGTGACGGGACCGTGGAAGTGGATATGCACGTCGGGGAGTTGCGCGGGCGATCCGCCCCCCTGCGCATTCACCAATTGCTCCAGTTTCTGGGTTACATTGTCACGTACCACCACTTCATTGGCGTGCAACATCGCCAGTCCATCTCCGAGCACGTGACCGCCTGTGCCCAGTTTGGGGATTTTGATGGTTTGCCCGATTTGCAGATCCGTGGGATTGATGCCTCTGTTGAGGGCCTCAATGGCTGAGACTGAGGTGTGGTACTTCTGCGCCAGCGCCCACAGGGTATTGCCCGACTGAATCCGATAGTCAAACCATTGGGGCGATGCTGAGGACGAGGAGGCCGAGCTCGTTTTAGTGCCCGTGGAGGTCGGGGCCGCCGCCGTGGTAATACCCATCAGTTGATTAATAGCCTCTTCCAGCGCACTCAGGGCATTGGTGTTGGACTGCAACGCCTGAACATTGGAGGAGATCCCTGTCCCCAAGAGATTACTGAGCCCACTGGTCGAGGTGGTCTTGCTCGTCTTGCTTGTGCTCGTACTGCTGGTGCCGCCCGAGGCGGTCAAGAGATTGTTACTGGCCCCAATCCCTGGCGATCCGTAGTACACCGTCGATCCTTGGGCATTGGTGGTGCCGCCGACAAACCCCAGCGACGGGCTCATGCCCGACCCAGGAATCGGTGCCCAGGCTTGACTCGACGAATATTTATACAAGAATGGCGAAACCTTAAAGCCTTGCGGCGCATTGTAGGTGTTGTTCCCAATTTGAGCCAACACAGGACCAAAGAGAGAATACATCTGGTTAATCATGGCAAAGCCCTGATTCTGCGCCTGGACCAATAACGACGTAATATTATTGGTATTCCACGTGGTCGCGGCTTGCGCTAAGGTGCCTGCCGACTGGGACAACGCACTCGTCGAACTGCTGAGAGCCTGTGTCGGTTTCTGTCCCGTAAACAGCGCCTGAATCTGCTGCACAAAATAGTTCGTGCCCTTGACCAAATTGTCGTAGACCACGTTCCCCGTGCCGTTATTGCCGTAAGCCGAAGCCCCCAGCCCCATCCCCAATTGGTGCATCAGGGACTGCATGGCAGGAGTGGCCATCATCCGCGACGACAGCACGCTACTGATTTGACTGGCGATGGCCTGACGGAACGAGTTCATGAAGCTGGCGGGAGCCGTGACATTGCCCTGCAAGGCACTACTCATCCCTGACGAGAGGGCCGACGCAAAACTCTGGCCGACTTGCGTGGAGAACTGGTTGATCTGCAGATCGTGGATCAGTTGCTGGACCGAGGGAATGTCTTGGGGATTGATTAGTCCCTGTTGCAGATCTTGTTGGAAGGTGGTAATGGCATTGCCAATGGCGGAGAGTTTGGCCGCAGCATAGTCGGTGTAGTCGCCAAAACCCATGAAGGCTTGGCCTGCACCTTTCAGGGCAATCTGCAAGCCCTGCATTGTCGAGGGGATAGCCATGGCCTGGGCTTCCAGATTTTGCAATTCGGCGTTGACCTGGGCGATCGCTTCCGCGCCCGTGGGGGTGTTCGCCAAGACGCCCGTTTTATCCATCTGGAGTTGATTAGGATACTTCTTGAGATTGGCATATTGCAGATATTGCGGCCCCAGTTGTTGCATAAAGCTCACAATGGCCTGCATTTCCGTCTGCAGTTGCGTGACCTGGTTCGGATTGCCGCTGCTTTGAGCGAGCAACGACTGCGACGAGAGATTCATCAGTTCGTTGTGGGCCAGATAGGCTTTGCCGAGAGGGCTCGTCGGGGCGATGCCGTAGGTGCTGGCGGTGCCCCCGAACTGCTGGACATAGGTGCCCACTTTTTCGTAGAGCGATTGATTGCCGAGCATTAAGGCTTGAATCTGCATGTTTTGCAACTGCTGGGCCTTCAACTGATTGGCCTGTTGCGCCGTCAATTGGGCCACCACCGAGCCATAATTCACGGTCGAGGTGCTGGTGCTGATACTGGGCGGCGTGGCAATCGCGGCAATCTGCGCAGGCGTCATATTTTGATCTTTGGCAAAGGCCGTTTGAATCGCAGGATTATTTTTGACTTGATTCATAATCGCTGTAACCGAATTGGCATAGCCATACCCAGCCTGAATATTGCCCTGCCCTGCGTTATAGGCCGCCAGAGCTTTCGTCACATTGCCGCCTTCGGCTTGCAGGTCTTGCTTAAAGATCTGAATCCCTTTACCGATGTTCGCCACGGGGAGAAACGGGTTCTCGTTGGCGGCAAAATAATTCGGATGAGAGCGAGCATCGATCTGCATCAAACCGATGCCGTTGCCCGTCGGGCTCACCGCATAGGCATAGCCGCCCGACTCCTGTTGCATGATGGCCGCGATCACGTTGGGATTCACGCCATATTGCTTGGACAAGGCTCCAATCAAGGGAGCCCAGGCGGTCACACTATGTCCCGCATAAATCGGGGTTTTGGTGCCCGCATAATATTGGAGCCCCTGCACTACCTGCGACATCGACGCCCCATACTTGTGCCCCAATGACACCATGCGACCCAAGGCAGGCATATTCCCCGTCGCCATATGGCCGACAATATTGGCCAACTGCGTCGTATTAATGGGGTTTTGCTCGGTGGCCCCGAGGCCGCTGGAGCCGCCCGTAAAGGACGTCGGCACCTGGCCGTTGTAATTCTTGGGGTTGTTGGAGAGCGGGTTGATGGCACTGAAGTAGCCGATCATTTGCGTGAACAGCTTGCCCATGTCGCTGGTATTGCCTGCCATTGCGTTGGCCGCCTTAACCTGTTCGACGGCGGCGGCATACTGCTGCTGCGCCGCTTTCAGTTGGCCGTTGGCATTGCCTTGGTTCATTTCGGCAATCGCCTGTTCAGGCTTGACGACTTGTTCCGACATGGCATTGACAAACTGGGTGAGTTGCCCACCTGGGGCGTTAATCGACTTAATCGCCTGATCGAGCAGTTGCATATTGGAGCCGTAGGTGGCCATTGCCTGCGCAATTTGCGTGGCGATATTGGCATAACTGCTGCGCCCCTGACTGGCCTGTTGCATCATCGCCCCTGGCACGTTGAACTGACTGCCGAAGAACTGTTCGCTCATGGCATTGGAGGTGGCATTGGCGATCAATTGGTCTTGCGTCGTCTTCATTTGAATCAGGGCGTTTTGGGCGATGGAGAAGGTGGCGACAATATCTTGCCAGACGCCTTCGTACCCTTGGGCGCTCAATGTCAGATTCAAAAGATTCTCATACTGGGTGGTAATTTGCGGAGCCAATTGCCCAATCGCCGATTGTAACTGGTTCTGTTGCTGGACCAGGTTGGCCCCTGCCTGCTGTTGCCAGGTGGTCGGGTTCGCCAACTGGTTGGCCGACATCCGATTGACGCCCAGGTGCTGCATGACGGCTTGGGTGGTGGTCAACTGTTGCTGGGCGAGCGCCATCTGCACCAAGGAACTGCCAAAGCTCTGCGATCCATAGCGGATCTGCTGGCCGAAGGTGGCGGGGCTGGGAATAAGAGCTTGCTGCTGGCCTTGCGCCATCTGGGACACGGAGGAGAGCTCACCCATTTGGAAGGTAAAGGCTTGCATATCAGTGGTGGCCACGACCAGACTCGCATGGAGCAGTTGCATTTGTTTATAAAGGCTGGCCAAGGACGCTTTCAGTTGATCGAGTTGCTGAATCCCTTGAAAGTACGCGGGAGCCGCCTTTTGCATCGCCTCGTAGAGCGTGTAGGCTTCGCTGATGTGCCCCTGCTGAGCCTTGGTGCCCAACTTTTCAATCTGGGTAATCTGCCCTAAGAAATTCTTCGCGCCATGCTGATGAATCTGCTGGGCAATCGACCCCATGATCTTTTGATAGTTTTGGCCTTCTATCGCTAAGAACGGAGCCGACATCGCCGCCGTGGAAGAGGTGGCGGCGAACTGTTGTCCGATGCCCTGAATGCTCTGGGCAAAATAGCCGACCGATTGCGTGGCTCCCAAGAAGGCATCCTGGGTAATCTGCAGTTGCGAGGCAAATCCCTGCACTGCCGATTGTCCCACCTGCAAGGCCGTGTTGAATTCGCCCTGATAGACCTGCGCCAACTTAATGGACGGAGCGACCGTACTGGCTTCATTCAAGGCTTTCAGAGCACTCAACTGCGCCTTCGAGAGGTGAAACTTCTTGGCTTGCTTGAGGGCTTCCTGATAGGGCATTTGCCACAGCTTTTCAATAATGGTGCGCTTATGGCTGAGCGGGCCGCCAAAACGAATATTGGTCGGCGTATGAATGGTCTCGGTGCCTGTGACGGTCAGCTCTTTTTTAAGTTTGTTCAACTCCACCGTTTGCGCGGCATTGAGATGGTGGAGCGTGCTCAGATGATGCGCTTGCGCCCACTGGGACCGAAACTGTTTCTGGCCATTCTTGTTATGTAATTCGTAGGCCAAGGCGGTGTCGGCAGAATGGGCCGACTTCATGGCCGACTGGTATTTCTCCGAACTGGACACGGCCCAATCCACGACGCCAATCACGGCGGCTAACGCGCCTAAGGCAATCACGACGGGTAAAATTGCGGCGGCGAGGCCGCCAAACATGGCTCCCAAGGATGCAATCCCTGCCGTCGCTTCGCCTGCCGTGGCCCCCACCGCGACCCCTTCCGCTGCAGGAGCGGCGGCGGCCAGCGTTTCGGCTTCGGTGGCAGGGGCAGCGGCCATTGCTTCCGCCTTGGTGAGTCCCGACTTGCCCATAATTCCCGACTGATAGACACTGTAGCGCATGGCCTTCATGGGGCCTAGACTGGCTCCCAAACGGTAGCGGCTGGCAATCGATCCTTCTCCTGAGAAGGTTTTGCCAATCGCGCCGCGTACACCCATGATCTTGCCATGGAGCGTCGGCAGGTTATTGGCAAAACGCCAGGCCATCCCTGCGCCTCGGGCCAGCCCGTAATAGGCCAGAGCCTGCCCCACCGCACCGCCCACTCCGCCGCTGGACAAGAACTGCATCGTGCCCGTAGCCCCTTTGGCCACATAGGCAATGCCGTGCAAGAGCATGGGGTTGGCCAGCGAAATGGTCAAATGCTCGAAGGCTTTGTCTACCTGCTCGACCGATTTAATGACGGTGCTCATAATCAGTTGGTTTTGTTCGAGGGCGGAGTTGCCAGGGTTCAAGGCCGCCGACATCATACCCGTGCCGTTCATAATCGGGTTGAAGTTCTTTAAGACCTGCTGGGCGGCAGCAGCCCGACGACCGCCATAGCCCGTCAAGGCACGGGTCAGCATCAACTGCGATTCAGGTGTCGCATGTTGCATCCAGCCCGAAATGTTGGTCATCATCTGGAAGGCTCCAAGCGGATTGCCTGTTTTGGCGTTATACTGCCCGATCCCGAACTGCGCCAAAATTTCGTTGGTGTTGGTGGTATCCAGGTTGTTCATGATATACTTCAACACCTGCGAGGCGGCATTGGGCGTCAGGTTGGTGGACCGCACAGCTTCGGCCACCATCGCCGCCGTCTCCGAAGCGGACTGCATCGGGGTAATCTTGGGGTTGTTCATGTTGAGGTCGGCCACGCCTTGGCCCGTGATGGCGCTGCCTTCCATGAGGCCCGAGACGGGCACGCCCGAGTGCTGAAACACCGAAGCCCACATATTGACCAATTGCGGAGCCTGATAGGCGTGCAAGCCAAATTGATACTGCGAGGAAATAATGGCGTTGGCCGCTTCGTGCGGCGCTACGCCCGACAGGTTGGAGGCCAGCATGGACTGATTGGTGAGGCCGACCGCTGTTTTGGTCGGATAGCCCATAGCGATGAACTGCGACATGACCTTGGTGGCATTGGACACGCTTTCGCCGTAGCTGGTGGCCACGTTCATCAGCGAGTTGAAGGTTTGCATATAGGGCACGCCTGTGCCCATCTGCTGAATCCGCGCCATTTCCAATTGGAATCGCATAACCTCATCTGCCGCATGGTGGAAGGCGTCGGCTGTACCATAGATCCCCACGCTGAGGAGTGCCCACATTGCCATATGCCGATCGATGTAGCTAAACATGTGCTCCATGGTCTTTTCCATGTCGCTCATGACCTGGGCACCTTGTTCGCCCACATGGACCACACTGCTGAGACCGCCTGTGCGGATGGTTTGGGATTGCCCCTTGACGGCGGACGGATTCAGGCGAAAGAGTTCATTCCAATGACTCAGGGCTTGGCCGACCTTCATTTGATGTGTGGCCATCTCGATCTGAGCCGTGGTTTCAGGAGAAAGTTGTTGGGCTCCCATAACTTTATGTTGCAGGACTCCATTTTCTCCCCGCTGTGTCACGGCCATGCGTTTTTGCGACACGAGCCGATTCGTCACAGGATTCACGTACAAACGCTTAAAGGGCGTGGCAAAAACCGAGGCTTCGGGATTGGCGGCCATAAATTGCTCGTTGGCGGCCTGGGCAGGGCGATAGTTTGTTTGCCAATCCATCTGTAAAATGCGTTTGCGCTGTGCTAAACGGGCATGACGGGTGGCTTCGGTTTTGGCTTGGCGTTGCGCCGCCACTTGAGCCTGACGCTGTTGGCGCTGTTGGTCCCGTTGCCGTTGGGCTTCCGTCTGCACGGGAGCCATCGTCTGCGCCGCCATTTGTTTCTGCTGCGCCTTGGCTTCCGCCTTCATTTTGGCAATTTCATTCTGGGTTGCGATATCGGCGCGGGCTTGCGCTAAACGCTGTGCCTGCCGTTGCGCTATTTTTTGCTCAGGGGTCACGGGAGTGGTGGCGGCCTGTTGGACGGCAGCATTCTCCACTTGGGTCAATGGCGTCGCCTTCGGCGGTCCCAACACTTCCACGGGGGGCGCGATCTGTTGACTCTCCAGCCCCACGCCCGTGGTATTGGGGCCATTAGCCGTGGCTGCTCCTGCCTTATGAGGCGCTTTCTCGGTTTTTTTAGGGTGTCCGCGCCCCTTCTTGGCCGCCTCGGACGATCCCGTCGCGGGAGCCGCCGTGGGCGTAGACCACGTTTTATTCACCGTCAGCAACGTCTTATTCAGCACGTCGATACTGGCCGTCAAGGCGGTCAGACTGTCGGTTAAATCCACTGAAGGAGTTGTGGAGGTCGAGCCATTTTGGCCGTTCCCTGTAAGTTGACTTAAAACGTTCTGCAATTCCCCTGACAATTTCCCTGTCTTGGAGGAGGACTTTTTCTTCAGGGTAGTGGCAATATGTTTCGGGAGCACGGAATTTAAGAGCGAGACCACCAGATCCCAAATCGGCTCTAAGTCGTTTTCGGTAAACCCTAAGATCCCGCCAGGGGTCGCCAGAGAGGGCATCGCGCCCCCGCTGGAAGCCGAAGAGGAGTGTTTGGTATGACGCTGGCGGACGCGCTGGGCTAAAAAGTGTGCCCGTGCGGGGGTCTTGGCCGCGCCCTGGCTTTTCGCGGCTTCGGCGGCCATGAGGCGTTCATTCATCGCCATAATCGCGGCTTGCTTGTTCTGGAGCTCCTCGTGGACTCTGGACAGCCGATCGGTCAGGTCTTGCGTTAGCTGTTCAGAGCCGATGTCCTCCCCTGGCCTCGTCGCCGAGGAGGCGTAGTGGGCGGGAATGGTGCGCCGCTGGGCAAAGGGGGTAATACGGGCTCGCCATGGCGGCGGCGTGGCTGCGGCGGCGGCAGTCTTTTTCGCTCGCGGAGGCCGCTTGTACCGTTGCATTAATTCGTCGTATTTTTTCCGTAGGATGTCGGCAGACCCTGGGTAGTACTGGAAGGCATCGACCCGATTTTTCGCGGCGATGACCCCTTCGCCCTTGGTCTTCTTTTCCATGGCGGACACATTAATCTCGTTGAGGACATGCTGCAGGGCGGGGGTAAGGCGCAGACTGGTGTCCACAGACCCCATAGACCCCTTCACCATATTCTTCTGTAATTTCTGAATCGCCCGAATTTCCTGCTGGGTCAAATAGCCCTCAGGAGGCGGGGTGTGACGAGCCTGGGGAGGGGGCGTCGGATGCCGCCGCGCTTGGGCCTGTTCGCGTTGGGCTTGAATGTTCCGCACATGAATGCCTGCACGGGTAGGGGGGGAGGCCACGGCAGGATGGGGATGAGGAGGGGGAACGGGCGCATGAGACGGGGAGGAGGAAGGGGGTGTGTGGGGAGGCGGAGCCGCATGAGATGTTGCAGGTGCAGGAGCCGTATGGCTCATGGCCTTTTGAGTGGCCGTCGTCGTATGAATTAAGCTGTCAATCTTCGTTACCAGCGCCCGCATACTGGTGTTCAGGGTCATTAGTTTCGATTCGAGACTGGCGGTGTCCGTCGGGATCTTTTCGTGGGGTGCGGCAGGTTTCCCTGTTTTGCCATTGGGTCCCTTGAGGGACTTCACGTTGCCCTGCAGATCCTTATTAATGCCTTGGAGGGTTGCTGCCGACACATTGACGGCTTCGCGCAACTTCCGTTCGATCGAGGCGGCCAAAGTTTCCAGTTTGCGCTCCGCATCTTCCGTGCGGAGGTCTACGTTAATTAAAAACCCAACTTGCCCCTCTTGTTCGTCCGCCATGCGCCCCCACCCCCTTTGTCCAATCTAGCCCACGTCCTGAAATGCCATCCCGCGCCCGCTGTCGGGGCTATACGGCGCATCGTTAAAGTACACTACTTCGTCATAGTCCTCTGCCGAGTGATGACGCGGAGCGCGGGTCTTGCTGGTTTTCTGGCTGAGTTCCTTGGCGCGTTCGCGAAACTCCTGCGCCTGGGCTTCCACCCATTTATCCAGCAGTTCGTCATTATTGATGACGTAATCGTCAGGCCGTTCCAAATGCTCAAATACACTGTCGTAAAAAGCCGACCAGTGGGCCAGTTGCAGTTTGTTAATATCCCACTGCACACTTTCTTCGGCAAAGAGGGGACTGCCCGTGCGCCGACTGCCATTCCACATGAGCCGCCAGCGGGAGCCCGACATCCCTTGCCCCCGCGCTAAATGCCGCAAGGTACGCTCATCGACGCCGCCCAGAAATTCGATAAAGTCCTCTAACAAATGGTAGATCTCGACTGTGGTAGCTTCTTGCACCATCGCGTCATAACTCGTCCATAGCATCCCCCGTTCAGGCACCCGTTCGGCACAAAAGGGGAGGAGAAACCGCGCCCGATGATCGGAGGCTTTGGCGTCGGCACTGTGGCGCAAGAGAGCAAATCGATCCGACAACAGATCCTCCCGTTGCAATTTCAGCAGTTCCAGGCGGCGGCGAGCAATCGGGAGGGCGAATTCACTGAGGCGATCCAGTCCATCCCGTACCGTTTGCATTTGCTCTTCCATCGCCGTCAACGCCTGATCAATGTCTTCAGTCAGAAGAGACCGTTTCTGGAGAAATTCGCGCAACTCTTTCTCGCGCAAGAGCCCCTGCTGCGTCGCCTCTTGGAGGACCCGATCATATTCCAAGGAGCCGAGTTCATACTCCAAGGGTAACGGAAAGCGGAGGGCCACATAGTGCTCGCGAAAGGACACAATGCGTCGTCCTGTGATAATTTCCTGTAACACGCGGGTCAGCCGTTCCTCCGCGAACAGTTCTTTGTCCGAGAGCGTCGTCAGCGCCATCGTCCGCGCCCCCTCTCTTAGCCGAGGGAGTCTGCCGTCTCAGGAGGAAGGCCATAGGCGAGCGTCATGAAGTGGGTGAGCACGGTCGAAATCAGATTATTACGCCGTTCCTGGCGAAAGGCGTCCAGGGTGTCCCACAGCCGTTGGCCGACTTGGGCTTCCCCTGCATCATAGCGGGTACACAGCGCCGCCAAAAATACCAAGCGGGCCTGTTCCGCTTTCCGTTCGGCGGTGTTGGAGAAATATTCATCTTCTTCCATGGCCACCTGCTGATAGCGCCGCTGGACCTCATCCAATTCCTGATTGAGGGTTTCACGGCGGTCGTCGCTGACCTGTTCCTCGTCCGCCAGCTCGATGCTGATTTCCCGCATACGGTTGAGGAGATCGGGTTTGACATTTTCGTTTAAGATGAGACCCCGATCGGCAATCAATTTTTCCCATTCTTTACGGGTCAAGAGGCCCTGTTTTAAGGCTTGCACATACACCCGACTGTATTCCCAGTCGCCCTGGGTCTGCTCGTCCATATTGGGCAGCGCCAACACAATCTTAATCCCTTCCACAACGATATGACGACGGCCTTCTTCATCATCCCAGGCGGGAGGCGTTGAAGCGGCTTCCTCGACACCCTGTTCAGGAGACTCAGTTATCGCTTCCGTATCCTGTATTTCGATCTCTTCGGTTGTTCCTTCGGCGTTCTTATTACGCGCCATCATTGATCGCCCCTTTTCCTCGTCCTGTTCCCAAAAAAAATAGCAGGGTCCGTTGGCGGACACCTGCTCACACGCGATCCTGAGGATTCCCTTCGTCCTCACTGGGAGGATCGAAGACAATTTCCACGCGGTGAGCATATCCTACTTGAAAGTCTGTTTGTAGGAGAGATGCAACACGTCGAAATTCCCGATTGCCTTCGCGCAAGATGCGCCGTCGGACCTTCTCAAAGGTTTCCGAGGGCACCACCAGTTCGATGGCGTCCAGCGCCGCATAAAACACGCGGTCCAAGCTGGTTTTAAATTCTCCTAACAGTGCGTCAGGAGGACGTTTCACCGTCTCCTGCTCATCTAAAGCAGCCATCAGCCACACCCTTTCCCGTGTTCCCGCGCCTGTCCCTCCCTCCTTGGAGTGAGGAAGGAGGGCCGCAGGAAGATCCTTAAACCGTGACCCCTGTAAAGGTCAAATTGAAGGCGCGGAAGTTCAGTGTTTGCGTCGCGTCGCTCCCTACCTGGACGTTCCACTGTTCGTCGGTCGGCACAATTTCATTGATATAGACCGTCTTCAAGGGGAAGGTCAGGGGGTGATTGACGGGCAAACGGGACCGCACCACGTCGGTTTCACGATAAATCTTGACCGTGATCCCCATGTTCTTCAACAAGTTTTCCAAGTCCAACTCGTTGATAATTTCTTCGTAGCCCTTCGTGGGGGTGTAGGGCACCCCGTTGAACCGTGCCCACAGATCCAAGTCCGAATCCAATGCCTGCACGTTAATGGTAATGTCTACAGGCAGTTGCAAGGGACGGTTGTAAGCGCGGAAGTTGCCCAACTGTTGCAAGACGTCACGGGTCAACTGCGCCGAAATCTGCACCGACTGCAACCGCAACACGTTGTTCTGACTGTCGTCGGACAGATAGACCTCGATCATACCTTCTTGTAATCCAGCGGCAGGCGTTGGATGCGCCACGGGCGGATTCGGCACCATGGTGAAGAAGTTGGCTCCGTTGGGGGTGGTGTAGCGCACACTGAAGATGTCCCCAACCGCAGGAGCGGTGCCCACCGAAGGCATCGGAGAAACCAAGGTCACGGTCGATCCCGACACCGTAAAGTCGGTGCCTTCCACCAACTGGGTGGCGGCTCCATTGGTGCCATACATCACTTTCAGGGTGTAATTCCCGTTGGGACGCTTGGTCGGGGTCTCGCTCAAGGTGTAGGTGGTCGTCCCCGCTGTCGCGACATAGAACCGATCCAGCATAATGTTGGCCGAGTTTTGCAAGAACCATTTCTTGTTATCAGTTTCCAGTGTGTAGTTCGCGGTGGCCAACCCCTGGGTCTGGAAGTTCAGGCTGATATTATCCAAGAAGACGGCTTCCATATACATGGTGCGCTGGATATTAGAATCATACGGAGGCTTGACGGGCACATAAAAGTCCGCTTCGGCATATTCGTAGTCTTCAATGACCAGACTGTTCCAGGAACGGGCATCGGTAATGTTGTTCTGATAGACGGCGGAATCGGCTCCGACGCTAAAAGTGGCCAAGGTCAAGGCCCCTGCAGGTGCGGCGGGAGGGGTCGTTGCGCCCGAGGCTCCCTGGGTCAACGTCAGGGTAAAGTCAGGCTGTCCCGCAGCATTGCCCGTGGGAATCAAGGACACCGTGTAGTAGGTATTGCCACTGGGGACCGCCATACTGGTCGTCCCCGAGTAGGGCACCCGCACTCCGTTGACGTAAATACTGGCAGGGTTGACCGCAAAGGCGGCGGTGCCTGCCACGGCATTAATGCCTGCCCCCGAGGGCACGGCCAAGACGGCTCCCCCGTAAGACTGGTTAGCGAATAGCGACACAATGTCCATCGTACCGTTTTCGTTGGCGTCCACCGTCAGTTGCACGGCAGGCAATTCGTCCACGAATTCGATGATGTTCATGTTGGCTAATTCTTCCACGTCCGTTTGGTTGAGCTGGCTGGAGCTCCCCAAGCTCTGAATACGGTTTAACTGCACGTCGTCGGCATACGGCGCGGTGCTATAAAAGCGTACACGAGCGGGTTTCTGATAGGCCATGAATTCTCACTCCCCTTGTTCAAACGACTAAGTTAATAGGGACTCGCAATCAATTCGGCGTGCATTTCCATGTGGTGCCGCCCCACTTCGCCCAACGTCTCCTGGCGGACGGGTAACATCTGCCAATTGAGCTTGTCGATCCATCCCACGGTATGGGCCTGCGGATCAAACTGGGGATTCAGCGTCCCGCTATAGGTGAGCGGGAATCCCGCATTATAATCCACCCACCGCACGCCGCCATTAAAGCGGTGACGGATGATGTTGGCGATATCATTCCGCTGGGCCGAATCCCGTGCCCACACGTCGATAAACGCCAAGAAATCGTAATACCAGGGCTGAGGTCCCAACTGCAGCGGCTCGTCCACCACGGGGCCATATTGCACACTCACCGAGGGGAAAAAGAAGTTGGGTTTCTGGAGTTCGTTATCGGGGTAGTCGTCATACACCCGCGCATAGCAGTAGCTATAATCAGCCGTGACGGTGCCGCTGACGGGGGTGGCAAAGACTACGGTGCCCGAGGGATAATACACGGTGCCGCTGGGAGTCGGAATCCCGTTGATATACACGGTGACAGGAAAGCTGGACAACCAGTCTGGGGCAATCCCCTGAAAGGTCGTGCCGCCATCGGGGGTTGTCAACGGCCCCCCTACGATATCCACGTGCAACGCATCACGCACCGCGTAATAAATCGACAACCCCATGGTCCGTAGATCTCCCATTGGGCTCGTAGCACTGGCCATGGCGACTCCTCCTTAACGATTCAAGATGCGGCGTAAGGCAACAAGAATGGCGGGGTTGCGCCCCGATTGCAAATCCTTGCGGACCAAAAACACGGCAGACGAAAAGAGGCGGGGAGCACGGATGCCAGGATGACGCTTACTGGCCGACTTCTTCCATGCGCCGTTTTCGAGTTTCCATTGGCCAATATTCGGCCAAATAGTTTTAGCATAGCCTTCAGGCCGTCCCCCAAAAGCAGGGCCTCCCGTATCGGGACGCTTGGAATAACTCAGCGCGAAATGGGCCAAGTTCACCCGTTGCCCCAAGGGGGCAATTCCGTATTCCGCCATAATCCAGGAAGGAAACTGCCGCTCTGCCGCGAACCGCACGGTACGGGATTTCCCGCTGGGACGCCTGAGGCGCACCGTTTGCGCCGCCCGCAAAGTTTCGCGGTTCAAGGTCGTCAAACGCCCCCAGTGGAGTTGCATGCCCTGGGGCTGCACACTGACACCTGGACGCATCTTGCGCAACACTTCCAATAATTTCCCGCTCTGCCGCAAAGGAGCCCCGTCATTATGGCGAAATGCCCCTTGCACCCGCTCGGTGTTCAGGACTTGTTTCTGAATATCGCGCCCAATCTGGGCCAAGGCGTCTTTGAGAATCGATCCCTCGTGGAGTTCACGGGCCACATGCTGAGTAAAGTCGCTTAAAGCGGAGGTGTTGACGGTAATGCGCACAGGAGTGTTCCGCATGGCAGCATATTTACGCGGCATGGGTTTATTCCCCTCCCTGAACGCCTTTCTTGGTGAGATAGATGTCATACTCATAGACAATCCCGTTGATGACCCCTTTTTCCATCTTGTCAAGAATGTAATCGGAGCCTTGCCACGTGTAATACGTCACCGTCTCAGGATTAATGTCATACATCCCGATTTCGTAACTGTCTACAATCGCCATCACATCCCCTGTTAGGGAAAATCCCGCAGGCAGATATTGATAGGTGAACTCATCAGGATAGTCGATGGAGGCAGGCACCGTGATCACCGTGTCCGTCGTAATCAAGCCGCGCCCTCCACACGTGGGACACATCACATTCAAGGCCAATTGGGTGACAGGATCATAACCGCACCCTGGGGCGTTGCACGGGGCATTGGGCACCACATAGTGCAGGGCGAGCTCTTCGGGGTAGGTATGGTTCAAGGCGCTGATCAGAGGAATCAGATCGGTGGCAATGGGGACGTTCATTTGGGGAAAGGGCTCAGGAGGCGGCACGTTAAGCGGTTCGTTCGGCACGGTTTAGAACCCTCCTTGGACCAGAACCCCTGGCTGACGTCGGTAGTACATGTTCCACATCATGCGCTGATATTCGGCTTGGAGCCGTGCCAACTGCATCGCGTGGTCTTTGGACTGTTGCACGTTGTCAATATGCAGACGGGTTTTGGAAAAGTTTAAGTTGTTACGGTCTGATCCTTCTTTCATCGCCGAGGCAAACAGAATATTGGCCCGCAACGAAAAGAGCGCAGAATCTTGAGGAGTAATCGGCATATTGAAATCGTTGGTGATCGGATCAATGTAGTATCCGCGTGTCCATTCCTGCTCCACTTCGTTCACGGCGTCCGAAACCAGTCCTGTCAGAAACTGATCGGTATAGGTGTAGGTCGTGCCATTTTGTCCGTAGTCTCCAACGCGCCGCCGAAACTGCGCGAGACAAAACGTAATGCCGACCTGAGGAGCCGTGGCCATCCCTATCACCGCTTTCTGTTAAAAAATTTAACCGAGTGCCGCCACACTGACATCCAGAGCCGTCGCCGACGCATTGTAGATCACGACACCTGGAGCCACAATCGTCCACGGTAAGTAGGTGTTGGCTGCCAGGGGCATTCCTTGGGCCGCCGTGGCAGGCAAGGTCCCCGAAGGTCCCCAGAAAATCTGGGCACCCGCCGACGGACAATAGAAGAGCCACTCGCGTCCGACATTGCTTTCGGTGCCCGTGACGGCGACATACTGCGCAGTCCCAGGGGCGACGGTCGCGACGATCTGAAAGGCGACATTGGGAATACGGGGTTCAACGGGGTTACCAGGGCGTCCATACATTAGGTTTTGGCCCCCTTGTTCATCAATTCGTTGACATTTTTCTGCTTCCGTGTTTGCTCTTCACGCATGGCGGAGGCTTGCAATTCCTGCATGCGTACCTCAATCGCTCGCAAAACCGCCTCCGATTTCCCAAGACGGCCCGCTTCGGTAAAATACTTGCCCAAGAGGCGGTAGTCGGTGATTTTGCGGAGTTGTTTGCGTAACGTTTGGTAATTCTGTCCGAGAAACCCGACAATATCTTGCGGATCGATGCGTAAATAGGGGTTGGTTTCGGACGTATCCTCGTCCTCATCCTCGATAGGCGCTTCTTGCACCCGTAAACCCGCCTCGCCGAGTTGCAAAGCGTCCTCGCCTTCATAGGTCAGCCAGCCACGCTCGATGGAGATGCGGATCGCCGCTGACGTCTTATTCCACCGTTCCCCGTCCATATCGGCCTGAATCTCGGGGTCAATCGTCACACTCCCCAAGGGGGGGAGCGTGACATACCCCAATTTCAATTGCGTGCCAAGACGGTTTCGATATTTGCCGCGCTGAATTTGCATACCGTGTCCCTCCGTTTATCCGTTTCCGTATAGCATCATGAGACTATTAATTACAGAGACAACATCACGACGGCACGGGGATCGACGGCAGCGAATCCGACTTCTTCCCATGCAATAATCCCGATGTTTAACTCACGCACCGAAACAGGGTCATCGTAAGTCTGTAACTCTTCTCGAATAGGCATAATGCCAAAACGGTTGATATCGAAGAGGTAGACTTCGGTGTCGCTCAAGTGACGCAGGACGTGGATGTTCGCTCCCCACAGGGTTCCCAAGCCACCTTGCTCAAAGGCTTGCCTCTGGGTGAACGGGTCGATCTGCGTGTACGTCCAGGTACGGATGTCGGCGAAGCGGCGCGGGCTCATGTAGATGTCCGTGCTGACATATCCCTGTTGTTCCATCGTCACATACATGTCGGTTAAGTTATTCACCGAAATGACGCCCGAGGAGTCGGTAATGGTGTTCCCTGAAAGAACGGCGGCCTGAATGACGGCCCAGCCTGATTGCTCTTCTTGCCGAATGATCGCATTGGCGATTTTACGCATGGCTTCCTCTGCGACCGAGAATCGAGCGTCTCGGGCATACGGGATGCCATATTGCGTGGAGGTGGCAATCTTCCAGGTGTCAATCAATAATTCATCACCAGATACGCGGTTTTCAGGAACGGCTCCTAACTGGGGCAGCATCACGGCGGGGATGTCGGCAAAGTCTTTCGGATACCGTGCCAACGCGCCAGGAGGCACTTCGTCGGTCATGAAAATGTGCCGCACAGAAGACTGCGGGTTGATCGTCATCAGAATCGGGACGGCTAATTGCGCGGCAAACGCTCGGCGCATTTCGGGATTATCTGCCGTCTCCTTGAACACGGACGCTAAGGTTTTGCGAATCTTTTTGTATTTCTCCTCAGCCCCCACAGCAATTTGAAGTTGATCCATGTGTTAACCCTCCTTAATGGCGTACCAGTTATTGCTGGGCTCCAAAGAACCAGATCTGTGTGAGGTTATAAGTCGTGCCAAACTGGGTCTGTTGGACGGCACCACTGGCCGTCATCGCCCGTGCCACCGCGACACCGCCTGATGGTTGAACGGAGGTCAGTTGTCCAGGGTTGGCAGGATCGACATACAAGAGCGAATTGATGTTGCAGGAACTGGAAAGTTGGTCGGTCAAGAACTGGCCCTGACCCATGTAGACACCTACGGCGTCTCCGACTTTGGCTTCAGGGGAGACCGAGCCCAACACGTAGGTTGGTCCCGTCACGGTCACATCCTGTGCCAAAAGCCCAATGACATGGCCGTTGCCCGAGGCGGGAAGGACGAAGCCTTCGTTGCTGGAATCGAGGCTGACGGCACACCCCGCATTTTGCGCGGAGTTAATGCGAAAGTATGAGTTTAGAATCGTGTGGTAAGTCGGTTGTAACATGCAGATTTCCCTCCTTTAGGATGCAAGGCTTAGAGGCCCCGCTTGGCCTGTCCGTATTCGGAAAACAGTTTCCGCAGATTCTCGGCGGACACGCCGCCATTGTCGCCAGCAGGGCGCTCCATCTGGAACAATCCCCGATGGGCCTTGGCCTTCCGCTCGGAGGCTGAAGTCCGTTTGGCCTCGATGAGGTCGCTGTAGTAATCCTCGTATTCATCCGCTGCCATGAAGGCCAGTTTGGCGATCACGCGATCCAAGCGGTTCTCGGAGAACTTGATGCCTGCTTCGGCGAGTTCGCTGAGACGCTGGTGAGCAATCGTCTGACGGTAGATCTTGACGAGGGCGGCTTTGGCTTTCTTGGATTCCCGCTCGGCTTTGTCGGCACGGCGCTCGGCTTTGAGGCGGGCGGCCCGCTCAGACTGAAACATCTTGCGATATTTCTTTTCGGCCAATTTCGCGGTTTTCACGTTCTCCATGTCGTCATCGCCATCGTAGTCGTCCTTGTCGGATTCAAAAGACGGCATCCGATCCTCGCGCTCGACTTCCATCTCGTCTTCCAAGGACTCATCGCTCTTCCGACGCCGTTTGTCGCCCCGTTTGGCGCTTTTAGCGGTCTTATTGCGACGGCGGTGTTTCTCGATCTCTTCGAGGGTGACATCGCCAGCGGCGTCGCCTTCGTCGTCCCCATCCAAGGGCTTCTCGAATTTATCGACGTCATCGTCATCGGTGCGGTCAGGGTCCTCGTCGCCTCGGGCTTTCTTGCCGCGCTTTTTAGACTTTTTGCTCTCGAAGACGTCTTTCAACGAGTCGTTCTCTTCTTTTAAAGTGCCATCGAAGATATTGGGCTCGTCTTCGTCATAGTCGTCATCGTCGCTGTCCTTGTCTTTGGACTTGGCTCGACGGTCGGCTTTGCAGGCTTTGCATTGGCAACCTTTGGGGTGCCCTTTGCGCCGTGCTTTGGCATTTTTCTTCTCGTCTTCGTCGTCGTCATCCTCGTCGTCGTCATCGTCGTCATCCTCGCCAAAATAGTCCTCGTCGCCGTCCTCGTCATCGGTGCCTTTACGGCCTCCGAATTCGCGACCGAGACCCATTTCGTCTTCCACGGCGTCAATCACGTCCGAAATACGATCGGCAAGTTTCTTGACAATCGGATGCTCGGCATCTTCTTCGCCCTCATCCTTCCCTTGGTAAGAGGGCATTTTGTTTTCGCGGTCGATATCCAGCTCGTCTTCCAGGCCGCCCTCAATTGTAAATCCAGGATCGTTTTCATAGTCCTGATCCCGATCTACCAGGGTGTGGGCGCTGTCCAAGGGGCCGTCCAACACGCTTGCAATCGTCGCTTCCAGAAGAGCCGCTGCCGATCCCGTGTCGCCCGACGCCAGGCTGTCCTGGATCTCGTCTAAAGCGTCATTGATCGCGCCTGCAGAGGCTCTTCCCAATGAAGCGGGAGCATTGTGCTTTTTTGCCATTCGGTTTACCTCCTTCGATTCAGCCTGAAGCTGACCCCCTGTAAGGGGGGTCAGATCGGCTCTCGGTGGTTAGTAGAAAAGGTGGAGAAGATGCCGACAGGCTCGGGCTTCTCTCGGCATGCCAAACACTATTTCGTGCTGGTCGGAGGGGTGAGCGCGGCCAATTTGTCCAAAAGGGCCTGCATGAGTCCCGTAACCGTATCCAAAGTCGCCCGTGCATCCATTTTGTCTACCGTGTTCGCCCCCGAAAGAATTTGCAGGCGCACGGTGTGCAAGTCATCGACGTGCCGCAGGGACTGGTGGAAGAGCTCGTCGTTGTGACGGAGGGTTTGCTGTTTGTCTTGCGCGTCGAAGGCAATGTTGGCCTGTTGCTGTTGCGCTAAAGCGCCATTGGCGCGGGCATTGGCGGCGGCCACTTCGTTAAACTGGGTATAGGCTTTCTCCGCAAAGCTGTAGGCTCCACGGCCCCGCTCGGAATCAATTTCTTTGCTCACGTTGTATTGGACATCATCGGTGTTCAGGCCATTCAGGTCCTGATTGTGCATGTCCTCATCCTGATGAAGATCTTCGGCCATAATAATAACCTCCTTGGGTGAGTGGGTGAGTGGGGGAGTTAGTGGATCATTTTCTTTTTCAGGCTCGTGGGGAGATGATCGTCCAACCCTGGAATGTAGGAGACCTGAATCCCGTACTTGGTAATCAGAGCACGCACCGTTTTGGTTTCCCATTTACGGATCATGTCCTGCGACCAATTGGTTTCCGTGGGGTTGTGGAACCATTGACTCAAGAGACGCCGTGCAAAGAGGGCTTTCCCTCGGGTCGAGAGATTCATGTGGTCAGCGGGCTTCCCTTCCTGCTGGCGCTTCAGTTCCTCGCGGGTTTGTCCCTTTTGAGGCTTCAGATCCCTCTTGGCCTCGCCAATCAAGTGTGGGTTGCCCCAGGCGTCCACGCGCCCAGGCATCGCAAACCAGTCGTTGATCTTCTGCATTAAGCTGGCATAGGTGTGCATGTCATATTCCACGCCCTGGGGCTGTGCGCCGTCGCGGACCCAATTAGGACGCGGATGTAGGGGGTGAATCCGATTCGGGCCTGGGGTGATGATTTTCGGAGCAGCAGCGCGGGCGCGGCGTAAGGTTTTGTCGAGATCGTCCATCCACTCACCTCCCTTCGCTGTGGTGATCGTGAATCCATTGATGGAGCCCCATGATGGATTGCTGGGACAAGACGGAGAAGTCCCGAGACGCCCACATCCGATGGAGTTGATCGTGAATCCGCAACCAGTCCGTTTGATCTTCTTTGGCGGCGGCCAAAATATAGGCTTTGGGGTCCGCAGGATCTTTCACGATGGCGGCTCCCCCAAAACAGGCATCTTCTTCGTGAAACCAACGGGTCACCAGCTTGCCTTGCACTTTTTGTCCCCGCTTGTTGATCAGGCCCAACCGCGCCGCTTGCGCTTCGCTGAGGACTTGATCGCCCCAGTGGTACTCGCAGCTCTTAAAGAGCAGTTCCATCGACATCCGCACCCCGTGGGTGCGGTATTGAGTCCGCACCTGTTGAGCAATCTCGGGATAGAACATGGGCCAGATGACGGCCTGACATTCCGTGTAAGACGGTTCTTTGTCGCGGCGGTAGGCGGCGCTGACAATGGTGCCGACCGTGGGCTTTTCATGCTCCACGTCAATGGGTTTATACACGGCGGTGCGGTAAATCTTTTTCATGAGGGCACTGGAAATGCCATCGCCATTGGCGTTCGCCACATCCGCATGGGCCAGAATAAACTTCATCAGCAGCAAGTCAGGCTGTTCGGTGATAAAACGGGTGCGGTCGTCACCATCTTCGGCAAAGGTGTAGTACTCGAAGCCCGCCAGCGGATTGATGCCGTCGTCAATATACCGTTGATCGGTCAGCGCATCCATGTCCGCCAGGGCCGTCTGTGATCCTTTGGCGGTTCTTACGGGGGTCATTTCAAGAAATGCTCGACGTAATTGTGCCATCCCCTCACCCCCTTTCAATCCTCTTTATCGAGCTCGTGGACCTGGGCCTCCAGGCGCACCACCACACGAATGAGGGCGGCGGTTTGCGCACGGTTTTCGGCCAGCACTTCCGCCAGCGCGATGGTTTGGGTGCGATTTTCTTCCATGAGGGACACCATATGCGCCAGGATCGTATCGGTAATGACGGCCTGGCGGATCGATCGATTCATCAGCATCGCATTGGTAATATAGGAAAAAATTGTCAAAACGACCATGAGTCCGATGAAGGGCCACATATCGAAGCGATACTTGGTAAACTGGAGAATGATCCAGACAATAATGAAGGCCATTTGCTCCATAATCCCGACCACCGAACCAAACCAGACGTTTACAATATCGATCCAATTCTCGAAACGGGCCGTCCAAGGCATCCCGCCCACCCCCTTCCTACGATTGCGCGGTGTGGAGTTGTTCTTCTAAGGTGTGGAGCTGCTCGTGCAGGGCGGCGAGCTCCTTTTGCATTTCCTGTACGGTGAGGCGGCGGGGTTGGGGCATCAACCAGCGAACATGCGACTGAACCCATTGCCAGATCCCAAGCCGTTTCAAGGCGAGATACACGCCCACAAACAAGAGATCGTGCAAAGACGACCACAAAATCGCGACCCAAGCCCAAAAAGTGGGACCTAAATGCATCGGACACCTCCCCCTAAGTGGTTACCAGCGGCTCATATCCACAAAGCCCGACTTCTTGCGAAAGCGCACATAGAAAAAGGTGCCCAGCGCATCAGGGGGCGTATCGGGAGCTCTATACCAATGATCGAGGTAGAGCCCCACCAGATAATTGGGATCAAACCAGGTGGGAATATCGGGCTCGCTGCAGAACTGCTGTAAAAATGCCTGCCCTTTATCAATCATCGGCCAGCTATAACGCGGGCTAAAAGGGGAGTGGACCCCTTCTGCCGCATCCGACATGGCCACAGCCAACTCGATGGTGGTCATGGGAGGCGCGGCCACGTTGTCCCATACGGTATACGGGGCTAACGCCGTCAAGGCCGTATTCAGGACCAAATTGGGGTTCCATCCAATCGAATTGGCATTCTCATTCGCAGGCGGCTGAATAATCCCTTCGCTCACAGATCCACCTCCCTAAGGCGCATCGAGTTGGCCCGCATACGAAATCAGGGCATTGTTGACGGGATAACGGTTAGCCCATTCCCAGCGGCAAAAGTGACAGGCATACAGCACGACCAAATAGGTGCCTGTCTGCGAGACATAGGCTCCTGGCGCAGGGGTGGCAGTTTGCAGGACGGGATCGTCGGAAATGCCCAGAACCCGTGTTTGAAACCGCAGGCAGTGCGGGCATTGAATATCCCGATTAACCACCTTAAGGAGATTACTGTAATAATTCAGGCCAAAATTGGTCACACAGTCCCAGACGGGAATAGACGAGGGAAGATGCGGACGTTCGTGGAGGACCGCACTGGGCCAGAGGGCGGTAGAGCTCACCGTGTCGGTGACATTGAGCACAAACTGTTCCACGCGCATGATGGCCCTCCTTTAGGTGTCCACGGGTTCAATGGTGCAGCGGCAGTGGGGATGGGCAATGGGCGGCACGCGGTGAATCGGATAAATACGGCCATTGCGCTTACGGCACACCTCACAGGTATGGGTATCCATCTTGGCTACCCAGCGCACATGGTGCTGATTTTGGGCTTCCAGTGCCGCCGCCTTGCCACGGAGATTGGCTTCAGCGGAGCCTGCCTGGGGATAGAGCGCAATCCGCCAGCGCAATTTCTCCAATTCGGGAATCACGGCACGGCCCTCCCGCAGCGCCTCACGGGCTACCTTCCGCGCATCCTTGGCAAATTTATCGAGATAGTAATTTTGCCACTCGGGGACCACATATTTCTTTTCCTCGGAAAAGATCGTGGAGCGGGGGAGGATGGCGTTGTAGGCTTGCTGGAAGAAGTATTCCAGGTAGGCATTACTCAGGTAGCGATACGCAAGGAAGAAGGCGGCGAGAGCCGCTAAGATTTTTTTCGGCGGGCGTCCTCCGACAGCGCCGTATCAGATTCCACGGCGCGGATGGTGGCCGACAGGTCGTCCCAGCGTTGGGCGGTTTGTTGCTCCCAGTCCTGTTGGTGCTGGGCCGCATCTTGGTCATCCGCATAGGTTTCCAAGGGGTGATCCCAATGCGACGCGGCCTGGGCCTGCGAGGATTTCCCCATGCGGGGGGTTTCAATGCCTCGATCACTGTATTTATTGCCCGTATTGCCCGCAGGCCGTCCATTGGTCGCGGGTCCCACCTGCGCATCTTTATCCGTGGGCTTTGCATCCATTTTGACGCCTGAGTCGTTTTGATTGCTTCCATAGTAGGGCAATTGCGCAGGCGCGAAGAGATCACGGGTCGCCAATTCGTGTTTCTTGCGGTTCAGTTCCACGTTGAAGGAGAAGTTGGCCTGATCCAAGGCGGTTTCTTCGGAGATGAGTCCTCGGTCATAGAGGCTGAGAATAATATTCTTAAAGGTTTGATCGGAACGCAGGTTGAGCTTGCGGAATTTCGCCTTAGGCGCGATGGAGAACCCCTTGAGATCCGCGACGCGCTTGAATTCCTGATTCATCCACCGTGCGACATCGCGACGGCCCGATTCAATCCGTTCAATGAGCCCCAAGGTGGAAATCCACCCCGCGCTCATCCCGCCTGTGCCCTGCCCGTCGATCAAGAGGCGGGGGATGCCCAGTCCAATCAAGATCTCTTCGTTAATAGGATTATACTTTTGGGCATTCAGAATGGATTCTAGTCCACTGGGCACGACAAAGTCCATCTCAATGGCGTGGTTCCAAACGAGGCTGTTTTTGGAGGCGATGCCATTGGCGATGTAGGAATGAACCGCATCTTCCACTTCCAAGCTGTAGGCCACCGTATCTCCCCAAAAGGACTCAATCTGGGTGATGGGAACTAAGAACCACTCTTTCCAAAGCCGACAGGATTGCTGGCTGTCTGTGACCCCTAAGAACCGTGGAATGAGGAGATAATCTCCCACTTCCAGTTGTTCGGCGCGGAGTTTTTGAATCACGGGGTTGTCGTTGTCGGTCTTCTTGACGGCAAAAAGACGGTGATCATGGGTCATTTCTAGAACGCGGTGCGATCCCATAATTTGAATACGCCGACCATCCCAGCCTGCAGCCCGTGTTGACCGTCCTGTAACTCGGGTGGGTTTGCCTTCATGGGTAAGTACCTTGTCGCCTGGTAGAATCTCCTCAATGGCTTTCTCGGAAAAGTCCGCCATGGTGACCATAGTACCTGGCACCCAACAGAAAGATTTTGAAGGCGTCTGAATTAACTGGCTAAAGCGTGTCATGGTGTCTTGATCCACGGGGAATTTATCATTACCCAGTTTAATCAACAAGATCTGGTTGGTGGTGCCCTCGACGACGCTAAGGTCCATCAGGCGTAGTTTCTGCTTGTAGAGGGCGGGCCAGAAGACACGGTTCAAAAAGGTCGTCGCATAGCGTTCGTAGGGCTGACGCTTACGGGTGATACGGGCCACCTGATTCTTCGGCAGCGCCACGTGGTTCTGTCCTTGCCGAATCGCCGCCACTAAATCCACAGGCAACGATTCCAGCACGGAGGCGGTCTCGTTCACAGGACCCCGCACCATCTCCACCAACTCACGGTTGATGTTGATAGCGACTTCTTCCTGGTTGAACATCAAGGACCCCTGCACTTCGGTCTGAATCGGATCGAGCAAGGTATAGCCCATGGGCACCTGATCGTCTTCGTTCAACTGGCTAAACACAAAGACGTTGGCGGTGCGGTAATATTCGAGGAAAATGGCGTAGGTTAAGCCAAACAGATCCACATCATCGGCCCATTCGTTGAACCAATCAAGAACCGCCTGATCTTCACACTCTAATTCCAAGCCGCCCGCACTAAAGTCCACTAATAAATCTGTGACGGTGCCGATCAGTTCATCGGTATAATAGAGTTCCGTCGCCAATTTCATGATATCGTGCGGTTGAGCGGGAAGTTGCATGGCGCGGGTGAAGGGCAAGATATCGGAGGTGAAACTGGAATACCAGCCTGAACGCTCAATCGGGTTATAGCGGTTAAAAATAAATCCGTTGCCCAGGGCCTTGCGTAATCCTGCGTTGGCATGGGCCATATTGACTTGCAATGTGGCTTGGCCGTCCTTGACCTCCGATGATACGAGTTCGGCTCCCGCGTCACGCAACGCTTCGGATACAGGAGTGAGGTCCAGCGCGGAGGGCGCGGGAGGGTGTCCCGAGGCCGAGGCGGGCGTCGATCGGGGCTTGCGCGGCATATATTCACCTTCTCCTTCTTTTCTAGCGATAGGGGTTATTCCAGGCATTGCCTTGCGGATTTTGCAAGTGCTCGGCAGGAGTGCGAATCATGCTGTTGGACATCCAGAATCCCTGCGCCAACTGGGCCGCTTCAGGTTGTGGGGAGCGCAATTCGAGCACACCATTTAAGGCTAAGATCCAGGCGGAATACAGGTCTTTGTGCTCGCGCTGGGTGGGGGTATCGAAGGAGTAGTAACCTGTTTGATTGGGCGTGGCCACGATGTTGGAGGTCTGCGCAATCAGAGTGTCAATATTTTTCAAGATACGGGCTTCCGCTTCCCAGCCTGGATCGCCCCAGCCGTCCTGCGAAATGCGCCCTGGCAGATAAATCCGCTCACCTTGCAGTTGCGCTTTGAGGTCGTTGTTCATTTTGGTGATAATCTTCGGGGCAAATTTGACCATCCGCAGAATCCGCTGGCCCGACAGATAACGGTGATCCTCGTCATCCATATCTAAAATGGCGTCTTCGGATTCAGTCGTCTGGGTGCGCTCGTCATAATGGAGCGCGGGAACGGCCAATAGGTCCTTGATGGTCGAGCCACCACCGCCCGCATCCATCTGCACGCGCACAATGTGAAAGGTCCGCAGGAAGTTGCGAATCGTCGCCGTCATGTCCTGAAAGGTCATCTGAAATTCCTGATGGGCGAAGACGACGCGATGATCCAGGGCTCCTCGATCCGCCAGTTCAATGATAACAATGGCAAAGGCATCACGGGTTCGCGCAGGGTCAATGCCCATCACATACTCGCGGCGGGGATCGCCCTGGACCCGAGGACTGAGCCAGGGACGGCGAGCCGACTCCACCAAACTGCGGGGAAAGTAGCCTTCGGTGTCATCCAGCCAAATATTTTCATATTCCATGAGAAATTGGCTGTGTTCCATCGAACGTTTGGCTTCCGCGATGATCTTGCGGTCCATGAACCCTTCAGGGGCATCTCGATAGCTGAACTCAGACAAACAATAGCTGGGATCGTAGAGGGTATCGTGGGGGTCGGTGAGCCGCTTGTAGTCTTGATAGGTCTGATAAGCGTGGGAAAATTTGTAGTACGCGGTCGTGGCAATGACCATAAAGTTTTTCGCTTGCGTATCCCGACCCCCCATGGGGTCTGCGGTGACGTTCAGGAACGGGCGCACCACGGTGTCTAAGATATCCCGAGGCACCTGGGCGTATTCGTCCACCACCAGCGTGCTGGCGCGTTCTCCGCGGATCTTGGTGCCGTCTCCCAAGGGAAGGGCCTTGATATAGGAGCCGTTGTTGAAGTTCAAAATGGCTTCCGTGGTGCCAAAGGTGGGGTCACCCGTGACACTGGCTTGCAAGTGGGGGGATTCCTGCCAGAACCGTTCGACCTCGCGCATGACCAAAATGGCCTGCCGATACGACGCCGACACAATGACACAGCGTTGGCCCGAAAACAACAACGCTCGCAAGATCAGATAAATGGCTAACATGGTGGTCTTGCCACAACCTCGCGACCAGACGAGGTAAGAAAATTGCTTTTCCCACATCTGTCGTAAACTCCACCGTTGATACAGGGTCAGCGTTAACGGACGCATCTTGCGCTCTAAGAGTTCGTGCGCGGCCACAATGGGATCGTTGCGCAGGATCTCGACCGCTTCCATTTGCTCATCGGTGACGTTGACGGCAGGGACGCCGCCTTTTTTGGCGTTATTGAGGACTTTCCGTTTGGCCATCGTCCCCCACCTCCTCCGCGTCGGGAGGTTCGGCAGAACTGGGGAGCGTGCGGGCCTTCATGAACGCCTCTTCTTCTTCCTGGTACTGGGCATGGATCTGGCGGTATTCCTCCCGCTTGCGGTCCAAGGACAGCATAAACTGGGCAAAATTATTGACCATGGGCTGATCCAAGGTCATGCGGACACGGCGGGAGACTCCCAGGTCTTCCATGGCTTTGCGCATCCGCTGCTGACATTCCGCGAGGGGACGATCCACATTGAGCGTGGGTTTTTCCAGCTTAGCCTTGAGCAGGCGATATTCGATCACTTTTTCCATGAGAATTTGTTCGAGGATTAATTGATCGCTGGACTGGTTTAAATCGGCAAATTCTTGCGTAAACTTCTCGCGCCAATAATCATAGACCTCAGCTTCTTCAATGGTCATGAGCGAACGCACGTACCCACCATGCTTCACGCGAGGCGTACCCACAATCAAGTTGTTTAACACCTTTTCCTTGCCAGCACGGGTCTTGGGACCTGTGAGAGACTGTAACCGTTTGAGTTTTGCAGGGTCGGTGGTAAACTTCGGGGGATTGGCCCAAGGCTTATTGAGTGCCTTTTCCTTTTCCTCGGGGGTGAGTTTGCGTGGCATTCCCTCATCACCGCCTTTCCTTTACAAGGTGCCCGTGTCCGTCGCGAGGGGGACACAAAAAGAAGAAGCCCTGGTTCGTAAAACGCAGAGCTCGGTCACTCTATATACTAGGGGAAAACCACAAAAATCTTAGGGGGGGGAAGAAAATTTTTGGATCTTGGTGACAAATTGTTTTAAGACAAATCATGACGTCCTGCCTGGCGATCGTGGTGGATTTGTCGCGCCGTTTCGGCAGCAATAGCCATAGGAATGCCACACGCGATACCTGCACGAAGAGCATTAAGATCGTGGGTGGCCCAGCCATAAATGACCACCCCGATGCCCAGCACGGCAGCCCCGATAGCAACCCCAACAAAGAACCGATACGACTTCACGGCTGCTCTCCGACCGCCCGCGCTAATCGACGGGCTAAACCCCGAGGCCGATAATCTTCCCCCAGCAATTCCCCCAACGTCTTCAACCCCTGAAACCGATATTGATAGACCCGATTGGCATTCCAGCCAAACGTCTGGCGAATCTGTTCGTCGGGCCAATCATGAAAGAAGGTGCATTGAATGACAGTCCGCTCGGCAGGTTTCAATTGGGCAATGGCTTCTTGAATGGTGAGACGGTCAATGACCTGATCCTCCATGGACGCACTGGCCGTATCGGACTGCATAAGAGCAGGGGCACGGGGATCGACGGGAATCGTGGGGACTTGGTTGCGCAACTTCTTGCCCACTTCTCCCATTCGATACCGCACCTGGGCCAAAATGTGTTGCGTGGGCTTATCGTCTTTGACGGGGTTATAGGTTTCCAATGCGCCAATCAAGGCTTCGGTCGCCTGCTGTTGAACATCTTCCAAGGGGAAATCGGCCCGCACCCGACTGCGTAAATACCCTCGTAAGATCCGTAACATCCATTGATTCAACTGTTCCCAGTCCCGACCCCGATCGAGGGAGTAGGGGTCTTGAATGATCCGACGGGCAATTTGATCCCACGCCGCAAAGTCGGTTAAGGTATGACGTAAACGCATGAGTTCACCTGGCTCTCTGGCGACACCGTATAATTATTCATCGCCCTGTTTTCTTCCCGTGAGACCCCACAGGAATCCGTGGGGAGGAGGCTTTAATGGCCTCTCGATGTTGCTGGTTGTACCACACATTGGCCTTCCTGGCGGTCCACCCCTTTGATCGTTCAAAGAGATATTCCACCACATCCTGCCCATTCCAGATCCCCCAAATCCCAATACTCGTATCCACCTGGACCAGGTGTTTCCCGCCTGGGTCTTGACTACTGGTGACAGGGGAAACGGTCAGGTGTACGTACTGTTGATCCATGGTTTCACCCCTCTCTTTGGGATTGTGCCTACCTTTTGGAGTACCGTTCTCTATACCATCATGATACTATAACCCAAAGGCTTTGTCAAGGGGGGAAGCCTTCGTCTTCTCGGGGTCCCGCTCGGCGCTTATTGCCGAGCAGGGCGAGAAGCGAAGGCCCTAGACCCACAGCAGGGGTTGAGGCGGAATGAGGTAAGATCAGGTAAAGCCCCCTCCCGTGTGCCCACACTTTTTCCACAGGCCCTTTCGGGCGGGTCTCGGCGTCGTGGGTACGGGTGTCTTTGGTCTAACGGATCTGAGGCGGTCGTCCAATCCGTCCAAGGGTAGAGTTCCCCCTTGGTTCCAAAGACACCACTTCGGGAACCGCAGTCGTCCTCCCCATCCTGGGGCGACACTTAGCTTCACCTCGTGGGTGTCTCATAGCCCACTTTCGTCACATGCTGCAGTTATCGTCGAGAGATTGACGGCTTCTTGCACAGGACGGCTTCACAGTTGCCGACACAAGGGTCTCCTGGGTTGCACGCGGTCAACGTGGGTGCCAGATAGCTACGCTTGTAGCCTTGTGTCTCCTATTCAGTTGTCATGTTCCATCGGGCATCCCTGGAACATGGGGTCAAAAAGGTTAGTGGCATACGCCGTGGGAGTCGAACCCACCGCAGCAGGATTTGGAGTCTCGCTCGCCAGCCTGGGAACGTGGGCGTATGGGTAAAGGCGCAGGAAGACTCCTGGTTATCGCCTTGGACATTGGGTCTGTTTAGAGTATACCATCATGATAGTATAATGTCAACCCCCTTTGGGAAAGAAATCAAAAACTTTTTCTTGACAGAGTTATAGTATCATGATAGTATAAGTTAGAGGTGATGTCAAGGATGCGGTACTACAAAGTTTCTACGGCTGCGACCCAGGAAGAGGTCGGGCGCTCCTGTGATCACTGCGGGAAGAAGCTCTCTCCCAGCGAGACAGCCTCCTGGACGGTGACGATGGGATATCCTGCCCGTTTAGACGGCGAAACCTTTCAAACCGATCTGTGCTGGAGCTGTATTGAAGGTAGTGCGTTTTTACAGAAGGTGTTACGTCTCATCTCGCCCGAGGGGGGAGTGGGAGCAGAGTATCCTCGTCCCTGGCCAGGGCACACATTAGAGGATGCGCTGCGGTTCTATGACCAGTTGGGGGGAGGGGCGCACTCGTGATTCAAATTGACTCGGAGGGGCGCTACTACCTCGTCTTTAATATTACGCTGGCCTCGGGCAATGTGCTTAAAACCCGTTACTACCGAGAAATCAACAGCGATGCCGATTGGATCTATTTAATCGCAGAGAAAGGGGAACTGATGGGGGTACGGCGGCAGGAATTTCCCCACATGATTCAAGAGATTGCCCGCGCTTGGTTGCGCACGCCGCGCCTGCTCACGTCCCCTAAGGATACGGCGGATCGTCTGCAGGGGATGACCTACCAACTGGGGCCAGGATCACCGCTGGACGCCATCCATAAAGGCGACTATCGGTTTGCGGATTCGGTGCGCGATCTGTTGCATGTGGCGGTGGCGGCCCTCGAAGCAGGGGCCGTCTACTTTGAGGATCATATCGACGAACAAGACGGCGTATTTGAGTATACCATTCGCTTCAGCCCCAAGGAGGAGTCGCTATGAATGAACGAGTCGAGCACATTTTAACCTTGATGGACGTGTTGGAAAGTATTCGCCAAGATCCCGACTTTGCCACCTTGACCGCCTCGGAGTGGGTCGTGGCGTTGACCCTTTTTATCCCCAATCTTTTGGCCAGTGAACAGCCTGAGATGGCCGAAGCTCTCCACCTTCTCGCCAATTGGCCTAGTCAGGACGAAGGGAGCGCACCCCAATGACCCTATTACTCCTACTGATCGACGGGTTAATCCTATTTTGGATGGTCTTAATCGATCTGGCGGATCATCGCCAGCGTCAACAAGCCCAGGTCATCCTCACCTTGGCAGGCATCCTCTTAGAGGCCGCAGGTCAGCACGAAGCACGGATCAATGCCATTGCATTAGAACTCAATCATCCCGAATGGGTGATTGAACCCATTGTCCAGGAATCCGCTGCCCAGGAGCCTGCCGCCCATGGATAAGGTCATCCCCCTACACGCCCCCTTGCCGCCGCTCTTTCTGGTCGGCCCCATGGGATCGGGCAAGAGTACCTTTGCCGAATTTTTGGTCACCCGTCACGGCTATCACCGTCTGGCTTTCGGAAGTTATGTCCGTCGCGTGATTGCGGCAGTGATGCCCGAATTGGCTCAGGAGCCGAAGGCGGTGCAACGGGCCTGGCTGCAGAAAGTGGGGGACGGGATGCGAGCGGCAGATCGCAACTTTTGGGTCAACTTGCTCCGTCAGGACGTCCTGCGCTTGCCGTCCGCGACTCCCTGGGTGGTGGAGGATTGTCGGCGGCTCAATGAGTGGTATGCTCTGCGGGATCTGGGGGGTCTGCCCGTCATCCTGGAGTGTCCCACGCCGATCCGCCGCCAACGGATTGTGGCACGGGACGGGGTGTGGATGGAAGAATGGAGCGGCCACGACAGCGAGCTGGAGGCACGGGATTTGGCCGATCGTCCTCCCACGCAGGCCGTGGTGCTCACAACCGAGGCGTTACCCGAGGTGGACGGCCAACCTGTCTTACGGGAATGGGATCAGGTGTTGCGTAGCATTTTGCAGCAATGGCAGTGGATGGAAGAGCGCGACGACGATGAAGATGGAGAGGAGTATTAACCCCCGATGGATGATTACAACAAAGTGTTTGCGTTTTATTCCTGGCAGACGTTTCGGGCCAATGGCGAACTCGACACCGTGCGCATGATGCAAGGGGAAGTCTTAGAGGAGCATGAGGATTATATCGTGGTCGTACACCCCACGGATAAAGAGGCCGTCTTGCAGGTGCCTCGCGCCCGCGTCTCCGAGATCGTGAAACCCGAAGGGGCGCGTCCTTATTATGGGATTGCCCAAACCCCTAACGGCGACGTGCCGCTGGGAGGAGGCCCCCTGGCGTGAATGACTTGCCCTCCGTCAAGAAGAAAAAGAAGAGCCCCAAGTCTCTGCGTCAGCAATTTCGGCAAACCACCAAGCAGATCCGTTCGCTCCAAGATGCGGAAGAAGCCTGGGAAGAACGGCCCGAAAAGCCTTGACATCTATAGTATATTGATCCTATAATACCCTTAGAGAAATCTGTGAGGGGGGACGGATCATGCCGCAGGCCACCATTTTGCAAGATTATGCGGACTATTTACAATTGGAACGATCGGCTAACACCGCCAGTGCCTATGTGCGGGATGTGCAACAGTGTATTCGCTGGTTGCGCAATCGGCAATTAACCTGGAATGACGCCAACGTGCGTCAATGGCTGTTGTCGTTGCCCGTGGGGGACCGCTCCCGTGCCCGTAAACTGGCCTCTCTGCGCTCTTTCGCCCATTTTGCCCAGTGGCCGTTAACGGTGGAAGGAATTCGCTTTAGTCGTCCGTTGCCGCCCGTGCCCACGGTGGATGCCTTACGAACCCTGTTGCATCAGATGCCGCTGGCGGATCGGGTGATGGCAGAACTCCTCTACGGGACAGGAATGCGGGTGAGCGAATTGGCCCAGGTAAAATGGTCCGACATTCGCTGGGAAGATCGTATGATTCTGGTTCACGGCAAGGGACGGAAGGATCGCATGGTCCTCTTTCCGTCCACGACGATTCCCTTGCTCCAGCAATGGTACGAGACGACGGGACGCCCCGATGCGGAGAGCCTGGTTATCCACCACACCCGAGAGACGATGGCCCGACGGCTGGAGCGGTACGGACTCTATCCGCACCTCTTACGGCACGCGATGGCAACCCACTGCTACGAAGGCGGCATGGACCTCCGTGCCCTGCAGACTCTCTTGGGCCATAGCAGCTTGCGCACGGTCGAGATTTACACCCATGTGTCGCCCCAACACCTGCATGCCGCCTATGACGGAGCCCATCCCTTGGAACGCGCTACCTAACAAAAGGAGCCATTAAATATGGAACACAAGACCCCGCAGTACTTGGTCTGTTCGGGGGTGTATGTGGGATTTCAGCGATTTCGGCTGTATTCCCTCATCGCCGCCGACAGCCCTGAAGAAGCCCTGGCCCGCGCCGAAACGATCATGCCCACAGGCAAGGAAGCAGAGATTTTTGGGGACGACGCCTACCGCGTCACCCCCGAATTTGTGGTCGGAGAATTTTCGGAGGATCTCATCGCCGCCGAACTGACGGATTATTTGGCGGATTATGTACCGAATCCCAAGCGTCTGGAAGTGATCGAAATCGACAAAGCCTTTCATCGCCAACAAACGCGCAGGGGGAATGTCCAATGAGCGTCTGGGCTTCCCGTTATGTCGTCTGTGTGGCGCAGACGCAAATGTCTCCGTTGCCGTCAGGATTCGCGTGGGACGCTTGGGTGCCCGATCAGGACATTGCAGACGCCGACCAACTGGCCGAGATGGCAGGACGGCTCTGCTACCAAAGCTGGGCCAATCCTGCGGGACGCACCAATGCGGAATATCTGGCCAACATTCGGACCCAGGAACATTTCTCCGTGATCGAACACGCAGCCGTAACGTTTGCGCTGGGCGGCGTCAGTCGCGCCTTTACCCACGAACTGATTCGCCATCGGCATAATTCCTACAGCCAACTCAGCCAACGGTTTGTTAACGAAGCCACGGCCCAGATGGTCTTGCCGCCTTTGTATGCCGAGATCCCTGCGGCCCAGGCATTATTGGAAGAGACGGACCAGATCCTCAAAGACACCTATGATCGCTTGGTCGCTCTGGGCACCGAGCACCTTAAGGAGACCCACCCCGCCTTGTCAGGCACATTGCGGCGCAAACGGGCACGCGAAGCGGCCCGAGCGGTCTTGCCGAATATGGTGGAAACCCAGATTGTGGTCACGGGAAATCACCGCTCATGGCGGGAAATTCTGGCCAAGCGGGGTAACGCGCACGCCGATGCGGAAATGCGGGCCGTGATGGTGGATATTTTTCCCCACTTGGCCCAGATAGCCCCTGCGATTTATGCCGATCTAACTATCGGCCCCGATCCCGTAGACGGATTGCCCTCGATTCTCAATACGTAAGCCCTTTCGAGAAAGGAGAAATTTTGGTGGAAACATTAGCCGTGCAATTGCTCGATCCCCGTGCCCAACTCCCGCAGAAATCTCATGAGACGGACGCGGGATTTGATCTCTATGCCTTAAACGCGGTGCGTTTTCAGCCAGGTATTATTCGGGTCCGCACAGGTATTGCCATCGCGTTGCCCGTGGGCTATGCCGCTTGGATTCAGGGGCGCTCAGGAGCCACCACGCGAGGCGTTGTGGTATATCAGGGACTAATTGACCCTGAGTATCGGGGCGAGCTCCTGGTGATGGTGCAGATGCAACCAGGATGCGTTGGCATCGGTGGCGGCGAGCGATTTGCCCAATTAGTGCCCTTTGCCTCCCCTCCGATGCAAGTGCGTCCCGTAACCACCTTACCCCCGACGGAGCGCGGTGTTCAGGGATTCGGCTCGACAGGAAGGATCTGATAAGTTGTGGATAGCACAAAATTAGGCGTGGTAATTCCCACGATGGGCACCTCGCACTTGATTGATACCTTGGCCTCGCTGCCTCCAGGGTGCGCCCTCTATCTCCGCGATAACCGCGTCGAGAATTGGGGTGTGGCCAAGAGTTGGAACTGGGGAATCCAGCAAGCGGTGGCGGATGGTTGTACTCACATTCTGGTGAGCAACGATGACGTGGAATTCGATCCCCTAATCATTCCCGCGCTCATCGCGGCCTTTGATCACGATCCCCGTATCCTGATGACGACAGCGTATAACACCCGTGACGGGGAACAGCGCGGGGACGATCAATATGATCACCCCGATTTCTCTTGTTTTATGATCCCTTCCAGGTTTCTCGATGTGATGGGACCCTTTGACGAGAAATTCTGGCCCGCCTATTTTGAGGACAATGATATGCACCAACGGATGAAACAGGGGAATTGGCGGACTCTGACGCCGCACTCGGCTCCCATGTACCACTGGGGCAGCCGCACGATTCGCGAACTTGCGCCGATGAAGGCGATGAATGATCACTTTTTCGAGAAGAATAAGGCATATTTTCAGAAGAAATGGGGCTTTGTCCCTGGAGAGTAGGGAGCCACATGCTAAAGGATCGATTGCGGGCTTATCGCGATTTGGCGTCCACCGAATCACGGGATGCGGAGACATGGCAAGAGATGGTGTTTTGGGAAGACCACGTGCGCATTCTCGCGGAGTGTGTTCGCCACGGCCCTGGGCGACCTCGGGATTTTTGTCGATGGGCACGGAAGCAAAAACGCCGACATTTCTACACGTCCTGTGCATGGGATGATGTCATCGCTATTGCTCGTAATCGGATGGTGGTAAATCGGCGCGGCACGATAGCCCCGCGCTGGCGACAATATCGGGGTTGATCTTCGCCCGAAAGTATAGTATAGTGATACTATAACTTGAGGGAGATGCTCACGATGGATTTTGTTTCGGCGAAAGATTTTACGGAGACGATTCCGCAGCGCGTGGTCCATGTTGTCGAAGGGGCGAGCCGTTATTTGCATGATCATCCTGAGGACGTGGCCACATTGCCCTTGGATCTGGAGATTCCGCCATGTTGCACGCACCCCGACTGGCAGTTTAGCATAATTGAGTCTACGCTGTATCCCATGATTCGCTGTCGGTGCGGCACGGGGATCTATCCCGTGGTGCCGACAGATGATGCCACGGTGGAGCAATGGCAAGCTCATTTGCTCCTGCGTTCTTCGGTAGGGTTTGTGGTTGGCTTCGCGGTGGAATCGGCTCCCTATCTAGATCAGCTTCAGGCCCACTTCCCCTATCAAGAAGCACAACACCTTTTAAGAAAGGCCATTGAACACCAAGAGCGGATGGTTCAAGAGATCGAGAGTGTCGATCAGAGGGGAGTGACGGGACCGCCTTGGGCAACGTATGGGCAACGGAACATTCTCCCAAGAAAGGAAGGATATTCTAGGGATTCCGCATATCAACCGACCCGTCGATTTCGCCGATGGGTATTTGGGGCCTCCCCCTATCCGTATAAGTTCATGGCTCTGCGCCGTGCTATGCGACTGCGTATTCAGCAGGATACCCTGTTGTCCCAATGGACCCTGATCGACATGCAAGCGTGGATGGCGGGACAGAACCGTGCATGGGACGCTATCCCCCGTAAGGTGCGAAGGGATTGGTGGACTTGGCGTTTGCGGAATCGGCGCGGCCCTGCTGATGTTCTCTATTTTTTAGAGGTCTGCAATGATCCCTCCGTGCCGATAGAGAAGTGGGATAGGCGGTCTGATGGCTTTCCTCAACGCCAGGGGTATACCTGGCAAGTGATCAAAATGCGCTCGCGCCGATTGCCAGGATGGTGGGTAGAATATCGCGATCAGATTGCGGCGGTGGCTTTGGTCCACGTAATTTACTACAAGGATTCCCAGGAATTCTTATTCTCCGTGTTGTGGCGGGGAAGTCCTCCCCACTGGAAATCGTAGCAGAGGAAAAATTCCAAGATAGAAAGGCGGCACATCCCATGCGACACGATCCCTTTCCCCGTTTGCGCCGCTGGGTTTTTACCCCTCTTCCCTGGTGGTATTGTCTCCTCGCTCCCCGTCGCGCCTGGCGCTTGCGAAATCGGCGCAATACGCTGTTGGAGCAGTGGAATCTGATCGACATGCAGAGCTGGCTGGGAACCCAAGGCCGCGCAAGGTCCTCCCTCCCTCGGGCGATCCGCAAAGATTGGTGGCGCTGGCGTCTACGGCATCGGCCCCAATTGGCGCACGGGGCGGCCAGATATTTTCTACAGCTTTGCAATGATCCCTGGGTGCCGATAAAACCCTGGGATGATCACTGGGACAGTTTGTCGGGCGCAACCCCTGATCAGGCGGGATATACACGACAAGTCATTGTGATAGTCCCACGCCAACTACCCCAGTGGTGGAGAGAATACCGCGATCACATTAAGGCGGTGGATTGGCAAGGTATTCGGTTTTATTTTTCGCTCAAGGAAGTGGATTTTGTCGTGCTCTGGAAGAATGCTCCATCTGAATCCTTGGCTCAGCAGGGGCATTGGTATGTCATAGATCAAGGAAGGGGGAAAAACTATGAGTGAGTCAAAAATTCTGACCGTTAAGGAAATGCATGCGGCTTCCGAAACCGTCACGGACTGGATGCGGGAGGCAGGACTTTGGCTAGAAAATCGCAGTTACCAAGAAGACAATCCCCAAATATTCATCGATCATTACGAAGACCAACACATCGCGGTTGATCTGTGGA